>WNGF01001171.1_pt1 | contig 103540 bp, 101 predicted proteins | sample 5400641 | NCBI WGS metagenome assembly WNGF01 (sample SAMN13153371, study PRJNA577476) | soil metagenome | isolation source: 80 cm soil or saprolite under grassland replicate 2 | place: USA:California | collected 2016-06-15 | reverse complement strand
CGGCGACGCGGAGCCGGAGGGAGCCGGGGACATCCTCCTGATCCGCCCGGACCGCACGGAGCGGTGGATCCGCTACAGCCGGAGCCCCATCCGCGACCGCGACGGCAGCCTGAAGGCCGAGGTCGTCGTGGCCCGCGACATCACCGCCGAGCTCGAGTCGGACCGCCTGAAGGGCGACTTCGTCGCCACCGTGTCGCACGAGCTCCGGACCCCGCTCACTCCCCTGAAGGGCTTCCTGGCGACCCTGCTCGCGGGCACGGGGGACGAAGACCGGACCTCCCGCCAGGAGTACTACCGGATCATGCAGAACCAGGTCAGCCGGCTGGAGCGGCTCATCACGGACCTGCTCGAGGTCTCCCGCATCGAGGGCGGGTCCGTCCCCGTGGACAGCCGGAGCGTCGAGGTGGCCGCACTGGTTCGCGAGCAGATCGCGGAGTTCGCCCAGCACCAGCCCGACCGGACCGTCCACCTGCGGGCGCCCGCCGGGCCGGTGTTCGTGCACGCCGATCCGTTCCGGGTGAGCCAGGTGGTGTCGAACCTGCTGTCGAACGCGCTGAAGTACTCCCAGCCCGACACCCCGGTGGAGCTCACCGTGGCCCAGGCCGGGGAGCTGGCCATCGTCTCGGTGCGCGACGAGGGCGACGGGATCCCGGTCTCCGAGCAGGACCGCGTGTTCGAACGGTTCCACCGGGTGGAGGGGCACATGACCCGCCGGACCGGGGGGACGGGCCTCGGCCTGTACATCGCCCGGCGGCTGGTGGAGGCCATGCGCGGCCGACTGTGGGTGGTCTCGAGCCCGGGGAACGGGTCCACGTTCTCGTTCAGCCTGCCGGTGGCGGTGACCCCGCCGGCGTGGGAGGGCGGGTCGGGCGGCGTGGGGACCCGCCTGGAGGGGGCCGCCCCCCGGATGGCCGAGGACCCGGCCGGGAGGTAGCCCTCCTCACCGGGCCGCTCCTCACCGGGGCTCGGCCGGGCCCCGGGGATCGCGTTCCGGCGCTGGTCAGAGTCGTCCCGTCCCGTTACCCTCGTCGTGCGCCGGGGGGACCGGCCCGCCGCCGGTGGCGCGCCGGTGACTCGACGACCTGGAAGGGGAGGACATGGCCACGCCACGCCGAGTGCTGATCATGGGAGCGGCAGGGCGCGACTTCCACAACTTCAACACCGTCTACCGGGACGACCCCGGGACGGAGGTGGTGGCATTCACCGCGACCCAGATCCCGTTCATCGAGGACCGCACGTACCCGGCCACGCTGGCGGGTGAGCGCTACCCGAACGGGATCCCAATCTACCTCGAGTCCGAGCTGGCTCGGCTGATCCACGACCGGGCCGTGGACGACGTGGTGTTCTCCTACTCCGACGTCTCCCACGAGTACGTCATGCACCGGGGCTCGCAGGTCCTCGCGGCCGGGGCCAGCTTCGTGCTCCTGGGGCCGAACGCGACGATGCTCCGGGCCGAGGTGCCGGTGGTGGCGGTCTGCGCGGTGCGGACGGGCTCGGGCAAGAGCCAGACCACCCGCAGGGTCGCGGAGGCCATCCGGTCCGCGGGGAAGGTGCCGGTCGTCGTCCGCCACCCCATGCCGTACGGCGACCTCACCGCCCAGCGCGTCCAGCGGTTCGCGACGTTCGACGACCTCGACGCCGCGAACACAACGGTGGAAGAGCGCGAGGAGTACGAACACCACCTCAAGGCCGGGAGCGTCGTGTTCGCCGGGGTGGACTACGGCGCGATCCTCGAGCAGGCGCAGCGGGAGTGCGACGTGCTGCTGTGGGACGGCGGCAACAACGACCTGCCGTTCTACCGCCCCGACGTGCACATCGTGGTGGCCGACCCGCTGCGGGCGGGACACGAGGTCACGTACCACCCGGGCGAGGCCAACCTCCGGATGGCCGACGTCATCGTGATCAACAAGGTGGACTCCGCGTCGCCGGAGCAGCTCGCGGCGGTGCAGGGCAACATCTCCGGGGCGAACCCGGGAGCCATCGTGATCCTGGCCAACAGCCCCGTGACGGTGGACGACCCCCGGGCCCTGGCGGGAAAGCGCGTGATCGTGGTGGAGGACGGCCCCACGCTCACCCACGGCGACATGAAGTACGGGGCCGGCGTGGTGGCCGCCCGCCGTGCCGGGGCGGAGATCGTGGACCCGAGGCCGTACGCCACCGGCACGCTCCGCGGCACCTACGAGAAGTACGACGTCGGGCCCGTCCTGCCGGCCATGGGGTACTCGTCGGAGCAGCTGGGGGAGATGCGGCAGATCATCGACCAGGCCGACTGCGACCTGGTGGTGATCGCCACCCCCATCGACCTCCGGCACCTCATCGAGCTGTCGAAGCCCGCCGTGCGCGTCACCTACGAGCTCGACGAGGTCGAGGGCTCGCCGACCATCGAGGACGTCCTGGCGCCGATCCTGGGCTGATCCCGCGCTGATCCCGGGCCGATCCCGCGCGGTCCGGCGGCGCGACCCGGGGTACGCTCGCGCCGCGATGGACCTCCGGGTGCTGGTCTACAACGCCAAGGGGTTCCGCGCGGGCGTCGAGGTGGCCGCGGCGGCCGTCGCCGCCGCGGAGCCGAATCTCGCGCTGATCACCGAGGCCGGCACCCGCCGGCGCCTCCGCCGGTTCGGCCGGGCCATGGGCATGGAGACCGCGCCGCCGGGGTTCCTCCCGCTGGCGCGGACGGTCCGCAACGCGGTGCTGGTCCGACCGCCGTGGCGGGTGGTGTCGTTCCGCCTCCATCGATTCGCGAACTCCCGGAGGTTCTCCCCGCGGGGGGCGCTGGTGGCCCAGGTGGGCCGGTCCGGGTACCGCGTGTGGGCCCTCTCCGTGCACCTGGGGCTGGCGGGGGAGGAACGCCGCCGGCACGCCGTGGAGCTCACCGATCTCCTCGTCGGGTTGCCGGGGCCCCTCCTCGCGGGGGGCGACTTCAACGAGGGACCGGGCTCGCCGGCCGTGCGGTGGATCGGGGAGCGGTTCTGGGACGCCTGGGCCCGCGCGTCGGATGATTCCCCACCCGGCTCCGACCGGTCCGGCCTGACCTTCCCGGCGCACGACCCCACCGCGCGGATCGACTACCTCTTCGTGTCGGAGCACGTCCGGGTGGCCGGCGCCGAGGTCGTCGGGGGACCGAAGGCCGAGGGCGCCTCTGACCACCTCCCGCTGGTGGTGGATCTGACCCTTCCGTAGCGGCCGGACTCAGGAGCTCCCGGCGAGTCCGAGGCGCGCCCGGACCACGGCCACCGCGGCCCTCACCGCACCCTCGATCCCCAGCCGGGAGGTGTTGAGCACGGCATCGTAGAGGAGTGGATCCCGGATGTCCGCGCCGTGGAACCGTCGGACGTACCCGGCCCGATCCGCGTCCACCCGGCGGCAGGCCTCCCGGGCCTCGTCCACCGAACGGCTCTGGGAGCGTGCGATCCGGGCCGCCCGGTCCCCGAGACGGGCCACCAGCTGGAGATGGCAGGCGTCGGGGCGATCCCCCAGGATGACCTGGCCGCCGCGGCCCACCACGACGAATCCGCCGGCCTCGGCCATGGCCTCGATGACCTGGCGGACGCCGTCCGCCAGGAGACGGTCGTCGGCGGCCGGCGGGGCCACCAGCCCGAACTCCGGGCTCGCGGCGGCGAGCGCCAGCCCCACCTTCTCCACCAGCGCGGGGACCCGTTCGTCGAGGTGTTCGGCCAGGTCGGGGTCGAGCCCGACCCGGGCCGCGGCCTGCTCCACGACCTCGCGGTCGGCGAACCGGTACCCCAGCGCATCGGCCAGGGCCGGGCCCACGCTGAGCCCTCCCGCCCCGTACTGCCGGGACACCGTCACGATGCCCACGGGCGAAGCCTACGCCCCCGTCAGCGGACCGGGCGGCTCTTGCGGCCGGGGTTGCGGAACAGCTGCGCCACCACGAACAGGCCGATCACGGCGGCGGCGCCCACCAGGACCACGAGCGCCACCGTGAACGCCCACTCCAGGAAGCCCCATTCGGCCAGCATCCGCGCCTTTCGGAACCCGTGCCGATCGTGAAACCTTCACGCCGGGTGGGGGTCCAACGTGTAGTGTAGTTGGACCAGCGAGCCGCAGATCTGGGGTGAGGAAGCGGTGTTCTACTGGCTGATGAAGCACATCTTCCTGGGCCCCCTGCTCAAGGTGCTGTACCGGCCGAAGGCGAGGGGCCTGGAGAACGTGCCCGCGGAGGGTCCGGTGATCCTTGCCGCGAACCACGTCTCGTTCATGGACAGCCTGTTCATCCCGCTCGTCCTGAAGCGTCGGGTGGTGTACCTCGGCAAGTCCGACTACTTCGACAGCGCGAAGACCCGGTGGTTCTTCAAGATGACGAACGTGATCCCGGTGAAGCGGGAGGGCGGCACCGCCGGGGAGGCCGCCATCCAGGCCGGGGTCCGTGAGATGAAGAGGGGCCTGGCCGTGGGGATCTACCCGGAGGGGACCCGGAGCCCGGACGGCCGCCTGTACCGTGGCAAGACCGGCGTGGCCCGGATGGCCCTCCTGGCCAGCTGCCCGGTGATCCCCGTGGGCGTGTTCGGCACCCGCGAGCTCCAGCCCCCCGAGCGGCGGATGCCGAAGATGTCGGGCCGGGTGCAGATCGTGTTCGGCAAGCCGCTGTCGTTCGACCGGTTCGCCGGCCAGGACCGCGACCGGTTCGTCCTGCGTTCCGCCACCGACGAGATCATGTACGAGATCATGATGATCACCGGGCAGGAGTACGTGGACGAGTACGCGTCCAGGGTGAAGGCCGAGCTCGCCAGGCAGGAGGCGGAACGGCTGGCCGCCGCCGGAGCCGCCCAGTCCTCGAAGGGGCAGCCGCCGGAGCCGCCGGCCTCGAGCACCGAGGCTACGCCGCCGGCCGAGATCTCGGCCGAGGACGAGGTCGCCAGCGTTCGGGTGATCGAATCGGAGCCCGCCGGAGCCTCCGACGGCCCGGACCGGGGCTGAGCGGGTTCGCCGGCCTCAGCGGGCCAGCAGCGGGGGGCTGACGCCCACCGGGGCAGCGGGGACCCCGGGCTGCACCGCTCGCTGGACGTCGCCGTCCTGGATCCATTTCGACGAGCACTTCACGCAGTAGGCGCGGCGCTTGGCTGTGAGGACGACCACGACACGAGCGGACTCACAGACCGGACAACGGACCATCCAGCTCGCCTCCTCGTGGCCGCGGCCGAAGGACGAGCCTGAGCGTTCGCGCGGCCGACGAACAGCTGCGCGTTTGAGCTACCCGTGACACGGCTGTCCTAAACGGGCGGAAACCGTCCCGGAGTGACAATAACCCTCGCCTTGCTTGCCCCGGACGAACACCCAGGACTGCGGGGAGATCCGTCAGCCGGCGGCCCACCGCAGGGACCGTTCGACGGCCTTCCGCCACCTGGCGTAGCGCCCCTCGATGGTGGGATCCTCCTGGGGGGAGAACTCTCGGTCCAGCTGCCAGTGGCGGGCGACCTCCTCGCGGGAGGCCCACACCCCGACCCCCAGCCCCGCCAGGTATGCCGCGCCGAGGGCGGTGGTCTCGCTGATCCTGGGCCGGCGCACCGGGACGCCGAGGACGTCGGCCTGGAGCTGCATCAGCAGGCCGTCGGCGCTGGCTCCGCCGTCGGCCTTCAGCTCCCTCACCTCGAGCCCCGCGTCGTTCCGCATGGCGTCGACCACGTCGCGGGTCTGGAACGCGATGGCCTCCAGCGTGGCCCGGGCCACGTGGGCGGCGGTGGTCCCCCTGGTCAGGCCCACGATGGCCCCCCGGGCGTAGGGGTCCCAGTGCGGCGCCCCCAGGCCGGCCAGGGCCGGCACGAAGTACACGTCGCCCGTGTCCGGCACCGACGCCGCGAGCGCCTCCACGTCGGCCGACCGTTCGATGATGCCCAGGCCGTCGCGGAGCCACTGCACGGCCGAGCCGGTGACGAAGATCGACCCCTCCAGCGCGTAGGGGACCTCCTCGGGCGACGTGGCGGCGATCGTCGTGATGAGGCCGGCCTCCGACGTCGGCGCGGAGGTCCCGGTGTGCATCAGCACGAACGACCCCGTCCCGTACGTGTTCTTGATGGATCCGGCCTCGAAGCACGCCTGGCCGAACAGGGCGGCCTGCTGGTCGCCGGCGATGCCCGCCACGGGGACCTCGGCCCCGAAGAACGCGCCGGGATCGGTCATGCCGAACCGGCCGGACGAGGGGCGCACCTCGGGCAGGACCTTCCGGGGGATGCCGAGGCGCTCCAGCAGCGCGCCGTCCCAGTCCAGGTCCCGGATGTCGTACAGCATGGTCCGGGAGGCGTTCGTGTGGTCGGTGGCGTGGACCCGCCCCCCGGTGAGCCGGGCCAGGACGTAGGAGTCGGGCGTCCCGAACGCCAGCCGGCCGGCCCGGGCGGCGTCGCGGGCCCCGTCGACGTGCTCCAGGAGCCAGTGGAGCTTCGTGGCGGAGAAGTAGGGGTCGATGACCAGGCCGGTGCGCTCCCGGACGTGGGGCTCGAGCCCTTCCGCCCGGAGGGTGTCGCACAGCTCGGACGTCCGGCGGTCCTGCCACACGATGGCCGGGTGGACCGGCCGGAGGGTCTCGCGGTCCCACAGCAGGGTGGTCTCGCGCTGGTTCGTGATGCCCACGGCGGACAGGTGGGCCGCCTGGATGCCGGCCATGGACAGGGCCTCCACACAGGCCGCGGACAGGGCCCGCCACCACTCCTCGGGATCGTGCTCCACCCAGCCGGGGTGGGGGAACGATTGCGGGAACTCGCGGTAGCCCTTCGCCGCCACGCCCCCCGAGTCGTCCAGCACCAGCGCGGTCACGCCGGTGGTGCCGGAGTCGATCCCCAGGACGTGCGCCATGACCGCCGGAGCGTACCGGACGTCCGGCCCGGTGTTCGGGGGCCGGGCCGCGTTGCTGGCGCGGCGGCTCCCTGGAACGATGGGACGGTCACGTGGCGACCCGGGAGGATGACGAGGCAATGACGTCGGGGACGATGCGGGTGGGGATCCTGTGCGGGGGCGGTCCCGCACCCGGGATGAACTCCGTCATCTCGGCCGCCACGATCGAGGCCGTGAACTCGGGATGGGAGGTCGTCGGGATCCTCGACGGGTTCGACCACCTGATCAAGGGGTCCACCGTGGGGACCCAGCCGCTCGGCATCACCGACGTCTCACGCATCCACGTCATGGGCGGTTCGATCCTGCGGACGTCGCGGGCCAACCCGACCATCCGAGACGAAGGCGCGGCCGATCCCGAGTGGCGCCTGCACAACTGCCTCCGGGCCCTGGACGACCTGGGGCTGGGGGCCCTGGTGACGATCGGCGGGGACGACACGGCCTTCTCGGCCCAATCCGTGGCGAATGCGGCCGGGGGATCGCTGCGGGTGGCGCACGTGCCGAAGACCATCGACAACGACCTCCCGCTGCCGGGGGGGATGCCCACGTTCGGGTTCGAGACGGCCCGGCACACCGGCGTGGAGCTCGTGAACAATCTCATGACCGACGCCATCACCACCCAGCGGTGGTACCTGGTGGTGGCGATGGGCCGGTCCGCCGGCCACCTGGCCCTGGGGATCGGGAAGGCCGCCGGCGCCACGCTCTCGGTGATCGCCGAGGAGTTCCCGCCGGACCGGCCCATCGCGCTGGGCCACCTGGTGGACCTGGTGGAGACCACCATGCTGAAGCGGATCGTGCACGGGCGGCCGTTCGGCGTGGTGGTCCTGGCGGAGGGCATCGGGCTCCGGCTTCGTGAGGAGGACCTGGCCACGGCCATGCCCGAGGTGCAGCTCGACGAGCACGGGCACATCCGCCTGGCCGAGCTGGAGCTCCACCGGGTCCTGGCCAAGCTGGTCAGGGAGCGGTTCCGCTCCCGGGGGCGCAAGGTCACGGTGGAGGGCACGAACATCGGCTACGAGCTGCGGTGCGCGCCGCCCATCCCGTTCGACATCGAGTACACCCGCGATCTGGGATACGGCGCGGTGGAGTACCTCCGCGACGCCATCGGGGAGAGCCGCGACGAGCCCGGGGCCATGATCACGATCCGGGAGGGGCACATGGAGGCGCTGCCGTTCGGCTCGTTCTCCGACCCCGAGACCGGCCGCGTCCGGGTCCGCGAGGTGAACGTCGACAGCCACTCCTACCGGGTGGCCCGCGAGTACATGATCAGGCTGAAGGCCGAGGACCTCGGGGACCCCACCGTGCTGTCCAAGTTGGCCGAGGCCGCCGGCACGTCCCCGGAGGATTTCCGGACCAGGTACGGGTATCTGGCCGGCGCGACGCGTGAGGACCGGCCCTAGCCGGCCCGTCCCGCCATCGCGGCCCGGTGCAGCGGCAGCAGCTCGTCCACCACCCGCCCGTTCGCCGGGATGGGGACGCCCGCGGCGGCGCCGTACCGGACCACGGCGCCGTTCAGCGACTCGACCTCGAGGGGCCGTCCGCGGAGCGCGTCCCGGGCCATCGACGACAGGAAGCTCGGGTCCAGGCTGTTCTGGGCATAGGCGAACACCACGTCCGCGATGGCGTCGGGAACCGCGATCTCGCTGGCCCGGGCCACGGCCTCGGTCTCGTCGAGGAGGGCTCGGAGCATCGTCCGGAGGTCCTCGTCGGCCAGGACCTCGCCGATGGTCTTCCTGGCGAACGCCGTGATCCCGCCCAGGCCGGAGATCACGACGAGCTTCTGCCACAGGGCGCTGTGGATGTCGGCGGCCAGGGTGACGGGGACCCCCGCCTTGTCGAACGCGGCGCCGAGGTGCGCCGCCGCGGGGCGTTCGTCCACGGTGAAGGCGCCGAGCGTGACCTCGGACTGCCGGCCCCGCTGTTCGATCACGCCCGGCTCCGCCACGAACGCCTCGATGCGGCTGGTCCCCCCGAGGACCGTGGCCCGGGGGAACCGCTCCATGAGGAAGGCCTCGTTGTCCACGCCGTTCTGCAGCGAGCACACGATGGTGTCCTCGGCCACGGCGGGGGCGATGGCGTCGGCGGCCTCGGCGTTGTCGTAGCTCTTCACCACGAACAGGACGGCCTCGGCCGGGACGTCGTGGTCGACGCGATCGGTGGCGTGCACGTGCTCCAGCCGGAGGTCGCCGAGGTCCGCCCGGAGCTCGAGGCCGTTCGTTCGGAGTGCCTCCAGCATCGGCCCCCGGGCCAGGAACTCCACGTCGTGCCCCCCGGCGGCCAGACGGGCTCCGTAGTAGCCGCCCACGCCGCCGGTGCCGGCGATCAGGATGCGCATCGGTGGGGGAGTGCGACGTGGCCCGGCACGGGCGCCAATATACTGGCCGCTCGGTCCCCGACCTCACCGGAAGGCAGCCATGACAGCGCCCATCGACCTCCGTTCGGACACCGTCACGAAGCCCAGCGAGGCCATGCGCCGGGCCATGGCCGAGGCCGAGGTCGGCGACGACTGGTACGGCGACGACCCCACGGTGAACCGCCTCCAGGACCGCGTCGCCGAGCTCACCGGCCGGGAGGCCGCCGCGTACCTGCCCACGGGGACGATGTGCACGCAGATCGCCGTGCACGCGCTGACGCGGTCGGGGCGGTTCGTCGTGTGCGAAGCGAAGTCGCACGCCGGCGGGAGCGAGGTGGCCTCGGCCGCCGTGCTGTCCGGGGTCGCATTCCTCCGGCTCCGCGGCGACGACCGGGCCATGCTGAACGCGGAGCAGGTCGCGACCGCGCTCGAGCCTGATCCCTACGACGTGGACGTGGTCGATCTGGTGTGCCTGGAGAACACGCACCAGCTCGGCGGCGGGACGGCGATGCCCGTGGACGACGTCCGTTCGATCCACAAGGTGTGCGCCGATCGAGGCGTGCCGCTGTACCTGGACGGCGCGCGGATCTTCAACGCGTGCGCGGTGACGGGGGCGGACGTGGCCGACTACGCGGGCGAGGTCGAGGCCATGATGTTCTGCCTGTCGAAGGGTCTCGGCGCGCCGATCGGGTCGGTCCTCGTGGGCGATCGCGAGTTCATCCGGGAGGCCCGGCGGCTGAAGATCCTGTTCGGCGGGGCCTGGCGGCAGGCCGGGATCATGGCCGCCGCCGGCTTGATCGCGCTGGAGGAGGGGCCGAAGCGGCTGCACGAGGACCACGCGAGGGCCCGGCGCCTGGCCGCGGGCGTGGCCGAGCTGCTGCCCGGGGCGATCGACCCGGAGCGGGTGGAGACCAACATGCTGTTCGTGGACGTCACGAACGCCGGCTACGACGTACTGGACATCCGGGAGCGCCTCGCCGCCGAGGGAGTGCTGGTGACGATGGTGGCCGGAAAGATCCGGATGCTGACCCACGTGAACATCGGCGACGCCGACGTCGACGGCGCCCTGGGCGCCTGGCGCCGCGTGGTCGACGTGCTCCCGCCACGTGGCGACGTGACGGAGGAGGAGGGCGCATGAAGCTGTTCGGCCCGAAGGTCCCGGAGGAGGTCGCCCGTCGGGTGCCACCCGGGAACCGGCTGGTGAAGGGATGGCCGGTGCTGCACTACGGACCCATCCCGAAGTTCGACGAGGCCGAGTGGGACCTCACGGTCGACGGGCTGGTGGCGAACCCGTTCACGTTGACCTACGCCGAGCTGAAGGCCCTGCCGAACGTGGACGTGCAGGCCGACATGCACTGCGTCACGGGATGGACCACGCTCGAGAACACGTGGACGGGGGTCTCCTTCCGAACCCTCCTCGAGCGGGCAGAGCCGAAGCCCGAGGCGAAGTGGGTCATCACCCACTGCGACTACGGCTACACGTCGAACCTGTCGCTGGAGGCCATGATGGAGGACGACGTCCTGGTGGCGTGGGCCCACGGCGGTGAGCCGTTGACGCCCGAGCACGGGTACCCCCTGCGGCTGGTGGTCCCCCAGCGATACGCCTGGAAGAGCGCGAAGTGGCTCCGGGGCCTGGAGTTCGCCGACCACAACCGGCGGGGGTTCTGGGAGGTCCGGGGCTACCACGTCCACGCCGATCCCTGGCCCGAAGAGCGGTACTCCTACCAGGAGGGCCCCCGCGCCGAGCTCGAGCCGTAACCGGCACCGGAACCGGCCGGCCATGCCGGGACGTCGGATGGAGATGCGCGTCCGCACCCTGATCGGCGGGGTGCTCCTCGCCGCGGCCCTGGTGCCGGTGGCTTCGCGCACGGCATGGGCGTGCTCGTGCGCGCCCTCCACGCCAAGGGAACGCGCGCAGGGCGCGAACGCCGTGTTCACGGGAACGGTTGCGCGAATCACCGATGGGCCGCGCGACCGGGTCGTGAACTTCGACGTCGACACGGTCTACAAGGGCGAGCGAATCGCATCGATCGACGTCCACACGGGCTTCGGCGGCGGAGACTGCGGCGTCCGCTTCGTGGTGGACCGCCGGTACACGGTGTTCGCATCCCGGTTGGACGGCCATCTGAGCGCGTTCAGCTGCTCCGCCCCCGTCGAGGGCGACGTCGACCCGGCGGCGCTCGGCCTCCCGGAGGGCGTCACCGGCCTCCATCGGCCATTGTCGCCGTGGCTGGTCGTGTTCTCGTTGTTGGCGGGCCTCGCGGTCATCGTGGCGATCGCCCTGGTGGCCCGGCGCCGCGGAGTGCGCCCGGCGGGTGAGGTCGGTCAGGCGAAGTAGCGCCGGGCGATGGTGTCGGCCGTTCGGGCCGAGAGGGCCTGGGCGGTGAGGGTGGGGTTGGCGCCGCCGACGCCGGGGATCACGGAGCTGTCGGCGACGAACAGGCGCTCGACCTCGTGGGCCTCGCATCCGGCGTCGATGACGCTGGTGGCGGGGTCGGCACCCATGCGCATGGTGCCCATGATGTGGGTCAACAGGACGCTGGTCCGGATGTTCGACCGGTGGGTCTCCCGGGCCCCGGCGGCGCACAGGATCTCGACCGCCTTGCGGGCCAGCCAGTCCTGACGCTCCTGGGACGCCGGCGTGGCGTGGTAGATGACCTTCGGGACGGGGCCGTGCTCGTCGGGCGGCCAGTCGTCGGCCAGCATCACGCGGTTGTCGGGGTGTGACTCGTCGTTCGTCGAGAGCACCACGCTGAGGGACCGGTGGTACTCGCCCAGCTTGCGCTGGGCCTCCTCGCCCCAGAAGCGGCCCTCGGTGTCCCACGGCTCGTCCTCTGGGGTCCGGTCCCAGAAGCCGGTGCCGGCGCCGGCCACCGCGATCGAGAACGCCTGGGGCCCGTACCCCTGGACGAACACGGTGCCGTAGCCGGGGAAGTCGGCGCGGGCCATGGTGACCTGGCCCCGGTCGGGATGGACCTCGCGGTCGTAGAAGCCGGTGACGATGTCCTGGAGGTGGGTGGTGAGCCGCCGGCCCACCGCGTCGTTCGTGTTCGGCAGGTCGGAGTTCAGCCACAGCCGCGGGTTCTCGATGGACCCGCCGGCCATGACCACGACCTTCGCCTCCGCCTCGTGGGTCTCGCCGGTCTCGGTGTCGCGCCACCGGACGCCGCGGGCGCGGGCCGGCCGGTCGTTCGTCCCCGGTTCGAACAGGATCGCCGTGGCGAACGCGTTCGGCACGATCCGGCAGTTGCCGGTGGCGACGGCGGCGGGGACGTAGCTGACGTTCGTGGCCCGCTTCGCCTTGCGCTCGAGCGGCGCGGCGACGGGGTTGCGGCACCCCTCCAGGCAGTGGCCGCACATCGTGCACCCCTGGACGTCGGGGGAGCGGAGGTCGATGCCGTCCGGCATGTCGGCGATCGGGAGGATCGCGTTGTGGCAGGGCCGCCACACGGGCCCCGAGATGTCGCGACCCTCGGATCGGCTGAGTCCGATTGCCTCGCACCCCTCGGCGAACAGCGCGTCCTTCGTGGCCAGGTCGCGGACCAGGCTGACCGGGAGGAACTCCTCGACCCGCTCGTACCACGGGACGAGGTCGCCGTATTCGACCGGCCACTTCTGGTCGACGTTCGGGACGAACGCCCTGGGCGAGATGCCGTTGTAGTGCAGCGTGGTGCCGCCCACGCCGGCGGCCTGGAGGATGAGGTTCGCGCCGTCGCGCCGGCGGATCCACGGCGGCTTGGTGCGGTCGGCCGGGCCCCACCGGAGGCGTCCGTTCATCAGGGCCCGCATGTCGTGTTCGCGGTTCGAGAAGTCCTCGTTCGGGTCGAGCCAGGGGCCGGCCTCCAGCATCAAGACCTCGATGCCGCGCTCCGCCAATTCCTTCGCGGCGACGGGGCCGCCGCCGCCGGCGCCGATCACGATGACGTCCGGTGCGTACATGGGTGTGGTCAGGCCCCCTCGCGGTAGTCGGGATGGCCGTCGCTCGGGCCGCCGAACCCGACCCGGTCCCAGGAGGCCGGTCGTTCGTCGGGAGCGTCGGGGGTCTCGGAGTAGACGCCTCCGAGGGTGAACACGAACACCGCGTCGATGGCCTCCCGGAGGTCCTGCGACTCCTCGCTGGCCATGGCCCGGAAGACCTCGCCGCGCTCCTGGAGGGTGAGGTCGGTGAACGCGGCGCCGGGCCGGACGTCCATGGCGAACGCATCCAGGAGGGATCCGATCATGTCGGTCATCCCGGGCAGGAACAGTTCGATCTGCTCGACCACGTGGTGCTCCACGCCGAGCTCGACACCGCCCAGTTGGCCGTCGACGGGAGGCGCGATGGCCTCGATCGCGGCCCGCAGCTTGGCGAGGGAGTCTTCCTCGGGCATGACCCGCCCATTGGAACATGACCGCCGGTCATTTCGCACCTTGGCTGTACCGGGGAGCTCGCGAGCCCCTCTCAGGTCGTGATCTCGGCGGTCTCGGCCATCACCGGTTCTTCCGGCCGGACGGGACCGGGATCGTGGGGGGGTGGTCGGGCCCCGCCGGAGGGAAGATCGACGTCAGGGCGGGTCGTCGCGCGCGGGGGTGAGCTCGGCGATCAGCATGCCGGCGAGGATGAGGGCGGCGCCCGTCCACTGGCGGCCGGAGAGGACCTCGCCGAGGACGACGACGCCGGACAGGCCGGCGAACACCGGCTCGGAGACGAGGATCAACGCCGTCCTCGACGGTGAGACGTAGCGCTGCGCCGCGGTCTGGATGAGGAAGGCGGCCGCGGACGCGAACAATCCGGTGATGATCACCGCCCAGACCACCTTGGACGACGTGGGGGCCGTGATGTGGTCGGTGGTCAGGGAGAGGGCCGCCGAGGGGATCGCGGTGACCCACATCTGGACGGTGGCGAGGCCGGCGGGGGAGTGCTCGGGCGAGTAGCGGGCCAGGACCACGATCTGGACCGCGAAGCTCAGCGCCGCGCCGAGCACGATCGCGTCGCCCCCGCGAAGGTGGAACCCGGTCTTTGTGGACAGCAGGAACAGGCCGACGGTCGACAGGACGACCCCGGCAGCGACGCCGGGGCCGGGCCGGCGACGGAGAACGAGGGAGGACAGGACCGGGGCGATCACGACGAACAGACCGGTGACGAAGCCGGCGTTCGAGGCCGTCGTGTGCTGCAGGCCGAACGTCTGGCACGCGTAGCCGGAGAGGACACATGCGCCCGCCAGCCCGCCGGCCTTCCAGCCCGCCCGGCCGAGCGACCTGACCTGGGGCCAGAAGATCGCGGTCATGACGATCGCCGCGAGGGTGAAGCGCAGGGCCAGGAACTCGAACACGGGAACGCGTTCAACAGCCTCCTTGACCGTGGTGAATGTGAACCCCCAGATCGCCGCCACGCCGACCAGGGCCAGCTCCAGCCCGTGACTGACGAGCGGGCTCGCCTTCCGTACGTGCTGCTTCACTGCGTGGCCCTTGGGTGGCCGGCTGCGAGCTCCTTGAGGGTGGCGACGTCGCGGCGGCGCGTCGCCTCGTCGTCGGGGGTCTCGCACAGCACGGCGCAGCCGCGAAGTTCGTCCCGGCGCAGGATCGCGGCGAAGCCGTCGCGGCCGATCTCGCCCAGGCCGATGTTGGCGTGGCGGTCCCGGCGGGACCCGCGGGGGAACGCGGCGTCGTTCGCGTGGATCAGGACGAGCCGGGGGCCGAGGCCCGATCGTCCCAGCTCCGCGAAGCACTCACGGACCCCTTCCGGCTCGTCGAGCGCGTACCCCGCCGCGAACAGGTGACAGGTGTCGAGGCACAGCCGGAGCCGCTCGTGGCCGGGCACTGCGTCGAACAGCCGCTCTGCCTCCTCGACCGTGCTGGCGACGGCCCCCCGGCTCCCGGCCATGAGCTCGACGGCGACGTGAGCGCCGGCATCCACTTCGGCGAGCGACTCCAGTGCGGCCGCCGCCCGGGCCAGTGCTTCGCCCGGCTCTCCGGGGCCGCCCGCCCCGGCGTGGACGACCACCCCCTCCGCGCCCAGGGCCCCTGCCGCGACGAGCGACGCCCGCGAGAGTTCCACGGACCGCCGGTGGAACTCCGCGCTCGGCGACGCGATGTTCACGAGGTACGGCGCGTGCAGGTACACGGACCGGATGCCGGCCCCGCGGGACTCCTGGCGGAACGCGGCCGCCGTGTCGTCGTCGATGGCCGGGGGCCGCCACATCCGCGGGCTCGACGCGAAGAGCTGGACGGCCTCGGCCCCGATGGCCGCCGCCCCCGCCACTACGGAGGACAGCCCTCCGCGGATGTGCGCTCCGACGATCACCGCCGCAGTCTCGCGGACGGCTCCACCGGCGTCACGCCGCCCACCGTCCGGCCGACCCGGGTCAGGCGGCGTAGATGCTGACGGTCTGGCCCTGCTCCACCGTGGCGCCGCCGCCGGGGGTCTGACCGACCACGGTGTCGCCGGTGGAGCTGGGGATCTGGATCACCCGGACGTGGAGGCCCATGCCCTCGAGCTTCGAGGTGGCCTCGTCGGAGGGCAGGCCGATCACGGACGGCATGGGGAAGGTCTTCGGTCCGAGCGAGACGACCAGATGGATGGAGCTCCCCACCGGGACGACGGTGCCGGCCCGGGGGCTCTGGCGGATCACGTCGCCGGCGCCGACGGAGGCCGAGTACTCCTCGTCGGTGGTCACCTCGAACTTCTGGGCCACGAGCACGGACTGGGCGTCGGCGCTGGGCTTGCCCACCACGTTGGGGACCTCGATGGGCTGCTGACCGTCGCTCACGACGATCGTGACCCCGCTGCCGAACTGGATGCGCTGGCCGGCCGACGGGTTCTGGTCGATGACCAGGCCCTTACGGACGGTGTCGCTGTAGGCGTGGCGGACGTCCACGACCAGCCCGTCGCCCTCGAGGGCCGTCCGCGCCGCATCCAGCCGCTGGTTCGTGACCGCCGGCACGCTGCGGAGCGGCAGGCCCGCCGAGACCGTGAGGACGATGTCGGTTCCCTTGCGGACCTTCGCGCCGGCCGCCGGCTGCTCCTGCACCACCTGCCCCTCGGGGACGGTCGTGGACGTGGCGGGAGGACCGAACTGGGCGTCGAGCCCGGCGCCGTCGAGGCGGTCGGCCGCCGCCTGCTGCGTGAGGCCCACCACGTTCGGCACGTCCGTGTAGTGGGGGATCACGTAGGCCCACGCCGCCAGCCCGCCACCGGCCAGCAGGACCACTGCCATGAGCGACACGGCGATCCGGCGCCACAGCCGCCGCCGGCGGGCCTTGACCGACAGCCGCTGGGGGATGGTCACCGTGAACGCCCGGTCGTCCTCGGAGTGCGCGTCGGCGGGGAGCTCCTTCACCAGCTCGCCGATCGAGCGGGCCGAGGGCGTCGACCCCGAGGCGGCCAGGAGCGCGCCACGGAGCTCGGCGGCGCTTCCCGGTCGCTTGTCCCGCTCCTTCTCGGTGGCCTGGGACACGATGCGGTCCAGTGCGGGCGGGACCTCCGGCACGTCCTTCGACGGCGGCGGGACCCGGTCCGACAGATGCTTGTACGCGATGGCCAGGGAGGTCTCGCCGGTGAACGGCACGTGGCCGGTGAGCAGCTCGTAGGCCACCACGCCGGTGGCGTACAGGTCGGTGCGCGGGTCGGCCGGCTCGCCCTGGATCTGCTCCGGCGCCAGGTACTGCACGGTGCCGGTCACGGTCCCGGGGGCCTGGCTCACCCGGGACTCGGCGAACGCCCGGGCCAGGCCGAAGTCGGCCACCTTCACGTGGCCCTCCGGCGTCAGCAGCACGTTCTCGGGCTTCACGTCGCGGTGGACGATCCCGTGGCGATGGGCGTGGTCCAGGGCGGCGAGCATCTGGATGAGCACCTCCACGGCCTGCTGCGGCTCCAGCCGGCCGTAGTGCGTGAGGATGTCACGGAGGTTCCGGCCCCGGACGAACTCCATGACCATGAAATAGGTGCCGTTCGTGGTGGAGCCCCAGTCGTGGACGGCCACGATGTTCGGGTGTGACAGCAGGGCCGCGGCCCGGGCCTCCCGGCGGAACCGCTCGATGAACCCGGGGTCGCCGGCCAGGTTGCGGTGCAGGACCTTGATGGCCACGTCCCGGGCCAGGACCGAATCCCGGGCACGGTAGACCTCGCCCATGCCGCCGGAGGCGACCTTGGACATGATCTGGTACCTGGCCCGGACCGAGGTCGTCTGGCTCATCCGTTCCCGTCTGGGGGGCCGCGGGGAAGACGCGGCCCCATTGTAGGGTGCCGAGGTGGCAAGATCGCCCTCCATGACGGATGAGACTGGCGACGAGATCGGCGCGGAGCTCGACCGGATCGAGGCCGCCGTGGCCTCGGGCGACCACGACCTCCGGGTCCTCGGGTTCTGGCGGGTCGTCCGAAGGCTGAAGCTCGACCCCGACCTCACCGCCCGGCACGCCGCCCAGGCCGGCCGGATCGACCGGGCGGCGTTCCAGTCCGCCAAGCGGTGGCGCTTCCCCGTGTGGCTGGGGAACGCCGTCCTGGTGGTGGGAACCGTCGCCATGGCGCTCGTCACGGCCTTCGGCGTGGAGCTCGTGGAGGGGTTCGACCAGCCGTCCGATGTGGCGGCCGATCCGCCGCACCCGGCAATCGGCGGCGTCCTGCTGGTGGTGGCCGCCGGCGGGCTGTCGGTCACGCTCCACGACCTGGCCCACTGGCTGGTGGGCCGCCTCGTCGGCATCCGGTTCCTGTGCTATTTCCCCGGCGGGCCGTTCCGGATCCAGCCCGGGCTGAAGACCGACTACGCCACGTACCTCCGCGCCGCGCCCACCGCCCGGGCCGCGATGCATGCCTCCGGTGCCGTGGCCTCGAAGGTCGCCCCGTTCGTCGTCCTGGCCTTCGTCGCGTCGAACAGCGACCTGTCGCGCACGCCGTGGTGGGCCGTCGCGGCGATCGTGGCCCTCGGGGTGGTGCAGATCATCACCGACGTCGTGTGGTCGAGGAAGCACGGCGACTGGAAGAAGGCCGCCCGCGAATGGCGCATCGCCCGCGAGGTGGCGTCCCCCGGGTAGGTCACTCGCAGGACGCGCCGGCGAACGGGATGGGGACGCGCCGGTGGCCGTCCGGCCACGAGACGTCGAGCACGACGCACCCCGGCCGGAGCACCAGGATGCCGCCGTTGAACTGGGTGCGGCGCTGGTCCCCTCCGCAGGGGTGGAACGTGACGCCCACGTCCGTCGAGGCCAGGCCGACGCGGCCGTCCGGGAAGCGGTGGGGGTCGTAGAGGAGGCCGGCGAACGCCCTCGCCTCCGGCGCCACCGAGACCGTGACCGGACCGCCGCGGTCCACCACCGCCAGGACCTTCTGCGGGTAGGCCCGGGTGCCATGGACGCCCAGCGAGCCCTCGGCGGCGCCCGCGGGGAGTCCGACGAACGCGATCGGTCCCACCACCAGGCTGCGGTCGCGCCAGTGCGCCCCGAGCGTCCCGAACACGCTCTCCTCGCAGGGCCGTTCGTACGCCCGCGCGAGGGACGGCGGCGGCGAGGGAACCGGGGACGAGGGGGCCGGAGTGGTCGGGGCCGGGCCCGACGACGAGCAGGCCACCAGGAGCGTCAGGAGCAGGAGGGGACGTGTCATCGCCTCCAGTGTCTACCGCCTGCGGCGGGCGGGGGTTCCCTCAGGTCGCTCGAGCGAGGGAGGGCCGACGGATCAGGATCTCGTCGATGAGCCCGTATTCCTTGGCGGCCTCGGCCGTGAGCCAGAAGTCGCGGTCCGTGTCCTCGCGGATGCGCTCGATGGGCTGGCCGGTCCGTTCGGCCAGGATCTCCTCGAGGCGCCGGCGGAGGAACGCGAACTCCTTGGCGTGGATCTCGATGTCCCTCGCGGTGCCCTGGAACCCACCGTGGGGCTGGTGGATGAGGATGCGGGCGTTGGAGGTGGCCGAGCGGATGCCGGTCCCGGTCGCCAGGATGACCGCGGCGCTCGACGCCGCCATGCCCAGGCATCGCGTGTGGACCCGTGACCGGATCAGCTGGATGGTGTCGTGGATGGCGAACAGGCCGGTGATGTCGCCGCCGGGGGAATCGATGAACAGCGTGATGTCGTCGTCGGACACCGCGTCGAGGGCCAGCAGCTGGGCGGCGATGTCGTCGCCGACGCTGTCCTTGATCTCCCCTCGGAGGAACACCATCCGTTCGGCGAACAGTCGCCGGTAGGTGAACTCCTCGAGCGGCAGGACCTCGGCCTCGGCTCGGGCGGGCTCGGCGCGTCCGATCGGTGGCGTGTGCACGGGGACCTCCTCGGTCGTGCTAGTGTGCAACTGTTCGGTTGCATATCCTACTCCGGAGCGGTGTGGGGGTGCAACCGGGGGGTTGCGCGAATTGGGTGACCAGGATTCCGCGGTGGTCCGCGAGGTGTCGCTGGACGCGTCTCCGGTCGAGGTGTGGTCGGCGCTCACCGAGCCCGATCGGTTGTCCGCCTGGCTCGGGGGCCGAGTGGAGATCGAGGTCCGTCCCGGCGGCCGGGGCACGGTGACCCGCGAGGACGGCGTCTCGCGCCGCGTGGTGGTGGAGGCCGTCGAGCCCGGCCGGCGGCTGGCGTTCCGGTGGTGGCCGTTCGAGGAACCGGGAGGCGGGTTGCCGGGACCGGGGTCCCGGGTGGAGCTGACCCTCGAGCCGCGGTCCGATCGAACGATCCTGACGGTCCGGGAGTGGACCCCGCTCCCGGCGTCCGAGCCCGCCCGCGGGCTCCAGGCGGTGGCGCGGTGACCGCCCCCGACGACCGCGTGGGAGCGGTGTTCCAGGCCCTGTCCGATCCCACCCGCCGCCGGGTGGTGTCGATGCTGTCCCGCTCCGGTCCGGTCACGGCCACCGAGCTGGCCGCCGGTCTCCCCGTGACCCGGCAGGCGGTGTCGAAGCACCTCGCCGCGCTGGCCCAGGCCGGCCTGGTCACCACCACGCGAGAGGGCCGGGAGGTTCGCTACCGCCTGACTCCGCCCCCCATGCGCGAGGCCGTCTCCTGGATGGCGAGCGTCGGCGGCGAGTGGGACGAGCGCCTCGAGGCCCTCCGGCGTCACCTGGGATCGGGGTAGATCAGCCGACCGCCTGGCCGAACCGGTCGCCGGGCTCGCTCGTCTCCGGAAGCCCGGCCGCCCCCTGGCGGAGGATCTGGTTGCCGGGGTCGTCCAGACCACCGGCGGTTCCGAAGACCACGGCGACGGCCCCGGCCGACACGTCCTCGCCGGGCACCCCGATGGCCACGTCCGACTCCGTACCGTTGCCGAAGTTGCCCACGGTGAGCGAGGCCCCGAAGCCGTCGCCCTGCTCCGGCGAGTCCAGGAGGCCGGCGTCGCCCTGGAGGAACCGCTGGTTCCCGGCGTCGGACAGACCTCCGGGCGTCCCGTAGATCACGTTCACGGTCCCGGCGTCGACGGCCCCCGCACCGGCATCCTCACCGGGCACGCCGATCGCGAGATCCGCCTCCCCGCTGTTCCCGAGGTTCCGCGCCGCGAGCGCGGTGCCGAACCGGTTCCCGGTGGCGGCGGACCCGAGGATCCCCGGGGACTCCTCGGTCCACAGCTGGGTGGACGCCGACGACAGGCCGTCGGTCGTCCCGTAGATCACGTTCACCGCGCCGTCGTCCGACCCGAACCCGGCCAGGTCCTCGCCGGGAACGCCCACCGCGAGGTCCGGAGGGGCGCCGTTGCCCATGTCTCCGGCGGCGAGGGCCGAACCGAACCCGTCCCCGGCCTCGGCGTCGTCGAGCACGCCGGACGAATTCTGGCTCCACCGCTGGTTGCCGGTCGCGTCCAGGCCGGCCGAGGTCCCGTAGATCACGTTCACCACGCCGGCGTCGGCCGCCGCCTCCAGGTCCTCTCCCGGAACCCCCACCGCCAGGTCGGCCTGCCCCGATTTCCCGAGGTTCTTCGCCGCCAGCGCGAACCCGAACGCGTCTCCGGGCTCGGCGGTGTCCACGATGCCGGTGGTGTCCTGGGTCCACACCTGGTCGCCGGTCGCCGAGAGCCCCCCGGCCGACCCGTAGATCACGTTCACCGCGCCCGCGCCGGCCACGGTGCCGACGCGTTCGCCCGGCACGCCCACCGCCAGGTCGACCTCGGAGCTGACGCCGAAGTTCGCGGCGGCGAGGGCCGAGCCGAAGGCATCGCCCTTGCCGGCCGTCTCGAGGATCCCGGGCGTGTCCTGGGTGAGGAACTGCTCCGGGCCGGCACCGAGTCCCTGACCCGACCCGAAGATGACGTTCACGGCCCCGGCGTCCACCACCGCGCCGACGTCCTCTCCCGGAGCTCCCACCGCGAGGTCGGCCAGCCCGTCGCCGTCGAAGTCCCCGGCCGCGAGCGCCGACCCGAACCGGTCACCCGGCTCCGGCGAGTCCGGCCCGCCGCCCGATCCCTGCTGGAGCAGGATGGCGCCCGCGGGGTCGAGCCCGGTAGCCGACCCCGGGATGACGATCACCGCCCCGCTGTCGAGCCCGGCGGAGAACTGGGGCTCCTCGCCCGGGATCCCCACCGCGAGGTCGGCGAAGCCGTCGCCGTCGAAGTCGGCCGAGACCGACCCTCCGCCGCCCTGGAGGCTCCGCACGCAGGTGGAGAACTCCGAGGTGTTGCCCGAACCGTCGGTGGCCGTCGCCGTGACGAACTCCCCGGGGCGGAGCGGCCCCACGGTCGTCACGATGGGCCCGATCCCGATCCCGTTCGTCGTGGTGCTCGTCGTCCCCAGGAAGCGGTCCGCCTCGCCGTGGCCGGAGGAGTCGCACACGGCCACGGCGTACAGGTCGAGGTCGATGGTCTGTCCGGGCGCCCCGTCCATGAACCCCTGGACCGTCGTGGACCCGGCGCTCCCCACGGCCCCGGTCAGGGTGGGGAAGTTCTGCCGTTGGTTCGGTCCGGTGTCCACGTCGTTGTCGTCGTTGGCGGTGACGCCGTTCCCGTCGAGGTCGATGGCGAGGCCGGTGTTGGTCGAGAACACGTTCCCCCGGATCCGGTTCCCGGTGGCGGCGTTCCCCGTGACGACCACGCCCTTGCCGTTGCCCAGGATGGTGTTCGCCTCGCCCTGGCCCAGGCCCCCCACGAAGTTCCCGGCCCCGGTGATCGACACCCCGACCGGCTGCGAGCTGGCCCGCCCGGCCCGCCCGATCAGGTTGCCCAGGACCTCGGTCCCCCCCGAGCCCAGCTCGACCCCGCTCTGGCCGTTCCCGCGGATCAGGTTGCCCGCCCCCGGGACTGTTCCCCCCACGACGTTGCCGGAGGCCGATGCGAACACGTGGACCCCGGCCTCGCCGTTCCCGAGCTCCACCGTCCAGGTCGCGTCGAGGCCGATCACGTTGCCCAGCACCTGGTTGCCGGTGGACCCGGCCTCGTGGATCTGGAGCCCGTCGACCCCGTTGCCGGAGATGACGTTCCCGGCACCCTGCGTGGTGCCGCCGACGACGTTGTCGTGGGCGTCGGACAGCACGAGGCCCTCCAGCGCGTTCTCCCGGGCGACGGTCCCGGTGGCGTCGGTCCCGATGAAGTTGCCCAGGAGGGTGACGTCGTGGGATCCGTTCAGGATCCGGATCCCCAACTGCCCGTTGCCGGAGACGACGTTCCCCAGATCCTGGCCGGTCTCACCGATCGTCACGTCGAACGCGTTCGACAGGCTGATGCCGTTGAGCGTGTTGGGGACGGCGGTGAGGCCGTCGGCTCCCAGCCCCACGACGTTGGCCTGAACCAGCACGTCCGAGGAGTCCGTCACGTCGATCCCGGTGAGGGAGTTGCCCGACACCACGTTGCCGAACCCCGGCCGGCCCGGCAATCCGACTGCCACGTCGGTGGTCCCGATGAGCCGGACGCCGAACAGGTTGGGCAGCGCCGAGCTGCCGTCCGCCGAGACCCCGATGAGGTTCCCGAAGACCGAGTTCGGGGTGCTCCCCGGGTTCGCGACGATCTGGCTGATCTCCACGCCGGCGAACCCGTTGCCCGAGATCACGTTCCCGCGGACCGAGTTCGCGTCGCCGCTGCCCGACAGCCGGACCCCGTCCCCGCCGTTCCCCAGGTCGACGGTCCCGGCGACGTCGGTCCCGATGAGGTTCCCCGCCACGCTCGAGACCACGCTCTTGATCTCCACGCCGTCCCCACCGTTGGCCGAGATGACGTTGGGAGGTCCGGATGAGAACCCTCCCACGAACACGTTGTTCGAGGTGATCTGCACCCCGTCGCCGGCGTTGCCGAGCGGCTGCGTGCCGGAGACGTCCGTCCCGATGAAGTTGCCCTTGAGGAAGTTCGAGCTGGCGGCGACGAGCACGCCGTTGGCCTGGTTCCCCGAGATCACGTTCTCCGCGCCCTGGCCGCCGATCGTGTTGGCGGAACTTCCCACCCGGAGGCCGTTCCCATTGTTGCCCAGGTCGGTCGTTCCGGACGTGTCGGTCCCGATGAAGTTGCCCTGGATCACGTTCCCGGAGCCCTGCGAGATCTCGATGCCGTCGCCCGGGAACCGGTTGACGGCGAGCCCCCGGATCACGCTCGGCCCCGCCGAGATGACCAGTCCGTCGACGCCCGAGCCGGCGCTGGACCCCTTCAGCTCGATCAGCGGCGTGCCGGCGAACCCGGGCTGGGTGGTCCCGTCCACGGTGGCCCGATCGGTGAGCGGCGGGAGGGCGCCGGCCGGGGTGATCGTGTGGACCCCCGCCACCGGGATGCCGAACGCGACGAGGTCCTCGCCGGCGGCGGCGTTCGCCTCCTGGAGGGCCTCCCGGAGCGAGCAGTGGCCGGTCCCGTCGTTGCACGCGCCGTCCGGTGTGGCGTCGCCGTTGTCCGAGGTGGTGTTCACCGTGAACGTGTGGGCGAACGGCACCGCGAGGCAGGCGGAGAACTCGGAGATCCCCTTCGTCGGCGACGTGGCGGTGGCCGTGACCACCTGCCCGCCGAACACGTGACTGTTGATCGTCACCGCGAAGCTGGCGTTGCCCGAGCCGTTCGTGGTGACGTTCGCCCCCGTCGTCGGCTGGCTCCCCTCGCCGTTCGTGCCGTCGCACGCGGGTGACAGGTACAGATCGACCTCGTAGGTCGTGTTCGGCTCGCTGTTCAGAGTCCCGGTCACCTGCAACGAGTTGGCGGACGGGGTGGCGGCGGTCAGCACGGGGAAGTTCTGGAGCCCGTTGGCGCCCCCGTCCCCGTCGCCGGGGTCGTTCGGGGTGACGCCGTCGGGGCCGAGGTCGATCCCCAGCCCGCCGTTGTCGTGGGTGCGGTCGAAGGAGACCCTGTTGAGGGTCCCCGAGCCGATGAACACCCCGTCACCCAGGTTGAAGGCGATGGTGTTCTCGTCCATGGAGGTCGAGCTGGCGCCGCCCACGATGGCCACGCCGTGCCGGCCGTTCCCCAGCGGACCCCCGTGGACCGCGTCGGTCCCGATGTCGTCGTCCCGCACCAGGTTCCCGTCGGCGCTGATCCCGGATCCCGACTGGATGTGGACCCCGTCCCGGCCGTTCGCCGAGATGACGTTGCCGCCAAAGGAGCTGTCCCCGATCCGGTTGCCCCGGGCCCGGACGAACACCCCGTCCCCGCCGTTCCCCAGGGCGTGGGCGCCGGTGGCGTCCGTCCCGATCAGGTTGTCGGCGACCGTGTTGCCGAGCCCCGTCCCCACGATGCCGACGCCGGCGCCGGCGTTGCCCGAGATGACGTTCCCGTGGTCCACCACGCTGAAGCCCCCCGCCCCCACCACGTTGTCGCTCGAGTCGACGATGTTGATGCCGCGGCCGCCGTTTCCCTCGTCCAGGACTCCCTGGAGGTCCGTCCCGATGCGGTTCCGTTCGATGGTGTTGCCCCCGCCGGACGAGATCTCGATCCCGTCGCCGGAGAACCGGTTGACGACCAGTCCGCGCACGGTGCTCGATCCGGCCGTGATCTGGAGGCCGTCGACCCCGGCCCCCGCGTTCACACCGTTCAGCTCGACGATCGGAGCCGACCGGTACCCGGGCTGGGTGGTGCCGTCGATGACGACGGGGCTCGTGATCGCGGGCAGCGGGGTGGCCGGCTGGATCGACTTCGGGGGCGGATCCGTGATGGCGAACGCGATCGTGTCCGTCTCCGGCGTGGCGTTCGCCTCCTGGATGGCCTCACGGAGCGTGCACTGGCCCAGCGTGCTGCCGCACACGCCGTCCGGCGTGGGATCGCCGAAGTCCGCGGTGGAGTTCACTTTGAACGTCGCGGCGGCGGCCGCCGAGGGACGGGACGGCCGGGCTGCGGCCGCGTGGGGGAGCGCCGGCAACATCCAGGCGAACGCCGTCGCGGACATGGCCACTGCAAGCGATCGTCGTGAACGCACCCCTCTCCTCCCCCAACGGTCGGTGTCCGGTGCGAGGGACGCTAACACCGATCCTCCCCGTGACATACCCACCGCCGTTCGGGGCGGCGAGGGGCCGACGACGGAGCGGGGGGACGCCCGCCGTATACTCGAACCGAAGGACGACCGGGGAGCTCGGAGAACCGGGCTGAGAGGCCGGCTGGCGTGCCGGCGACCCGACAGACCTGATCCCGGTAATGCGGGCGAAGGGAGGTTTCGGGGAGCATCGCTCCCACATCGAATGGCACACGATCCTCTGGTCATCGCGGACCGTGAGTTCTCCTCGCGGCTGATCGTGGGCACGGGCAAGTTCGGTTCGTTCGACGTCATGCGCGAGGCGCTGGCCGCCTCCGGGACCGAGATGGTGACCGTGGCCCTGCGCCGGGTGGACCTCGACGCCACCGGCGGGCCGGACATCCTGGAGTTCGTCGACCCCGCCCGGTACCTCGTCCTCCCGAACACCAGTGGGGCGGTGGACGCTGCCGAGGCGCTCCGGATCGCCCGCCTGGCCCGCGCCGCCGGGCTCCCGGAGTGGATCAAGCTCGAGGTCACCCCGGAGCCGCGCTACCTCCTGCCGGACCCCGTGGAGACCCTGAAGGCCGCCGAGCTCCTGGTCCGGGACGGGTTCACCGTCCTGCCGTACATCGGGGCCGACCCCGTCCTGGCCAAGCGCCTGGAGGAGGCCGGGTGCGTCACGGTGATGCCGCTCGGCTCCTGGATCGGTTCGAACAAGGGCGTCCGGACGCGCGACGCCATCCAGATCATCGTGGAACAGGCCACCGTGCCGGTGGTGGTGGACGCCGGGCTCGGCGCACCGTCGCACGCCGCGGAGGCCATGGAGCTGGGCTGCGACGCCGTGCTGGTGAACACCGCGATCGCCGTGGCCGCCGACCCCGTGGAGATGGCTCACGCGTTCGCCCAGGGGACCGAGGCGGGGCGGCGTGCGTTCCTGGCCGGACGGGCCCCGGAGCTCGAACGGGCCGAGGCCTCGAGCCCGCTCACCGGGTTCCTGGACAAGCTGGTGACGTCGCAGGCCGATGCGGCGATGACGGAGCCATGAGCGGAGCCGAGGTCCGCACCGGCGGGCGGGGGCTGAAGCCGCTCGAACTCCCCGCCGACCGTCACGGCGACGGCTTCGCCGACCCCGCGCCGGCCGTGACGTTCGCCGACGAGCTGGAGCGGCTCCCGTTCGACGACCTGCTTCGCGTGGCGAACGGCGCATCGCCGCAGCGCGTCGCCGCGGCCCTGGCCGCCCACCCGCTGGAACGGACCCTCCACGACTTCGCCGCGCTGCTGTCCCCCGCGGCGGGGGAGCGGCTCGAGGACCTCGCCGGGGCTTCCCGGCGGCTGACCATCGCACGCTTCGGGCGGACCATGCGCATGTACGCGCCGCTGTACCTGTCGAACGAGTGCCTGACCACGTGCGCGTACTGCGGGTTCGCCCGCGAGCTGCCCATCGCGCGGAGGACGCTCACGCCGGAGGAGACCCTGGAGGAGGCCCGGCATCTGGTGCGCGGAGGGTTCCGTTCGATCCTGCTCCTCACCGGCGAGCACGAACGCCTCACCGGGGTGGAGTTCCTGGAGGAGCGCATCCGGCTCCTGGCGAACGAGGTCCCCCAGCTCGCGATCGAGGTCCAGGTGTGGAGCGAGGAGGAGTACCGCCGCCTGGCCGCTGCGGGGTGCGAGGGCGTGGTGATCTACCAGGAGACGTATCACCCGGAGACCTACGCGCGGGTCCACCTGGCCGGGCGGAAGCGCCATTTCCGGTGGCGGCTGCTGGGGCCGGAGCGGGCCGCGCGGGCCGGGATGCGGCGGATCGGCATCGGGGCCCTGTTCGGGCTCCACGACGACTGGCGGTACGAGGCCCTGGGCGTGGCGACCCACGCCCGGTTCCTCATGAAGCGGTACTGGCGCTCCCAGGTGACGGTGAGCGTCCCCCGCATGCGGCCGAGCGCGGCCGGGTACCAGCCCCGGACCGAGATCTCCGACCGCGAGCTGGTCCGGCTGATCTGCGCTCTCCGGCTGCTGCTGCCGGACGTGGGGATCGTGATCTCCGCGCGCGAGGCGGCCGACTTCCGCGACGGGCTGTTCCAGGTCGGAGTCACCCACACCAGCGCCGGCTCGCACACGGATCCCGGCGGCTACGAGCACCCCGACGAGGCCACCGAGCAGTTCGAGGTCGCCGACACGCGTTCGCCGCAGGAGGTCGCGGGGAAGCTCCGCGAGCTGGGCTACGACCCGGTGTGGGAGGACTGGTCGCGGGTGACGCCCTCCGCCGAGGCCATGCTGTCCCGTTCGAACGGCTGACCGGACGGCCGTGTGGCGATCAGCTTCCCGCGGGCGGATCATCCGATTGGTGACCGAGCGTCTGACGTGTGACGGTTCCCGAGTGGAGAGGAGACATCGATGCGACGTTCCCTGGCATTGTTGGCGGTGGTCGCGCTGACCGTGGGACTGGCGGTGGCGGCCCAGGCCCGCCAGACGAGGATCGGGCCCGGGTCCGTCGACACCGGGCTGGGGGGTCCCCCCGCCGAGGCCATCCGGCTGGTGCGGAACCTCCCGAAGGGCCCCACGGCCGAGTGCATCCCCGACCCCTGCTCCTCGAAGCGCGTGAAGCTCGGGTCGGTGGTCGCGCCCATGGACGCGCAGGCGGTGGACGTGACGGTGACGCTGAGCTTCCAGTACCGGACCTCGCCGGGCGACCGCGGGTTCCTGTTGGTGGACTTCTCGCCCCCGGGCGACCGCACCCCGAGCATGCGCCCGGGCTCCTACCCACTGAGCTCGCAGGGCCGGCAGATCTCGACCAGCCTGACGTGGGTGGAGCGGGGCCTTCCCGGAGCGGGCACCGAGTACTCGTTCGCCGTGAGCGCGCAGTCGTTCGACTCTGCGGGGTCCGGCTTCTCGAAGATCACGACCGGCCGCATGACGATGGTCATCGAGATGTGGCCCTCGGCGACGGCGTGATCCGATCCCGTATCGCCAACATTCGCTGGCGTTAGAATCCGTCTCGTGGACGCGCCGTCCTCGTCCGATCTCGGGGCCCTCGCGCTGCTGGACGAACCGTCCCGGCGACGCCTGTACGCGTACGTCCGGGGGCGGGGCGAGGCCGTGGGACGGGACGAGGCCGCGAAGGCGTGCGGGGTCTCGCGGAGCCTGGCGGCGTTCCACCTCGATCGGCTGGCGGCCGGGGGGCTGCTCGAGGCCGGCTACCGCCGGCTGAGCGGCCGGACCGGCCGGGGCGCGGGGCGCCCTGCCAAGGTGTACCGGACATCCGGCGCCAGGTTCCACGTGAGTCTCCCCGAGGACCGGTCCGAGCTGGCCGGGCACATCCTGGCCCGTTCGCTGGAGACGAGCCGGCCCCAGGAGACCCCGAAGGCGACCGTTCGCCGGGTCGCGGCCCGGGAGGGGGAGATCCTGGGGCGGACGATGCGGCAGGCCGCGCCGCCGCAGGACGAACCGCTGGCGGCCGCCGGCGACGCGCTGGCCCGGATGGGATTCGAGCCCGAGCGCCGGGGCGATCGCGTGCTCCTGCGCAACTGCCCGTTCCACGCGCTGGCCACCGAGCACACCGAGCTGATCTGCGCGATGAACCACGCGCTCCTGGCGGGGGTCGTGCGGGGCCTGGGGGCGGGCCCCGCCGTGGCCGCGGAGATGGTCGACGAGCCGGGGGAGTGCTGCATCGCCATCGCCCGGTGGTTCCCGAGCGGGTAGCCTGTTGGCCGCATGTCCTCGAGCAAGCGCCCCCGCTCCGGTGCCCCTCCCCGCCGCGGGCACCGGATCCGACTGTGGATCGAACGGGCCGTGCTCGGCGGGATGATGACCGTGGTGGCGGCCGTGGTGGAGCGCAAGCTCCTGAAGGCCATCCGCTCCGGTCCCTCGCCGAAGAAGGCCCTCGAGAAGGCCGCGAGGAACGACGGTCCCGGCCCCACCGGGGCCCGGGCGAAGGAGCCGGCCGTGGGAGTCGGCCTCGGCTCCGACGGGGACCCGACGCAGCGCTGAGCTTCCCTTCGGGCAGAGCCGCCGTGACCGCTACCGCCGGCGGCGGACCAGGTCGATGGCCAGCGCGGAGACCAGCAGGCCGCCGGTCACCCCCAGCACCCACGGGACCCATCCCACTACCCGCGACGAGGCCGCCGTGAGGGCGGTGGCCACGAGCGCGCTGCCGGCCGAGATGGCCAGGGACAGACGCCGGCCCACCCGGCGGATCGTGTCCTCCAGGCGCTCGGTTCCCCGGAAGTGGACCTGGAGCTTCGGGCCCGGGCGCGCGCCGGCGAGCCGTTCGACGGCCTCCACCAGGCGGCCCAGCCGGACCCGGAGCTTCTGGCCCTCGTAGAACAGCTTCCCGGGGCTCACCCGGTCGCGGAGCCGGCCGGTCAGTCGCTTCAGGACGAACTGCCCGGCCACCGCGAACGGGTCCAGGTCGGGATCCAGCTCCGCGGTGGCCAGCTGCATCTGGGCCAGGGCCTTGCCGGTGAGCGCCAGCGACGACGGCAGCCGGACGTCGTGGCGGATCGAGATCTCGGTGACCTCCTGGAGGATCGGTCCCAGCTGGATCTCGCGCAGCGACACGTCGCGGTACCTCGACATGAGCCGCCCCAGGTCCTCACGGAACGCGTCGATGTCCACCTCGACCTGCTGGTCCTCGCCGGCCAGCATCAGCGTGACGTCGGCCAGGAACGCCACGTCGCTCTGCGAGAACGCCAGCAGCAGGAGCAGGAGCAGCTCGCGAACGTCCGGGCCCACCTCGCCGACCATCCCGAAGTCCAGGAAGTAGATGCGGTCGTTCCACCACATCAGGTTCCCGGGGTGGGGGTCGGCGTGGAAGAACCCGTCCTCCAGGATCTGGCGGTAGTACGACTCCAGCAGCTGCCGGGCCGCGTCCTTGCGTTCGGTCCCCTCGGGGATGTCGCGGATCGGGACCCCCTGGATCTCCTCCATCACCAGCAGCCGGTCGGTGGAGTAGTCCGTGTAGACGCGGGGGACGTCCAGCCGGTCGTACGGCTCCAGCACCTGGCGCATCCGTTCGATGTTCCGGGCTTCCTGGCGGAAGTCCAGCTCGCGCCGGAGCGACTCCGACAGGTGCTGGATGATGGCCGGCATGTCGAACACCTGCCGGAACGCCGGCCGGTGCTTGGTCTTCTCCGCGAACCGTTCGAGCAGCCCGAGGTCCTGGAGGATGTCGCGACGGGCCGTGGGCCGCTGGATCTTCACGACCACCCGCTCGCCGGTCTCGAGGGTGGCCCGGTGGACCTCGGCGATGGTCCCGGCGGCGAGCGGGGTCGGTTCAATCGAGGCGAACACGTCCTCCCACGGGACCCCCAGCTCCTGCTCCATGACCTCGACCACCTCCTGCTCGGTGAGCGGGGTCACCCGGTCCTGGAGGGTGGCGAGCTCCTCGACGAACGCGGGCGGCATGAGGTCGGGGCGGGTGGACAGGATCTGGCCGAGCTTGGCGAAGGTGGGCCCGAGCTCCTCCATCGCGCTCCGCAGGGCCCGGGCCCGCTCGCGGCTGGTGGCGTCGCCGTCGGCGTCGTCCGGGGAGAACACCTCCCGGACGCCGTACTTGCCCATCACCCGCCCGATCCGGGCGGCCCGGCCCAGCAGCGAGCCCTGGACGGCTTCCTCGTCGGCGGTCAGACCGCCGGGCTGGAGGTCGGTGCGGGCCGGCATGATCCGCGGCTCCTCGCCCGGCGAGGTGTTCACGATGATCACCGTGCACCGGGCGTTGTGGCTGACCCGGTTCGGGACGTTCCCCAGCAGGAACTTCTTCCGCCCGCCCATTCCGAGGTTGCCGACCACGACCACGTCCACGGCCTCCTCGTGGGCCACGTCGACGATGGCCCGGGCGGGGTCGGGGTCCACGGTCACCCGGGCCCGGCCCTTCGGCCCGGCCAGCTGCGTGGCGAGGTCCTGGAGCGCCGGGAGCGCCTCGGCCACGGCGGCGGCCTCGGTGGCCCCGGTGTCCGGCTTCTGCCCGTCCTCCGGCACGACGACCTGCAGGAGCACCAGCTCGGCCCCGTAGTTCGCGGCCATCCGCGCAGCCCAGTCCACCGCCTTCGTGGCCGTCTTCGAACGGTCCGTGGCGACGAGGATGCGATTGACGGTCTGCAGGTGAGCCTCCCGAGTCCGAACCGGACACAGGGTACCGGCCGCCCGAGGGTGGAGGGAAGGGCGGCATGGAGGGAAGGCGGCTGTCACACGGGAGGGGGGTCGCGGCATAGTACGGGTGAACGGCCGGCCCGGAGGGCAAGGGGGCGCGTGGACCGAGAGCTCGACGACGACGATCTGCTGGTGCTGTCGGGGACCCGGGCGGACGCGTTCGGGACGCTCTACGACCGGCACGCCGAGGCGCTGCTGCGGTGGTTTCTGCGGCGGACGTTCGATCCTGAGACGGCGGCGGAGCTGACCGCCGAGACGTTCGCCCAGGCGTTCGTGTCGAGGCACCGGTTCCGCCCCCAGGGGGGCGGCGCGGTCGCGTGGCTGTACGGGATCGCCCGACACCAGCTCTCGCGGTTCCGCCGGTCGGGCGCGGTGGCGGCGAGGGCCCGTCGCCGCCTGGGGATCCGGGAGCGGGAGCTGTCGGACGAGGACTACGACCGGATCGAGGAGCTGATGGACGGCGAGGAGGTCCGGGGACAGGTGGCGCGGGCGTTCGCGCTGCTGTCCGAGGAGCAGCGGGAGGCGGTGAACCTGCGCGTGATCGAGGGCCGGACCTACACGGAGGTCGCGTCGCTCACCGGCCTCACCGAGCAGACGGCGCGGGCCCGCGTGAGCCGGGGCCTCCGCCGGATGGGCGCGCTGCTCCACGAGCAGGGCATCGAGGGCGACGGGCCGGCACGATCGCCGATGGCGACGCGGACGATGAACAGGACGACCGAGCCGACCGCGCGACGGTCGAGCTGAGGACGGGAGGCAGGAAGTGAACACCGAGATCGCGTTTCTCCAGGAGCTCCGCGAGGACCTCATGGACGCGGCCGCACTCGAGACGTCCCGGACCCGGGCCACCCCGAGGCTCCGCGTGATTCCGTCCAGGTCCGGGGTGGCTCGCCGCTCGATGTCCCGCTGGAAGGTGTTGACCGCCTGCACCGCGGCCCTGCTGGTGGCGGCCGGCGTGGTCGGCTACGTCTTCGATGGAACCGATCCGCGGAACGGGCGGCGGGGCCCGTGCCGGGTGCCGCCATGAAGGGGCCGGTGAGATGGTCCGCATATGCACCCGCGATCACCGACCGGAGCGCTGGGGTGGATGCGATCATGGTCCCGGGCCCGGCGGCGCTCCCACCCTCGGGTAGGGTTCGCCTCCCGGGCGGCGTCCCGGACGTCGGGCCGAGCGTGATCAAGACGGCGGACGTCTCGCTCGAGGTGCCGGACGGCGACTTCGACCAGCAGTTCGACGCGGCGAACGCGATCGCGGAGCAGCACGGCGGGTACGTGCAGAGCTCGACCACGGCCGGCACCAAGCAGCGGTCGGGGTCGATGGTGATGCGGGTCCCGGCGGACCAGTTCGCTCTGGTGCTGGGGGAGCTCCAGGCGCTCGGCACGACGCTCCGGATCCAGCGGGAGGGTGTGGACGTCACCTCCCGGTTCGTGGACCTGGGCGCGCGGCTCCAGAACGCCGAGGCGCAGGAGGAGTCGCTCCGGCGGCTCCTGGCGAAGGCCCCCGACGTGACCTCGACGCTGAAGGTGAACAACGCGCTCTCGAACGTCGAGCTCCAGATCGAGGAGCTCCGGGGCCAGCTCCGCCTGCTCCAGAACCGGACCGACCTCGCGAGCATCCGCGTCGAGATGGCCGAGAAGGGCGCGGCGAAGGAGTCCGGCGGCGTCACGAAGCCCAAGCTCGGCAAGGCGTTCGACCACGCCGTGGCGGGCTTCCTCGGCGTGATCTTCTCGATCGTGGTCGGGATCGGCTACCTCCTCCCGATCCTGGCGGTGGTAGGGGTGGCCTGGTTCGTGGTCCGGCGGGTCCGCCGGATGCGCCGAGCGAGGGCGCTCGCCGCATAGGTTTCCAGCTCCCGACCCGCCCTAGACTCGAAGGGTGAGGGTCACGGCCAACGGCAAGCCGTACGAGGCGCCCGGGGGGACAACGGTCCAGGCGTTCATCCGGCTGCGGGGCCTGGAACCGCGCCTGGTCGTCGTGGAGCTGAACGGCGAGGCGCTGGAGCGGTCGCGGTACGAGGAGACGGCCCTGTCCGACGGCGACCGGCTGGAGTTGGTTCGAGCCGTGGCCGGAGGTTGACCGGCATCGTGGACCCCTCCAAGCGCCGGGAGCGCCTCGTGTCGGCACGGCTCTACGTGGTGACCGGAGCGCGAACGGGACAGGGCGACCTGCCGGAGTTCCTCGAGGAGATTCTGTCCGCCGGGGTGGACCTCGTGCAGCTCCGGGAGAAGGAGGCCGAGGCCGGCGACCTCCTGCGATGGGGCGAGACGTTCCGTGAGGCCGCCGAGCGGCACGGTGCGCTGTTCACGGTGAACGACCGGCCCGACGTGGCCCTGGCCCTCGGCGCCGACGGCGTCCACGGGGGGCAGAACGACCTGCCGCCGTCCGTGGCCCGGCGGATCCTCGGCCCGGACGCGATCGTGGGGCTGTCGTGTCACTCGACCGCACAGCTCGACGGTGCGCCCGACGACGCCGACTACGTGACCGCGGGCCCCGTCCACTCCACGCCGACCAAGCCGGGCCGCCCCGGCACCGGGCTCGACGTGGTCCGCCATGCCGCTGCCACCGTCCGCCGGCCGTGGTTCGCCATCGGCGGCATCGACCGCGAGACGCTTCCCGAGGCCGTGGAGGCGGGGGCCCGCCGGGTCGTGGTGGTCCGCGCCGTCACCGAGGCCGAGCACCCGGCCGACGCCGTTGGAACACTCCTGGCCGGTCTCCCCGAGCGGTAGCTCAGGTTCCGCCGGCGCCGTCGCCCGAACCCGTGGGCCCGTCCGGGGCCGCCGGCTCGGACCGCCACCGCCGCCTGCCGGCGAGGAACGCGCCGAACCCGCCCACGGCAACCACCGCGAACGTGGCCACGCCGGCCGGGCCAGCCGGGTGCAGGCCGAGCTTCGCCGTCACCAGCGCTCCGAGCACGAGCATCGCCGCGCCGACGGGCGGGGCCAGCGAGAGCAGCGTGAGGGGCCGGGCTCCGGGCCCCAGGAACCACGCCGTCCACCCCAGCCCGGCGAGCCCCAGCAGGATCCCCAGGGCCGCCGCCCACAGCATCCCGGCCTCCGTCCCGGGCACCACCTGAAGAGGACCCGGCGGGCCGACGACCGCCGGAGGGCCCCGCAGCACCGCCACACCGGGGGCCACGACCGTGGCGCCGTGAGCTCTGGTCGCCGCGCGGAACTCCTCGGGGCCCAACGCTTCCGGGACCACGATCGGTGCGCCGGACCGCAACGCGTCCTTCCCGAAGTCGAAGAACACCCGGTTGTGGTCGTTCACCGCGCGGTCGGGGACGTGGCCGAACCGCCCGGCCAGGGCGTCGGCCGGTTCGTCCGGGACCACGAACACGCGCTCCTGGCTCTCCGGCGCGAGGCCCGCCCGCACAGTCCGGTCCTTCAGCGAGATCGAGATGGGCCCGGACGACCCGAGCGGCCCCACCAGCACCACGACGGGGCGGCCCGCCGGGAGCGTCTCGACGTACGCCTGGACGGACCGGGCCTGTTCGAACGCCGCCTGGTCGAACCACTGCTCGGGACCCCGGTAGTCCTGGGCCCCGTACCACCACGCCACCGTGGGAACGGCCAGCGCTGCCACCAGCACCGCGCCCGCCGTGATCCCCAGGGCTCTCCCACCCCGCCGGGCCACCCACCGGCCCGCCGTCCACACCGCGGCGGCCAGCCCCACCGCCACCGGGACGGCCACCAGCAGGCCCAGGAACCGGTGCGGCGGGGCGGCCAGCGTGACCCATGCGACCACCATCCCGGCCCCGCACACAGCGGTCCACGCCGCCAGCATCCGTAGGAAGGGCCCCAGCGCGGGAGTCGCGAACCCGCGATCGGCCGCGGGCGGCCGAGCCAGGGCCACCGCCCCCGCCGCCGCCGCGGGCAGCACGGCCCACGCCTGCATCGCGCCGAAGTCCTCACCCAGCTTCGGGAGGAATCGGCTCTTGCTCTCGCCGATCTCCCGGGTCCGGAAGGTCGACCCCAGCACCGGATAGATCAGCGCGGCCGTGGCCGCCGTCGCCATGGCGGTCGCGCCGGCCAGCGCCCCGGATTCCGTTCGCCACAGGCCCACACCGGCCCTCCGGGCTCGCACCGAGGCCGGCAGCGCCAGCACGAACCACGCCCCGGCCACCAGCGCGAACACCGCCATGAACAGCCAGTGGGCCATGCTCGCGCCGAGCGCCAGGAGCACGGCCCCCACGAACCCCCGCCCCACGGCGGCGAACCGGATCAGCAGCAGGAACGCCACGGCCACGAACAGCACGTTCATGAGGTTCGACACGTTCTCGCCGACCAGCCGGGTGGTCCCGATGGTCACGCCCGAGACCGCGGCGCCGGCCGCCCACCGCCACCACTCGTGTCCGCTGCCCTCGGCCACCAGCGCCCCGACGGCCAGGGGCAGGACGGCAACCAGCACGAACGGCAGCACGACCTCCAGCCGGAGTGCCGAGAGACCGGTGAGCGAGGTCAGGACCGACGACAGCAGCGCGTGGCCGGGGCGGGCCGCGGTGTCGAGGGGCCCGATCCCGACGTGGCCGACGAAGTCCGCCCGCCACACGTACCACGGCGTGTCCCACCCCAGTGGGAGCGAGAAGTGCCGGACCCGGTACACCAGGAAGTACAGAAGGAACACGCCGGCGAACGCCACCCCCACCGCCACCAGCGCCTCCAGCCACCGCACGGTCCGGTGCGGTCCGGCGCCGCCCTCGAGGCCGGGCCTCGACCGCAGGGCGGCACGGGACTCCGCGGTCCTCATGCCGGATCCCCCTTCTGCACGGCCTCGCGGCCCTCACCGGTGGATTCGCGGCCGGGTCCCCGACGGACCAGCACCGCGGCCACCCACCCGGTGACGGCCGCCACGACGGCCACGGCCGCCGCCCCCGAGCCCGCCAGCGAGATCCCGGCCCGGTCGGCCGCCACCCCCGCCACCACCAGCGAGGCGATCCCCACGGCCGGGGCCAGGGCCAGGGCGGCGAACACCGGACGGCCCCGGGCGGCCGCCACCGACCATCCCGATCCCACCGCGAACAGCAGCGCCACCAGGGCCACCGCGGCTACCGCAACGGGGAGCGCGGCCACCGGTCCCACCGGCGAGGGCGCCGCGGCCAGCTCCACCGGCACCGACGGTCCCCGGACCACCCACACGCCAGGGGCAACGGGGTCGTGGCCCGCCACCCACCGGTCGAACGTGGTCCGCTCGGGGTTCGCCTCGGGCAGCAGCAGCGCGACGGGACGCTCGGGCAGCAGCGGCCTGACGTCTCGGAAGTACCGCCACGACGTGCCGTCGTACTCACGGACCTCGGCGGTGTCCGGCCGCGCCACGATCGTGGGACGCCCGGCCAGGAACGTCTCCGGGTCGCCCAGGTACATGTAGGCCTGCGTGACGCGCTCCGGCGCCAGCGCGGCCCGGATCTCGTGGGCGAACAGGGCCAGGTTCACCCCGGCGTTCCCGGTCACGTTCGCCACGAACACCACCGGGCGGTCCGCCGGCACCCCCGCGCGGTCCAGGTACGCCTCCGCGTTCGCCACCTGGCGCACCAGCACCGGGTTCATCTGGGGGCGGTTCCGGAGCCACGCGGCCTGCGAGATCCCGAGGGCCACCCCCAGGATGGCCACGCCGGTCGCCACACCCACCGCCCGCCATCCCGGGCGGGTCCACAGCCGGCGGGGGAGGGCCAGGGCGCCCACCGCCACCAGGAGCGGGACGGGGAGGGCGAAGGCCAGGAACCGGTGGACGGGCACGGTGACCCCGGTCGCGCCGAGGGCCGCGGCCACGGCCGTCACGCCGAGCCAGGCCGCCAGCACCGCCCGCGCGGCGAGGGACCTGCCGGACGACGACGGGCTCGGTCGTTCGCCCCGGCCCCACAGCACGAGCGCGCCGAGCGCCGCCGCCGGCGCCGTAAACCAGGGGACGTACTGGCCGGCGTCCTGGCGGGCCTTCTTCACGTACTCGGTGTGGGCCTGGGGCGAGGTCTTGGGCCGCTTGAGCTCGGCGCCGAGACCCCCGAACAGCGCGACCACCCCGGCGGCCAGCCCCCCGACGGCCACGCCGAGGAGCCCGCCGGCCGGGGTCCGAAGGGGCGGGGTCCCGCTCCGCCACCGGCGCCACGAGTCCCGCCCGGCCACCGCCGCCGCGACGGCCAGGATCCCCGCGAACAGCAGCGCGAACGGCCAGTGGACGAGCGCGGCCGCCCCGAGGAGCAGCGCCGGCGCCACCGGGCCCCGCCGGCCGGTCGCGGCGACGGCCAGCGCGGCCACCGCCAGGAGCACCGCGGCCACCATGAGGTTGTCCTGGTAGGTCTCCGGGCCGGCCATGCGGGCCACCGCGACGGAGGTCCCCACCGAGGCCCCGATCACCGCGCACTCCCACCGGGCCCGGCGGAGGGCCGCCGCCGCGAACCCGGCCGCGGCCAGCCCGCAGGCCGCGGCGGAGGCGAACGGGAGGGCCTCGGCCGTGCGGAACCCGTCCAGCCCCAGCACGCGGTGGGCCACCAGGGCCAGCACGGCGTACGCGGGGCGGTCCGGGCTCCCGTTCACCGGCGGGGGGAGCCGCACCGGCGTGGAGGTCACGCCCATGTTCGCGGCGAGCGCCGTCTTCCACAGGTACTTCGGGGTGTCCCACCCCAGCGGGACCTGGAACGTGTGGACGGCGTAGGTCGCGGCGAAGAACGGCACCACCACCGCGACCACCGCCACGAGCGCGACCACCGTCCCGAGGGCGGCCACCGCCCGCCGCCGGCGGTCCGGGACGGGCCGTCCGCCGCCGGGGGCCCGTTTCGCCGCCGGGACCTGCGTCTTCACCGGCTCACGGTAGCAAGCCCCCGGGCCCGTCGCGCCACGTTCGGGGGCCGCCCACCACGGAACGACGAGGGCGGCCCGCCGGAGCGAGCCGCCCTCGATCGCGCCCGTCGAGAGGCTAGTTGCAGAGACCGTCCGGGTTGGACAGCTTGCACTTGTTCTTCGTGAACTCGTTACCGACCCCGGTGCCGTCCCACAGGATGTCGACCGGCTTGTTCCGGTACAGGACGTTGGACCGGATCTCGTTGTTCGCGGCGTTCGACCCGCCGTCGTCCTTCGACGAGCCCACGGCGATCCCGCCCGACGCCAACGAGGGGCCGGACGGCTGGTTCGCCCACACCGTGTTGTGCAGGATGTGACTGCTGTGTGCTCCGAGCACTGCGATCCCGAGCCCGGAGAGGGGCGGCGGGCCGTCCGGTTCGCCCTGGCAGGCCCGGTCGTTCTGGTACACGTCGTTGTCGATCAGGGTCCATCCGTGCACGTTGTTGGGCGCGCCGGTGTTGAGCAGGAGCATCCCCACGCAGTTCGCGTAGGCCTTGTTCCCCTCGGCCCTGCCCACGTTGGCGTCCCGGAAGAAGAACCCCAGGGTGTTGTCGAACGCCAGGTTCCCGGTCACGATCGCGTTCGCGGTCTTGGAATCGCCGACGTAGAACCCGGCCTCGCCCGAGCCGGTGGCCTTGTTGAACAGCAGGCTGAAGTCCACGCAGTCGAAGCACGTGAGGCCGTACTCCCCGTTGTCCACACCGAAGTTGCGCGTCAGCGTCAGGTCCTTCGTGCCGAAGCCCACCACACCGAATGCCGGGAATCCTTTGAACTCGAACCCTTGCACGGTCACGCCGGTGCGGCGGTGGAGCCCGGCCGCGGTCCGCTGACCGAACACGCAGAAGCCGGCCGCGCCGTGCAGGCACTTCTGGCTGGACTGCGGCGGCATGATCACGGTGCCCTTGCCGGAGGCTCCGGCGCCGCGGAGCGTGAGGTGGTCCACGTTCACCGTGACGCTCTCGTGATAGATGCCGGGGTGGACCACGATGACGTCGCCCGGGGAGGCGTGGTTGACCGCGGCCTGGATGGACTCGCCCGGAAGCACGTCGATCGTGTCGGCCGACGCCGGGCCGGCCAGGACCATCGACCCCAGGATCATGCCGGCGGCGAGCATGGAGACACCGCGTACCCGCTTCATCGAACCTCCCTCTCGTTCGTCGAGGGGACGACCCTAGCGGGGTCCCCGGGGGAAGGGCAAGTGTGCATGCCCCCGGCCCCGGGGGGAGGCCAGCATCACCGGAGCCAGGTCTGGATGATGGCCTTGGAGAAGTTCCAGCCGTACTTGAGGGACTTCGGCTTCTTGGACTTGCCGCCGGCCCGGGCCCGGATCGTGATGGGCACCTCGATGATGGTGGACCGGTGGCGGAGGGCCTCGATGAGCAGCTCGCTGGTCCAGAACTGGTCCTGCTTGAGCACGAAGTTCTTCAGGATCTCGGCCCGGGTGGCCCGGTAGCCGCTGGAGGGGTCGGTGATGCGCTGGCCGGTCATCACCGTGACCATCCGGGAGAAGAAGTGGACGCCGATGTGCCGGATCACGCTCTCCCGTTCGAACTCCCCGAGCAGGCGGGAGCCGTTCACCATGTCGGCGTCGCCGGCCAGCACGGGCTTCACCAGGACCGGCATCTCCTCCGGGACGTGCTGGCCGTCGGCGTCGAGCGACACCACCACCACCGCGTTCAGCATCGCCGCCACCTCGTAGCCCACGCGCAGGGCCAGCCCGCCGCCGCGGCGGATGGGGTTCCGGACCACGATGGCCCCGGCCTCCCGGGCCACCTCGGCGGTGCCGTCGCCGGAGGCGTCGTCCACCACGATGGGCACCACCGGGTATCCCTCGATGGTCTCCGGGATGGACCGGATCACGGCGGCCACGTTCTCGGCCTCGTTGTACGCCGGCGACACCGCCACGATGCACTCGCCGGCGGGGAGCCGGTCGCCCAGGCGGGCCCGTTCCTCCTCGAAGGTCTGCACGGCCAGGGCCTCCACCAGCAGTCGGATGGCCCGCTCGTTCTGGTCGGTGTACGACATCGTCCGGACCTGCAGGGCGAGCACCACCAGCAGCCCGAACAGCCCGACGGCGATGAGGCGGAGCCCCGAGCCCTTCGTGCCGAAGTTGAACGCATCGAACAGCGGCTGGTACGCCACCGGCGCGATGGCCAGGAGGACCAGGGCCACGCCGAGGACCCACGTGATGAGCAGGTTCAGGCGGCTGATGTTCCGGCGGCGGTACCGGAGGACGGCGACCACCAGCAGCGCTGCCGCGAAGATGCCCCCGACGATCCGCAGCGCGAGCATGGTGCGTCAGGTCGCCGGTTCCGCTTCGAGCACGGGCTCCGACTGGGCCTCGGATTCGAGCACGGTCTGCCACTTCGTCCGCGGCATGATGTGGTCGGGGATCACGCGGTCCCGGTGCTTCGCGATCTCGTCGAACATCGACTCGACCAGCGTGTCCGAGAGCTTGTGCGGCTGGAGCCCCAGGTCGAGGAGCTTGGTGTGCTTCGCGCTGTAGTAGTGCTCCTCCTTCTCGAACCGCGGGTTGTCGACGTGCTCGATCGTCACGTCGAGCCCGTGGGCCTGGCCGGCCCGCTGGACCGTCTCGGCCAGCTCCACGATCGAGAACTGCTCCGTGAACTGGTTGAACACGCGGAAGTCGCCCCGCTCGCCGGGGTTCAGCGTGGCCAGCTCCACGCACTGGAGGGTGTCGACGATGTTCAGGTACCCGCGGGTCTGGCCGCCCTTGCCGTACACCGTGAGCGGGTGGCCGATCACGGCCTGGAGGCAGAACCGGTTGAGGGCCGTGCCGAACACCTCGTCGTAGTCGAAGCGGGTCATCAGGCGGTCGTCGAGCCTGGTCTCGTCCGTCTGGATCCCGTACACCACGCCCTGGTTGAGGTCCGTGGCCCGGAGGCCCCACACCCGGCAGGCGAAGTGGATGTTGTGGGAGTCGTGGACCTTCGACAGGTGGTACCAGGACCCCGGGACCTTGGGGAACGGCAGCGTGTCGGTGCGGCCGTTGTGGTTCAGCTCGATGTAGCCCTCTTCGATGTCGATGTTCGGCGTCCCGTACTCGCCCATGGTCCCCAGCTTCACCAGGTGGGCGTCCGGGGCCAGCTCCGCCATGGCGAACAGGACGTTCAGGGTCCCGATCACGTTGTTGTACTGGGTGAACACGGCGTGCTCGCGGCCCTTGTGGGAGTACGGCGCCGAGGGCATCTCGCCGTAGTGGATGACGGCCTCGGGCCGGAAGTCAGTGAAGATGCGTTCGACCACCTCGTACTCGCAGATGTTGTCCTCGGTGACGCCAACCTCGTATCCGGAGACCTCCTTCCACGCCGCCGCTCGGGAGGGGAGGTCGGGGAGGATGGGCGTCAGGGAGTCGGTTCCCTGCTCTCGGTGGGCCCGCCGGCGCAGGTAGTTGTCGATGGCGAAGACCTCGTGGCCACGCTTCGTGAAGTGCATCGCGGTCGGCCACCCCAGGTAGCCGTCTCCGCCCAGGATCAGGATGCGCATGTCGTGTGGGTCCTTTCCGCGCTTCGGGGGTGCTCCGGGATGGGCCCGGGGACCGGCGTATTGTAGCCAGACGGGCCCGGACCATCACGGGTTCTCCACGTGCTGTTCATTGACGTTCGGGGTGCCCGCCGGTAGCCTCACCCACACGGGTGCGCGGGCCCGTCGGCGGGCCCGGATGCACGGTGCCGCGCCCCCCGGAGACCCCTGTGGCCGAGACGCAACCGAGTCGCACGACGACCTTCGAGCTCCGCGACTACTTCCGAATCCTGTGGACCCGGAAGTGGACCGCGTTCATCATCCTCGTGCTGGTGGTCGGCGGCGTGATGTTCCTGTCCTACCGCCAGACCCCCATCTACCAGTCCCAGGTCCAGCTCATCGTCCCCCAGCCGCCGAACACCAACAACGCCCCCGGTGCGCCGACCGTCCTGGGGACCGACCCGGAGGTGGAGGCGCACATCGCCGTCAGCTACATCGTCGCTCAGAAGGTCCAGGAGACCATCCCGTGGGCGGCGGACGTCCAGCCGGAACAGCTCGCCCGGTTCATGACCGTGGCGCCGCTCAAGTCGGCGGGGACGATCCTGCTGTTCCAGGCCCAGCACCCCAACCCCCAGCGCGCCGCGGATCTCGTCACTGCCTTCTCCACGCAGTACCTCCAGTTCAGGATCAACGAGACCCTGACGCCATTTCAGGACGCTCTGAAGGAGTGGAACAAGCAGCTGGGCCTGGACGCGGCGGCTCTCGAATCGTTCAACGGCCTCCACCCGCAGAAGACCTTCGAGCCGAAGTCGATCACCGCCCAGCGGAGCGAGCTCGAGGCCGCCGTCGACTTGGACAACCAGTACATCCGGTCGAACACCGACGCCATCACCGACATCAACGCGGAGGCCAACAACCGGGTGATCGTGCCGGCTCGAGTCCCGCACCACCCGGTCCGGCCGGATCACTTCCGGGACGGGATCTTCGCGGTGGTCATCGGACTGGCGCTCGGCGTCGGTGCCGCGTTCCTGCGGGACTACGCGGACGACTCGCTGCGCGGGCCGGAGGACCTGGAGCGGCAGGCCGGTGCGCCGCTCCTCGGGGTCATCCCGCACGTCTCGTCACGGACCAACGGCGTGAAGGCCAAGCGTGACGCCCGCGAGCAGTACCTGGTGTCGGTGGGCGACACGAAGGCACCGGCCACGGAGTCGTACCGGACCCTGCGCACCAACCTCCTGTTCGTGTCCGTGGGCGGGCCCATCCGGCGCCTGCTGATCGCGAGCCCGGTGAAGGGCGAGGGGAAGTCCACCACCGCCGCGAACCTGGCCACCGTCATGGCGCTGGCCGGGCAGCGGGTCCTGCTGGTCGGGGCGGACCTCCGCCGCCCGTCGATCCACAAGTTCTTCGGCGTGTCGAACCGCATCGGGCTGTCCTCGGTGCTCTCCGGCCAGGCCACGCTCATGGACGCCATCCAGGACCCCGGGGTGAAGGGCCTCCGGGTCATGGCCGGCGGCCCGGTCCCGCCGAACCCGGCCGAGCTGCTGGGGTCCGTGGCCATGAAGCAGTTCCTGGAGCAGGCGGCCGAGGCCGCGGACTGGGTGATCCTGGACGGGCCGCCGGTGCTCGGCCTGGCCGACGCCTCTGTCCTGGCCACGATGGCCGACGCCGTCCTGGTGGTGGTGAACGAGGCCACGAACCGCCGGGTGCTGGCCCACGCCCGGGACCAGCTGGGCAAGGTCCGGGCCCGCGTGGTGGGCGCCGTGCTCAACAACTTCGGCCCGGCGACCTCGTACTACTACTACGCGGACTACTACGCGTACACCTCGTCCTACTACTACGAGCAGGAGGCCGAGGACCGCGGCGGCATGTTCCGGCGGCGCAAGGACAAGTCCAAGGGCAAGACCAAGGAGCGCCGGCACCGCGCGAAGTCCGAGACGAACGGGCACGGCCCGGACGAAGAAGATGTGGAGGAGCAGCCCGAGGACGAGCGCACCTCCAGCACCAGCTTCGGCTTCTCGTGAGCCCGTCCCCCGCGCGGGTCCTGTGGCTGATCAAGGGCCTGGGCCCGGGGGGCGCGGAGCGGCTCCTGGTGACCCAGGCCCCGTACGTCGATCGGGACCGGTTCGACGTGGAGGCCTGCTATCTCCTCCCGTGGAAGGACCACCTGGTCCCGGAGCTGGAGCGGGCGGGCGTGAACGCCACGTGTCTGGACGTCCGGCGTTCGTGGGACCCACGGTGGATCGGGCGGCTCCGGCGAGTGGTCGCCGAGGGCCGGTTCGACGTGGTGCACGCGCACCTGCCGTACGCGGCGATCGGGGCCCGCTTGGCCCTGCGGCGGATGGGGGAGTCGCGGCCCCGCCTCGTCTACACCGAGCACAACACGTGGGACCGGTACCGGCCGGTCACGCGCCGGATGAACGCCCGGACGTTCGGGATGAACGACGCCGTGATCGCGGTGTCGGACGGGGTGGCGTCGTCGATGCGGACCGGAGCCGACGGGCCGCCGGTGACCATGATCCCGAACGGCGTGGACGCGGAAGGGCTGCGGTCGGCCGCGCTGTCGCGGGAGGTGGCCCGGCGGGACCTGGGGGTCCCGGCCGACGCCACGGTGGTGGGGACCGTGGGCGGGATCATCGCGAAGAAGGGCCACGCGGCGCTGGTCCGGGCGGCCCGGGCCGTCGTTGACGTGCACCCCCACGCTCGGTTCGTGTTCGTGGGGCTTCCCATCGACCCCGAACGCGTGCGGGCGGAGATCGAACGGGGCGGCCTGGGCGACCGGGTGATGCTCGCCGGGTACCGCGAGGAGGCGGCCCGGCTGATGCCGGCGTTCGACGTGTACTGCCTGCCGTCGAGGTTCGAGGGGATGCCGGTGTCGCTCCTGGAGGCCATGGCCCTGGGGATCCCCGCGGTGGCCACCGCCGTGGGCGGGGTGCCCGAGGTCGTGACCGACGGGCAGGACGCGATGCTGGTCCCGCCGGACGACCCCGGGGCGCTGTCCGCAGCCCTGATCGCGCTGCTCGGCGACCCGGTGAGGCGGCGGGCCATGGGGGAGGCCGCCGCCCGGACCGCCGAGCGGTTCTCCCTTCGGGAGATGGTCCGGCGGACCGAAGCGGTGTACGAATCTGTGCTGGGGGCCCGGCGATGAGCCACGATCCCAGCCCCGAGGCCCCCGCACCGGCTGCGGCAGAGATCCGGCCCATGGACGACGCCGACCTCCCGGCCGTGGTGGACCTGCTCGAACGGGCCCTGGGGAAGGCCCCGGGGGGCGTCGATCGGCGGGCCCTGTTCGAATGGAAGCACCTGGCGAACCCGTTCGGGCGCTCGGTGGCGCTGGTGGCGGAGGCGGACGGCGTCCTGGCCGGGGTCCGGACGTTCATGCGGTGGGGGCTCCGGACGGCGGAGGGCGGCTCGGTGCAGGCCGTGCGAGCCGTGGACACCGCCACGGCGCCCGAGGTCCGGCGCCGGGGCGTGTTCTCGTCGCTGACCCGGGCCGGCCTGGAACGGTGCCGGGCGGAGACCGTGGCGTTCGTGTTCAACACGCCGAACGCGAAGAGCCTCCCCGGCTACCTGAAGATGGGATGGCGGGAGGTGGCCCGGTGGCCGATGTGGCTGAGGGTCCGCCACCCGGCCCGGCTGGCCGGGGCCGCGCTGCGCCGGGATCTCCGTTCGGGTCCGGCGGTGGCGGTGACCGGGTCCACCGAGCTCGTGCCGGGCTCGGCGATGGCGGGCTGGCCCGGCCTCGCGGACCTCCTGGCGGCGGCGATGCCGCTCACCGGGTTGTCCACGGCCCGGAGCCCGGAGTTCCTGCGGTGGCGCTACGCCGAGGGGCCCCTGCCGTACCACGCCCTGGGAGCCGGCGATCCGCTCCGCGCGGTGGTGGTGGGGCGGGTCCGATCGCGCGGCTCGCTGACCGAGGCCGTGGTGTGCGAGGCCCTGTGCCGACCCGACGCCGCCGCCGACCTGGCCGGGCTCCTCCGGGCGTTCCCCCGGCTGGCCGGCGCCGACCACGCCGTGGCGTCCGTGGGACCGGCCTGGCCGGCCCGGCGGGCCCTGGCGCTCGCCGGGTACCGCCGGCTTCCCCGGGCCGGGATGACGTTCGTGGTCCGCCCTGTGAAGGAAGACGTCGCGCCCGATCCGCTCGATCGCGCGTCGTGGTCGCTCCAGCTCGGCGACCTGGAGCTGTTCTGATGGGGGTCCGGCATCCCGGAGCGTCGGGGTCCGGCCGGTAGGATTGGGGCCCTGATGGCGTCCCACGTCACCTCCGTCGGCCAGTCGTTCCGCGTCCGCAGCGCCGGTGTGTGGATCGGCGTGCTCGCGGCCGTCGGTGTGGCGGTGTCCGTGGTCGGGCACTCGGGGTTCGAGGGCCAGATGTACCTGGTGTCGGTGGCCCTGGTGGCCATGGTCGCGGCCGTGTTCATCCCGAGGGCCGTGGCCCACGAGCCGTCGGTGTCCCAGGGCTTCCTGTGGGCGGCCCTGGGGGCACACCTGGTGGGGAGCCTCCTGCGGTACCTGATCATCCAGGCCGTGTACCACGGGGTGGCGGACGCGAACGGCTACTACGGGGCGGGCAAGGTCCTGGCGCCGCTGTTCCGATCCTTTCAGTTCCCGGCGCTGCCGGACCCGTACTTCGGCACGCCGTTCGTGAACTGGTCCACCGGGATCCTGTTCGCGATCATCGGGACGACCATGCTCGGCGGCTTCGTCGTGCACTCGTCGCTCGCGTTCGTGGGGGGCTGGTACTTCTACAAGGCGTTCCGGCTGGCGTTCCCGGAGGGGGACCACCGGCTGTTCGCGCTGTTGCTCTTCTTCCTGCCCTCGATGTGGTACTGGCCGTCCAGCCTGGGCAAGGACTCGCTGGTGGTGACGTTCCTGGGGCTCGCGGTGTACGGCTTCGCCCACCTGTTCCGGGGCGACTTCTTGCGGGGCGTGGTGGCCGGGACGATCGGGCTGGTGGGCGTGTTCATGATCCGGCCGCCCATCGCCACCGCGCTGATGGTGGCCGGCGCCGCTGCGTTCCTCCTGCGTCCGGTCCGCCGCCGGAACCCCCACCTCCAGGCGATGACGTGGCTGGTCCTGGTCCCGGCGCTCTCGTTCGTGGCGTTCTTCACCGTGACGCACACGGCGTCGTACATCGGGAACTCGAACGCGATCGAGGCGTTCCAGACCGCCCGGGAGACGCAGTTCAGCACGGGCCTCACGGGGTCCAATTTCACCCCGCCCAACCCGTTCTCGCCGCTCGGGATGCCGGCGGCAATCGTCACGGTCAACTTCCGGCCGTTCCCGTGGGAGGCCGGGGGGCCGCTCCCGTCACTGACGGCGCTGGAGGGCGTGCTGCTGGGGGGCCTGATCCTGATCCGGCGGCGGCAGATCCTGCGCGGGTTCCGCCGGTGGCGCGACAACGGGATGGTGCTGTTCGCGCTGGCGGCGTTCCTGGCCTTCTCGGTGATCCTGTCGTCGCTGTCGAACTTCGGGTTGCTGGCCCGGCAGCGAACGCAGGTCCTGCCGTTCCTGTTCATGCTGATCTGCATGGTGGGCAAGCCCGTCCGTCGGCGGGCGGGGCCGGCGGAGGTGCCGAGGGCGTTCGCCGACCGGGCACCGGAGTCCGTGGGCGCCTCCGTGCCGGCGTGAGCGTCCGCTTCGCAGCGGTGTCCCTGGCCAAGAAGGCGGTGAAGCTCGCGCTCCTCGGACCCGCCACGGCAGCCCGGACCACCGAACCCGGGCTGTTCGTCCTGATCTACCACCGGGTGGGGGCGGAGATGGGCCAGGAGATGGACCTCCCCGAGGCGACGTTCCGGCGCCAGGCGGAGTGGCTGGCGCGGTCCGCGACGGTGGTCCCGCTCAGCCGGGGGGTGGAGCGGCTGGCGGCGGGGGACATGGACCGCGACCTGGTGGCCATCACGTTCGACGACGGCTACCGGGAGGTGTACCGGCGGGCCCGACCGATCCTCGCTGACCTCGGTCTTCCCGCCACCGTCTTCCTGGCCACGGGGTTCATCGAAGGCCAGGCCCCCGCGCCGATCCGGCTCGGGGCCTCCGGCCGGGGGGAGCCGCCCGAGCCGCTGACGTGGGACCAGGTGGGGGAGATGAGGGCGGGTGGGCTCATGGAGGTGGGTTCGCACACCCACACGCATCGGCCGCTCGACAGCCTGTCGGCGGCCGAGGCCGAGGACGAATGCGAACGCGCCAACGACATCCTGGCGGCCAGGGTGGGAACGGCACCGGAGATCTTCGCCTACCCGGGAGCCGTCGCGGGCAACGAGGACGTCGTGGTCCGGCACTACCGGTGGGCCGTGGCCGGTCTCGGGACCAAGAACGTGCCGGGTCGGGCGCCGGCCCATCAGCTCTCGCGGACGCCGGTTCGAGCCAGCGACGGGATGTTCTTCTTCCGGCGCCGTCTCGCGGGCATCGCGCCGCTGGAGGACCGTCTGTACGAACGGCTCCGGAGGCGATCACCGTGACCTCCACCGCGGTCGCCGTGAGGGATCGCCTTCCCCGCCTGATCCACCTCACGACCATCGACCTGTCCCTGAAGGTCCTGCTGGCCCACCAGCTGGTTCGGTTCGCGGAGGAGGGGTTCGAGGTGGCCGGGGCCTCGGCGCCGGGTCCGTACGTGGAGGAGCTCGAGGCGCTGGGGATCCGCCACCTGGCCGTGGGATCGCTGACCCGCTCGTGGACCCCGGGGCGGGACGCCGTGGCGCTGCGGGACCTGGTGCGGCTGTTCCGGCGGGAACGGCCGGACATCGTGCACACCCACAACCCGAAGAGCGGGGTCCTGGGACGGGTGGCCGCGCGGATGGCCCGGGTGCCGGCCGTGGTGAACACGGTGCACGGCCTGTACGCGAACCCGGCGCTGCCGGCGGTCCGGCGGGGGCTGATCTCGGCGGCGGAACGGGCCGCGTTCCTGTTCTCCGACCACGAGCTGTTCCAGAGCCGGGAGGACTTCGAGCGGGCCGTGGGGCGGCGGCTGGTCCCGCTGTCCAGGGCCACATGGCTGGGGAACGGGGTGGACCTGTCGAGGTTCGATCCGGCGTCCGTGGATTCGGAGGGTGCAGCGCTGCTCCGGAAGGGCTGGGGGGCCGCCGAGAGGTCGGTGGTGGTGGGGACCGTCGGCCGGCTGGTGGCGGAGAAGGGCTACGGCGAGTTCTTCGAGGCCGCCCGGCGCGTGCGCTCGGTTCGGCCGGACGTCGTGTTCGTGGCCGTGGGGCCGGAGGAGCCGTCGAAGGCCGACCGGCTGTCCCCCTCCGCCATGTCCGCCGCCCGGGAGGCAGGGGTCGTGTTCCACGGGGAGGGCCGCGACATGCCGGCGATCTACGCCGCGTTCGACCTGTTCGTCCTGGCCTCGCACCGCGAGGGCGTGCCCCGCAGCGCGATCGAGGCGCAGGCCATGGGCCGGCCGGCTGTGGCCACCGACATCCGGGGATGCCGCGAGGTGGTGGTGGACGGCGACACCGGGGTCCTGGTCCCGCCCCGCGACGCCGCGGCCCTGGCTGCCGCCGTGGAGCGCCTGCTGGCCGACCCGGCCGAACGCGCCCGCATGGGCGAGGCCGGCCGGCGGCGAATGCTCGAACAGTTCGACGAGGAGCAGGTCGTGGCCCGAACCCTCGAGGTGTACCGCCGCCTGCTGGACCGGCGGCGATGACCCCGGGCCCGCTCTTCGTCCCTTCACATCCGCATCTGCAGCCGTCGTGGCTGCAAGTGGCGGTCGCGTTCCCCGTCGCGCTGCTGCTCGGTTTCGCGGCACGGGCCGCCGGGCGGCGGCTCGGCGCGCTCGATCACCCGGATTCCTCCCTCAAGCCGCATGCTCGGGCGGTGCCGTACCTCGGCGGGCTGGCGGTCGCCGGGGGAGTGGCGGCCGGGGTGGCCACGCGGGGGTGGCCGCTTCGGTGGGGCGTGACGGTGGCGCTGTTCGCTCCGGTGTTCCTGGGCCTGGCCGACGACGCGCGGCGCGTGCCCGAGGCCCTCCGGCTCGGTCTTCAAGTGGCGTTCGGCGTGGCCCTCGTCCTCGGTGGCCTCAATGTCGACGCCTGCTGCTCGCCCGCCGGGATCGTGTACGGCCTCGCCGCCGTGGTCTTCTACGCGGCGGTCCTCAATGCCGTGAACATGGTGGACGGGATGGATGGGCTCGCCGGGAGCCTGGCCGTGGTCAGCGGAGCCGGGATCGTCGTGATCGCCGTGACCGTGTCCGCCTCGTGGGGCCGGCCCGGCATCGTGGCCGCATGCGCGGCCGCGGCGGCCGCGGGATTCGTGATCCACAACCTCCCGCCGGCGCGGCTGTTCCTGGGCGACAACGGTTCGTACTTCGTGGGTGCGGCGCTGGCGATCGCCGCCCTCCAGGCGGGCATCGGCATTCCCGCGCTGGCGGGGGCGTCGGGATGCCTGGGCGTGTTCCTCCTGGACCTGATGCTCTCGGTGCTCCGGCGCCTGACCGGTCGCGTGGCCCTGCATCAGGGGGACCGCGGGCACCTCTACGACCAGCTCCTGGCCCGCGGCCTCTCCGTATGGGCGACGCTGGGGGTCTGTCTCGTCGTGCACACGGTGTTGGTCGGGGCCGCCGTGGTGGCCGCGCAGCTGTCCAAGGCCGGGGCAGTGTCCCTCCTGGGCGCCGTGTGGGCCGCCGCGATCGGGGCGCTGTTCGCGATGGGGTTCGTGCGGTACCGGCAGCCGGAGCCCGCTCGGTGAGCGAGGCGCCGAACGGCTCTTCCGGGCCGGTCACCGTCGCCGTCGTGTCGAACGGGAACGCGTTCTCCACGCTCATGCTGCGGCCGCTGTTCGATTCGGCGGACGTGCGGATGGTGGGGGCGGTGCTGGTCCGGATCCCGCCGGGGAAGGGGGGTCGCGCGGGCCGGCTGTGGAAGATCTCGCGGCGGACCGGCCTGCGCTACGCGCGGCACAAGCTGGGGACGCTGGTGATGCCCGAGGCGGTGGCGCTGGCGACGGGCCGGCCCGCGTTCCTGGACCGGCTGGCAGCCCGGCACGGGGTTCCGTTCGTCTCCGTGGACGCCGTGAACACCGACCGAGTCCGGAGGTTCCTCCGCGAGGCGAACCCCGACGTCCTGCTCTCGGTGTCCACGCCGCAGCGGATCGATCCCGACATCCTGCAGATGCCGAGCCTGGTGGCGATGAACATCCACTGGGCGCTGCTCCCGGAGTACGCGGGGATCGCGCCGTACTTCTGGGTCCTCCGCCACGGGGAGTCGCGAACCGGGCTCACCGTCCACGTGATGGCGCCCGAGCTCGACGTCGGCCCGATCCTCCGCCAGCGGGAGGTGGAGATCCGTCCGGACGACACGTCGCTGTCGCTGCAGCTCCGGCTGGCCCGGGCGGGAGGGGAGGAGCTGCTTGCCGCGGTTCGGGAGCTCCCCGGTTCGCTCACCGCGGCCCGCGAACAGGACCTGTCCGGGCGTTCGTACTTCTCGTGGCCGTCGCCCGGGGACGTCGCGGCGCTCCGGGCGCGAGGCCGGAAGCTGGCCCGGGTCCGCGACTACCGGACGTTCGCCAGGCTCATCCGCGGCGGCGACTGAGGCGTCGTCAGCCGGCGCGCTTCGCCGATCGCATGGCCCCGGCCACCACGAGGAGGTCCCGGACGAACGCGGCGTAGGCCTGTTCCCGGGCGGTGTCGTCGGGAGCGCGCAGGATCGACGAGGGATGGACGGTGGCCGTGACCATCGCGGCGAGCGGCGTGTCCACGAACTCGCCCCGCTGCTCGGTCACCCGGAACTTGGGGCCGATCACGGCCTTCGCGGCGGTGGCCCCCAGGGCCACGACGACCTCGGGCTTCACCGCGTCGATCTCCGCGTCCAGCCAGGGCCGGCAGGCCCGGATCTCCTCGGCCGCGGGGTTCTTGTGGATGCGCCGCTTCCCCCGGGGCTCCCACTTGAAGTGCTTCACGGCGTTCGTCACGTAGACGAGCGAGCGGTCGATCCCGGCCTCGTCCAGGGCCCGGTCCAGCAGACGCCCGGCCGGCCCAACGAACGGCCGCCCCTGCCGGTCCTCGGAGTCCCCCGGCTGCTCGCCGACGAACATGACCCGGGCCTTGAGCCGCCCCTCGCCGAACACGGTCTGGGTGGCGTTGCGGTACAGGTCGCACCCCTCACACGTCGCCGCGGCCTCCCGCAGCGCCCCGAGCGTCCGCCGCTCCGGCAGGAACGGCTCCGCCGTCGGGACGTCGCTCTTCCGCGTGGCCATCTCTGCCGATCAGGTACCCGCCCGGCTCTCCGGGCAGACATCGGAGTTCGAGTGGCGAGGTTTCGCCGATCACGCTCCGGGAACACCTGGTCCGCGCGAGCGGCCCCATCGGAGCGGTCCGCGCCTCGCTCGATGGCGAGCTCGATGCATTGCCCGTTCGAGGGGAGGCAGGAATGGACTGGCGGATGGAAGCTGGCAGGCTGCTGACGTTGGCGTTCGTGATCGCCGCCCTGTGGTGGACGGGAGCGGCGCTGCGGCGCAGGACGAGCGACGGCGTCGCCACCCTGGCGGTCCGGATGTTCGCCCTGAGCGCGACGACGTGGACCGTGACCGGTGTGTGGCTCGACTTCAAGGACCTCGGTAGCGATCCGTTCGATCTCCGGCCGCTGTATCGCTGGTCCCTCCGCCTCGGGCTCGTGGCCCTCGCGACGCTCGTCGTCCTGTGGTTGGGCCGAGCGCTCGGTGCGCTGGCCTCCCACAATGACCGGGAGGCCAGCGGCATGGAGGAGCGTCCCTCCGCCTGACCGCCTCCGCTTGACAGCCCTGGAGGCCGGGAGTAGCCTCTTCCTCCCGAATCGAACACATGTTCGCTCGGGTCATCGAGGCCTCGCGGGGGAGGCAGGCCCCATGGCGAAGCGCTACGACGACGAGATCCGGGTCGAGGTGGAGTCCGACGGCGGCGTGCCGGCCTCGTTCCGGTGGCGGAACCGCCGGTACGAGGTGGTGGACGTGATCGGCCGGTGGCGGATCGAGGGCCGGTGGTGGGAGGACGGCCGCGACCGCGAGTACTGGCGGGTGGAGGCCCGGGGCGGCGCCGTGTGGGACCTGTACCACGACCGCCGCGCCGATCACTGGCACCTCGAGCGCCTATGGGACTGACCGATCCATCGGAGGATCGGAGGTGCGCTACGCGTTCTCCCTCCCGTCGACCGGTAGGAAGTCCACCCCCAGGCCGGGGAATCGGGGCCCATCGTGGGGTTCGCAGTGGTCCACGACGCGGGCGTGCTCCTGTTCGACATCGGCGTGGGGACCGGGAACGCCGAGGTCGAACAGTGCTTCCGGCCCCGGGTGACGCCGCTCGCGCAGGCGCTGTCGGCGCACGGGTTTGCCCTCGACGACGTCACGGCGGTGGGCCATTCGCACCTGCACTTCGACCACTGCGGCCAGAACACCCTGCTCCCCGGTCGACGGGTCTATGTCCAGGCCACCGAGCTCGCCGCCGTCGACGAACCCGACTACACGGTCCCCGAATGGGTGGGACGCGGCGTGGTGGAGTTCGTGGAGCTCGATGGCGGCGAGACGGAGATCGGGCCGGGGATCACGATCCTCGCCACGCCGGGCCACACCGACGGCCACCAGTCGCTCGTGGTCCGAACGGAGGCCGGGCCGGTCCTCCTGGCCGGCCAGGCCGTGTACACCGCCGCGGAATGGGAGGGCTCCACCGGCCCCCGCCTCTCGGGCCTCCCCAGCGCCGCCGACTCCAGCGCCTACGCCGAATCCGTCCGCCGACTCCGTTCCCTCGACCCCGTCCGGGTCCACTTCGCCCACGACCTCGATGCGTGGAACCGCCCCGAGCCCGAACGGTGACCCGATCGGGAATCGGGAGGCTCACCCTCCGTACCGGTCGCGGTGGACGATCTCGGCCGGGCTCCGCCGTTCGACGCGACTCGCCCCCTCGGCGCAGTAGCCGATCGGGATGAGCCCGATGGGACGGACGTGCTGGGGGAGGCCCAAGGCCATCGCGACCGCTTCGTCGTCGAACGCGGCCACGAACGCCGCGCCCAGACCGAGATCGACCGCGGCGAGCAGCACGAGCATCGAGGCGAACGCCCCGTCGGCGACGCTGTAGAAGCGCACGCCCCTGTCGCCGTACCGCCGGGCAGACCGTCGGGTGTCCGACACCACAGCGATCACCACCGGGGCGTCCGCCACGAACGTCTGCCCCAGCGCGGCGCGCGCCAGGTCCTCCTTCACGGCCGGATCGCGGACCACGATGAATTCCTGCGGCTGGGTGTGCCCCGCCGACGGGAACCGCAGGGCCAGGTCGAGGATCCGTTCGACACTCTCCTCGGCGACCTCCTCGTCCAGATACCCGCGGCACATCCGCCGCCGCCGCACGACCTCACCGAACTCCATGGCACGCCCTTTCGAATCCGAGGACGCCATTGTCGCGTCCGACCCGGACGATGCAGGCACACGAGCTCCCAGGCTCCTCTTCCCTCACTCGGTCTGGTCCGCCGCCTGCCGCGCTCGGCGTCGGATCCTGCGGTCGTTGGCGCGCATCGTTCGTGCCAGCGAGGGATCGGTTCGCGCGATCCCGCTGAGGCGGGAGCGCACATAGCCCCAGTCGACGTTCTCGAACGCCGCGGCGGCGACGGCGAGGGCGGAGTGGAACTCGATCCCCTCGTACTCGGTGACCGTGGACTGACGAAGGCGGTCGAGGTAGAGATCGTCGAGCCCGATGATCCTCGCTCTGCCCGGCCCGACCCTGGCTTCGTGCGTTCGGGACTCATCCCCGTCGATGAACGGCTCGGGAAACTCCACGGCGACTTCGATATCAGGGTGCGTCCAGTGCCGACCGTGCCGCGAGAACCCCAAACCCTTGAGCGCGGCCCGATCATCCGGCGAAAGGGGGGCGCACAGATCCAGATCGGTCGGGTGGTACTCGGCCGCGGTCCAGTACTCCTCGGCCGTGCCGCCGACGACGATGGGATCGGACTGGAGCACCTCCCGGAACGCTGCCGCCACCATGAGGTGACGGCGGAGGCGCTTACGCTCCCGCGCTGCGAGAGCCAGCAGATCGCGTGCCTTCGAATCTGTCACGGCTCAGACGGTCCGCCTCGAGAGTCTTCGCCTCGGCAGCCGTGGGCTTTCGATCCCACGGGTTGAACACATAGTCGCCCAGGGCTCGCCGCACCCTCCGGCGCCGCTGGACGCGGCCGGGCAGGCTATCGCTCGGCTCGATCACGAGCCTGATCGGCCGGCCCGTCGCCCTTGCGACCTTCGCCAGGAGGGGGAGGGACGGGACCACCCGGCCCGACTCCAGCCTGGACACCGCGGACTGCGTGGTGCCGATCCTCTCCGCGAGGGCAGCCTGAGTGAGGCCCGCCTCGCGGCGGAGCCGGCCGACTTCCCGACCAATGGATACTCCGTTCATCCGAAGGAGAGTATAGCACAGATGCTATGTCAGGAGCGGCCTCGGCTCGAGAACGGCACGACCATGAATCAGGCGGCGCGCGACACCTCCCGGTGGCGGAAGCATCCGGTGACGTGGTCGTTGACCATCCCTACCGCCTCCATGAACGCGTAGCAGATGGTGGGTCCGACGAACCGGAACCCGCGCGCCCGGAGGTCCCGGCTCATCGCCAGCGACTCGTCGGTTTGGGACGGAATCTCGTCCACCGACCGCCACCGGTTCCGGATGGGCTTCCCGCCGACGAACGACCACAGGTACGCGTCGAGCGACCCGTCCTCCCGCTGCACCGCAAGGGTCGCCCTGGCGTTCGCGATCGCCGCCTCGACCTTCGCCCGGTTCCGCACGATCCCCGGGTTCGCCAGGAGCCGCTCGACCTTTCGTGAGTCGAACCGCGCCACCCTCGCCGGCTCGAACCCCGCGAACGCCTTCCGGTACCCCTCGCGCTTGCGCAGGATGGTCGCCCACGACAGCCCCGCCTGGGCGCCCTCGAGCACCAGCATCTCGAACAGGTGGCGATCGTCGTCCGACGGGACGCCCCACTCCTCGTCGTGGTACGCGAGATACAGGGGGTCGTCGAGGCCCGCCCACTCGCATCGCTTCACCATGGCCGCGGACCATACCGCGGGGGTACGACACGAACCGGCGACGGCCGGAGCAGCACGTAGGCTTCTCGGCATCATGCCCCGGATCATGCCCCGGATCCTGCCCATGCACCTGGCCGACGTGGACTTCCCGGCGGGCCATCCTCATGCCGGGGAATCGGGGCCCATCCTCGGGTTCGCGGTGGTCCACGCCGCCGGCGTGCTCCTGTTCGACACCGCGGGGCACCAGTCGCTCGTGGTCCGGACGGAGTCCGGCCTGTCCTCCTGGCCGGCCAGGCCGTGTACTCCGCCGCGGAGTGGGAGGGCTCGGACGATCCCCGCCGCTCCGGACTGCCCAGCGCCGACGATCCCAACGCGGACGCTGAGTTCGTCCGCCGGGTCCGCGACCTCGATCCCGTTCGCTCCACTTCGCCCACGACGCGGAGGCCTGGAACCGGCGGGTCTGATTCGACACCCCCCTCGAAGGGTCCCACCATGCAGGGACCCTAGGGAAAGGGGACAGCGATGATGCGGGCATCGCATCCGGAGCGCCGGACTCCCACCTTCCGGCAGTTCACGATGGTCCTGGCGGCGGTGACGTGGTTCGCCCTGCTGCTGCCGGTGGGGGCCCGGGCAACGGCGTCGCTGGTGACGCTCGTCGATCCACAGACCTCGGTCAAGGCCCATGTGGACGAACCCGGGGCGCTCCGGGTCGCCGAGTACAACGAACCGGCTCGGCTCCCGGTGAGGAGGACCAAGTTCATCATTCTGGCGGCGGGCGTCGCTTCCCAGTCGATCTCCGTCACCACGGTCCCGGATGGATACGAGCTGGTCATCGATACCGTCTCGGCCTACATGTCGTTGCCGACCGGACAGCAGCCGACCTTGGTCGAGCTCAAGAACCACCAGAACGGTTACGTCGCGCTCCCGATGACGCGCAACGGATCGAACGGCGTCAACGACTACTACGGGTCCACGGTGGCGGTGCAGCTGTACTCCGATCCGGGGGACACCGTGTCCGCGATCTGGAGCCGGACCGCCTCGGCGGGACCGGCCCCGGTGTCGATCAGCATCAACGGTCACCTCGTGCCGCTGTAGCCGGACCGGACCGAACCGGGTTCGCGCCGTGTCGGTGGGACGTCCTAGAATCGAACATGTGTTCGAGGATCGTGGGTTCGTCCACCTGAACGTGCGGTCGAACTTCTCGCTGAAGGACGGCGCGTTCTTCCCCGAGGAGCTGGCCCTCCGTGCCGCCGAGCTCGGCATGCCCGCCGTCGCCCTCACCGACCGGGACGGCCTCTACGGCGCCGCCCGCTTCGTCACCGCCTGCACCAAGACAGGAGTGCGGCCCATCCTCGGCGCCACCCTGACCATCCGGGAGGTAGCGCGCGACACGCCCAGCGACACCACGATCGTCCTCCTCGCACGAGACGAGGCGGGATACGCGAACCTGTGCCGGCTGATCACCGACGCGCACATGACCGGCGAGCGCGGCGACCCGGCGCTCGCCCCCGCGCAGGTCCTGGCCCACGCCGACGGCCTGGTGTGCCTGCTCGGCCCGGACTCCGCTGCCGGGCTCCTCGCGCTGGAGGGCCGGCACGACGCCGCGGTGGCGGCCGCCCGGCCGTTCCGCGAGGCGTTCGGCGGCGACCTCCTGTTCGAGGTCCGCCACCGCCTGGAGCGCGATTCGGTCGACCGGATCCGCCGGCTGCTCCGGGTGGCGGACGACCTGGACGCCCAGGCGGCGGCCACGAACGCCGTCCGGTACCTGGTCCCGGAGGACGCGTTCCTGGCCGACGCGCTGGAGTGCATGCGGAAGATCGTCCCGATCGCGTCCAATCACGTCTCGCGCTCGAACGCCGAGGGGTGGCTGAAGCCGGCCGAGCTGATGCGGCGGCTGTTCGCCGAACGGCCGGACGTGTGCGCGGCAACGCTCGACGTGGCGTCGCGGTGTTCGTTCGACCTCGGGTTGAAGAACGTCCACTTTCCGGACTTCCCCACGCCGGCCGGGCGGAGCGCGTCGTCGGTGCTCGCGGAGCGGTCCTGGCGGGGGATCGAGCGGCGGGGGATCAAGGCCACCCGCGAGGTCCGCGACCGGCTCGATCTCGAGCTGTCGATGATCCACCGGCTGGGGTACTCACCGTTCTTCCTCACGGTGGCCGACATCGTGCAGGACATCCGGGCCATCGGGATCCGGTGTGCGTGCCGGGGCTCGGCCGCGGGATCGTTCGTGTGCTACCTGACGGGGATCTCCGACGTGGACCCCATTCGCCACGGACTGGTGTTCGAACGGTTCCTCAACCCGCTCCGGGACGAGCTGCCGGACATCGACATCGACGTCGAATCCGCGCGGCGGGAGGACGTCTACGACATGGTGCTCAGCCGGCACGGCGACGACCGGTGCGCGTGCGTGTGCATGGTCGACACGTACCGGGCCCGGGGCGCGATCCGGGAGGTGGGCAAGGCCCTGGGGCTTCCGGACGTCGAGGTCGACACCGTGGCCAAGGCCTTCCCCCACGTCGGCGCGAACCGCATCCGGGAGGCCATCGCCGAGCTCCCCGAGCTGGTGGGATCGAACATCGGCGCCGGGCAGCTGGAGACCCTGTTCCGGGTGTCCGAGCGGCTGAACGGGTTCCCCCGGCACCTCGCGCTGCATCCGAGCGGCATCGTCCTGGCCGGCCACGACCTCATCGAACGGGTCCCGCTGGAGCGGTCGTTCCAGGGGTACCGGATGATCCAGGCCGACAAGGACGACGTCGAGCTGCTCGGCTATCTGAAGCTCGACGTCCTCGGCATCCGGATGCTCTCGGCCATGCGCCACGCGGTCGACGAGGTGGCTCGGACGGCGGGCGAGAAGGTCGACCTCGATTCGATCCCGCTCGACGACCCGGCCACGTTCGACCTGATCCGCGCCTCCGACACGCTGGGGTGCTTCCAGATCGAGTCGCCCGGCCAGCGCGAGCTGCTCCAGAAGCTCCAGCCGACCCAGTGGAAGGACCTCATCGTCGACATCTCGCTGTTCCGGCCGGGCCCGGTGAAATCGGACATGGTGTCGCCGTTCCTGCGGCGCCGGCACGGGATGGAGCTCCCGGTCTACGCGCACCCCGCGCTCCGCCCGGTGCTGTCCGAGACACACGGCGTGGTCGTGTACCACGAACAGGTCATGCGGACCTTCGCCGCGATCGCCGGCTACGACCTGTCGGAGGCCGACCGGATCCGCCGGCACCTCTCCGACGACCTCGAGGTCGACGACATCCGCCGGGACTTCCTGCGCAGGGTCCGCGAGCGCGGCATGGCGACCGCCGACGCCGAACGGATCTGGAAGGAGCTGGCGTCGTTCGCCTCGTTCGGGTTCTGCAAGGCCCACGCCGCCGCGTTCGCCGTGCCCACGTACCAGTCCTCGTGGCTCAAGGCCCACTGGCCCGCCCACTTCCTGGCCGGCGTCCTGACCCACGAGCCGGGCATGTACCCCCGCCGCCTGATGATCGAGGACGCCCGCCTCCACGGCATCCCGATCCTCCCCCTCGACGTGAACGTGTCCGATTCGGACTACACGGTGGAGCTGATCGAAGAGACGGGCTCGCTCGAGGCCGATGCCTTCTGGTGGTCGGGGTCGACCGGTCCGCGCCGGGCCCGAGCCCGTACCGCCGGTGGTCCCCCCGGTGCGGGAGCGCGCGTCGGGGCGGGGCCGGCAGCGGGGGCTCTGAGTGGAGCGAAGCGGAGCGAAGGAGCGAAGCGCCCCCCGCAGAGGCCCCACCCCGAGGTAGCGCGCGACACGACGAGCGCAACCACCCAACGCCCCGGTCCCACCTACGCCATCCGCTTGGCGCTCAAGGACGTCCACGGGATCTCGGACGAGGAGGTGCGGTCGATCCTGGAGGCGCGGGGAGACCGGCCGTTCGCGGACGTGGGGGACTTCGTGCGGCGGACGCCGGTGTCGAAGCCGGTGGTGGAGCGGCTGGCCCATGCCGGGGCGTTCGACGCGCTCACCGGCGGCGCTCCCGGGGCGGGCCGGGCCATCGGTGGTGATGGGCGGAGGGGCTCGGACCCGGTGCGGTCGGCGGCGTTCCGGGCCGGGGCGGAGGACCCGCGGCCCAGGACCAGGCGGGATCGGCTGTACGCGGCGATGGTGGCGGAGCCCCAGCGAGAGGGACAGCAGCTCGCGCTGTCGCTCGACGAGGAGGTCGTGCCGGGCCTCCGCGAATACACCGACGCCGAACGGGTCAGGGCCGAGCTCGAGGTGGTGCAGATGGACGTGTCGCGCCACCTGATCTCGTTCTACGAGCCCCTGCTCGCGGACCTCGGAGTGACCAGGTCGAGGGACCTATGGAAGCGCCGGTCCGGCGATCGGGTGGTGGTGGCCGGGGTGAAGGTGGCGTCGCAGACCCCGGCGGTCCGGAGCGGCCAGCGGATCATCTTCCTGACCCTCGACGACGCCACCGGGCCGATCGACGTGACCGTGTTCGAGAGCGCCCAGGCGAGGTGCGCGAAGACGGTGTTCCATTCGTTCCTGCTGGTGGTCCGGGGGACCCTCCGGCGAACCGGCAGGAAGGGGGTGAGCATCGTGGCGGAGGAGGCCCTCGACCTCGCGGCGCTGCACCGGGAGCGCCGGGCCGCGGCGGGGGGACCGCCGGCCGTGCCGCCCTCCCGACCCGGCATCCGGGCCCCGGTGAAGATGTGGCACGCCAGCGGCGGCTCCGCGGGGTGGTGAGCGTGGCCGCCACCCGATCGAGACCTCCGCCGTCGCGCGGGCCTCCCGGACCGGGCACACTGGTGCCCATGCCATCGGCGCGACAGGGGGAGGCGGCCAGGCCGCCGGAGCCCATCCTGCACGTGGACCTCGATGCGTTCTACGCGAACGTCGAGGTCCAGAAGGATCCCTCGCTGGCCGGCAAGCCGGTGATCGTGGGGGGGACGGGGAACCGGGGCGTGGTGGCCAGCGCCTCCTACGAGGCCCGGGCCCTCGGCGTGACCTCGGCCATGCCGGCCGTGCGGGCCCGGCGCCTGGCGCCACAGGCCGTGTTCCTTCCGTCGGACTTCGAGGCGTACCGGGCCTACTCGACCCGGTTCCGGGAGATCCTGCTCTCGTACACGCCGCTCGTGGAGCCGCTCGCCCTCGACGAGGCGTTCCTCGACGTGGGCGGGGCCACCCGCCTGTTCGGGCGGCCCCGGCGGGTCGCCGAGCGGATCCGGGCGGACGTCCTGGCCGAGCTGGGGTTCAGCTGCTCGGTCGGGGTCGCCCCCAACAAGTTCCTGGCCAAGCTGGCGTCGGCCCGGGCCAAGCCCGACGGCCTCATCGTCGTGCCCTCCACGGACGTCCGAGGATTCCTGGACCCGTTGCCGGTGGGGGCGCTGTGGGGGGCGGGGGAGAAGACCGTCGAGATCCTGCACCGACTGGGGATCCGAACGGTGGCCGAGCTGTCGGCCGTCCCGGCGAGCGTCCTGGCCAGGGTCCTGGGCGAGGCCCAGTCCCAGCACCTCTCGGCGCTGTCGCGCGGCGAGGACCACCGCGACGTGGTGTCGTACGAGGCCCCCAAGTCGATCTCCCACGAGGAGACGTTCGACCGGGACCTCGACGACGACGGCGAGATCCTCCGGGAGATCCTGGACCTGTCCCGCCGGGTGGGGGCCCGGCTGCGCGAGGACGGATACGAGGCCCGGACCGTGGTCCTCAAGGTCCGCCTGGCCAACTTCACCACGCTCACCCGGTCCCGGACCCTGCCGTCGCCCACCGACCTGGGCTCCGACCTGTACCACGTGGCGTCCGAGCTGTACCGGGCCCTTCCTGGGGCCCGGCGGCGGATCCGGCTGCTCGGGGTCCAGGCCGCGGGGCTCCAGGGATCGGGATCGCACCAGATGGCCCTGCTCGCGTCCGGGAAGTGGGGCGACGTGGAGCGGGCCATGGACAGGGCGGAGCGCCGGTTCGGCCGGGGGGCGGCCCTGCCGGCCACCCTCCTCGGCACAGGAGGGCGGCATGGACCGGGTCCCGCGCGGGGAAACACTTCTCGGGACGATATGCAGGACCGGGATCGGGGCACGCGGCGGACGTCATCCGAGGGTCCCTCCAAAACGACCCCGGCGGACCCTGCCCCGAATGCACGGAAGGCCCTAAAATCTCAGGGGCAAGATCCCTCGTAGAGGATTGGTGGAATGCCCCTTTCCGAGCACGAGCAGAAGATCCTCGAAGAGATCGAGCGACGGCTCATCGAAGAGGATCCTGGACTGGCACGGCAGGTGTCCCGGACATCGCTCCACACGCATCTGTCGCGGCGTATCCGGCTCGCGGCGTTCGCGTTCGTGCTCGGGTTCCTGATGATGTTGCTGATCCTGGTCCCCGACATCGGGGTGGCCCTGGTCATCTCGGGGTTCGTCGTGATGCTGGGCTCGGGGCTCATCATCTACCACTACCTCAAGCGGCTGGGGCGGGACCAGATCCAGACGTGGAAGGCCGACGGCCGGTTCACGCTGACCGGGATGCTGGCGCGCATCGCCGAACGGTTCCGCGGGAACCAGGGAAAGGGTCCCGGCCCCCCCGCATCAGAGTCCTGACCCGGCCGCCGCCCACCCACGCCGCCGTCTTCGTCCTCGCGCCGCCCACCCGGGCCGTCGTCTTCGTCACCGCCGGCGCCGGGTCGCGCCGCCGCCCTCGTCGCGTCGCGGCGCATTCGACGTCCGGACGGTCCCCGTGACCACGACACTTGCGACGCTCGGGCCGCCGCTGTACAACTCCGTTCACCTTCCCCGGGGTCCACTGGACGCAGACTGAGCGCGCCGGCCGAGCCCGCCTCGGGTGGATCCATTGGATCGGTCGACGCGTGAGGGAGTGGTTGTGTCGGGGGACGTTCGGATGGAGGGGTTCACGTCGCAGCAGGCCTCGCGGCTGACGGCGTGCACGCCGAGGCAGCTCCGGTACTGGGATCAGATCGGGCTGGTGAAGCCCTCGGTTCAGGGCACGGGAGGACGTCCCGGCGTCCCGCGCCTGTACTCGTTCCGGGACCTGGTGGCCCTGCGGGTGGTCCGCTCGCTGCTCGACGGGGGGATGTCGCTGCAACGGGTCCGCCGGGCCTGGGAGTACCTGAACTCGAAGGCGAAGCTCGATCGTCACCTGTCGGAGGTTCGACTGGTCACCGACGGGCAGTCCATCTTCAAGATCTCGCGGAAGCGCGACGAGATCCTCGACGCCCTACGCCAGGGTCAGATGGCGTTCTTCGTGGCCATCGACGACATCGCCCGGGGCGTGAGCGACAACGTCGCTCAGTTCCGGTCCGATCGGGACCGCTTCATCCGGGCCCTCGAGGACGCGAAGCGTGAGGTCCACGCCGAGTCGGTCCGGATGGCCGCCGTCGGCAAGGGACGGCCGTTGCAGCTTCCGGGAGGTCGGGCCGCGCTCGGAGCCCGGCCGGGGTCACCGCTCCCCGGCCTCCCGATGACGGGCCGGCTCCACCCGCCCGGCAGATAGCGCCGCGCCGGTCGCGCCGGGTCCGGAACCCCGGCTGTCAGATGGACGGGCGCCACAGCCCGGTGATCCGCCGGGCCAGGCCCGCGCTCCGTCGAACGTCGCGGATCGCCGTTCTCGCGGCGAGCCCGGCCTCCGCCGCGTCGTGGTCGGTCACGTCGCGGGGCGCGTACGCCGCCGTCGACACGATCCGGGTCAACAGGTCCAGATGGCCGTCGGAGAGCGTGACCTGCGCGGCCAGCCGGTCCCGGTACTCCTGCGGGGTCTCGCCGATCCACCGGCCGAGCCCCACGTCCCCGGCCCGGGCGTCGAACAACCGGTAGGCCGCCAGGGCCCGGTCCCGGGCGGTTCGGGCCCGGGCCGCCCGGACCCGGCGGGCCACGATCTTGTACGCCGGCAGGACCAGGAGGACCGCCACGGCCAGGATCACCAGCAACAGCAGCACCACGATCCTCCACGACAGCGGCGTCCCGGGACTGGCCGGCTGGGTCGGCGTGCCGATGTCGATCGGCCCGATGTCGATGCCGCCGGTCGGTTGCACCCGGGGGGACCCCCCGTTGCCCGTGCGGCCCCCCGAGCTCCCCCCGGCCCGCCTGGTCTTCCCCGTGTTCGGATCGCAGTCGCCCCGGTCGAACTGCTGGGGCGTGCACTTCCCCGTGGGGCCGACGCTCCCGCTCCGGGAGGGGGTGCTGAGCCGGTCCGTCACCGCGTTCCCCCGGCTCGGCGTGGGCTCGAACGGCAGCCAGCCGAACCCCGGGAACTCCACCTCGACCCACGAGTGCGCGTTGTCCGAGGTCACCTCGAACTCCCCCGCCGCCGGGTCGTACCTCCCGGTGGTGAAGCCCACCGCCACCCGCGCCGGGATCCCGAGCGACCGCATCAGCACCGCCATCGATGCCGCGAACTGCTGGCAGAACCCGCGGTGGGTCGAGGTGAGGAAGTCCAGCAGCGCCCCCTTGCCGTCACCCTCCGGCACGGACGTGTCGTAGGTGAACACGTCGCTGGTCAGGTAGTGCTGGACGGCCAGTGCCTCCTGCAGCGGCGTGGTGGCGCCCGAGCGTTCCACGATGACCTGCGCGAGCTCGGCGACCTCCGGAGGCATGTCCTGCGGCAGCTGCACGTCCGCCGCGTACAGGGGACCGGAGAAGTCGAACGGGCGGTTCAGCTGCTCGTAGGTCGGCGTGACGATCCGGGAGTCGACGCTGTACGTGAACCCGGGCTCCACGTCGTCGGCGGGGACGGCGGCCGTGTGGTCGGGGTCGAACCGGAGCCGGCCCCGGGTCTGGAGCTCGAAGCTCACCGGCTCGAACGCGGCCGGCAGCCAGTCCCCGGGGGGATGGATCATCGTGATGACCTGGTGGCTGATGATCGCCACCTTCCCGGGCTTCGTGGTCGCCGGCAGGTCGAGGTCCTGCACCGGCAGGGACTCCCCGGACGCGAAGGTCCTGCCCCGGTCCACCCGCACGTCGTTCGACGTCCACCGGTCGCCGTCGAACCGGTCCAGCGACAGCCACCGCCAGTACACCGCGGTCCGTTGCCGGGTGCGGACGGTGAACAGAGGCACCGGGTTCCCCTGCTTCAGGCTCGCCGACACCGCCACCAGCGGGTCGATCGATCCGTTGTCACTCGCCGCACCGACGTCCAGCACCGGCTTCGAGCCGAATCCCGGAAGCAACCCGGGCAGCAGGAGGGCCGCACCCACCGCAACGATCGCCACCCGGCGGGCGCCTCGGGTGGCAGTGGTGGGGATGATCCGGCGCCGGCCGCGCTCGAATCCGGAGGTCCACGGGCGGACCGGGCCCCACTGCCGCACCCGGCGGAGCCCGTCGGCGAACAGCAGGGCCATGACCCCCAGCAGGAACAGCACCGCGAACCCGGGCTTGGGGCCGTCCTCCATCACGATCCCGGTGAACCCCACCAGGGCGGCCTGCGGCACCGCCGCCAGCAGGGGGCTTCCGCTGCGGACGGCCAGGGCATGGGTGGAGAACGCCGCGGTCCACACGGCGGTCAGGGCCGCCATGAACAGCGGATCCAGCGGGGGGGTCGGCGCCACCTGGACGTCGGCCTGGTGACCCACCCGCCCCAGGGCCCGGCCCACGGCGTGGACGGTCCTGCCCAGCGGGAGCCCGTGCCATAGGGAGTCCGGGAAGACCATGATCCCGATCACCCACAGGAGCCCGACGGCGCTCACCAGCGCCGCCAGCAGCGGGCTCCGCCGTTCGAACAGGGCGGCCAGGCCGATCGAGATCAGGGCGGCCAGGAGCAGCTTCGGCGTGCTGGTGGCACCGACGAACACCCTGCCGAAGGCCACGCAGGCCGTGGCCGACGCGAGGAACACCGCTCCTATCTGAAGGAGGCGATGGCTCGTCGGGGCTTCGTGGAGTTCGCGTGCCATACGTCCTGCAGCCTTCCTGACGGGGGGAGCACGAACACGTCCCACCCCGCCCGGATCAGGGACAGCCGGGCGGAGGACGCCATGTCGGTGAGGTGCTCCCGCTGGGGCGACGGGAGCCGCTGGGGGTCGATCGGGTACACGAGCCCGGCCGTCTTCGGCCCGAACACCGAGCCCACCCGGACCAGGGCGGCCACCTCGGCGGGCTGGGGGGGCGCGGTCACGACCACGAGCGTCGTGTCGGGAACCGCCGACGTCCGCAGGGGGGTGAGCATGGCCGGAAGGGGCCGGGAGGGCATGTGGCCCACCGATGCCAAGGCCTCCAGGAACGCGTCCTCGGAGACCGGCACCGGGCGGGGCCCGCCCGTGGCCAGGCGCAGGGCGAAGCCGCTCCGGGACAGGTGGACCCCGAGCGTGGCCGCCACGGACACGGCCCGCTCGAACGGCTCGGAATAGGACTGCCCGAAGGCTCCCAGGCGGGTGTCGAGGACGATGGTGGCCAGTGACCGCCGGGCCGATTCATCCTGGCGGATCATGAGCTTGCCCCGCCGGGCCACGCTGGGCCAGTGGATCCGCCGGAGGTCGTCGCTCAGCACGTACTCCCGCATCGTGTAGAACTCCTCGGCCGTGCGGAACAGCTGCCGGCTGGCCGACTCGCCGGCCCCCGACCCGTACTGCGACGACGGGGCCCGGTCGAGCTCCTCGACCTCGGGGAACACCACCAGGTCGTCACGATCGCCGAACTCGAGCCGCACCTTGGTCAGCGCGAACGGGTCGGACAGGTCCATTCGCAGGGGACCGATCGAGAACCGCCCCCGGGTCCGGCAGACCAGCGAGTAGGTGACCCGCTGGGAGTTCCGCCCCGGGATGCCGGACAGGACCAACCGGGCCGGGCGTCCCAGGGTCGGCGGGAGCTGGTCCTCCACCAGGATGAACGACGTCGGCGCCGCCGCCGCGTTCTCCACCTCGAGCTCGACCGTGATCCGCTGCCCGGGACGGACCTTCGTGTGGGAGAGCCGCCTGGTCACCGTGAGCCGAGCCCGGCTCCACCGGGCGAACAGCGCCGATGCGAACGGCAGGATCGTGACGCCCACGGCGACCATGTGGAGATCGGGCGAGCCGATGGCCCGGGCCGCCAGCCACAGGGCGATCCCCCCCGCGAAGACGACCAGCCCACGTCCGGACGGCATCGCTCAACCTCTCCGGCGGACCACGTCAGGGCTCGCCGCGGAGGGTGACGGCACCTCAGGCCTCACCGCGGACGGGGACCGGGACCTGCTCAAGGACCTCGGTCAGGACCTCCCGTCCATCCCGGCCGCCCATGGCGGCGTCGGCGGTGACGATGATGCGGTGCGCGAGCACCGGGATCGCGAGGTCCTTGATGTCGTCGGGGACGACGTAGTCGCGACCCTGGGCCGCCGCCATGGCCCGCGACGCCCGCAGGAGCATGATCGAGGCCCGGGGGCTGGCCCCCAGGTAGATGTCCGGATGGGATCGCGTGGCCTCGGAGATGTCCACGATGTACCGGCGGAGCGCCGGCGCCACATGGACCTCCCGAGCCTGGAGGGCCAGGTCGGCCACTACCATCGCGTCGGCCACCGCCACGAGCTGGTCCAGTGTGGAGTGGTAGCCGTGCGTGGCCAGGATGCCCATCTCCGCCTCCGCCCCCGGATACCCCACGTGGATCCGGAGCATGAACCGGTCGAGCTGGGCCTCCGGCAGTGGATACGTGCCCTCGTGCTCAATGGGGTTCTGCGTGGCGATCACCATGAACGGCGTGCCCAGCTGGTAGGTCTCGGTGTCCACCGTGACCTGGCGCTCCTCCATGCACTCCAGCAGCGCCGACTGGGTCTTGGGGGAGGCCCGGTTGATCTCGTCCGCCAGCACGATGTTCGCGAAGATGGCCCCGGGCTTGAACTCGAAGTCCCCCCGCTCCTGGTTGAAGACGTTGACCCCGGTGACGTCGGTGGGCAGGAGATCGGGGGTGAACTGGATCCTCCGGAACGAGCAGTCGATGGAGCGGGCCATGGCCTTCGCCAGCAGGGTCTTGCCGACGCCGGGGACGTCCTCGATCAGGAGGTGTCCCTCGGCCACCAGGGCCACCAGGGCCAGGCGGACCTCCCGGGGCTTGCCCTGGACGACCCGTTCGATGTTCTCCTGGATGGCGCCGAACCGAGCGGAGAACAGCTCCCAGTCGCTCCGCTCCTTCCGCGCCTCCACACCCGCCTCCAACCGGTCGCTCTCCGCCATCTTACCCGGCTCCCTTCCGCCGCCTGGTCTGCCCGGATGCACCGGGACCCGCGTTCGAACCCGTCTCGCAGCAATACGCAGGGCGGGCCGCTCCAGGTTTCAGCCGGGACGAATGCCCCCACCGATCAGACGGCGCCGGAGGGCGTCCGGTGCCCGCCGGAGGCGGGAAAGATGACGGTGTCTTCGGGAGCGCTCACCGAGGACGAGAGAAGACGGCGGCGGCCACGCCCTTCATTCTTCGGTACGCCCCGCGCGGCCCCTTGTTCGCTAAAAGGCGCCCTTCATACTTCGGGCACGGCACGACCGCCGTCTTCCATCCATGTAATTACACCCGTGTCGTTCCTCCCGTCAAGCACCCGGACGGGGGATATGCGTTCGGCTGCCGGGCCACGCGACCGGCTGATGGGCCGCCGGGATCCGGCCGAGGGGGCCCGGCGCGCGTCTCCCCGGGGAACGCCGCGGGGTCGCCGTATACTCGGCGCAGTTCATCCGATGGCTCGAGCACTCGTCCTCAATGCGACCGACCGACCGCTCGCCGTGGTCCCCGCGAGACGGGCGGTCGTGCTCGTCCTCAAGGAGAAGGCCGAGGTCCTGGCGACGAACGGTCAGGTGTTCCGTTCGGCCCTGATCACGATCCAGGCCCCGGCCGTGGTCCGGCTCCGGTACTACGTGCGGATCCCGTACCGGGCCCACGCCGCGCTGACCCGCCGGGCCGTGTTCGCGCGCGACGGCTGGGTGTGCCAGTACTGCGGCCGGGCCGCCGAGAACGTGGACCACGTGATCCCGCGGTCCCGGGGAGGCACCCACACCTGGGACAACGTGGTGGCGGCGTGCCGGCGATGCAACTCCCGGAAGGAGAACCGCCTGGCCCACGAGGTCGGGCTGGTGCTGGCCCGCCAACCGTTCGCCCCCTCGGACACGTTCCGGCTGTCCTTCGGCCGACCGGATCCCGAATGGGAGCCGTACCTGGCCTGAGGGTCGGGCTCATGCGAGTGGTGCGTTCGTTCTCCGGGAGGTGGGTCGCGGTCGGGCTGATCGTGCTCGCGGTCGGCGGGACCATCCTGCTCAACGTCACGACCAGCGGCCCGTCGAAGGCGCTGCTCGACGCCCTGGCGGCGTCGCCCACGTCGCCCGGGGCCACCGCGACGGCCACGGTCGTGGTGGCGCCCTCGTCCTCGCCGGCCGAACCCGGCCTCGCCTATCCGGTCACGATCGTGGGGGAGTGCGGTGTGGCCGGGCCCATCGACTTCGACGGGTCGTTCTGGGAGCCGGCCGACGGCCGGTCCCTCCAGGAGGTGGGCGGGCGGCTCCGGCCCCCGGTCGATCCCGCCACCATCGCGCTCGAGGGCGGAAGCTCGGCCCTGCTCCGCACGGCCGCCGGGCAGACAGTGGCCCTGGCCCGGAGCCCGTCCGGCAGGCTCACCGTCCGGGCCTGCTAGCGGGCTCTCAGGAGGACGTCCCCGCGTCCTCGCGAGGCCCCAAGCGGCCCTCCCCCCGGTTGCGCCGGCCGCTCCACGGAGTCACACTCGTGAACATACGTCACTCCTCTTGACTCTTTTGCCGGGGATCCATCTTGCGCTGGTGGAGCGTGAGTGGTAGAAAGTGGCACCTGAGTGGAGGAGAAGGGGAGTGGGCGTGGCCGATCTGCTCGGCACCCACAGCTATCAACTGGACGCCAAGGGGAGGATCTCGCTCCCCGGGCGGTTCCGGGAGGCGCTGCAGGAGGGCGCGTACCTGACCCTGGGTCAGGACGGCTGCCTCTACGTGTTCCCGCACTCGGTGTGGGAGCGCGTGAGCGAGGAGGTCGACGCGGCCTCCATCTCCAGCGCCGAGGGGCGGGCCTACTCCCGGATCTTCTTCGGCTCGGCCGAGGGCCTGGCCCCCGACGGGCAGGGGCGCCTGACCATTCCGCTCCGCCTTCGGCAGGCCGCCGGCATCGAACGGGAGGCCGTGGTGCTCGGCGTGCGGGACCGCATTGAGATCTGGGGGAAGCCGGCCTGGGACCGGTACTCCGAACAGTACGGCGGCGCCTACCAGTCCGGCGCCATCACGCCTGGAGGGAGGCACACGTGAGCGAGCGGGCGGCACATCCCGGGCGCGAACGGTCGGAGACCCCGTTGTGGGGAGCACGGCCCATCGCCGACTGGGACTGGCCGGAGTCGGTGCGCGTGGTGGGGTTCCAGCCCACGCTGTGGCGCGACCCGGAGGCCAGGCGGCGGAGCGGTCCCCGAGCGGCGGCCGTGGCACCGTCGATCGCGGAGGAGATCGGCCAGAGCTTCTACCTGATGGGGCTCATGGCGGCGGTGCTCTCGGCGTTCGTGGGGCTGGGGCTCCTGGCCGTCCACGTCCTGGCCTGAGATGAGCGGACGGACGCGGTGTCGGATCGAGCGGAACGGGGACACGAGCCGGTCATGGTGAACGAGGTGGTGGACCTCCTGGGGGGCAGGCCGACGGTCGTGGACATGACCGTGGGCGCCGGCGGGCACGCCGAGGCCCTCCTGGACTCCGGGGTGCGCCGGCTGGTCGGGGTGGACAGGGACCGGGCCGCCATGGCCCGGGCCGAGCGGAGGCTGGCCCGGTTCGGGGACCGGTTCGTCCCCGCGCCCGGGCCGTTCTCGGAGGCGCCGGTGGGTGTGGTGGAGCCGGGCCGGGCCGACGGCGTGCTGTTCGACCTCGGGGTGTCGTCGATGCAGCTCGAGGAGGCGGAGCGCGGGTTCGGCTACCGCGCCGACGGCCCCCTCGACATGCGGATGGACCCGTCGAACGACGGACCGACCGCCGCGGATCTGGTGAACGACCTTCCGGAGGAGGAGCTCGCGAACCTCCTGTTCGAGCTCGGCGAGGAGCGGCAGTCCCGCCGGGTGGCCCGGGCCATCGTCCGGGCCAGGGCCCGGCGGCGGAGCCGGGCGCATCCCGCCCGCCGCACGTTCCAGGCGCTGCGGATCGCGGTCAACCGGGAGATCGAGGAGCTCTCCACCTCCCTGCCCTGGGCGGCGAGCGTCCTCGCTCCCGGTGGCCGCGTGGTCGTGCTGTCGTACCACTCGCTGGAGGACCGGACGGTGAAGCGGTTCGTGCGGTCCGAGCCCACCCTGCGACCACTCACGAAGTCGCCGCTGCGCCCCTCCGCGGAGGAGATGGCCCGCAACCCCAGGTCCCGGAGCGCCAAGCTCCGGGCGGCCGAGAAGGTCGATCCGCTCGATTCCCCTTCCCACTTCCCCGGCGGATCGGCCGACGGGAGCACGCCGTGAGCGCCGCCCCTCGAGTCGTGCGAGGGGCGGACTCCCGGCCGTCCGCGTCCCGTGCCGCGGCCGCACGGCAGTCGACGGCCCACCGGCAGTCCACGCGGTCGTCCACGCCCGCACGGCAGTCCACGCCCGCACGGCAGTCCGCCGCCCCTCGCAGGGCGGCGGCCGCAGCGGCGCGGCCGGACCCCGCCACCCCCCCCGGCCGGGTCCCCGCGCCGCACGCCCTTCCGTCGCGGCGAACCCCCCCTCGCCGCGCACGGCCGGCGCTGCGCCCGGTGCCCTCCCCGCTCCGGGCGCGGCGCCACTTCCTCGCCTTCTTCGTGGTCGCCTCGCTGGTGGTGGGGGCCCTGGTCCTCGGGCTGACGACCCTGAACGCGATGCTGTCGCAGACCTCGTTCCGGGTGGAGGACCTGTCCTCCAGGGTGGAGCGACTCCAGAAGGCGTCCGAGCGCAAGGAGCTCCAGGTCGCCACGCTCTCCGCGCCGGGGAGGATCGAGCGCGAGGCGCGGCAGCTCGGCATGCGGCTGCCCCTGCCCAGCAGCGTGCAGGTGATCCACGTCCGGGGGAGCCGGCGCAGCGCTCCGGCGCCGCGCGCCCTGCCTCCCGCGGTGACGGAGCCGGTGGCGGGGGGCGTGGGGTGACCGACCGGTCCGCGAACGGGGAGCGCGGACCGGAGGCGGGGATGGCCCGATGAGACGGCCTCCCATCGGGCGCCTCGGTGTCCTCCTGGTGGTCCTGGTCGTGGGGTTCGCCGGCATCGTGGTCCGGCTGTCGTTCCTCCAGCTCCGGGACGCCAAGGCCTACGAGGACATGGCCATGCGCCAGCGCCTGCGCACCCTGGTCCTGCCGGCGGGGCGGGGCGCCATCCTGGACCGCGACGGGCGAGAGCTGGCGATGTCCCTCGACGCCGTTGACGTCTACGCCGATCCCTCGCTGGTCCGCCATCCGGCCCGGGCCGCGGATCGGGTGGCGGCGGTGCTCGGCCTCGACGCTGCGGACCTCCGGGCGTCCATGTCCCGCACCGACACGACGTTCGTGTATCTGGCCCGACAGGTCGACACGAAGGTGGCCGACGAGGTCCGGGCCCTGCACATCGCCGGGGTGGGGTTCCTCGACGACACCAAGCGGTACTACCCGAACGGGGCCCTGGCACCCCAGGTGCTGGGGTTCGTCGGCGTGGACGGTGCGGGTCTCCAGGGCCTGGAGCTCCAGTACCAGGACCGGCTGGCCGGACGGCCCGGCCGCCGGGTCATGGAGATCGACCCGGAGGGCCGGCTGATCCCCCAGGGCGTGAACACCGACGTCCCCCCGGTGCCCGGCGAGAACGTGGTGACCACGATCGACCGCCAGATCCAGTACCGGGTGCAGCGGGCCCTGGCCGACGCGGTCCGGCGGAACAAGGCCCGGGGGGGAACGGTCATTGTGGAGGACCCTCAGACCGGCGACGTGCTGGCTATGGCCACGTATCCCTGGTTCGACCCGGCGCACTTCCCCGAGGCCCCGCAGGCCCGCCTGCAGAACCCGGCCATCGTGAGCGTGTACGAGCCCGGGTCCGTGAACAAGGTCATCACCGCGTCGGCGGCGATCGAGGAACGGGTCACCACCCTGGAGGACCGCGAGGGCGTGCCCGACCACATCTGGATCAGGCCGAACGTGTTCCACGACGCCCACGAGCACCCCGTCGAGACCATGACCATCGCCGATGTGATCGCCCAGTCGAGCAACGTGGGGACGATCAAGCTGGCTCTGAAGCTGGGGGACGTCCGGATGGCCCAGTACCTGGCCCGGTTCGGGCTGGGCCAGGCCACCGGCGTGGGGTTCCCCGGCGAGGCCGACGGGATCCTGCCCGAGGTGGCGAAGTGGACGTCGTCCAGCATGGGGACCATCCCGGTGGGGCAGGGCGTGGCGGTGACCCCGCTGCAGATGATCTCGGCGTACGCCGCGGTGGCGAACGGCGGCGTGTGGATCCAGCCCCGCCTGGTCCGGGGGTTCGTGGACGGGGACGGCGCCTTCCACTCCGCACCGCCCGCGGCCACCCGCCGGGCCGTGTCCGAGCGGACCGCGCGGGTCGTGACCCGCCTGCTGGCCTACGCCGTGGACGCCGGCACCGGCACCCGGGCCCAGATCCCCGGGTACTGGGTGGCCGGCAAGACCGGGACCGCCCAGATCCCTGACCCGAACGGCGGGTACACGAACAAGTACGTGGCCTCGTTCATCGGGTTCGCCCCGGCCTCGGATCCCCAGCTGGTCGTGGCGGCGATCATCGACCGTCCGGCGTCCGAGGTCCGGTTCGGGGCCCTGGCCGCGGCGCCGCTGTTCCGGGAGGTGGGACGGTTCGCGCTGGCCCGCCTGCGGATCGCGCCCGCGCCCCGGCCGCCGATCCCGCCGCACGCCCAGGGCCCGCAGTGATGACGGCGCGGGGGGAGGCCGGATGGTCCCGGTGCTAGACTTCCGCGGCTCGCCGACCCCCTCGAGCGGCCCGCAGCAGGGGGGGCCGGGCGGGCGATCCCCCCGGCCCGTTCACACGACGACATTGGCATCGAGCGATCCCACTCGCGAGCGCCCGCTGGCCGAGCTGCTGCGCCCGGTGGAGGGCGCGCAGGTCCTCGGCGACTCCGCCGTCCCCATCTCGGGCGTCACCTATCGCTCCTCCGAGGCCGGGCCCGGATCGCTGTTCTTCGCCGTCGCGGGGACCAGGGTGGACGGCCACGATTTCGCGGAGGCCGCGGTGGAGGCCGGGGCCCGGGCTGTGGTGGTCGAGCGCCGGCTCCCGGTGGAGGCCACGCAGGTCGTGGTGCGCTCGGTGCGGGAGGCCATGGGGCCGATCTCCGCGGAGTTCTACGGGCGGCCGGCCGAGCGGATGACCGTGGTGGGGGTCACCGGCACGAACGGCAAGACCACCACCACGTACCTGATGGAATCGATCTTCCGAGCCGCCGGCGTCACCCCCGGGGTCATCGGGACCACGGGGGTCCGCGTCGACGGCACGCCTGAGCCGTTCGCCCGGACCACGCCGGAGGCCCCCGACCTCCACCGGCTGCTGGCCCGGATGGTCTCGGCCGGCGTGGGGGCGGTGGCCATGGAGGTCTCGTCGCACGGGCTGGACCAGCACCGGGTGGGCGGGGTGCGCTACGCATGCGGGGTGTTCACGAACCTGACCCAGGACCACCTGGACTACCACCGCACGCTCGAGGAGTACTTCGGGGCCAAGGCCAGGCTGTTCACGCCGGAGATGTCCGATCACGGCGCCACGAACTTCGATTCCCCGGAGGGGCGCAGGCTCCTGGGGGCCATGATCCCCATGACGTCGTACGGGTTGGAGCAGGGCGCGGACGTCCGGGCCGAGGACGTCTCGACCGACGCCCGGGGGCTGTCGTTCCGGGTGGGCGACGTCGAGGTCCGGGCCCGGCTCCGGGGGCGGTTCAACGTGTACAACTGCCTCTCCGCGTTCACCGCGGCGGGGCTGGTGGGGATCGATCACCCGGACATCGCCCGGGGGATCGGGGATCTTCCCGGCGTGCCCGGCCGCCTGGAGCCGGTGGAGGAGGGCCAGGACTTCCTGGTGCTGGTGGACTACGCGCACACGCCGGACAGTCTGGAGAACGTCCTGCTGGCGGCCCGGCCCCTGGCAGAGTCGGGCGGGGGCCGGGTCCTGGTGGCCTTCGGGTGCGGCGGGGATCGCGACACGGGGAAGCGCCCCCTGATGGGAGAGGCGTGCACCCGCCTGGCCGACCTCACCATCGTCACCAGCGACAACCCGCGCTCCGAGGATCCCCTCGACATCATCCGGGAGATCGAGCCGGGCGCCCGGCGGGGCGGTGGACGCTACGTGGTGGAGCCCGACCGGCGCGCTGCCATCGGGCTCGCGATGCGGGAGGCGGGGCCGGGGGACGTGGTGATCCTCGCCGGCAAGGGTCACGAGACCGGCCAGGAGTTCGAACGGGGCCGGACCGTGCCGTTCGACGACCGCGTCGTGGCGGCGGAGGAGCTCCGGGCCCTGCTCGGGGACCGGGCTCCGGAGGGACGGCGATGAGGACGCAGCCCCTCTCGGAGGTGGCCGACTCGGTGGGGGGCCGCGTCGCCGGGCCCGACGTCGACGTGTCGGCCGTCACGACGGACAGCCGAGCCTCGGCGGCCGGGTCGCTGTTCGTGGCCCGGGCCGGCGAGCGGGATGACGGCCATCGGTTCGTCCCCGGAGCGTTCGCGGCCGGCGCGGCGGCGGCGATGGTCAAGCAGATTGACGAATCATGGGACGCCGGCGGGCGGTCGTTCGTGGTGGTGGACGACACCGGGCGGGCCCTCCTGGACCTGGCCGCCTCGGAACGGCGGCATCTCACCGGGACGGTGGTCGGGATCACCGGCTCCACCGGCAAGACCTGCACGAAGGACCTCACGGCCGCGGTGCTCGGCGCGCGCCTGTCGGTGGTGGCCAGCCGGGCGTCGTTCAACAACGAGGTCGGCCTGCCCCTCACGGTCCTGGCCGCGGACGATCGCACCGAGGCCCTGGTGTGCGAGATGGGGAGCCGGGGGATCGGGCACATCGCCTCGCTGTGTGCGGTGGCCCGCCCCGGGGTGGGGATCGTGACCAACGTCGGCCTGGCCCACCTCGGGCTGTTCGGGAGCCGCGAGAACATCGTGGAGGCCAAGGCCGAGCTGGTCGAGGCCCTCCCGGCGGACGGCGTGGCCGTGCTGAACGCCGACGATCCGGTGGTGTCGCGCTACGCCCTGCGAACGGAGGCCAGTCCGGTGACGTTCGGGCGGTCGGCCTCGGCGGACGTCCGGGCCGAGGACGTCGAGCTGGACCGCGACGCCCTGGCGTCGTTCGTCCTGGTCTCGGAGGGCTCGCGGGAGCGGGTGGAGCTGTCGGTCTGGGGATCTCGCCGGCGGAATGCGCGGCCGCGCTGAAGACGGCCCACGTGTCCGGGTGGCGCATGGAGGCCTTCACCACCGCGGGCGGCGTGCGGGTCCTCAACGACGCGTACAACGCGAACCCCACCTCGATGGCGGCCGCGCTGAAGGCGGCGCGGTGGATGTCCCGGGGCGGGCGGTGCGTGGCCGTGCTGGGCGGGATGGCCGAGCTGGGCGACGTGGCTGAGGAGGAGCACGACCGCGTGGGCGAGCTGGTCGCCCGGCTGGGGATCGAGGAGCTGGTGGTGGTGGGCCGTGATGCCGCGCCGGTGGCCCGGGCCGCCCTCCGGGAGGGCATGGAGTCCGAGCACGTCCGGCAGGCGGGTTCGCGGGACGAGGCGCTGGAGGCGGTCCGGGCCCTGCTCCGGCCGGGCGACGTGGTGCTGGTGAAGGCGTCGCGGGTGAACGGGCTGGAGCGGCTGGCGGAGGCCCTGCGATGACGTCGATCCTGATCGCCGCGGCGGCCGGGCTCATCGTGACGTTGCTCATGACCCCCGTGGCCATCCGGCTGTTCCGGACCTGGGGGTTCGGCCAGCGGATCCGCGAGGCGTGGTACGGCGAGGGGCCCGAGGCCCACCACGGACACCTGGACAAGGTGGGCACTCCGACCATGGGCGGGGTGGTGATCCTGTTCGGGATGGGGGTCGCGTACCTGGCCGCGCGGGTCACCGGGGCGGCGTTCACCGGCACCGGCGCGGCGGTCCTGGTGGCCGCGCTGGGGCTCGGCGTGGTGGGGTTCCTCGACGACTACCTGAAGATCCGCAAGCAGCGCTCCCTGGGTCTGTCGAAGACCTCGAAGATCGTCGGCCAGGCCCTGGTGGCGGTGGGGTTCGGCGTGGTGGCGGTGAAGGCCGGCGGGGTCAGCACGGAGCTGTCGTTCATCCGACTCACCGGGCTCGAGCTGGGACTGCTGTTCTACCTGTGGACGTTCCTGGTGCTGTCGGCGGCCTCGAACGCGGTGAACCTCACCGACGGGCTCGACGGGCTGGCCAGCGGGTCGTCGGCGCTGGTCCTGGCGGCCTATGTCTTCATCGCGTTCTGGCAGGACCGCCACTCGTGCGTCGCCCAGGGCCCGATCCCGGCCTGCTATCCGGTGAGCGGCAAGGCCTCGCTCGACACCGCGATCGTGGCGGCCAGCGCGCTGGGGGCGGTCGCCGGATTCCTGTGGTGGAACGCGGCGCCGGCCCGGATCTTCATGGGCGACACGGGGTCGCTCGCGATCGGGGGGCTCCTGGCGGCGCTCGCCATCACCACGGAGACCCAGCTGCTGCTGGTGGTCCTGGGCGGGCTGTACGTGCTGGAGACCACCTCGGTGATCATCCAGGTCGTCTCGTTCCGGATGTTCCACAAGCGGGTGTTCCGGATGGCACCCATCCACCACCATTTCGAGCTGGTGGGCTGGCACGAGTTCACCGTGATCGTGCGGTTCTGGATCGTGGCCGGGCTGTCGGTGGCGTTCGGGCTGGGGCTGTTCTACGCGGACTTCCTGGCCCGCGGGGGAACCCAGTGACAGGGCGGTTCGCGGGGGAGCGGGCCGTGGTGGTCGGCCTGGGCGCCAGCGGGCTGGCCGCGGCGGAGGTCCTGGCCGCGGAGGGGGCCGAGGTCCGGGTGAGCGAACGCCGGCCGGCCGAACAGGTCGCCGAGGCCGCCGCGGAGCTCCGATCGAGGGGTGTGGAGGTCCTGGCCGGGGGGCACCGGCCGGAGCACCTCGAACGGGCCACCGTGGTGGTCGCGAGCCCGGGGGTCCCCGAGCGCGAGCCGGTGCTGGTGTGGGCCGCCGACCGGGGCCTGCCGGTGTGGAGCGAGATCGAGATCGGTGCCCGGCTGTGCCGCGTGCCGTACGTGGCCGTCACCGGGACGAACGGCAAGAGCACCACCACGGAGATGGTCGCGGCGGCCATGCGGTCCGCCGGGATGGACGCGGTGGCCTGCGGAAACATCGGCCACCCATTCTCGCTGGCGGCCCGGGAGGGGCACGACGCCCTGGCCGTGGAGGTCTCGTCGTTCCAGCTCCGCCACCACGTGTCCTTCCACCCCCGGGTGTCGGTCCTGCTGAACCTCGCTCCCGACCACCTGGACTGGCACGGGTCGTTCGGCGCCTACGCGGCCGCCAAGGCCCGCGTGTACGAGCTCCAGGGGGGAACCGACGTGCACGTGGGCAACCGCGACGACGCGGCCGCCGCCGAGGTGTCCCGGCGGGCCCCCTGCGCCGTGTGGTGGTTCGGGCTGGGCCGGCCGGGCGAGGGGTTCGAGGTGGGGTTCGCGGGCGACCGGATGCTGTGGACGGCGGGGCCGGCCTCTCCGGTGGACCTGGGATCGCCGTCCGGCCCCGGCTCGGGGTTCCTGGCCGACGCGGCCGCCGCCGCCGCGGCCGGGGTCGCCTTCGGGCTGGACCCCGCGGCGATCCGCGCCGGCATCGCGTCGGTGGGGCCGCTGCCCCACCGGGGACAGGTCGTCGCCGAGGTCCGGGGGGTCCGGTTCATCGACGACTCCAAGGCCACGAACCCGCACGCCACGCTGGCCGCGCTGGACGGGCTCCGCGACACAGTACTCATCGCCGGAGGGCTGGCGAAGGGGGTGGACCTCTCGCCGCTCGCTGCCGGGATCCCGTCGCTGGCGGGCGTGGTGGCGATCGGTGAGGCCGCGCCCGAGGTGGTGGAGGTGTTCGACGGGCGGGTCCCGGTTCGGCGGGCGGTCACCATCGAGGAGGCCGCCCGGACCGCGTTCGACATGGCCCCCGCGGGAGGCGCCGTGCTGCTGGCCCCCGCGTGCGCAAGCCAGGACATGTTCCGCGACTACGCGGAGCGGGGGGACCGGTTCGCAGCGGCGGCCCGGGCCCTGCCGGGCGGCGTCGTCGAGGCCGGCGACGGCCGGGCCGACCGGGACGGGGACGGGGAGCGACAGGGGGTGGGTCGTGGCCGGGCGTAGCGCGGCGAAGCCGACCCTCCGGGTGGTCAAGGAGGACGAGCGTCCGTCGCTCCGCGAGCGGGTCCGGGCGTGGCGGGCCGCGCGCACGGCCAGGCGTCGCCGGCGCCGGGATCGGCGCCAGCCCATGCCGCGGACGGTGGTGGTGATGCTGGCGGCGGCGTTCCTGCTCACCGGGATCGGCCTGGTGATGGTGCTGTCGGCGAGCTCGGTGTCCTCGGCCATCGAGTACGGCACGAGCTTCCTGTTCCTGAAGCGCCAGGCGGTCTATGCGGCCATCGGGACCGTGGCCCTCATCGCCACGGCCCGGATCTCCTACCGCCGGTGGCAGGCCTTCTCGCCCGTGCTGCTGGTGCTGTCGGTGGTGCTGATGGGGCTGGCCCTCCACCCCTCGATCGGCTCGACGCGGGGCGGCTCCGCGCGGTGGATCGAGTTGGGGCCGGTGACCTTCCAGCCCTCCGAGCTGGCGAAGCTGGCGATGGTGATGTTCGCCGCGACGATCCTCACCAGGAAGTGGAAGCGGCTGGACGACCCCGCACACCTGGCCATCCCGCTCCTCCCGGCGGTGCTCGCGGTGTGCGGCCTGATCGTGCTCCAGCGCGACCTCGGCACCACCACCATCGTCGTGGTGACCACGTTCGTGATGCTGTTCGCCGCCGGGGTGCGGCTCCGGTACCTCGCCGTCACCGCGCTGACGGGGGCGGTCATGGGGTGGGGCCTGATCATGGTGGAGGGGTACCGGAAGGCCCGCCTGCTGTCGTTCCTGCACCCCGGGGCCGACCCCATGAACACCGGCTACCAGCTCATCCAGTCGCTCATCGGCCTGGGATCCGGTGGGTGGTTCGGGGTGGGGCTCGGGGCCAGCCGCCAGAAGTGGATGTGGCTGCCGAACGCCCACACGGACTTCATCTTCTCGATCCTCGGCGAGGAGCTCGGCCTGATCGGCGAGATCGTGGTCCTGGTGCTGTTCGCGGTGCTCGTGTACACGGGGATCCGGATCGCCTCGCGGGCCACCGACACGTTCGGGCGGCTCCTGGCCACCGGCATCGTGGGGTGGCTGGCCGTCCAGACGCTGGTGAACCTGGGCGCGGTGACCGGGCTGCTGCCGGTGACCGGCGTGCCGCTGCCGTTCGTGTCGTTCGGCGGCTCGTCGCTGATCGTCACCCTGGCCGGCGTGGGCATCCTGGCGAACATCGGACGAACGGCCGCGCGGGAGCAGGCCTCGGGGCGGGCGCCGCAGGCCGGCGCCGCCAGGGTGCGGCGAGGCCGCGGGACCAAGACAGTGAGGCGTCCGGCGAGGACGCCGGCCGCCGCCACCGCTCCGGCCGCGCGCCGGGGCGGGCCGGGCCACGCCGGGTCCGCCGCCCCCCGGGGGTCCGCGCACGTGCGCGGTGCGCGGACCGCCCGGCAGGCGCCCGTGCGGGGCGGAGGCTCCGGGGGGACGCCGCGGCGGGGGACGGCCCGAAGCGATGCCGCACGGGAGGCGGCCCGCCGGGGGCATCCGGTGGGCAGTGCCCGGCGTGGCGGCCCGCCGCAGGCCGGAGGGAGCCGATGAGGACACCGGCGGGGGCTCGATGAAGGTGCTCGTCGCCGGCGGGGGGACCGCCGGACACGTGTTCCCGGCCCTGGCCGTGGCTCGCCGTCTGGCCGACCATCACGGGGCCGAGGTCCGGTTCGCCGGGACGGCGGCCGGCCAGGAGGCCAGGCTCGTTCCCGCCGCCGGGTTCGAGCTGATCGAGGTCCGGGCCAGGCCGCTGCTGCGCCGGGCGTCGGTGGGGGCTCTCCGGGCCCCGTTCGTGGCGCTCGCCTCGGTCCGGCGGTGCCGACCGCTGGTCCGGGGGTGCGACGTGGTGCTCGGCATGGGCGGCTACGTGAGCGCGCCGCCGGTCATCGCCGCGTGGAGGGAGCACACGCCGATCGTGCTCCACGAGCAGAACGCGATCCCCGGCCTGGCCAACCGCCTGCTGTCGCGGGTGGCGGCGGTCACGGCGCTGTCGTTCGAGGAGGCGGCCCGGGGGCTGCCGCGGCGCGCCCGCACGGAGGTCACCGGGAACCCGATCCGGGAGTCCATCGGGGCGGTCCCCGCCGGGCGCGAGGGCCTGGCCAAGGAGGCCTACGTGGAGCTCGACCTCGATCCGGAACGCCGGACCGTGGTGATCTTCGGCGGGAGCCAGGGGGCTCTCCACGTCGACCGGGCGGCGGTGGGGGCCTGCCAGCTGCTCCGCGACCGGGGGGACCTCCAGGTCCTGCTGCTCACCGGCCCCGCGCACCACGACTCGGTGTCGCGGGGAGTGCCCGAGGGCGTGGCCCTGCACGTCCGCGTGCTGCCGTTCCTGGACCGCATGGATCTGGCGTACGCCGTGGCCGACCTCGTGGTGTCGCGCTCCGGCGCGACGACCGTGGCCGAGGTGACCGCCTGCGGCATCCCCTCGGTGCTGATCCCGTACCCGTATGCGACGGCCGGACACCAGGAGGCCAACGCCCGGGCCGTGCAGCGGGCCGGCGGCGCGAGCCTCCTGCTGGACGAGCAGCTCACGGCGGAGGCACTGGCCGAGCGGATCGAGAGCCTGGTCGACCACGAGGAGCGGCTGGTGTCCATGCGGGAGCGGGCCTCGGCGTGGGCCCGGCCGGACGCGGCCGAACGAGTGGCCGACCTGGTGGCGCGCGCGGCCTCGGAGGGATCGCGATGAACGCGGACGGGTACCGCCCGAGGGAGGGGAGCATCCCCACGCTGCCGGTGCCGGACCTGGGGCCGATCCGCCGGGTGCACATGATCGGGATCGGGGGGGCCGGGATGAGCGGGATCGGGCGCCTCCTGGTGGCCCGGGGGATCGCGGTGTCCGGGTCCGACCTCAAGGCGTCGGCCGGCCTGGACGACCTCCGGCAGCTCGGCGCCGACGTCTCGGTGGGCCACCGTCTGGAGCAGCTGACCGCGGCCGGGACACCCGACGCCGTCGTGGTGTCGACCGCCATCCCCGACCGCAATCCCGAGCTGGTCGAGGCCCGCCGCCTGGGCCTCCCCATCCTGGCCCGGGCCCAGATCCTGGCCGCGCTGATGTCGGGGTCGCGCGGGGTGGCGGTGGCCGGGACCCACGGGAAGACCACCACCACGTCGATGATCGCGGTGATCCTGGAACGCGTGGGCCTCGATCCCACGTTCGTCATCGGGGGGGACCTCAACGAGAGCGGCTCCGGGGCCCGCCACGGCGACGGTCCCTGGTTCGTGGCCGAGGCCGACGAGAGCGACGGGTCGTTCCTGCTGCTGGCGCCGGAGGTGGGCGTGGTGACGAACGTGGAGGTGGACCACGTCGACTTCTACTCGGGACCGGAGGAGACGAGGGCCGCGTTCGCGCGCTTCCTCGAACGGACCGGGACCGCGGTGGTGTGCGGGGACGACCCCGGCGCGCTGGAGGCGCTCCGCCTGGCCGGGCGCGGCGGGTCGACCGGCGGCAACGGGTCCGGCGGGGACCACGAGGAGATCACGTACGGCACGGGGCCGGGGAACGACGTGCGGGTCTCGGTGGAGGACGGCTCCGGACGCGGGGTGCGGGGGACCGTGGACGTCGACGGCGCCGCGATCCCGGTGGTCCTGCGGGTGCCCGGCGTGCACAACCTGATGAACGCGGCGGCGGCGATCCTCGCCGCCCGGGCGGCCGGCGTGGATCCGGATGAGGCCGCCGCGGCGCTCCGCAACTTCTCCGGCGTCCGGCGCCGGTTCGAGTTCCGGGGTATGGGTCGCGGCGCCGAGTTCTACGACGACTACGCGCACCATCCCACCGAGGTCCGGGCCACGCTGGCCGCCGTCCCGTCAGAGTACCGGCGGGTCCTCGCGGTGTTCCAGCCGCACCGATACACCCGGACGGAGGCGATGTGGGAGGCGCTGGGGGAGAGCCTGGGGCAGGCCGACGTCGTGGTGATCACGGAGGTCTACGGGGCGGGCGAGCCGCCGATCCCCGGCGTGACCGGGAAGCTCCTGGTGGAGTCCCTCACCGAGAGCGCCCCGGCCAAGCGGGTGGTGTACCTGCCGAAGCGGTCCGACCTCGTGCAGTTCCTGTCCCGGGAGGTCCGGCCGGGCGACCTGGTGCTGACCCTCGGCGCCGGGGACGTCACTACGGTCCCCGACGAGGCCCTCGAGCGGATCCTGGAGGTCGGATGACCTCGCCGGCCGCGGGGGAGACCACGGGCGGGGGGCCGGGTTCGCTGGCTCGGGCGGAGACCATCCTCCGGGCGGCGTGCGGCGAGCGCGTCCGGACGGCGTTCCCCCTGGCCCAGCTCACGACGTTTCGCATCGGCGGGCTCGCGGCCCTGTTCCTGGAACCGGAGTCCGAGGCGGACCTCCGCGCCGCCGGCCAGGCCGTCCGCGACGCGGGGGTCCCGTTCGTGGTCCTGGGGAAGGGATCGAACATCCTGGTGTCGGACGAGGGGTTCCCGGGACTGGTCCTACGGCTGGGCAAGGGGTTCCGGTGGGCCGCCCGAGACGGCGACCGGCTCACCGCCGGCGGCTCGATGCCGCTGCCGCGCCTGGCGGGGGTGGCCCTGTCGCACTCGCTCGCGGGGCTGGAGTTCGGGGTGGCCATCCCCGCGACCCTGGGGGGCGCCGTCCGGATGAACGCCGGGGCGCACGGGCACTCGCTGCACGAGGTGGTGGAGCGCGTCGACGTGTTCCGGCTCCGCACGGGATCCGCCCAGACCATCCCCGCCGCGGAGGCCGGGTTCGTGTACCGGAACTCCTCGCTGCCGGAGGACGGGGTCGTGGTGGCCGCCGGGCTCCGCCTCCGTCCGGGAGACCAGGCGGCCATCCGCGCCGAGATCGACGACGCGCGGGACTGGCGGCGTCGGACCCAGCCGCTCGCCGAGCCGAACTGCGGCAGCGTGTTCAAGAACCCCGAGGGCGGGCACGCCGCGCGCATGGTCGAGGACCTCGGGCTGAAGGGCGCCGCGGTGGGCGGTGCGTCGGTGTCGGAAAAGCACGCGAACTTCATCGTGGCCCGGCCGGGCGCCCGCGCTTCGGACGTCGTGGCCCTCATCCGGAGGATCCAGGAGCAGGTCGCGGACCGCTATGGCGTCCGCCTCGAACCGGAGGTGCATCTCGTTGGCCGCTTCGACACGGTCCCGCTCTAGTCGATCCCCGGCGCGCCCCACGCCCGGGCGGTCGTCCGCGCCGCCACCGGCGGCACGAACTGCCCAGTCGCGGCGGCCCGGGCGCAAGGGCCGGCACGAGGTGTCGGGGTCGACCCGGCGGTGGCCAAGGGTGCCGGTCTGGGTGGCCGGCCCGGTCGCGGGGATCGCCCTCGCGGCGACGGCGTGGCTGGTCGCGAACGGATCGATGTTCGATGCCCGCCACATCGAGGTCACGGGGACCTCGCACGTCGAGCGCGGGGAGGTCCTGCGCCTCACCGGCCTCCGCCCGTCCACGAACGTCCTGTGGCTCGACCTCGGGCGCGTGGCCGCGTCGGTGGAGTCGGATCCGTGGATCGCGAGCGCCGACGTCTCGCGGTCCCTGCCGGGCACGGTCCGGATCGAGATCCACGAACGGATGCCCGCCGCCACCATGCAGGTCGGTTCCACATGGCTCCTGGTGGCCACCGACGGAACGGTCCTCCAACGCGTCCGGTCCCGCCCATCGCTGCCGGTGCTGCCCGGCCCCGGCCGGGTGACCATCGGGACGCGCATCCCGCACCTGGCCGGCGCGGCCGCCGTGGCGGGGGGGATGTCGCCGTGGCTCCGTCATCGCGTCCGCACCGTGTCGCCGATCGAGGACGGGGCCCTCCAGGGCGAGCTCCCGGACGGGGCCGTCGTGCTGTTCGGCCAACCCACCGAGATCGACGCGAAGGACCAGGCCCTGGCCGGCATTCTGCAGTGGGCGTCGGATCGAGGCGCCCGGCTGGATCGCGTGGACCTCCGCTCGCCGCTCGCGCCGGTGGTGCAGGCCGTCGGCCACGTCGCCGGCATCCGCCTGGAGCCGGTCCGTCCGAGCGCGGCCGGCCACGGCCCGAAGGGCGGGACCGGGCACCCGCATCACCGGGACCGGTCGAAGACCTGAGGCCCGGGCGACATCCGGGCGTCGGCTCCACCGGGGCCGGCCGGGATCGGCTCCACGAGGGCCCGCCCTCGCCCTCCTCCGCGGGCCAGGATGTCGATCGCGCCGGCCCCTCCGCAGTTGCACCCGCCGAACGCGTGCACGACGCTGCTGGCGATCATGGTGTCGAGGCGTCCCGCGTTGCCTCCTCCGACGTCGATCGCGGTGGCCGTGGTGGCGGGGTCGTCCGCGGTGATCCGGTTGCGTTCGACGTCCACGACGGCCTGGCCCCCGGACAGCCCCGTGCCGACGGCGATGGCGTCGCACTGGCCGCCGTCCACGCGCTGCACTTCGATCCGGTTGGCGATCAAGCGGACCGTGCTCGGCGCGGAGACCTTCAGGTACAGCCCGAGCCCGTGCATGGTGTTGTGCTCGACGGTCAGCGAGTTGCCGATGCCGGCGTCGAGGTCCCCGCCCACGCCCGCGTTCTCGAACCGGAGGCCGTCGATCGTCACGTGCAGGGTCGCGCCGTTCGTCCGGACGCTTCAGATCCGGTAGGTGCCGCCGCCGCCGATCACCGGGTGCTTCCCCTTCACCGGCCGCAGCATCACCGACTTGACGATCGTGAGGTCCTGGTCGACCCGGGTCGCGGCGATCCGGATCACGGAGCCGCTCGGCGCGTTCCCGAGGCAATCCTGCAGGGAGGTCCGGCAGGCCCCCGGCCCGGGGAACGTGAACACCTTCGTCCTCGCCGCGATGGCGTGCGCGGTGCCGACGCCGGCGAACAGCGTCAAGGCCATGGCCGAGAACGCCAGCAGTGATGTGATCTTCCGACGCATCGTGTGTCCTCCTGACGATGTGCCAGGCGCCGCCGGCGTGGTGCTCCGTGAACGTCCGGAGCTCGAACTGCGGGTGGTCCGGTGGCCCACGGCCCACACGTCGGTGGCGGTCCTGGCGCTCGCCGCCATGAGGGGGTTCTCGGGGTTCACGCCCGGGGCCGAGACCTCCTTCCACGCGGCGCAGGCGCGAAGGCGCGTGGGGGGAAGGGACGACAGGACGGCCTCGGCCAGGATGGGGTGGGTGAACCGGACGCGGTCAGCGTCGAACCCGATCACGCCGGCCGCGGGCCCGCTCGAGCGCGCGCTCGGTCTATGGCCCGACCAGGCCGATCAGGGCGTGCACGGTGGGCTGGCCCGAGGCCGCCGCCACGGCCAGGACCTCGCGGACCGCCGGCGGAAGCGAGCGGATCCGCTCTCCGCGGGCCTGCCAGGCCCGGGCCAGTTCGAGGGCGAAGAAGGGGTTCCCCCCCGAGAGCTCCTCGAGGCGCAGCAGCATGGGGCGGGCCAGCGACAAGCCCAGGTGGTCGCGGATCAGATGGTAGAGGGAGCCGAGCGGGAGGGGACCCACCTCGATCGCGACCAGCCGGTGCTCGAGGATGCTCCGCCCCAGGCCCAGGGGGAGCGCCGCGTCCAGACGGAAGCCTGCGGTCCCGCTTTCAGGCCTCCCGGACGACGACGCGCAGTCGCTGGACCGAGTTGTTCGCGTAGCCGCCGAGGTTCCAGGTGGCGTCGAGGGGCTGGACGTTGCCGGCCTCGTCGGTGGCGCGCGAGCACAGCTCGTGTTCGCCGGCGCCGGCATCCCAGGCGAACGTCCATCCGCGCCAGGCGTACGGCCCGGGGGCCGGTTCCAGGACGGCGTCGGACCAGGACCGGCCGCCGTCGGTGCTGACCTCGACGCGACCCACCGGCGCCCACCCCGACCAGGCCCTCCCGCGGAGGGTGTGCGAGCCGGCGTCGAGGTGGCGTTGCCGTGACAGGAACTCCGGGATGCCCGGGGGCTCCATGAGCGAACGGGGGAGGATGCGGGTGAGGGGCGTCCCTGGTTCGTCGTCGCTGGAGCGCAGGCGGTACGCGTGGGCCTGCTGGTATCCCTGGAAGGGGCGGTCCAGCACGGTGATCCGGCGGAGCCACTTCACGTGGGTCATGCCGTACCACCCCGGCACGACCAGGCGCAGGGGGAAGCCGTGCTGGGGCGGGAGGGGACGCCCGTTCATCTCCCAGGCCAGGAGGACCTCCGGGCGCATGGCTTCCGCGAAGGCGAGACTCCGCTCGTAGTCCTGCTCCTCACCGCCGTCGATCCCGCGGTCGAGGCCGGTGAACAGCACCTCCACCGCCTCGTCGTCCACCCCGGCATCCGCCAGCACCTCCCCGAGCGGAACGCCGGTCCACCGGGCCGTGCCGACGGCCTCGTGGCCCCACGGCTGGCTCACGGGCCTCGGCTCCAGCTCCGCCCGCCCGTTCCCGGCGCACTCCAGCGTGACCGCGGCGGTCTGCGTGGACCTCGATGCCAGGTCCTCCAGGGAGAGGCGCAGGGGGTTCCGGACCAGCCCCCCGACGTCCAGCCGCCATGTGCCGGGATCCACGTGGGGGATGTCGAAGTGGATCAGGAGGTAGTGCAGCCCGGCCGGGGTGATCTCCTCCCGGAGGGCCTCCAGGGGCATCCCGTGGTTCCGGGCCGCCAGCCGGACCTCCTCGGTCCGGTACCCATCACCGGGTCCGGCCATAGGGGGGAACGCTGAGCTGTCATCCATACGGCGTAGATACCATGGCTGGCGACGGGATGCGACCCGAGGCGGGGAGCGGGGTCCCCGAATCCGGCCTGAATCTCGGCCGGAAATTTCTGTCATCCGAAGCAACAACTTGATACCCATTCCTGCTTGACGGACCAGCACGAAGACGTTACAGTGCTGCTTCTGTACTCGAGGTTGATATGACAATAAACCTCGAGTTGAGGGTAAGAGAAGGGGATCCCGCCACGGCGTTTCCCCAGGTAGAGGGGGGCAGACGCTCCCGGAGCGGAGGAGAGCAGATGCAGTCTCCATCGAACTACCTCGCCGTGATCAAGGTCCTCGGCATCGGCGGCGGCGGCGTGAACGCGGTGAACCGCATGATCGAGTCGGGCCTGCGCGGCGTGGAGTTCATCGCGGTCAACACTGATGCGCAGACCCTCCTGATGTCCGATGCCGACGTGAAGCTCGACATCGGGCGGGAGACCACCCGGGGCCTCGGCGCCGGCTCCGATCCGGAGGTCGGAAAGCGGGCCTCCGAGGAGCACCGCTCCGAGATCGAGGAGATCCTGAAGGGCGCCGACATGGTGTTCATCACCGCCGGCGAGGGTGGCGGCACCGGCACCGGCGGCGCCCCGGTGGTGGCCGAGATCGCCCGGGACCTGGGCGCGCTGACCATCGGCGTGGTGACCCGCCCGTTCGGCTTCGAAGGCCGCAAGCGGGCGACCCAGGCCGAGATCGGGATCACGGAGCTGAAGAAGGCCGTTGACACCCTGATCATCGTGCCGAACGACCGTCTGCTCCAGGTGTCGGACCCGCTGACGCCGATGGTGGACGCGTTCCGGATGGCCGACCAGGTCCTGTACCAGGGCGTGGACGGCATCACCTCGCTGATCATGACCCCGGGCCTCATCAACCTCGACTTCGCCGACGTGAAGGCGGTGATGACGAGCGCCGGGTCGGCCCTCATGGGGATCGGCCACGCGTCCGGGGAGAAGCGGGCGGAGGAGGCGGCGAAGGCCGCCATCTCCTCGCCGCTCCTGGAGTCCTCCATCGAGGGCGCGAAGGGCGTGCTGCTCTCGATCTCCGGCCCCCAGGACCTCTCGCTGCACGAGGTCAACCGGGCCGCGGAGACCATCACCAGGGTGGCCCACCCCGACGCGAACATCATCTTCGGAGCGGTCATCGACGACGCCATGGGCGACGAGGTCCGCGTGACGGTCATCGCCGCCGGGTTCGACAAGCTGGTGCCGTCGGCCGTTGCCGACTCCCGGCTGTCGCGCTTGCTGGAGGAGCCCTCCGTCTCGGCGCAGGCCGCGCGGGACGAGGCCCCGCTGCCCTCGCTCCTGGAGCACGAGGAGGAGGACGACATCTTCAAGCCCGCGCCGGAGACCGTGGTCTTCGACGCCGAGGAGGACCTGGACATCCCGGACTTCCTCAAGAACTGAACCACCCTCCGCCGGGTGCGTGCGGCAGACCGGCGGTCTGTGGGGGGCGGAACCGAACCGACCCGAGGCGCCCTTCCCCCGTCTCGGAGCACCGGATCGGCCACCGCCCCTCACCCTTTGTCTGCTCTGCCCGCGATCACCTGGTCCCTGTTGCTCTCCTGCCCTCGACCACGTCGCCTCCTTTGCTGCGTTCCACTCCGCGTGCAATCCTCAGCCCGCTGCCATGACGTTCGAACGGCGATCCCTGGGGCGGCGCGGATCGGCGCTGGTGTCGGTCACGCTCGAGCGCGCCGGGTTCCTGGCCGCGTTCACCGAGCGGACCGGTGGCGCCAGCGCAAAGCCGTTCGATTCCCTGAACGTGTCGTTCGCGGTGGGGGACGACCCCTCGGCGGTCTCCACGAACCGCGAGCGGGTCGTCGAGGGGCTGGGCATCCCGGCCTTCGCCACCGCCGAGCAGGTCCACGGCGCCAGGGCGGTCAGGGTGGGGGCCGCGCGGGGCGGCGCCGGTTTCGCGGACGCGGGTTCCAGGATCCCCGGGGCCGACGCGCTGTTCACCTCACGGGCGAACCTCCCCTTGGCCGTCCTCGTCGCGGACTGCCTGCCGGTGGCCATGGCCTCGCCGCGCGGGGGAATCCTGGCGGTGGTCCACGCCGGATGGCGGGGACTCGCGGCGGGGGCGCTGGGGGCCGCCGCGGCAGTGTTCGGCGACCCCGCCGACGTCGTGGCGGCCGTGGGACCGGCCATCGGGCCCTGCCACTACGAGGTGGGGGAGGACGTCGCGGTCGCGGTGGGCAAGGCGTTGGGGGCCGGGGCCGTCACCGAGCGACGCCGGGGGCGGCTCTTCCTGGACCTCCCCGGCACCGCGAGGGGCGCCCTGCGAGCGCTCGGCATCCGGAATGTTGACGTGGCCGGGATCTGCACGGCGTGCGAACGGGGACGCTTCTTCTCCCACCGGCGCGACGGCCCCCGCACCGGCCGCCAGGCCCTGGTGGGGGCGCGACGGTGACGCGCCGCTCCGCCCCCGATGCTCCTGTGGCGTTTGGCAACGAGCGACCATTCCTGCTCATTTGAGTGAACGAGAGTGATAGAGTCCGCCCTCGATCTGGAACGGAACCTGGCGGTGATTCGCCGGGGGGTCGGGGCCGCGGCCGCGCGCGCCGGGAGGGATCCCGGCGGGGTCACGGTGGTGGCGGTGGCCAAGGGCCTCCCCGCCGAGCTGGTGCGATGGGCGGCCGGAGCCGGGATCGCCGACGTGGGAGAGAACTACGTGCAGGAGATGGCGGCGAAGCGACAGGAGCTCGAGCCGGACGCGGCACCCCTGCGGTGGCACTTCGTGGGAACGCTCCAGCGCTCGACGGCCCATCGGGTGGCCGACCTCGCGGACGTCGTGCACACGCTGGGCTCGGCCCACGCCGCCGCCCGCCTGGCGGGACGGGCGGAGCGGGACGGCCGCCGGATCCCGGCCCTCATCGAGGTCGACTTCACTGGACACCGGGTGGGAGTGTCGGCGCGGGACCTCCCCGCGTTCGCCGCGGAGGTGCGGGCCCTCCGGGGCATGGAGCTCCGGGGGCTCATGACCCTGCCGCCGCTCACCGAGGACCCGGAGAGGGCGCGGCCATACTTCCGGCGGCTCCGGGAGCTCCGCGACGGGATCGCGGAGGGCCCCGGCGACCTCCCGGAGCTTTCGATGGGAATGTCGGGTGACTACGAGGTTGCGGTGGAGGAAGGCGCTACCATGATTCGGATCGGGACGGCCCTGTTCGGAGACCGGCCCACCACGTAGGAGGCGGGGATGCCAGGAGCATGGAGGAAGACCCTCAGCTACCTCGGCTTGGTCGAGGAGGAAGAGGACGAGGAGGTCCAGGACTACGGCGAGGAGCAGCTGGCCGTGGCCCAGCCCCGGCGCTTCGGGCACCGTGAGCCCCTGTCGGTGGCGCCGGCCCCGGAACCCACCCACAGCGTGATCCGGACCATCCCGCAGCCCCGGCCGTCGGCCGCCACCACCATCCACAAGTCCGAACCGAAGCGGTTCAACGAGGCCCGCGACCTCGGCGACAAGTTCCGCGAGGGCATCCCGGTCATCATGAACCTGCAGGGCACCGACGACGCCATCGCCCGGCGCCTGGTGGACTTCGCCTCGGGACTGGTGTTCGGGCTGGGCGGAAAGATCGAGACGGCGGCCAACCGGGTGTACCTGCTGACCCCGGCCGACGTCGAGGTCTCCGCCGAGGAGCGCGAGCGCCTGTCGGGCAGCTTCTACAACCAGTTCTGACCCGGGGGCCCGTGCTCGCCTCGCTCGGATTGCGCTGCGGAGCGCTCCTCGGGCTGTCCGGGGGGCTCCGAATCGTCTGTGGGCTGCTGACGATCTACCTGATCGTGTTGTTCGTCCGGATCCTGTCGTCGTGGTTCCCCCCGCCGCGGAGCGAGCCGCTGGCCACGGTGATGAGCGTGCTGTTCGCGCTCACCGATCCCGTGCTCCGTCCGCTCAGGAACATCATGCCGCCGATGCGGATGGGGATGATGGCGCTCGACCTGTCGCCGATCATCGTGTTCGTCGGCATCGCGGTCCTGAGGGCCGCCATCGGCTGCTAGCGCACGGGTCGTTCGGCGTGGGGGCCGGCCGCGTGCCGCACATGGGCTCCGTCAGTATCCTGTCCCGGACTCCGCCCCCCGACCTCCGACGCGAAGAGGATCCGACATGGCCAGGAAGAAGGACGAGGCCGCTCCGGTGGCTCCCCAGCGAATGACCCCGGTCGACGTCCAGCAGGTCCAGTTCCGCAGGGCGTTCCGCGGCTACGACGAGCAGGAGGTCGACGACTTCCTCGACCGCATCACGGAGGAGTTCACCCACCTGCTCGACGAGCGCCGCGCGCTCTCGGAGCGCGCCGGGGCCATGCCGACCATCCGCGTCACGGGCGCGTCCGACGTCGCGGAGGCCTCGCGTCAGGCCGACGAGATCCGGCGTCAGGCGAGGCAGCAGGCCGAAGCCATCGTCCGCGAGGCCCAGGCCCGGGCCCAGGCCATCCTGCGGGAGGCCCAGTCGCGGGTGGCCGCCGCGGGTGCGGGAGAAGCGGCGGCCGGGGTGGGAACGGCCGCGGTGGGAGCCTTCGTGTCCCGGGAGCGCGAGTTCCTCCAGCAGCTCGCCCAGCTGGTCCAGGGACACGCCCAGTCCGTGAAGGACATGGTGCAGTCGGCCCGCGACGCCATCCGGATGGAGGCGTCGGCTCCGGGCCAGTCGGCGGCGCCGTCCACCCCGCCGTCTCCCTCCGAGTCCGACGTCCGTCCCCCCGGCCCGTCGGCGGCGCCGTCCACCCCGCCGTCTCCCTCCGAGTCCGATGTCCGTCCCCCCGGCCCGTCGGCCGGGCAGGGAACCGGCCCCTCGGCGAGCGCCGGACGAGGGTCGCCGGAGGCCCCGGGCCCCGGGCCCTCCGGATCGCCTGGCGCCGCCCCTCCGGCGCAGCGGCCCCCGGCCGGCCCCGGCGCGGCGAGCCCCGGTTCGTCCGGTTCGGACCCCGGATCGACGTCCTCGGGCCCGGCCGGTCCCACGGCGGCGGGGCCGTCGGGCGGGAGCATCGCGGAATCGGAGCGGTCCGCCGCAGTGGCCACCGACACCAGGGCCGGGGCCCCCGAGCTGCCGGATCTCCCCGAGCCGCCCGGCGAGCTCAGGGCACCCCTGGACAGCTCCGCGCTGTTCCGGGAGCGCCCGGAGCCGGTGGCGGTCGTCCCCGAAGCGGAGCCGGCGACCCCGGACGCGGCCAAGCCGGACGCGGTGACCCCGGACGCCGAGGCCGACACGCCGGCGGCCGGTGCGGCCACCCGGGCGGCGGAGGAGGAAGCCCGAACGCCCCCCGGAGCCGCCGAGGGCGGAGGCGAAGGCGACGCCGGGTCGACCGAACAGGAGGAGTCGCTCCGCGAGCTGTTCTGGGGCGAGGACTAGGGCTTCGAGCCGTCCCCGGGGCGGTCGTCCCCGGTCGCCCGCGAGAGCCTGATCCGAACCGGGACCCCGTCCACCGCGCCCTCCGCCACGTGACCGGCGCCGTCCGCGGCGGCGGCGTCGAGTGACAGGTCCGCGGCCAGCGTCTCCTCCATCACGTAGCGCGAATGCGCGTCCACGGCGGCGGCCACCTCGGCCTCCGTCTGCACCGACAGCGAGATCCGGTCGGTGACGTCCAGCCCCGCCGCCTTCCGGGCGTCCTGGACCAGCCGGACCACCTCGCGCGCGGTGCCCTCCCGGCGGAGGTCCTCGGTGAGGTCGAGGTCGAGCGCCACCGTGGTCCCGCCCTCGGCGGCCACGCCCCACCCCTCCCGGACCTCCTGCGACAGCTCCACCTCGGAGGGCTCCAGCCGGACGGCCTCGCCGTCCCCCATGACCTCCACGGCCTCCCCCCGGGCCAGGGCCGCGGCGAGCTCACCGCCGTCCGAGGCCAGTGCGGCGGCAACGTCCTTCACCCTCGGCCCCAGCCGGGGGCCCAGGACCCGGAAGTTCGGCTTGACCCGCCACCCGGCGAGCTGCTCGGCGGACTCGGCGAACTCCATCGCCTTCACGTTCAGCTCGTCGGTCACCAGGGACAGGAGCGGCCGCAGCGCGGCGTGGTCCCCGGCATAGTGGACCACCGCGCGGGCCAACGGCTGGCGGACCTTGACCTTGGTGTCGTTCCGCACCGTTCGCCCGAGCGTCACGATCTGACGGGCCGCGGCCATGGCCTCCTCCAGGGCCCGGTCCACAAGCGCCGGGTCGGCCACAGGGTAGTCGGCCAGATGGACCGACTCACCCCGTCCCGCCCGGCCCGCCGCCAGATTCCGCCACAGCTCCTCGGCCAGGAAGGGCGTGAACGGAGCGAGCAGCATTGCGGCCGTGACCAGACATTCGTGCAGGGTCAGGTACGCGGCCGCCTTGTCCCGGGCCTCCGCGGACGCGCCGCCCCGCTCCGCCGACCAGAACCGGCGCCGCGACAGCCGGACGTACCAGTTCGACAGGTCGTCCAGCAACGCCGTGAGATCCCGCGCGGCGCCGGTCGCGTCGAACCGGTCCATCTGCGACCGCGCGTCGGCGGCGGTCCGGTGCAGACGCGACAGGATCCATCGGTCGAGCGGCGGCCGGTCGGCGACCGGAACCGCCGCGGCACCGGAGGCATCCGGATCGAACCCGTCGGCGTTCGCGTAGAGGACGTAGAACGCGTACACGTTCCACAGGGTGAGCAGGAACTGCCGGACCACGTCCTCGAATGTCTCCGCGGAGGCCCGCCGGGCCGCCCACGGCGAGCCGCTCGCGATCATGAACCACCGCACGGCGTCGGCCCCGAACCGGTCCAGCAGCGCGAACGGGTCCAGGACGTTCCCGAGGGACTTCGACATCTTCCGGCCCTCGCGGTCCATGACCAGCCCGTGGCACACCACGTCCCGATACGCGGTGGAGTCGAACAGCAGGACGCCCTCCGCCATCAGCGAGTAGAACCACCCCCGCGTCTGGTCGATCCCCTCCGCGATGAAGTCGGCCGGGAACCGCCGGCCGAACTCCGGCGCTCCGCGGCCGAGGTCGGGATGGTACCCCCACTGCGCGTACGGCATCGCGCCGGAGTCGTACCAGGCGTCGATGACCTCGGGGACCCGGCGGGCCTCCTCGCCGCACTCCGGACAGGCGAACGCCACCTCATCGATGTACGGGCGGTGCGGATCCAGATCCGCCAGGTCCCGCCCGGCCCGTTCGCCCAGCTCGGCCAGGGACCCGATCGCGGTGACGTGGCCCTGGCCGCACCGCCACAGCGGCAGCGGCGTCCCCCAGTACCGCTCGCGCGACAGCGCCCAGTCCACGTTGTTCTCCAGCCAGTTCCCGTACCGCCCGTGCTGGATGTGGTCGGGGTGCCAGCGCACGCCCTCGTTCACCTCGAGGAGGCGCTCCTTCCGGGCGGTGGTCCGCACGTACCAGGACGTCCGGGCCATGTACAGCAGCGGCGTCTGGCATCGCCAGCACAGCGGGTACGTGTGCTCGTAGCTCTCGGCGCGAAGGAGCAGGCCGCGCCGCCGGAGGTCCTCCGTGATCGGCGGATCGGCGTCCTTCACGAACATCCCCCGGACGAACTCCGGGGCCCGGTCGTTGAACCGGCCGAAGTCGTCCACGGGGTTGAACGTGGGCCAGCCCTCCCGCCGGCCCAGCTCGAGGTCGTCGGCGCCGAACCCGGGGGCGATGTGCACCACGCCCGTTCCCTCGTTCATCACCACGAAGTCGGCCGCCACCACGCGTTGGGCGTCCCCATCCACGTTCGGGTACAGGGGCTCGTACCGCGTCCCCACCAGGGCCCGCCCGGGGAGGGTCTCGACGACGGGTGCGTCCGGACCGAGGACGGCCTCCTTCAGCGCGGCGGCCACCACCAGCCGCTCCCCGTCGTGGTCGACCACCACGTAGGACTCGCCCTCGTCCACGGCCAGGCCCTCGTTCGATGGGAGGGTCCAGGGCGTGGTGGTCCACGCGAGGATCGCGGCGCCCCCAACCGCCGGCGTGGACGGCTCGGTGACCCGGAACTTCACGAACACGCTGGGGTCGACCACCTTCTCGTAACCGAGGGCCACCTCGTGGTCGGAGAGCCCCGTTCCGCACCGGGGGCAGTACGCCACCGACTTGTCGTCCTGGAACAGCAGCCCCTGTTCGAACAGCGTCTTCAGCGACCACCACACGCTCTCGACGTAGTCCGTGGACATCGTCCAGTACGGGTCGTCCATGTCGATCCAGTGGCCGATCCGCTCGACGAGCTCCTTCCAGTCGTCCACGTACCGAACCACGGACTCCCGGCACCGCCGGTTGAACTCCGCGATCCCGAAGGCCTCGATGTCGCGCTTGTTCCTGGTGCCGATCTCCTTCTCCACCTCGAGCTCGACCGGGAGGCCGTGGCAGTCCCACCCGGCCTTGCGGAGCACATAGTGCCCCGTCATGGTCCGGTACCGCGGGTACAGGTCCTTGAAGGTCCGGGCTTCGGCGTGGCCGATGTGGGGGCGGCCGTTCGCGGTGGGGGGCCCGTCGTAGAACACCCACTCCGGCGACCCCTCGCGCTGCTCCATCGAGCGCTCGAACACCCGGCGGTCCCGCCAGAACTCCAGGATCCGGCGGTCCAGCGCGGGGAGGTCCACCTTGGTGTCGACCGGCTCGTAGATCGTCATTCGTCCTCGTCGCCCTGTCCCTTCGGGCACCAAAAAGCCCCGTCCCTCGTTCGTTGCAGGGACGAGGCCTGAACGCGCCCCGCGGTACCACCCCGCGTTGCCGGCCCCTCGCGGTGGCCGGCCCCTCATGAGGTGCGAATACACCCCTTCCGCTGTCACGGGCGGACCCGGCCGCGTCTACCGGGGAGTCGGCAGCCTCCCGTTCGGGCGGCGGCTCGGGGAGGATGTTCGAAGGGTCCGGCCGCCGGGCTCGCACCGTCCCCGGCTCGCTTCGGCCGAACGGGTCCTCCTACTCGTTCCCGTCGTCGCCTCTTCCGCCATGCTACCGGATGCGATGGGCACGATCACGGTCCGGGTGGTGCCCCGGTCGGCGAAGCCGGGGGTGGAGGTCAGGCAGGGGCGGGTGGTGGTGCGGGTCCTGGCCCCGCCGGTGGAGGGCCGGGCCACCGAGGAGGCAAGGACGGCGCTGGCCGCGGCCCTCGGCGTCCCCCGCGGTGCCGTCCGGTTGCGCTCGGGGGCTACCGCCAGGGACAAGGCGTTCGAAGTGGACGCGGTGACTCCGGAGGAGGCCATCCGGCGGTTGGGCCCGCAGGGGTGAGGACTCCTGTCCGTTGCCGGTTCGCGGGAGGCGGTGCTACGGTCCCTCGACCATGCCGAGGGAATCCCTGACCGCCAAGGAGCTCGAGGAGCTGCGGGCCAGCCTGGAACGGGAGCGATCCGAGCTGCAGTCGCAGCTGAACGAGATCGAGACGTCCACGTTCTCCCAGAACCAGTCCGACCTCTCGGGCGAGACGGCGTTCGACGACGAGTACGCGGACGCCGGGACGGCCACCTTCGAGCGCGAACGGGACCTTTCGCTCGAGAACAACGTCCGGGATCTCCTGGGCAAGATCGAGAAGGCCCTCACCCGCATGGACGAGGGCACGTACGGGACGTGCGAGCGGTGCGGCAAGCCCATCGAGAAGGCCCGGTTGAAGGCCCTGCCGTACGCCAACCTGTGCATCGCGGACGCGCAGGCGGCGAGCCGCCCGCGCTGATGTCCTCACCGGACCGCGGCGCCCCCGGCCCGGCACGGCCGGCGGCCCCCCCGGCCACGACGGACCGTTCGACTCGCGACCGGGCCAGGCTGGCCGTCATGCTGTTCTCGACCGCGGGCGCCCTGTACGGGCTCGACCGGCTCACGAAGTACCTGGCCGAGCACCACCTCCAGGGCCGGAACCGCTCGCTGATCCCGGGCGTCCTCCAGCTCCAGTACACGACGAACCCCGGCGGCGCGTTCGGGCTGTTCGGCGGCGCGACGTGGCTGTTCCTGACCGCCACGCTGGCGGTGTCGGCGGTGATCCTGTTCGCGGCGTTCAACCTGCCGAACCGGACCCTCGCCGTGGCCCTCGGCCTGGTCCTCGGCGGGGCCATGGGGAACCTCACCGACCGGTTCGTGAACGGCCCCGGGGCCTCCGGCGAGGTGGTGGACTTCCTGGCGTTCGCCAAGAATCCCGACGCGACCCCGGTGTGGCCGGTGTTCAACCTGGCCGACTCGGCGATCGTGGCCGGGGCCGCGCTGATCCTGCTGGCCAGCCTCCGCCGCACCGTCCAGCGATGACCGAGCAACGCCTGGCGGCGCCGGGGCCGGGACGCCTGGACGTCGTGCTGACCGAGGCCCTGGGGGTGCCCAGGGCGGACGTGCAGCGGGCCATCGAGGCCGGCCGGGTCCGCGTGGAGGGCCGGCCGCGGCCGAAGTCGTTCCGGCTGGAGGGCGGGGAGCAGCTGGCGATCGACCTCGAGGCCGCCCGGGAGCTCCCGGCGGAGGGGGATCCCGTTCCCGTCCGCTACCGGGACGAGCACCTGTACGTGGTGTCGAAGCCTCCCGGGGTCCCCACCCACCCCACCGCGTCGCGCCGGAGCGGAACCCTCGTGAACCGGCTGAAGGCCATGGGGGTGCCGCTGGCGGCCGGATGGGAGCCCGACCGGCCGGGGATCGTGCACCGACTGGATGCGGGGACCTCGGGTCTGATGGTGGTGGCCGCCGACGACCGGACCCACGAGCTGCTGGCGGCCATGTTCAAGGAGCACACCGTGGACCGGCGGTACATGGCGCTGGTCCGGGGCCGGGTGGAGCACGACCGGTTCGCGGTGGATGCGGCGCTGGAGCGGCAGGGTGCCCGGGTCCGGGTCACCGCCGAGGGGGGGCGGGAGGCCGAGACCCGGTTCGAGGTCAGGGAGCGGCTGCCCCGGACCACGCTGCTGGAGGCGGCCCCCCGGACCGGGCGGACCCACCAGATCCGGGTGCACCTGTCGGCCATCGGGCACCCCGTGATGGGGGACCGGCGCTACGGCGGGGCCGGCGACGAGGCGAAGGCACTGGGCCTGGACCGCACGTTCCTGCACTCGTGGCGGATCTCGTTCGAACACCCGGTCACCGGAAGGCTGATCGAGCTGGAGGAGCCCCTGCCGGACGACCTGGAGCGGGCTCTCCAGCGCGCCCGGCGCCGATAGCCCTGCCGTTGTCAATCCGCCGCCCCGTCCTATGCGAACATCTGCACGACGCGCTCGGGGGAGCGCGGTCTCATCGAGCGGGAGGAGGGTCGGGATGGGCGAGGCCAGGGAACTCGGCGAGCGCTGGTTCGAGACGGTGCGGGGCGGCGACGTCGACGCGATCGCCGCGCTGCTGACCGATGACGTGGACTTCACCACGCCGGTGGAGCCAATTTCCGGTCCCCGCGAGGCGGCGGCGTTCGTGACGGGATACTCGACGGCGTTCCCCGACTCCGCGTTCGTCATCGAACGGTGGATCGAGGAGGGCGACATGGTCGTGGCCGAGGGCCGCTACACGGGGACGAACACGGGTCCCATGGTGGGACCGATGGGGGAGATGCCGGCAACCGGGAAGTCGGTGGACCTCCCGTTCACGACGGTGATGCAGGTCCGTGACGGCAAGCTCGCAGCGCAGCGGGCCTACTGGGACAACACGACGTTCATGATGCAGCTCGGCCTGATGCCGGGACCCGGAGCCTGACCCTCGGGTCCAACCAGGCCGATCACGGCGCGGCGGCGGGCCGGGGGGGAGGGTTGGCCCGCCGCTCGGGGCCTCGGCGCGAGGGGGGCTAACGCCGGGCCCGGGCCCTGTCCTGGGTGAGGTACAGGGCGTGTTGCGTGCGGACCTCCTCGCGGGAGGCCAGCACGGCATCCTCGACGTCCGGGGGGAGGGTGCGGCCCTCCACCAGATCCGAGACCTTCCGGGGGTCCACGGACAGGACCCGGTCCCACAGGCCGAGGGGTTCGAGCACCTCACGGAGCTTGCGCTCGTCGGGTGCGGTGACGTGCTGCGGCCGCCGGTCGATGACCGAGCCGTCCGAGGCGAACAGCCGCCGGTAGCCGTGCTCCTCGCAGAACGCGTTGATGAGGGCGGCCAGCTCGTCGAGCCGCCGGTAGACGTCGCGGCCCTGCTGCTTGCGGGCCACCCATTCGTCCACGACGTCGCTCATGCGGGGCGCGGGGTCGCCGCCGGCCTTCTCGTACTTGTGGCGGTACAGGGGGCACATGGCCTGGTAGTCGCACCAGTCGCACAGCGGGTTCTGCTTCGGTTCGAACTTCCCCGCGGCGATGCGCTCGGCGACGGTGGCGATGCGTCGGCGGAGCTCATCGGCGTGTTCCCGGGTGCGGGTGGTGGTCATCCGCTGGCCGGGGAGGAGGAAGTACAGCGTGAGCCGTTCGGGCTCGATGCCCCAGACCTGTTGCGCCGCAAGCCAGTAGATCGAGAGCTGGAGGTCCTGTTCGACCCGTGACATGGGGGGGAGGCGGCGGTTGGTCTTGTAGTCGATGATCTCGTAGCCGCCGCCGGGGATGCGGTCCAGGCGGTCGATCGTGCCGTTGATCGGGATGCCCTCGATCTCGACCGTGAACCGGAACTCCAGCGCGGCGGGGATCCGGAACGAGCCGGAGTTCTCGCGGTGGTACTGGGCCAGGACCGAGCCGGCGTGTTCGCGATAGGTCAGCTCCTCGGCCTCCGAGGAGTAGCCGTCGGAGACCCACACGGAGTCCAGGATCTCCTGGAGCTCCTCGAGCGGCGGCGGGACCGGCACCGGCCGGTTGTGCCAGTGGTACAGCGCCTGATGCAGTGAGTCCCCGAAGGACAGGGCGGGGGACGGCTTCTGGGGGAGCCGCTGCTCGTACTGGAAGCGGAACTTCGCCGGGCACGTCTCGTACGTGCTGATCGACGAGTACGAGAGTCGACTGGGAACCGCGGCTGCCACCGGCATGCACGGAGTCGTAGCACAACATGCCGGGAATTACAACCCTGTAGTTATCAACATGTGTGGATATGCGTGCGGCATGCTACGCATGCTCGCTGCATGTATGCTTGGGTCGTGGCGAACGTCCAGATACGCGACGTCCCGGAGGGCATCCATCGGGAGTTGAAGCGACGAGCCGCGGCAGAGGGACTTTCCCTGTCCGACTACCTTCGCGGTGAGGTCGAGCGAATCGCCTCCCGACCCGCACTGGCGGAGGTCTTCGCGCGGGCCGACACGCGCGAAAGCGGGGCGTCGATCGACGACATCGTGGCTGCGGTGCGAGCCGGCCGCGACCGCGAGTGATCGTCGTCGACACGTCGGCCCTGATCGCGCGCCTCGCCGGGCGCCCGGTCCGCGACTCCCTGCGATCTCGGCTCGACGCCGAGCGCGAGCTGCATGTCCCTCATCTCATCGACGTCGAGTACCTCAATGCGCTCCGGGGCCTCGTCCTGGGCGGGAAACTGTCCGCTGACCGGGCGGCCGAGTCGAGGCGCGACTACGCGGATCTCTCGCTGATCCGGTACGCCCACACCCCTCTGGCGAACCGCATCTGGGAGCTCCGCAACACGATGACCGCGTACGACGCCTCGTTCATCGCGCTCGCCGAAGCCCTGGACGCGTCCCTCGTCACCTGCGACGCGAAGCTGGCTTCCACGTCCGGCCATCAGGCAACTCTCGAGCTCTTCACGCCTCACTCCTGAATCGTCCTTCCCGACCTACCGCCTGGTGACAGCACGCTGGCGTGCATCAGCGTGCGTCAATCCCTTCAGGTTTTGAGCTCCCCACGCTCTATACAAGTGAGTGCATGATCGAAGCGTGCGGACGAGCGACGTGCTCGCGCAGGAGCGCTTGTACGGGGAGGAAGGCCCGAAGCTCCAGCGCGCCCTTCTGCTCTTCAGCGGGGACCGTGACATCGCCGACGACGCGACAGCAGAGGCCTTCGTCCAAGCCCTAGCGAGGTGGGAAGGGATCAGGGACCCGAGACGGTGGATATGGAAGACGGCCTTTCGCTTCGCGACGAAGGACCTAAGGGACCGTCGACGAACAGCCGCTCAGATGCCTGAACGCAGCTACGCGATGGATGAGCCGCTGATCGACCTGGTTCGAGCCCTTCAGCGGTTGACCCCCATGCAGCGATCGGCGGTGCTCCTGCACCACTACGCCGGCTTCTCAGCGAGGGAAGTGGCGCGCTCGCTGGACTCGACAACGGGAGCGGTGTTCGTGCACCTTGCGCAAGGGCGCAAGCGACTCCGCAGATTGATGAGGGATTCAGATGGATGACGTTGACGAACTCCTCAGGCGTGTGGACCGCATAGAGGTCGATGACCTGTGGCCCCGGATCGATGTGTCCCAACCCTCCCGGCCGGTCCCGCCTGCCCGCCGGCGAATCGCCACGGTCACGGTCGCACTCGCGGTAGCTATCGGGGGAGTCGCTGCGGCCGCCTATGCGTTTTCCTTCGGACGCGCGGCTGAGCCAAACGTGCCTCGTGCGACCGAGTCTGCCGGGAGCTTGGGTCGACTCTGGAGCGATCTCGGCGCCCGGCCGTTGAGTCTGCCTTCGGTGGCCCCCGGTGCTGAGTGCCCCACGACGGGACCTGCGTCTCCGACGGAGTTCAGCTTCCTGCCGGGCCACAAATGGCGTGGAGTAGATCCCGTGTACGTCGGCGGATATCTCGACTTGAGCGAGGGTGCCGGGAGCGTGCGTTACGAGAGCACGTCGGTTCGTGGCTGGCACCCTATCGAGGTGCTGTGGCTGACTGCCCCGAGGACAGGTCCAGTTCTCGTGCGTGGAGGTCAGGTGGACGGAGAACATGGCGTGCGCTTCGGCAGAGAGGTGCCGGGTCACCCGTACAAGGGGATACCTGTGGCGGCTGACGCCCGTCTCATTCCGACCGCTAGCAACGCTGAGGAGCAGCCAGACGCGATGGGGTGGCATCTCATCGCCGACACCATGTTCTTCCGTGCGCCCGGCTGTTATGCCATGCAGATGGATGGTCGAGGCATACATGAGGTTATCGTCTTCATGGTCGGCCCGTTACACCGGTCATAACGGGCAACCGAGATCGAGTGTCATTCCCGCGCGCTGGCGTGGCCGGGTCCTCTGATCCTAGGCGTTGCATCGCCCCTGCCTTGTGGTGGCCGCCGGGGACCGACGCTTGGCGGACTAGTGCCGGTACTGCGTCGTCTGGTCGATGACTCGCGCAGTGTTGGCGTCGAGGAAGTACCAGAACGTGCACGTCCCGAACGACTCTGTCGGCGGCGACACGGTCGAGTTCGGTGCGGGGACCGGGTGTGTCCTTGGTCCGCAGATCGGCGCACTGAACCCGTACACCAGGAGATTCTTCGCGTGGTACTCCATCGAACCGCCGGGGCCGATCGGGCCGATCGGGAACGTGAGCAAGCCGAGTCGCACGGTGACGTTCGCCGGGATGGTCGTAACGTGCGAGTGAATCCGACGTGCGAACAGCGCCCACGCCTCCTCGGCGCTCAGGCGGGGTCGCGCCGTGGCGGGCGCAGGTGCGAACACTTCGTGGGCGGCTGGATCGATGACCTCCGTCCCAGGGATCGGTGACGCCTCCACCTGCGTCGCGCTGGGTGATGGTGTCGGGCTGTGTCCCGGCGCTCGGCCTCCCCCTTCGAATGCGATGAAGAGCGCAACCGACCCGGCGACGGCCACGGCCACCCCCAGGACGGCCGACCCGATCCGGCGGCGACGGCGCCTCCGCCTGGCGAGCGAGACCACCTGCTCCAAGGCATCTCCCCGCGCGTGGATCGGCTCGACCCGTTGATCGAGTTCGGACTTCAGATCAGTCATCGTCGTTCCCCTTCTGCGGCTCACGTCGCAGCGCCTTTCGAGCCCGAGACAGGCGAACCCGGACCGCCCCAGGTGTGATGCCGAGCACGTCCGCGGCTTCGACGTCCGTCATCTCCAACCACTCCACCAGGACCAGCGCTGCTCGCTGGCCCCACGGCAGGTTGGCCAACGCGAT
>WNGF01000121.1_pt1 | contig 103620 bp, 62 predicted proteins | sample 5400641 | NCBI WGS metagenome assembly WNGF01 (sample SAMN13153371, study PRJNA577476) | soil metagenome | isolation source: 80 cm soil or saprolite under grassland replicate 2 | place: USA:California | collected 2016-06-15 | reverse complement strand
CCCGCGGTGATGGTGACCGTCGCGGTGTTGCTGACACCGAGGGTGTCGGTCACCTTCAGGGCCGCCGTGTAGGTGCCGTCGGCGGAGTACACGTGCGAGGTGGTCGGGCCGGTGGCGTCGAAGGAGCCGTCGTTGGTGAAGTCCCACTGGTAGGTCAGCAGGTTCTGGTCGGCCGGATCGGGGTCGAAGGACGCGGAGCCGTCGAAGCTGACGGTCAACGGGATCGTTCCCGAGGTGGGCGAGGCGTTCAGCACCGCGGTGGGCGGCTGGTCGCCCGGGAAGTACCGGATCCGCCGGACGGTGCCGCCGAGGTCGACGTAGTACAGCTCATTGCCGGGCCCGATAGCCAGATCGACCGGAGTGGGTGCGTTGGCGGCGAACGTGATGATGTTCAACGGGTTGGGCGATCCGCTGCCGTCCGGCATCATCGCCCAGATGCAGTTGCGCGAGTAGTCGGCGAAGAACAGCGCCCCGTTGTACGCCGGCGGGTAGGGACCGCCGCCGGTCGGGTAGAACGCCAGGCCCGTGATCGACGAGCTGCCCGTCGGGCAGCTCTCACCCGGGACCACCTTGCTGCCGTGGTTGTACGTGTAGTACGGCGGGGCGTGCCCGCCACCGGCGTAGAGGCTCTCGCACAGGTTCAGGTTGGCGCTGTCGTACCCGGCCTGGGTCGGGTTGCCCTCGTAGCACGGCCAGCCGAAGTTGGTGACCCCGGAGGTCGGGCTCACCACCCGGTTGATCTCTTCCCAGGTGCTCCAACCGACGTCGCCGATCCAGACCTCGTTGGTACCCGGCCGCATCGTGAACCGGAACGGGTTGCGCAGCCCGTGCGCGACGATGCGGCGCGTGTTCGCGTCGCTCGATGCGAACAGCGGGTTGCTCGGCAGCGCCGCGCCCGTGCTCGGGTCCAGGCGCAGCAAGGAGCCGTCCAGCGTGGTCGGGTCGGCCGTGGTGCGTAGGTCCTGGCTGCGCAACGCGCCGCCCTCGGCGGTCGGCGGCGCCATCGCTCCGCCCGGCGGGTCGCCGCACGGGTTGATCGGGCTGCCGAGCTGCCCGTAGTCGGTTGCGGAGAAGCTCGCCCCGTCGCCGCCGCTGACATAGAGCGCGCCGTCGATGCCGAAGTGCAGGTCGCCGATGGAGTGGCTGGGGTACTGCTGGCACCAGTCGCTGATGAGGACCTGCTCGGTGCCGGTCATGTGGTTGCCGCTGGCTTGCAAGCGGGAGAGCCGACCGCTGACGATGCAGCTGCCGCCGTTCGCGTCGGCGCATACGTCGTTCCAGTAGGGCGCCACGCCGCCGAGCGGCGCGTCATAGGTGTAGAGCACGTACACCCACGGATCGGTCGGGAAGCCCGGTGCCAGCGCCATGCCGAGCAGGCCGCGGTCCCACTGGTTGTGTACCTGCACGGAGAGGTCGGCGAAGGTGTCCGGGGTCGGGTCGCTCAGGCTGTCGTAGACCTTGATGACGCCGTTTTTCTGGGCGACGAAGACGCGACCGTCCGGGGAGAACTCGATGTTCGTCGGCTGGTTCAGCCCACTGTAGACGATCTGTTCCTGGAAGCCGGCCGGCAGCGTGGCAGCGACGGCGCTCCCGCCACCGCCAAACGGGGCGAGGACGCCACCGAGGAGGACGGTCACCACAACGGACGCAATGACAGGACGACGTGTCGACATTGACCGTCCTCTTTCTGTACACTGTTCGCCTGAGGCGGAGGTCCGGTCAGCGTACGACTCCGGTGAGCGCCGCGTACTGTCGAATTTGTGACGGCCGAGCTGCGCATAGCGGCTAAATGGTGGTACAAAGGACGCCCGATTTTGGGGCCTGATGGTATTGGCGGCAAACTTCCAATACCAGGGGAACGCGACGCCGTAGGGCCTCCTCGGGCGAACTATCCGCAATCTGCGCGCTGCTCGACGAGGCCCGGCGGGCGTTCAGCGCAGATGGAACAGCGGTCCGGTGATCGTGAGGCCGAGACCGTGACCGGCGTAGGAGATCAGGCCCGCCAGCATGAGCGCGGCTCCGGCCAGGCCGACGTCCTTGAAGAAGTGGACCTGCTCGGACATCCGGCCTTCGCCGGTCTCCCGCCAGAACCCGTGCATCAGGACGGCGGTGGGCAGCAGAAACACGGCGAGCAGCAGGGCGCCCAGATCGGCCCAGATCCCGAGCAGGACCGACAGGCCACCGGCGAGCAAGAGGATTCCGCCGACGAAGGTAGCCGGCCAGGCGAGTGGAACGCCTTTGCTCTTCGCGTATCCGGCCATCATCGTGGTCTTGGTTAAATGCGGGATCACGGCGCTGAGGAAGACCCCCACGAAGAGCACGCGCCCGATCAGTACGAGAACGCTCATGTTCGACCTCCGCAGGTAACGAAACGACATGCTTGCTCCCTCAATAATCGCCTGCGCAAGGGTACGGCGCCAGACGTCGAGCCGGAGCCCTGCCGATTTTGAGCATCAGTCGCGGGCAATGAGGAATGGTTGCTCACACGGCGGCAGGGGCGGGCCGGGCATAGTCGTTACCAGTCGGAGTTGCTGCCGCCGAGGCCGAGCATCACCTGGTCGAACGAGTTGCCGTCGTTGTCGTCGGTGTACGCCAGGGCCAGCTGGCCCCAGGCTGATGCGGCAACGGCCATCTGTTCCTGCCGGCCGGCCGTCACCTGGCTGAGCGACTGGCCCGGCAGCCGACCGACCGTGGTGCCGTCCGGGTTGAGGCCACGGGCCCAGACCGCCGGGTCGGTACCGCTGACCGACCAGCCGACCAGGGCGTTGCTCTGGTCGTCGATGGCAACGGATGGAGTGTTGGCGCCCGCCGCGGTCGACACCGGTACCTCAGCATGCCGGCCGGTCCCGTCCGCGCTGAACGACCGTGCCCAGACCCCTGCGGCGCCGGTGTGGTCGGACTCCCAGGCGACGATGAGGTCACCGTTGAAGTTCGCGGCGACGGCGGGATGCCGCTGCTGCCCGCTGCCGAAGGTGTTGGCCGAGCGCTGGGACAGGACCACCGATCCGTTCGCCTTCGCCAGGCGGGTCAGCCCGATGTTGAAGAAGCCGTTTCCGTCGGTGTCCTCGTCCCACACCACCGTCGCGTCACCGGAGGCGGACACGGCAACATCGGGCCGGTGGTGTGATCCGCCGGTCTGGTTCACCGTGATCTCGTACGCCTTCGTGGCCGTACCGGTGAACCCGGCGGCCTTCACGGTCGCCGCGGCCGTGCCCTGGATGTCTTCCCACACCACGGTGAAGGCCACCGCGGTGGTGCTGCCCGGCGCGCCGTCCGGGTCGACGGACACCTTGGGAGCCAGCTGCTGGCCGGCCGTGCTGGCGTTGGCGTAGCCGGACCCGATGACGCTGCCCGCCGGTGAGACGACCCGGTAGGGGATGTTGTAGAAACCGTTGCCGTCCGGATCGTCGGCCCACACCACGACCGCGTTGCCCCGGTCGTCCAGGCCCACGTCCGGCGTGACGTGCTTCCAGCTCGCGCCGGAGGTACCACCGGCGGACAGCTTGACCTCGTAGCTCGACACGCCGTTTCGGAACCGGCGCAGGTAGATCTCGCTGTGCGTGTTGTCAGCGGGGTTGGTGGAGTCCCGGTCGTCCTCCCAGACGACGGCCACGTCCCCAACGCGGTTGGCGGCCACGGCCGGAGCATCCTGGTCACCGGTTGCCACACTGTTCGCGACCATCCAGACCGATGGCACCACGGCCACCGCGGGCTCGCCGGGCACGACGAGGGTCACCGCGACGATCAGCGTCGCCAGCGAGGACACGGCAACGATCCTTGGCAGCACGACCCTTGGCAGCACGAGCCGACGCAGCACGAGCCGAGGCAGCACGAGCCGAGGCATGAAACGCATCTGGTTCCCCTCACACATCGACGAGTCCGGGCTGACCCTCTTGGATGACGAACGAACGTAACGTGGTCGCGGCCGCCCCATGCTCGGTCACTGTGGCCACGGCGCGGAAGTCGGCGGCGATGTGCGTCGGGGTGATGGTGGTACGTACGTACCCGCGGCGGGCAGCGTAGAACTTGATGTGTGGGTTGGTCGAGCCGTGGGGGATGGTTGTCGAGCTGGATCCGTTGCCTCCAGAGGAGATCGAGGTGCAGACCAGCTCGGTACCGATGGTTCGCGACGACGGGTTGGTGTAGTCGGCCTTGAGGTCGCTGGCCCAGGAGGAGTGCACGTCGCCGGTGAGCACCACGGGGTTTCGTACCGTCCGGTCAACCCAGCCCTGCTGGATCCGGGCGCGCGCGGCGCGGTACCCGTCCCACGCGTCCATGTTTCCGGCACCCGACGCGTCGAGCTGGCGCGCGAAGAACACCTGCTGGCCAAGGATGTCCCAGGTGCCGAGATGCTGGGCGAACCCATCGAGCAGCCAGGCCTCCTGCGCGGTGCCGGCCAGCGTACGGCTGGCGAGGTCGGCGTCCGCGCACACCTTCCAGCCGTCGCCGCACGCCTGATCGTCGCGGAACTGGCGGGTGTCGAGCATGTGGAAGGTCGCCAGGGTGCCCCAGCGCACCCGCCGGTACAGCGGGATGCTATTGCCGGACGGCGCCGACGAGGAACGCAGTGGCATGTTCTCGTAGTACGCCTGGTATGCCGCGGCACGCCGGGCCGCCCACTGCTCGGTCGTCAGCGCCGGGCTGTTGTCGGCCCGGACCATGTTGGCGTAGTTGTTCTCCACCTCGTGGTCGTCCGGTACCACCAGCCACGGCGCGATGGCATGCGCCGCCTGCAGGTCCGGGTCAGACTTGTACTGCGCATAGCGGCGGCGGTAGTCGGCTAACGAGACGATCTCGCCGCCCAGATGCTGCCGTACCAACCCGGCGGTGGCGGAGTCCTCGTAGATGTAGTCGCCGAGGTGCAGGATGAGGTCGGGGCGGTCGTCGGCCAGCCTCCGGTATGCGGTGTAGTACCCGGACTCGAAGTGCGCGCACGACGCGAACGCCATTGTCAGCTCCCGCCCGACGACGTTGAACGCCGGGGCGGTCCGGGTACGGCCCACCGGTGAGATGTGCCCCTGTGCGCGGAACCGGTAGTAGTACCCGGCATCCGGTGCGAGCCCACCGGCGACGACGTGCACGGAGTGCGCCTGCGCGTACCGCGCCGTGACCGATCCCGACGCCACGAGCGAGGTGAACGCCGGGTTCGTGGAGACCTGCCAGTCGACGACGACGTCCGTGTTGGGCATGCCACCCTGCCCGTCGGCGTCCAGCGGCGAAGGGGCCAGGCGGGTCCAGAGCACGACGCTGTCCGGCGCGGGCTCACCCGAGGCGACCCCAAGCAGGAACGGGTACGCGATGATGCTGGGCGCGGCCTGCGCGGCTAAGGTCCGGGTGAGCGCCCGCGCAGGAAGGACGAGCGCCCCGGTCGCCGCGAGCCCACCGACCACAAACGTGCGGCGGCTAAGCTTCCTCATACCAGTCAACCTTGGGATCGACAGATGGATGCCAGCCGACCGTACATTGACGGTCGAGTGACACACGAGTGGCTTTCCCGCTGATCCTGGTCGATCTATCTCGGGAACCCGGGGACGGAGCGTCACCGGTCGCGGCGCGCCGAAGCCCGCTCGACCAAGGACGGGTCCGCATCCGCGATGCGCTGGCACATAGGACCCGTGCCGCCTATCCGGTCGCGCCTCGCACAAGGTGGACCAGGCCGGCACGCTCCTCGGCGGTCAGCGACACCTCAAGGGCGGCGAGCGCCGGCGCGAGCTGCTCCGGCCGGCGCGGGCCGATGATGGCGGCGCTGACCGCCGGGTGGGCGAGCACCCAGGCGAGCGCGAGCGTGGCGATCGACACCCCGCGCTGGTACGCCGCCCGGTCCAACGCATCGATGGCGGCGTAGGTCTGCTGGTTCTCCAGATGCTGGTACGGCTCCGGGCGCAGCGTCATCCGGGAGCCGGCCGGGTACGGTTGCCCGGCACGGTACCTGCCGGACAGCCAGCCGCCGGCCAGCGGGCTGTACGCGGTAAAGCCGATGCCGTATCGCCGGCACACGTCGAAGGCGTCATTTGCAGCGTCGCGCTCCAGCAGGCTGTACCCCGACTGGAGGTTGACCGGGCCGGTCGTCCCGGCTCGCGCCGCCGCCTCCGCCGCGGCCGCGAGCTCCTGCCCGGTGAAGTTGCTCAGGCCGGTGTAGCGCACCTTGCCGGCACGGACCAGATCGTCGAAGGCGGCGAGCGTCTCCTCGATCGGTACCAGCGGATCGGGTGCGTGCGCCAGGTACAGGTCGACGTGGTCGGTGCCGAGCCGGCGCAGGCTCGCTTCGATCTGCTCGCGGATGTGGCGGGCGGACAGGCCCTCCTCGCCTGGGCCCGGTCCCACCGGGCTGCGCACCTTGGTGGTCAGCACCACCTCGTCGCGCGCGCCCCGGCTGCGCAGCCACCGGCCGACCCACTCCTCCGAGCGCCCGCCGCCGTAGGAGTTCGCGGTGTCGAACAGCGTGATGCCGTTCTCGCGTGCGGCATCCATGAGCGCGACCGCGCTCGCCTCGTCGTCACCGAGGCCGAACAGCTCAGGCGCGGACCCGACACCCCCGAAGTTTCCACACCCCAACGCCAGCACCGACACCTCGAGGGTGGTACGGCCGAGCAGGACGTAGCGCATCATCGTGTCCTACCGGCGGGGGAGCGCGAAGGCAAGCCTCGCAACGCCGCCGGCCCGGCAAGATGACGAAGCGGGCGGGAAATAGCCCGGCATCGCCGACGGCGGGCGGGTAACCTCGGTGACATGCGAGGACGGCGGCTTCTTGGCGGGCCGCGCCGGCTGTAGCGGACGTCTCGTCGAGGCGTCGCACCGGCGCGGTGGCCCGCTGATGGCGGGCCTTTCCATCTTGCGGAACCATTCGCCGCCAAGGAGCCTCGTCATGGACGACTTTCGTACGATCGAAGCCCGCTGGCGCCCGGTCTGGGCCGCCATGCCGGACCTGTTCGCCGCCCGCGACGACGGGCGCTCGCCTCGCCGGTACCTGCTGGACATGTTCCCGTACCCATCGGGCGACCTGCACATGGGGCACGGTGAGGCGTTTCCGATTGGAGACGCCATCGCCCGGTACTGGATCCAGCGCGGCTACGACGTCTTGCACCCGATCGGGTGGGACGCCTTCGGCCTGCCGGCCGAGAACGCCGCGATCCGCCGGGGTGCCGACCCGGCGGCGTGGACGTACGAGAACATCGAGACCCAGGCCGAGACGCTGCGCCGGTACGCGATCGCCTTCGACTGGCCGCGACGGCTGCATACCTGCGATCCGGCGTACTACCGGTGGAACCAGTGGCTGTTCCTGCGCATGTACGACAAGGGTCTGGCGTACCGGGCGACCGCGCCGGTGAACTGGTGCGCGTCGTGCGCCACCGTGCTGGCCAACGAGCAGGTGCTGCCCGGCGGCCGGTGCGAGCGCTGCGACACGCCGGTCATCCAGCGGACGCTGACCCAGTGGCTGCTGCGGATCACGGCGTACGCCGACCGCCTGGTCGACGACCTGGCGCTGCTGGTGGACGGCTGGCCGGCGCACGTGCTGACGATGCAGCGCAACTGGGTCGGCCGGCGCGAGGGCGGGTACCGCCTGCACGACTGGTTGGTCAGCCGGCAGCGGTACTGGGGCACCCCGATCCCGATCATCTACTGTGGAGCCTGCGGGACGGTACCCGTGCCCGAGGCCGACCTGCCGGTGGTGCTGCCGGCCCGCGACGCGGTCGACGAGTGGGCAAGGGTGCCGTGCCCGCGGTGCGGGCAGCCGGCCCGCCGCGAGACCGACACGATGGACACCTTCGTCGACTCGTCCTGGTACTTCCTGCGGTACTGTTCACCGTCCTATGTGGATGGACCGTTCGACCCGGCAGCGGTGCGCCGCTGGTGCCCGGTGGACCAGTACGTCGGCGGGGTCGAGCACGCCACCGGTCACCTGCTGTACGCGCGGTTCGTCACCAAGGTCCTGTACGACCTGGGCCTGGTCGACTTCGTCGAGCCGTTCCGCCGGCTGCTGACCCAGGGCCAGGTCACGATGAACGGTGCCGCGATGTCGAAGTCGCGCGGCAACACGGTGGCGCTGGGCGAGCAGATCGACCGGTACGGCGTTGACGCGGTCCGCGTCACGATGCTGTTCGCCGGGCCACCGGACGACGACATCGACTGGGCGGAGGTCAACCCGGCTGGGGCGGCTCGTTTCCTGACCCGGGCCCTGCGCCTGGCGACGGTCGTCGGCGTCGCCGACCCGGCGGGCCGGCCCGACGAGAGCCTGCGCCGGACCACCCGACGGGCGATCGCGGAGGTGACCGATCTGGTCGAGGGGTACCGGTTCAACGTGGCGATCGCCCGGCTGATGGGCCTGGTGGAGGCCGCGACCCGGGCCGCAGCCCGGAGCGCAGGCCGGAGCGCCGCCCGGGCCGAGCCAGCCGATCCCGCGGTACGCCAGGCCGCCGAGTTTGCCGCGATCGCGCTGTCGCTGTTCGCTCCCTACATCGCCGAGGAGATGTGGAGCCGCCTGGGCCACCCGCCGAGCGTGGCGCGCGCCGGATGGCCGGTGCCCGACCGGTCACCGGCCGACGACGAGGTCGAATGCGTCGTGCAGGTGGACGGGCGGCGGCGCGCGACGCTGCGCGTACGCCCGACCATCGACGCGGCGGACCTGGAGCGGGCCGCGCTGGCCGACCCGCGGGTGCATGGGGCCATCGGAGACCGGACGGTACGCCGCCTGGTCGTCAAGCCGCCGCGCGTGGTCAACGTCGTTCTGGGCAGGCCGGGCTCGACCAGCCTGGACCAGGAACCAAAATACCGGTCAGACGTCGCTGAATCGTCCGAACGGACATTGCCATGACACACCGGTCCTAATAGCGTTCGAGCCTGCTCGATGTGGATGGATGTCTCTGTCGAGCGATCACCGGCGTCAACGGGGGAGGACCGATGCGTCGCGGCCGGATAGCCCTTGTGACGGTCGCGGTGCAAGCCGCGCTGCTGGCGGCCGCCGTTCCGCCGCTCGGCCAGGTGCACGCGGCCGCCGCCGGTCCGGCGCGCACGGGTCCCGCGGTCCAGCCCACCGAGCAGCCCACCGAGGCCGCCGCGCTGGCGATGGCGCGGCAGACCGGCGTACGGGTAGCGGTGACCTCGCTGCGCACCGAGACCGAGGACGTCTACGCGAACCCCAGCGGCACCTTCACGATGGAGCAGCACGCCCTGCCGGTCCGGGTACGCCAGGGCGCCCGGTGGGTGCCCGTGGACACCACCTTGCGAGCACGCCCCGACGGCAGCATCCGGCCGGTCGCGGCGGCTGTGCCGATCGCGTTCTCCGGTGGCGGCGCCGCGCCGCTGGCCCGAATCGCCTGGCGCGGCAGCGAGCTCTCGCTGGGCTGGCCGGGCGCGCTGCCAGCCCCGGTCCTGTCCGGCGACACCGCCACGTACCCCGGCATCCTGCCCGACGTGGACCTGGTGGTCACCGCCGACGTGCTCGGCTTCTCCGAGGTGCTGGTCGTCAAGACGCCGGCCGCGGCCCGCCACCCGAGCCTGCGGGCGCTCCGCTTCACCACCCGGTCCGTCGGCTTGACCCGCAGCATCGACGCGGCGGGCAACGTCGACGCGGTTGACGGCTCCGGTACGAGCCTCTTCCATGCGGGTACGCCGGTGATGTGGGACAGCTCGGGCGGTGCCGGGGCGCGGGGCTTCGGCGACGCGGCAACCGAGACCCGGCATGCGGCGATGCGTGCGACGGCCGACACCGACGGCATCGCCATCGTGCCCGATGAAGCCATGCTGGCCGACCCGGCGACGCAGTTCCCGGTCTACCTCGACCCGAGCGTGCACTTCTCGGGCGGCCGCTTGGCGTGGACCTCGGTATGGAAGGCCTATCCGAACAGCTCGTACTACAACAGCTCGGACATCGCCCGGGTGGGCCACGAGAACGACACCGGGATGACCAACCGGTCGTTCTTCCGGATGAACACCACCACCGTGCGGGGCAAGCACATCATCAGCGGCACGTTCCGCACCTTCGAGACGCACTCGTGGTCCTGCTCGGCCCGGCAGGTCGAGGTGTGGCGTACCGGTGCCATCGGATCCGGCACGACCTGGAACAACCAGCCGGCGTGGTCGGCGAATCTGCAAACCCTCAACGTCGCCAAGGGCTACAGCACCTCGTGCCCGGACGGCACGGTCGACTTCAACGTCACGGCCGGCGTGGTGACCGCCGCGGCCAACAACTGGGCCGACCTGACCCTGGGCCTGAAGGCCACCAGCGAGACCGACACGTACGCCTGGAAGAAGTTCCGGAACAACCCCACGCTGGAAGTCGAGTACAACTCCGTTCCGTCGGTGCCCACCAACCTCTCGACCGACCCGGGCCTGCCCTGCGTGACCGGCTCTAGCCGGCCGGTCATCGGTACGGCCACGCCGACGATCCGGGCGAAGATCTCCGACGTCGACAGTGGACAGCTCGTCGGCGCCCGGTTCGAGTGGTGGGTCACCGGCGGGTCGAAGATCGGCGAGAGGGCGACCACGAAGCTGGCCTCCGGCTCCATCCACCAGGCGACCATTCCGGCCGGCGCATTCGTCTCCGGCGGCACGTACTCGTGGCGGGTACGCGCCGAGGACGGCACCGATGTCAGTGGCTGGGCGGGGTGGTGCGAGCTGACCGTGGACCTGAACCCGCCGGTGAGCGCGCCGGTCGTCACGTCCACGACATATCCGGAGACACCGCCCGGCGCTGAACCTATCTACCGCGGCGCGGTCGGGATCGCCGGGTCGTTCACGCTGTCGCCGGGGGCCGGGGACACCGATGTCGCCGCCTACGTGTACGGCCTCAACCAGTTCCCGCCCACGACCGTGGTCACCGGAAGCGGCACCCCGAAGACCGCGACGATCACGCTGACGCCAACCGTCGACCAGCTCAACACGCTCTACGTGCGCAGCCGGGACGGCGTGGGCAACCTCGGGCCGATCTACGGCTACCAGTTCTACGTGCGACCGGTGACGATGCCGGTCGGGCACTGGCCGCTGGACGAGACCACCGGAACGTCGGCGGCCGACGCGTCCGGCTCCAACCAGACTGCGACCGCGACGGGTGGCGTCTCCTGGACGGCCGGACGGATCGGCGGTGGGGCCCGGTTCAGCGGCAGCGATGGCGTACTGGGTACGGCGCAGCCGGTGCTGCGCACCGACATGAGCTTCTCGGTGTCCGCCTGGGTCCGCCTGACTGGCGCGTCCGCCTTCTTCTCGGCGGTCACCCAGGACGGTGTCCGCAACAGCGGGTTCTACCTGCGCTACGAGGGTGACCTCGACCGCTGGGGCTTCGGCATGGTCACCACGGACAACGACACCGAGGTGCTGCACCGGGCGGTCTCCACCGGCCCGCCGCGCTACAACGTGTGGACGCACCTGCTCGGCGTCTACGACCAGACCGCGGGAGAGCTCCGCCTCTACGTGGACGGGGTGCTGCAGGGCACTGCCGCGCACACCAACGCCTGGAACGCCACGGGCGGCCTGCAGATCGGCCGCGGCAAGTGGCGCGGGTTCCTGCTCGACTACTGGTCCGGTGACATCGACGATGTCCGTACCTACCAGGGCGTCGTCCCCGCCGAGACGATCGCTGAGCTGGCGCACCCGCCGGCCGTACTCCTGGGTCACTGGCGCCTGGACGAGACGTCAGGCACCGTGGCGGCCGACTCGTCCGGCGCCGGCCGGTCGGCGACCGTAGGCGCCGGCTGCACCTGGGCGCCGGGTTGGTTCGGCGGGTCGCTCGCGGCCGATGGCGCCTGCAACGCCGCGACCGGCACCCCGGTGGTACGCACCGACCAGAGCTTCACCGTGGCGGCCTGGCTGCGGTTCACTGGGGCCACCGAGTGGACCCTCTATACGGCGGTCAGCCAGGAAGGCACGCTGAACAGCGGCTTCCTGTTGCAGTACATGACCGGCGAGAACCAGTGGGGCTTCTCGATGCCCACCAGCGACTCCGGTAGCGAGACATACGTGACCGCCCGGTCGCCCGAACCGGTCGTGCTCGACGTATGGACGCACGTGGCTGGCGTGTACGACGCGTCGGCCGGGCAGCTGCGACTGTACGTCGACGGCCTGCTGGTCTCGATCGTCAGCCACAGCAACGCCTGGCACGCCGACGGCAGCCTGCAGATCGGCCGAGCGAGGTGGCACGGGTTCCTGGGCGACTGGTGGCGCGGCGGCATCGACGACGTACAGGTCTTCCAGGGTGCGTTGACCGACGACGAGGTCTACCAGCTGACCATCCAGTGAGCGGACGCTAGGCGCCTGCACCGCGTAGCCGGTCACGAGCCTCCTGCTGGCCCAGCGCCTCCAGCGTCTGCGCCAGCCCGGTCAGATTGTCAGCAGAGGCTACCGCCTTGTCCACGACGGCGGGCAGCGTCATGGCCAGCCACCCTTCGTCGAGTGTGCGGAGCAGATCCAAGGCGAGCACCGCTTCGGCGCCGCCGCGGGCGGCGGCCGTCACCACGTCCTCGACGTGGTCCATCGTGTGTGTTTCCGGCAGGAAGGCCAGCAGTCGCAACGCCGACCTCGCGGCGCGCCCGGTCCGCAGCGCCTCCCGAAGGCAAGGGGAGAAGTCGATGCTCAGCAGGTCACGGCGCGCAGTCCAGAAGCTCTCCTGCGCTACGACGAACTCGCCGAACTGCGCGTCCGGATCAGTCGTCATCGGCGATCTCCCGGACGTTTGGATCCGAAGACTCGCGGGCGCGGTCCAGGACCGCGCGTAGTAGGTCCGGTCGGCCCAGCTCACGCAACAGGCCCACCAGCCCGCCGAAGTCCTCGGCCGAAGGCGGCTGGGCCGTTGTAATGTCAGCGACGAGCGCGCCCAGCCCCGCGTCCAAGCGTCCCGCCTCCACACGGTCGAGCAGTGGCCGGATCATGAACCACTCTGTCCCGCCCTCGATCGACAGCCGGAGCAGGACGTCGAGGTTGGCCTCGATCCAGGTCATCGGCAGCGCGTCGAGCAGGTGTACGGCGGCCCGGAACCCGCGCGCGCCAGCCGGGCCCCGCCCTTGCAGCGAGGCCCGGACGACGCTCAGGTCCGTGTTCAGCAGGGCCCGGCGGACGGCTACGTACTCCTGCTCGGCTGCGACGTAGCGGTGCCACCGGGCCGTGCAGTCCTGGCTATTAGCCTCCCTTGACGGGGAAGTTCTCGAGCGGCCCAAGATTCTCCCATCCATCGAGTCCGCGGAAGTCTCCCCGGAAGTCGCTCGGGCTCACCGCCGTCGTCGGGTAGAACGTGTGGTGACCGAGCGGGCCCGGGCCGCCAGCGTCAGTCCCGTCTGCGACGACCTTCATGCCGGCCGGCAACGTCGTCCCAGCAGGGAGCCTATACAAGTGCGTGTTGCTGGAGTTGCGCGGGACACCGCTCGGGCTCGTGTTGGTGGATATGCCAAGCGGCCACCCGTCCTCGCCCCGCGCCCCCGGCACGACCTTGCCGTCGCCGTCTAGCTCGTACTCCTTGCCATTTCGCCACGCCGGTTCAGGGCGCTTCTTGCTGCCACTGACGTAGAGGTCGTGTCCGGTCACGCTGACGCCCTCGCCGCCGTCGCCGCAGTTATGGACCAGCGCCGGCTGACCCGCCGCGACGACGTAGTACGTGTGGACGTTCGCGACCGTGAGGTCGTGCATCTCCTTGACGTCGGTGTAGTTGCGCACGGAGAGCAGCGCGAGTGACCCGCCGTCCGGGGCGACCAACGTCGACCGGCTGGCCGTCAAGTCCTTCGCGTCGACCCACGCCTTCCGGCTCGCGTCCCAGAACGGGTGGTGCTGGGTCGTGTGGAGCACCTCGGTCTCGCCGCGCCGGTTGCGCACCACCAGGTCAGTCAGGTCGGTGTCCCGGTTCAGATGCAGCGCGACGACCGTCTGGGGCGTGGTCTGCCCGGTCCGGGGGTCGGTCGCCTTCACCCGGTCACCGATCTTGACGTTCGCGATAGCTACGGTTGCGCCGCTGGCCAGCAGTACCTTGGTCTTCCGATCGAAGCTGTGGGTGCAGCCGGAGGGGCTCCGCCCTCGGTAGACACCGCCGAGCGCGGCACTGATGCCGGCGCTCACGGCAACGCCGCGCAGGTTCACCTTGCCGGTGGTACCGAGCTGGTAGGCAGCGTCGCCGACGCCGCCCGACACGGCGCCGGAAAGCATCCGGCCGCCAACCGACCCGGCGAGCTTGCCCATCTTCCCGGCGACGAAACCGGCAGCCTTGCCGCCGATCGCACCGCTGGCGCCGCCCGCGAGCCCTTGGATCGCGCCGGTACCCAGAGACTGGAAGGCGTCACCCCAGTTATGGATGTTGCCCTGCGCGGCATCCTTGGCCAGGTTGATGATCGCGGCAGTGCCGACCATGCAGGCGACCGCGCCGGCGCCGGCCGTGGCCGCCGTACAGGCGATGCCGGCCAGGATCGCGCCGCCAATGGCGACCGCCTCGATGATGGCGTTCTTGTGGTCCTTCACCCACTTCTCGGTCGCGTTGTACGCGTCCTTGACCTTGTGGGCGACGTGTTTCACCACTCGTGCGGTCCTCGCGACGACCACCTTGCCGGCTTGCTTGACCCGGTGGTACGCCTTCTTGATCGCCTTCCTGACGGTATGAACCTTGTGCGCCACCCACTTCCTTGCCTTGTGGTAGGCATGCTTCACCCACCGATGGGCAGCGTGGTAGGCATGCTTCACCCACCGCGTGGCGGCGTGGTACCTGTGCTTCACCCACCGCTTCGCCGCGTGGTAGGTGTGGTTCGCCCATCGCCTCACCTTGTGGTACGCGTGGCTGACCTTCTTCTGCACGGCCCGGTACGCGTGGCTGACCGTCTTCTTCGCGGCGTGGTAGGTGCGCGCGGCGTAGTGGTACGCGTAGGACGTGTACGAGCGCGCATAGCTGTAGGCGTAGCTGTAGCTGTACGAGACGAAGGACGTCGTGGCGTGCCACGCCGAGGACACCTTCGAGACGGCCTTCTTGCACCAGCCGCAGCTCGGCCAGTGCCCGGTCGGGTCGGTCTCGGTCAGCGGGTTGTCGTCGGCGTAGGCGAACCGGTTGGCGTCGACCGAGTCCGGCACCGGGTCGAGGTCTACCGAGTCGCGCGTGTCGAACTGCCCGGTGAGCGTGTTGTACCAGCGGTTCCACATGTTGACCCGGCCGGTGCTGAAGTCGGTCCACGACGACTGGTAGCCGAGGTTGCCGAGCATCCCGTTGGTGGCCACGATCCGGCCGAGCGGGTCGTAGGTGGTCGAGCCGGTGAGCGCCGTGCCGGTCGCGGTGAGCAGCCCGACCACGTCGGTGTGCTGGTCGGTCCAGGCGTGCGTCTGCGACGCGCCGGCGGCGACCCCGACCAGGTCGTCGTCCTCGTCCCGGGTGTACTTCGCCGCTCCGTCGGCGGCCAGCGTGTTGCCCAGGCCGCTGTACGCGAAACCGGTGCGCAGCAACCGGCCCAGCGCGTCGTACGTGTAGTTCTGCGTACCGCTGGCCGCGTCCTGGCGGATGACCTGTCCGAACGCGTCGGTCTGGGTGAGGTACGTCGCCGACCCGCTTGTCGCCGAGGACAGCGTGCCGCGCGGAGTGTACCCAAAGGACGTGCCGTCGCCGGTAAGCAGCTGGTTGCGCTGGTCGTAGCTGAAGGTCTTGCTGCCGACCGAGGTCCGGTTGCCGGACTTGTCATAGGTGTAGTTGGTGTTCGTGGTGCCGTCGTACCAGAGGATCAGCCGGTCCGCCCGGTCGTAGGAGTACGTGTTGGCGCTGGAGCCGGCGAAGCCCGTCGTGGTCTTCGACGTCTCGTTGCCGTTGGAGTCGTACCCATAAGTGATCTTCGCGATGGAGGTGCCGGCGGGGGTACGCAGGTCGTCACTGACCAGCCGGTGCCGCGAGTCGTAGCCCACGGTCCGCGCGTTGCCGGTGGACCCGTAGGTGACCGACGACACCAGCGAGAGCGGGTTGTAGCCGTACCCGAGCTGCACCCCGGTGGTCGGGTTGACCACAGTGGACACCCGGCCGGCGGTGTCGTACGTGTAGCTGGTCGGGCCCGCGGCGTCGGCGCGCGAGGTCATCGACCCGTCGGCGTTGTATGCGAACGTCGCGTCGCCCGAGGGTCCGGCGGTGGACAGCAGCAGGTTCCGGTCGTCGTAGGCGAACGTGTTGGTGCCGCCGGGTGCGGACGCGGAAACCAGCCGGCCGCCCAGGTCGTAGTCGAAGGTGCGGTCCGCGGTCGCGACCTCCGCGCCGGCACCGACCTGCCGGGTCAGGTTGCCCATGACGTCGTAGGTGTTGGTGACGCTCACCCCGCCCGGCGAGGTTTGCGAGGCGACCTGCCCGACCGCGTTGTAGGACACGGTGAAGGTGCGGTCGGCCAGGTTGGGGTAGGCCGGTGTGGCGGGTTCGATCTTCGACTCGGGTAGGCCCCAGCTGTTGTACGTGGTGAGGAATGCGTTGCCGCGCCCGTCGGTGAACCGCGTCCGGTTGCCCGACACGTCGTACCCGAACGACGTGGTGATCGACTGGGTGGCGCTGACCGGCTGCGTCTCGCTGACCACCATGCCGGTGCTGTCGTAGGCGAACGTGATCCGGGTGGTCCGGGCGTCCGTGGCGGCCGTCACGTTGTTGGCCGCGTCGTACTCGGTCGACTGCGTGGCGAGCAGCACCCCGGCCGCGTCGTACGTCCTCGTGGCGATGTCCCGGCCGGCCATGTCGTAGGTGATGGTCGTGTACGTGCCGTCGACGAGCGTGGTGCGCACCGGCCGGCCGGCGCCGTCGTAGGCGTAGCTGGTGACCGCGTTCGCGCCGTCGGTCGAGGTCAGCGTTTCGCCAGCCGCGTTGTACGTCGCCTTCGTGACGATGTCGCCGGGCGAACGCGTCTCGGACAGCCAGCCGCCGGGCCCGTACGTGTACCTCGTGGTGTGGCTGGTGCCGGTCTGGCGGACCGCCTGCGTGCTGGTCACCTGCCGGCCGAGGAAGTCGTATGTCGCCGAGGCCGTCGCGCCGTTCGGGTCGGTCACCGACAGCTGGTCGCCGAGCAGGTCGTAGGTGTACCTGGTGACGCCGAGGTTCGGCGCGGTCGCCTTGGCGAGGCGCCCCAGCTGGTCGTAGACGTACGTCGTGGTCCGGCCCAACGCGTCAGTCGAGGAGACGAGCTGGCCGTTGTCGTCGTATGTCGCCGTGGTTTCCGGCGTGATGGGTGTGGAGCTGCCGGGCGGGGTGTAGCTCGGCAGCCGGGTCGAGACGACCCGGCCGGCCGCGTCGTAGCCGGCGACCGTGACGTTTCCGTTCGGGTCCTTCGCCTCCACGTGCTCGCCGAAGGTGTTGTATCCGGCGAAGGTGACCGGCCGGGTCGCTACCGGGGCGCCGCCGCCGGTCTCGGCCTGCACCGCCGGCGAGACCGTGACGACCCGCTCGCCGTCCTCGTCGTACTCGTAGCTCGTGGCCTGGCCAAGAGGGTCGATCGAGGACTCCACCAGGCCGTCCTGGTCGCGGACCCAGCTGGTCCGGATCACACCGGCGCCGGCGGCCGGCGCGGTGCCGCCGTAGACGCCGCTGATCTCGGCGGCGGTCAGCACGCGGGAGTACGCCTGGACGTCGCTGACCGAGCCGGCGAAGTAGTCGCCGAGGAAGCCGTGCCACTTGACCCGGCCGATGGCCAGCGGCCCGGTCGCGGTCCACGGTACGAATCCCGCCGGCAGCGCCTGGGTGGCCGCCAGCGCGCCGTTGAGATAGAGCCGCATCTGGCCGGCCGCCGCGTCGAACACGCCCGCCACGTGGGTCCACGTGTTGAGCTGCGCCGGCTGTGGTGACCGGACGTACGTCCCGCCACTGGTCGGGTCGTCGGTGTCCGACATGGACATCGCCCAGGTGCCGGACGCCAGGCTGTCAACCTTGAGGTTGAAGCTGCTCTCGGTGCGGCCCTCCTGCGTCAGGACGGACCGGTTCGTCGAGCTGTCCGTCGGGTAGACCCATGCCGCGAAGGTGAAGCTGCGCGCGGTGTCGACCACCGGGCCGGTGGTCGTGATCACCGAGTTGGTGCCGTTGAACGCCGCGGCGCCGCCGTGGTCGGTCGTCCAGGTCACGTTGGTCGCCGTGGCCGGGCTGTTGCCCCCGGAGTCACGCGCCGTCTGGGCGCCCGACGGCTCGGCGAGCCGCCAGCGGGCCAGCGGTGCGAGACCACCATTGTGGACGGCGTGGGCGAGCGGCCGACCCAGCTTGTCGAAGAGCGTCTCCTCGCGGGCCACCGTGCCGCTCGAGTCGGACATCGTCCGGGACACCACGTCGTCGTCGCGGGAGTACTCCAGCGTCGTCGTCCGGCCCAGGCCGTCCGGGTCCAGAGTGGACGAGACCGTACGGTCGGCCGCGTCCACGGTGTAGGTCACCGTCGTGGCGCCGTTGTTGGTGAGCTGCCTGACCAGGTTGCCGGCCGCGTCGTACGAGTCCTGCTCGGTGGTGAACGTCGCGCCCGAGGTCGGGTCGCGGCGGACCACCGTGGCGGTCAGCTCGTTGTCGGTGTACGTGTACGACGCGACCCAGCCCATCGCATCGGTGACGGAGGCGAGCCGCCCGGCCGGGTCGTACGCCTTCGACGTGACCACGAGGTCCGTGGGCGCGGAAGGGGCGTTCGGGTCGCCGGTGTAACCGACCACAGTGGACGTCAGCAGGTTACCTTCGGCGTCGTAGGTGGACGTGGTGATCCCGCCGTCAACCTCGGTCTCCTTCACCACGTTGCCGTACACGTCGTACTCGTAGCGGGACACGTTGCCGGCCGGGTCGGTGACCGTGTCCTGCTGGCCATGCGTGTTGTACGTGGCGGACTCCGTCCGCGCCGCGTCGCCGCCCGTCGTGTCGGAGACCGTCTGGGAGGTCACTTGACCGTCCACGTTGTACACGGTCGTGGTGACCGCGGTGTGCGCCGCGCCGGTGACCCGGTTCGTGGTGGCCGGGTCGGTTTGTGACACAACCCGCCCGAGGCCGTCGTAGGCGTACTGGGTGGTGAGCCCGGCGGGGAAGGTGTCGGTGGTCTCGGTCTCGCTGAGCACCCGGCCCAGCCCGTCGTAGGTGAACCGGGTGACCTTGCCGGCCGGGTCGGTCACCGAGGCGACCTCGCCGCTGCGGTAGTAGACGACCGACTGCTTGTCCCCGCTCGGCGTGGTGACCGTCATCGGCAGGCCTGGCGGCGCGAGCCCGCCGTCGGCCGCGGCCACCGTGGTGCCGTCGGTGTACGCGGTCGCGGTGACCCGCCCGAGCGGATCGGTGATCGCGGTCCGGTTGCCCTTCACGTCGTAGGTGTAGCTCGTCAGGTACGTGTTGTCGGTGGCCGACGCGGAGCGCCCGTCGCGCATGGTCAGCATCACGTCGTTGCGCGGGTCGGGCGTGAGCACCTTCGTCGTCGCGTCGGGGTAGTACGTGTAGTACACAGTGGAGCATCGGTTCGCCGAGCGGTCCTGGCACGTGGTCTGCGAGACCACGTTGCCGCGCACGTCGTGCTCGCTTGTCGTCACGTTGCCGTTCGGGTCGGTGATGGTACGCAGGAACCCGCCCACGTCGTACCCGTACTGCGTCTTGTTGCCCAGCGCGTCGGTCTCGGCGATCTCCCGGCCGGTCGCCACGTCGTACACGTGGGTGATGGTCTTGTTGCCCGGGTCGGTCACGACGATGGTCCGTACCGGCGCGCCGGAGGACTTCTCCCGCGCCGCGAACTGCGCGGCCACCTGCGCGTTGGACAGCTGGGCGCGGTAGTACGCCACCTCGCCGATCTGGCCCGGGAAGTAGCCGACCGCGGCGGCCGAGTGCGCCGGCCACGAACCGCTCCACTTGCCCGCACCGACGTACGCGTACTGGGCGCTCGTCGCGACCAGCGGCGCGCTGACCGGCGGCGCGACCGGGACGCCGTCCAGGTAGAGCGACTGCGAGCCGGTACTGGCGGCGAGCGCGACATGGTGCCAGTTGCCGTCGTTCACCCGGCCGGGCGACGTGATGATCTTGCTGAGGTCGCCGACCCAGTACGTGCCGCGCAGCTTGCCGTCGGTGCCCACGTAGAGCGCCGGCACCCAGCTGGTGGTGACGGTCGGATCGGTGACCGGGCCGTTCTGGTATCCAAAGAGGACACCGCCGGCGGTGTTGTTGGCCGGCATCTTGAACCACATGCTGATCGACGCCGGCCCGGTGGTCGGCACGTCCTGGGTGGGCAGCCGGAGGTACGACGACGTGCCGTTGAAGCTCGCCACCGTGGCATCGCCCAGCGGGCCGCCGGTCACCCCGAGCGTCACGCTGCTGTAGGTGGCCGTGTTGCCGTTCACCTCGTTGATCGCGTCGATCGTGCCGGTCTCGGAGAGCCGCCAGTAGTCGACAGGACCGGCGGCGAGGGCCGCGCCGGCGTACACCTGGCTGGACCCGGACACGGTCGGCGCGGCGATCCGCCAGACCCCGCCGTTGCTGTCGGTCACCTGGGTCACCGACCCGGTCTTCGGGTCGTACGCGATCGTCGCCGACGGGTTGCCCGACGGCCGCACGATCGACGTCAGCGGATGCGCGGTCGCCCGTCCGGTGTTGTGCACGGCGGTGACGTTCGCGGCGGTCAACGGCCGGTCGAAGAACCCCACCTCGCCGATCGTCCCGTTGAAGAACGTGGCGTACCCGGTGTTGCCGGACTGCTGGTAATGCGACTCGTCCGGCCAGCCGCCACCGATGAAGCCGGCGCCGATGTACATGTTCGCCGCGCTCGCCGCGTTGACCATCTGGATCAGCCCGGTCTTGCTGCCGACGAGGGCGCCGTCGAGGTAGAGCGACTGCGTGTTGCCGGCCGCGGAGAGCACGACGTGGTGCCAGTTCCCGTCGGTCACCGAGCCGGCGCTCGCCATGGGCGCGACGCCGCCGGCGTACCAGAACTCGCCGTACAGCTTGCCGCTGGCGCCCACGTAGAGCGCGGGGGTGTAGTTGCCAGGCGTGGTCGGGTTGGAGATCGGGTCGGCCTGGTAGCTGAACAGCACGCCGTTCGGGGCCGTCGTCTTGAACCACAGGCTGATGGCCTGGTAGCTGCCGTTCGTGACCAGCTTCGAGGGCACCTGCACGCGGGAGGACGTGCCGTTGAACCCGCTGGCGGTGGCCGTCGAGCCCGGCAGCGGTCCGGGCTGCCCCAGGGTGACATTGGTGTACCGGCCGTTGTCGGTGCCGCTGTTGTCCAGCACCGCACTGGTGGCCGCGGTACCGGACGCGTCGCCGAGACGCCAGTACGAGCGGGGGCCGGCGTTGTCCACCGCGCTGGGGTGTCGCGATGCCGTCCCGTACCCGTAGCTGGTGCACGCGGTCGACGACGTCGGCGGGCAGACCTTCGTCAACAGGTCGCCGGAGTAGGTGTAGGTCCAGGTGAGCGCGCTCGCCGGATCGCCCGCGGAGACCGGGTCGGTGACCACCGTCGCCACGTGCGGCACGGTCGCGCCGGCCGGCGTGCTCCAGGTCAGCGTGAGGGCCCGGCCGGACGCCGAGGTGATTTTCGTGGGCCGGCCGGCGTCGTAGGTCAGCGTGGCGGTGCGCCCCTGCGCGTCCGCGATCGATGCCAGGCCGAACTGTCCGGGCACGCCGGTCGCCGCCGTGAACGTGTACGTCGTGCCGTCCTTGTCGACCAGCCGGTAGCCGCCGGTCACCGAGGCGAACGTGGCGAACCGGCCGGACGGCGAGGCGAACGTACCGTCGGCGTTGCGGCCGAACGCGATCTCCTGCCCGCCCGGATACGTGGCCACGGCGGTCTGCAACGCGCCCGCCACGTCCTTCTGCTCGGTCACCTTGGCGTCGAAGACGCTCGACCAGCCCGCGCCGAACGCGAGCCCGACGCGTGGGTCCTGGCTGTTGTAGGCCCGCTCGACCGACAGGGCCGGCCCGACCGCCATCACCGTCGCGTCCGTGGCGGTCGTCGTGTAGTTGCCGACGCTGGGCTCGAACCCGCGCCCGTCGTTCTGTGCCAGCCCCGACGTGATCAGCGGCTGGGGCACCGGCGTGGCCAGCGAGTTCAACCGCTGCGAGGTGCTCAGCAGCGCGGCGCCGTCCTTGGCGCCGACGGTCCAGGAGTACGTCTGTCCCCAGACAAGCTTGCCAGCCGGCACGACCCACGTCCGGGACGTGATCCAGCCGGAGTCGGCGATCTTCGTGCCGGCGCTGTTGTAGACCAGGAAGTCGTAGGTCATCGTGCCCGGCGAGGCGTCCGGGTCGTGCGCGGCCACGAGCAGCTCAGGCGTGAGCGTCGGCGAGGCGTAGCCGGCGGGCGGATACTGCGCATCCACCTGCGGCGGCACGGCCGTCATGATGGTGAAGTCGGTGGTGGTCAAGTCGGTGGTGGTGATGTCACCCGTCAGGGCCGGAGTCGTCGTCTGCGACACCTTCGGCGCCTGCGGGGAGTACGGGGCGAGCGCGCCGATGCCTTTGCCGGGCGGCCGTCCGGCACCGCCGTCCGCCGTGGTGGCGTCGGTGGGCACGTAGTGGCGCTTGCCGGCGGCCGTACCCGACGGTTGCCGTGGTACGCCGGGCACGTCCGGCCAGACCGGTGCGGCGGAGGCGGCCGTCGGGCGCAGCCAGGACCACAGCCATGACACCGGAAAGCCGCCGGCACCAGGGGGCGTGCCCGCCGGAAGAGCGACGGTCAATCCGAAGACCAGCGTGGTGCCTACTGCGATGTGGCGTATGTATCGCGACGCGCGTACAACCGAACCCCGTGATCCCCGCATCTTCGGTCGCCTCTCCAGCGATATTCAAGAATGCTTCGAAGCATCGTGGACCGACCCGGGTGGCCTCCGCAATAGCCAGTTCTTGCGCGAGGTGTCGCGGGGTGGTTAGCGCTGCCGAGAGGCGGCCACCGCGGCGGCGGTGACCAGGCGGTACGCCGATCCGCGCAGGTCTGTGGCGTCCACAGCGGATACGTTCGCCACTGGTGTCCGTGGATTGACCACGTAGAACCTGGTATGCGGAAAGATATGGGCTTTCGCCTGAACCGCCTCGACCGGAGCCGCACCCGCGGCGAATACCATGTCGCACTGCCCCTGCGCAAGGCTCGCCAGGAACGTGGCCGCGTTCGCGCCAGTCTGCTCACCCGCGACGGAAAGGTACTGCGACCTGACCCGGGCGGCCTCCGCGGCCTCCTGGATCCCGGCCCACATCGGCTGCGCCTCCGGCCCGCGGACGCCCCGCTCGTCGGTCAGCAGGCACACGGTGAACTCCCGGTACTGCCGGGCGAGCGGTTGGTCCGCCGCCGGCTTCCGGGACGGCCAGAGCCACCACACCAGCAGCGCGATGACCACAATGGACACCGCCGTCGCCGCCGCCACCAACCGCTTTGTGGGCGCCGTCACCATGGCAGGCAGCATAGCCCGTCATCGACCGGGGAGGTCGCCGCCGAGGTTGGGTCTCGGCGGTACCCGCTGACCGCTCCACGGAACGGTAATTTCACTCCGGAAACAAAGACCACCTACACTCGGCGCACGGCGGCGGCCGGAGCAAGGGCGCGGCCGGAGAAGGTAGGCCATGGAGAAGCGGACGACCGTACGGGACCTGCGGCGTACCAACCGCTCGAGCGTGCTCACGAGGCTGTTCCTGGACGGGCCGCTGAGCCGGCTGGAGCTCGGCCGGCTCACCGGGCTCAGCGGGGGTACGGTCAGCAACGTCACGGCCGAGCTGATCTCCGACGGGCTGGTCGTCGAGGCCGGGCTGGTCGAGTCCGAGGGTGGCCGCCCGCGAGTGCTGCTGAGGGTGGACCCGCGGTTCGGGTACGTGGTGGGCGTCGACGTGGGGGAGACCCGGGTCAAGCTCGAGCTGCTCGACCTGTCCATGCGCCGGCTGTCCACGGTGGACCGGCCGCTGGGCTCATCGCGCCCGGATCCGCGTGCCGTCGCCGACCACATCGCGGCGGGGCTGCGCGAGGCGGTGTCCGCCGCGCAGGTACCGCAGGAGCGGGTGCTCGGCGTGGGCGTCGGCGTCTTCGGCACCGTTGAAGAGGTTCCATCAGCCGCGGTCAGGCGACCGGAACCTGGAGGCACCGAGGTGCTCGTCCATGCCCCGACCGTCGGGTGGGACGCGGTACCGCTGGCCCGGCTCATCCGGGCCGGTACCGGGCTGCCGCTGTTCATCGACAATGGTGCCAAGACCCTCGGTCAGGCCGAGATGTGGTTCGGTGCCGGCAAAGGGGCGCGGCACGCCGTGATCGCGTTGATCGGCTCCGGTGTCGGCGCGGCCGTGGTGACCCACGGCGCCACCTACCGGGGGGCCAGCAGCAGCGCGGGCGAGTGGGGCCACACCACCATCGCGTACGGGGGGCGCCGCTGCCGCTGTGGCGCGCGCGGGTGCCTCGAGGCTTACGTGGGCGCCGAAGGGGTGCTCGACCGGTACCGGCGGGCGCGGGGCGGGCGGGCCGTGCCAGGGCCGGACGAGGAGTCGCAGGTCGCCGCGCTGATCGCGGCTGCGGCCCGGTCGAAGGTCGCTGCCCGCGTCCTTGACGAGACCGCCGGGTACCTCGGCGCCGGCATCGCCAACCTGATCAACCTGTTCAACCCGGAGCGGATCGTGCTGGGCGGCTGGGCCGGTCTCGCGCTCGGATCGCGACTGCTTCCCGAGATCCGCGCGGCCGCGGCCGCACAGGCGCTGGCGCACCCGTACCGCCAGACATCGATCGAGCTGTGCCAGCTGGGCCCGGACGCGGTGGCGGTCGGTGCCGCTACGCTACCGGTGGCAGCGCTGCTCGCCCGTGGCGCACCGGCGCGCATGGACGCCGCCTGACGGCCAGCCCGGCGCGGGGCCGAGGGGCGAGCCGCCGCAGAGGCGAGACCGCTAACCGCGTACTTAATCTTAATTTAAGCCTTATATTGACGAGCGTTCCTGATGGGCATACCGTCCGGTCGATGGCCACGCCATGCGGGGCCAACCCCCGTCATGACCCGCCCGCCCGCCAGAACGGAGTCAGTGATGCGCCTCTTCGGTTCACGCGGTCCCGCCCGCCTTCGACGGGTCGCCACCGCATTGCTCACCACCGCCACCTTCACTGTCCACTAAGGAGCGACGATGCGCCGCATCCGCAGACCCGGCACGCCGGTCGTGCTGGTCGCGCTGCTCGCCTTGGCCGCCGCCGGCGCAGGTACCGCGTCGGCGACCGCTACCGGTACCGCGTCGGTCGTCTTCGCGCCGCGGCCCGCAGCGGTTGGCGCCGCAGCGCTCACCTGGTCCGACGACTTCGACGGCCCGGCCGGCAGCGCACCGGACCCGAGCCGTTGGCGCCACGACATCGGCGGCGGTGGCTGGGGCAACCAGGAGCTGGAGTACTACACGAACAGCACCCGCAATGCCGCGCTCGACGGCAACGGGCAACTGGTCATCACCGCCCGCCGGGAGAACCCGGCCGGGTTCGGTTGCTGGTACGGCTCCTGCCAGTACACCTCGGCCCGCCTGCTGACGGCCGGTACGTTCAGCCAGCAGTACGGGCGTTTCGAGGCACGGATCAAGATTCCACGCGGGCAGGGCATGTGGCCCGCGTTCTGGATGCTTGGCACCAACATCGGCACCGTTGGCTGGCCGAGCAGCGGCGAGATCGACGTGATGGAGAACATCGGCCGGGAGCCGGGCACCATCCACGGCAGCCTGCACGGACCCGGTTACTTCGCCGGGAACTCGCTCACCGGCGGGTACACGCTGGGCGGCGGGCAGGCGTTCGCCGACGCCTTCCACACGTTCACGGTCGACTGGGCGCCCGGCTCGATCGCGTTCTCGGTGGACGGCATCCAGTACCGGCGCTTCACCCCGACCGACACCCGCGGCAACCCGTGGGTCTTCGACCACCCGTTCTTCCTGCTGCTCAACCTGGCCGTGGGCGGCACCTGGCCCGGGTCACCGGACGGCAGCACGTCGTTCCCGCAGCAGATGGTGGTCGACTATGTCCACGTGTTCGCCACCGCTGGCAGCGGAGGCGGCGCCCGCATCGTCGGGTACGGCGGCAAGTGCGTCGACGTGGCCGGCGCCAACACGGCCAACGGAACTCCGATCCAGCTGTGGGACTGCAACGGCACGGCGGCCCAGAGGTGGACCATCGGTAGCGACGGCACGATCCGCGCGCTGGGCAAGTGCATGGACGTCAGCGGTGGCCGCACCGCCAACGGCACGGTGGTCCAGCTATGGGACTGCAACGGTACCGGCGCGCAGCAGTGGCGGTTGACCGCCACATCCGACATCGTCAACCCACAGGCCAACAAGTGCCTGGACGCTACGGGCGTCAGCTCCGCCAACGGCACCCGGCTGCAGATCTGGGACTGCACCGGTGGCGCCAACCAGAAATGGACCGTGTCCTGACGGCACCCGCCGCACCCGGGCGGCCGTGGCCCACATAAAGCTGCGGCCGCCCGGGGAACAAGGCGGTAGCTTGGATGCACGCCCAGGTGGCCGAGCGGCTCGGCGCCGCGCTGTCGCAGACCTGTGGCTTGAGCATCAACGACTTCGAGGTTCTGCTGCGGCTCGACCGGATGCCGTCTCCGGGGCTGCGCCTTGGTGAGCTGAACCCTGCCGTACGGCTGACCCAACCCTCGCTCAGCCGCATGATCGTCCGGTTGGAGCAACCGGGCTGGCTGACCCGCACCGGCGACCCGAACGACCGCCGCGGTGTGCTCGTGGCGCTCACCCCGGCCGGCCGGAGGGTGCTGCAAGGAGCACAGCCATGGCACAGCCAGTCAGGTTCGGCCTCAACGTCGACCCGAACACGGGCGGCACGCGCTCAGCGAGGCGATCGACATCATCCGGGCCAGCTGGGCCGGCCAGCCATTCCATTACGAGGGCAGCTACTACCAGGCCCCCGAGATCAAGCCCGGTCCTCGGCCGGCCCACGACATCGGGCTGTGGCTGGGCGTCGTCGGCCCGCGAGCCGCCAGGCTGGTGGGCGCCAAGGCCGACGGCTGGTCGGTATCCGCCTTCAACGGTCCCGTCGAGCGCTGGGTCGAGACCCTCACCACGCTCTACACCGACTTCCAGATGAGCACGTTCGTCTTCTGGCCCAGCGGTGACCGCGAACGCCAGCCTCACCTGTTCGCCGAGCAGGTGGCGCCCGCCGTCCGGAAAGCGCTGGCCACCTGACTCCTCGGGGTCACGCCCAGCGACGGTACGCGTTCACCGCCAGCGGGGCGAACACCGCAACGATGCCGGCGGTCCAGAGCAGCGACCAGGCGACGGCGCGCCCTGGCGGAGCGTCGAGCAGCAGCGCGCGGACCGCATCCGACAGCTGCGTCACGGGGTTGACCTTCACCCAGGTCTGCAGCCAGCCGGGCAGCTTGCCGGTGGGGACGAAGATGTTGCTGCCGAACGTGAGCGGGAAGACGAGGACCAGGCTCAGCGCCTGCACGGTCTCCGGCGCTCTGGCGATGACCCCGATCAGCGTGGCGATCCAGCTCGTGGCGAACGCGAATGCCAGCATCAGGCCGGCTGCCGAGAGGATGGCGGTCAGGCTGCCGTGCGTACGGAACCCGAGGACGGCGCCGAACGCGAACACCAGCACGATGGACAGCACGTACTTGACCGAGTCGCCGAGGATGTGTCCCACCAGCGGCGCCGAACGCGCGATCGGCAGGCTCCGGAACCGGTCGAAGATGCCGTTGCGGAGATCGGTGTTGAGCGCCAGCGCGCTGCCGATCGTGGCGAACATCAGCGCCTGCACCGCCATCCCGGGGATCACGAACTGGAGGTATGTGCGCCAGTCGCCGGAGACCGCGTTGCCGAACAGGAACACGAACATCAGCACGAACACGATCGGCATGAGCACGATGTCCAGCAGCTGGTCCGGCGTGTGCCGGAACTTGACGAGGTTGCGCCAGGCCAGCGTGATGCTGTGGCGTGCGGCGCGTACCGGGCTCATCGTGTCTCCTCCGCGGTCGCCAGCTGCCCGGTCAGGGCCAGGAACACCTCGTCCAGGCTGGCCAGCCGGACGCCCATCTCGGCCACTTCGATCCCGGCCGTCTCCAGGCGGCCGGCCAGCGCCGCCAGGACCGTGCGCGCCGAGGTGCCGGCGGGCAACGCGGCTGAGACGAGGCTGCCGTCGCGGTCGCCTGCCGGCGTCGCCCCGGTGACGTCGGCGACGATCGCCGCGACGTCGGCGAGCCGGCCGCGGTCAGCGGGGCGTGCCGTGACCGTCTGCCCACCAACCTTCGCCTTCAGCTGCGCGGGCGTACCGGTTTCCACGACTCGACCGTGGTCGAGGACACAGATGCCATGCGACACCTGATCGGCCTCCTCGAGGTACTGCGTGGTCAGCAGCACCGTGGTGCCGTCGGCGACGAGGCCTCGCACGAGGTCCCACACATCACCGCGCGACCTTGGGTCCAACCCCGTGGTCGGCTCGTCGAGGAACAGCACGCTCGGCGTGCCAACCAGGCTCGCGGCCACATCCAGCCGGCGGCGCATACCACCGGAGTACGTCTTGACCAGCCGCCCGCCCGCCTCGGCCAAGCCGAACCGCTCCAGCAGCTCTGTCGCGCGCTGCCCCGCCCGCCGAGCCGGCAGCTCCAGCAGCCGGGCCACCAGCAACAGGTTCTCGTACCCGGTCAGCGCCTCGTCCACCGCCGCGAACTGCCCGGTCAGCCCGATCAGGCGGCGAACCTGCTCCGCCTGGCGTTGTACGTCGAACCCGCCGACCCGCGCCTGGCCGCTGTCCGGGCGGAGCAGGGTCGACAAGATCCGTACCGCGGTGGTCTTGCCCGCGCCGTTGGGGCCGAGCAACCCGTACACAGCACCCGGCGGGACGGTCAGGTCCACGCCGGCGAGCGCGGTGGTCTCGCCGTACCGCTTGACCAGGCCCGCAGCCTCAATTGCCGGTGACATCGATCATCCTTTCGTACGCCGTACCAAAGGATCGTACCATGTACTACTAGTACGCTGTACGACGTGTCAGGCGACCGCCCTCATGTCCCGGACCTGGTCTGGGCGCGCCCGGACCCCGGAGCCCGCCGGCCCCGCCACACCCGAGAGCTGATCGCCGCCACCGCCCTGGCCATCGCCGACGCCGATGGAATCGAGGCGGTCACCATGCGCCGGGTCGCCGCCGAGCTCGACGCCGGCACGATGACCCTGTACCACTACGTGAAGTCCAAGGCCGAGCTGATCGCGCTCATGCATGACGCGATCATGGCCGAACAGCTCGTCCCAGAAGGTGAGCTGCCCGGCGATTGGCGCCAGGCCCTCACCGCGATTGCCCACCGCACCCGCGCCATGTTCCGGCGCCATCCGTGGGCGGCGAGCGGTTTGGAGGCCGGCGGCGGCGGAGGCGGCGCTGCCGGACCCCATGCGTTGCGCCACTTCGAGCAGTCACTCGCCGCCGTCGCGACCACCGGCCTGCCGGCCGAGGACCGGCTCGACCTGATCGCGATGATCGACGACTATGTCGCCGGGTTCGTGCTCAAGACCGACTTGGAGCCCGGCCTGGAGGATGTCCCTCCGGAGGCGGCACCGGCCGTGGCCGAGTACCTCGACCAGCACCTCGGCACCGGAGAGTACCCGCACATCGAGGCCCTCCTCGGCGACGGCGACCGATGGACCGCACTGGCCCGCCTCGCCGCGGCGTACCCCGCCGACGAGCGGTTCGAACGCGGCCTGGCGCGCCTGCTGGACGGCGTCGCACAAGAGGTTGCTCGCCATCGTCGCGCGACCCGCCGCGCGACCTCGTCGAGCAAGCGGCCGTAGGCGCCGATATTCGGTTGACCGACGGTGGCCGTCGCTGGTTGGGTGATGATCGTTACCGGTCTGCCCGTTGCCGGTGGCACATCGAGCTGACGACGAGAGGAGGCGAGAAATGTCTGTCCAGCTTCGAAGCTCTGCTCTGAAAGGTCACCAGACTTGTCGTTTCCTCGCTCGTTCCAATGTGGACATTGCGGCGTAGAGGTCTCGCTCGACGCGCCGGGCACGTCGCATCGCAACCACTGTCCCAGCTGCCTGTGGTCCCGGCACCTTGACCGCAACGTCCCTGGCGACCGGCAGTCCGGCTGCCCGGGTGGCATGGAGCCGATCGCGGTCACGGTCCGCGGCGAACGGCGCTGGATGCTGGTCCACCGCTGTACCCGCTGCGGGCGGCTGCGGCTGAACCGCACGGCCGCAGACGACAACGTGTTGCTGCTGATGCAGCTGGCGGCGTTGCCGCTCACCATGCCGCCCGTTCCGTACGCCGCTGCGCCCCCGCCAGCCTACAATGACCACCAGCCCGCACCCCGCTGGTAGGGATCGCCTCACGGGGGATAGACGCCGTAGCCGTGGCCCTCCGGGTCGGCGGTGAAACCGAGGTCGTTGACCCACATGTTGACGTACCGGGTGAAGTTGGTCCCGTAGATCGACACGTTGCGGGGGATGACCATCAGCGGGAGCTTGACCCGCTTGTCATTGGACTCGTAGTCGGAGTACGTGCCCAGGAAGGCGCCGCGGGCGGGTACCCCGGCGGCCTTGGCCACCGCGGTGTGGTAGGAGTCGCGTGCCCCCCGCAGGAAGAGCTCCTTGACCTCTTTGACCGTGCGGTCGAAGACCAGGTCCTTGAAGACTGTCGCTCCCGACGACGTCACCCGGGTGGTCTGCGGAAAGAAGGTGGTGTCGTCACCGTAGATCTCGTTGGCCATCGCCTGCGGGAAGTCGAACCTGATGGTGTCGGTGTCCTTGAGCCCGCCGGCTGGCGTTCCGCGGTAGAGCGAGCTGTTGACGAAGCGATGCGTCACCTGGCGGTATGACTCGGTGAACGTGCAACCCCAGCTCCACCAGAACGCGTCGGTGGCGAACGCGGCCTTGAAGCCGGCCAGCTGCGCGGCGGTCATGTTCGGTGGGTTGAAGTCTTTGGTTACGCGGGCGTCTTTGTCGTCCGGGTCCCGCGCCGGCAGCCCGGCATTGCCGTCGTCGCTGTTGACCAGCAACGGGCCTTCCCAGAAGCCGTGGCTGAAGATGCTCACCTCGACGAGCGTGCCTTGGGTGTCAGCGTCCGCGCCGACGGACTGTACCGCGGCGTAGAGATCGGTGATCGACATTCGACCGGCGGGATCGGTGTCGAAGCGGGTGTGGTGCCGCAGGCCCGTGGAGTAGTTGGCAGCGGTCACCGGGCTGTGTGTGTTCGTGGTGCTCACGGCTCGTACCGGTTTCCCCGATGCGTCGGGGGTGACCGCGCTGACGGCGGTGGTGCCCGCTCCGACGTCCATGATGGTGACGGTGATGTCCGGGCGCGCGGCGATCAGCCGCGCCCGGCGGTTGCGGGCGATGCTGGCGAAGTCGACGCCGCCGCCCTGGTAGTCGAAGCCGGCCAGGATGATGGCTTGTGGTGGCTGGGGCGCAGTCGCCATGAATCGCTCCTCCGGCGGCGCATCGGGTGTCTTGCGGATGACGGTAGAACCCGCGGCGTCCCGTCCGGTCGGTAGCGTCCAGTACCTGTCACACGCCTGCCGAGTCAGCTTGGGTACAGCTGGCTGGTGGGGATGATGCGCTGTTTGCGGTTCGGGCTGGCCCACAGCAGCTTCAGGTACGCCTCTCCGGTGCGCTCGGTAAAGTCGATCCGGATCGAGTACTTGTGTCCGGCCTGCAGGGTGATGGTGCCTTTGTTCACCGTGGGTCCGTGCGGGGTGGTGTTGTCGATGACGACCTTGCCGTCGACCCACACCTTCACGGTCTCGTCCGAGACCGTCAGGAACGTGTGCGGGCCGGTGAACTGAGGCTGCACCCATCCGGTCCAGCGGGCGGAGAAGTTGTCGACCGGGATGGTCGATGCCGGTGAGCCCTTCGTACGCCAGGCGAAGTTGAGGCTGCGGTCGATCCGGGTCACCGCCGGTGAGCCGGTGAACAGCGAGTTGGTCCAGTACCTCGCGGTGAGGCCGGTGCCGGTGCCGGTGACCGCCGTCTGAGTCTTGATGGTCAGCTCGATGACCGTCGCGATGCTGTCGGTGGCGGTTCCGGACGGGAAGATGTCGAACCCGTCACCCGCCGCCCGCCAGGTGACCGTACTGGTGCTGCCCAGCACCCGCGCCGCGACAATGCCGAAGGGATCGCGGGTCGTCAGGTGCAACGGTGTGCCGGCGGCCGGCCAGTCGTAGACGGACAGGTACAGCTTGTCGCTCTTGCGGCTGACCGCTCCCCAGGTCGGGTCGGCCACCAGGCCGGTGTATGTGGCCCCGTACACCGCGGAGCTGTGCTCGGCTGTGCCGATCCACTGACCGATCTGGCGGAGCCGGCTGGCCACGTCCGACGGTACGACGCCGTGGTCGTCCGGGCCGATGTTGAGCAGGAGGTTGCCGTCCCGGCCGACGATGTCGAGCAGGTTGCGGGTGAGCTGGGCCGCCGGCTTCCAGGTGTCGTACCGGGTCCATCCCCACCGGTTTCCGGTGGTGAGGCAGGACTCCCACGGCGCGCCGTCCATCGGTGCCGTGGGGATGTTCGCCTCGCGCTCCGGTGTGCGGTGGTCACCGTCCACGACCCGCTTCTTGGTGACCCGGTCGTTGAGGATGAGGTTCGGGTCCATGGCGCGCAGGAAGCTCTGCAGGTTCTCGCCGTCGGCCGGGGTCCACCAGTCGCGGCCCTGCCCGTCGAACCAGAGCACGGCAGGGTGGTAGTTGGTCACCAGCTCGCGCAGCTGGGCGTACATGTCCTTCTTGTACTGGGTGACGTCGGCCTGCGCGTGCCAGTCGGTAATCGAGTAGTACAGCCCGAACTTCACGCCCTGGGCATCGGCGGCCGCCTTCATCTCGGCGAGGATGTCCCGGCTCTTGTCGAAGGACGAGTGGTCGCGCAGGTTCCAGCTGTTCACCTGCGTCGGCCACATCGCGTACCCGTCGTGGTGCTTCGAGGTGAACACGATGTAGCCCTGGCCGGCGTCCTTGGCCAGCTTGACGATCGCGTTGGCGTCGAACCCGGCTGGGTTGAACTTCGCCGCTCCCGCCTCGTACACCGACCACGGGATGTCGCATCTAAGCTTGATCCACTCCGCGTCGCGGCACAGCGTGCCGTCCGGTCTGGTGTACTCCCCACCCCAGTAGGTGTAGGCGCCGAAGTGGATGAACATCCCGAACTTGGCGGTACGCCACCAGGCGGTCCGGGTGGAGATGAAGGGGTCATCGACCGCGTAGTTGGTGCCGGGGCCGGCGAGTGCGACCACCTCGTCGGCGGTGGCATCGCTCTGGACGGTCGACGAGGCGCTGCCGGGCAGCAGGCTCACGACGATCGCGAGGGCAACGGCACCCGCAGCCGCGCCCAGCGAGAGGCGCCGACGGGCTGGCGATGGCATGCGCATGAGTCCTCCTGTACCGGCGCCGACCGTGAACCCCCGCGCGATCGATTAGTCATCGGATGTTTACTACCATGAATGCGCGCGGCACGGAAGCAGCCGCTCGGCTCCGTCCCGGCGGCACGCAGCCGTGGGTGGCACAGCCAGTACATGCGGGCAGTGTCCGGGCGCCCGTGATAGGTGGGCGGCCAGCTCGTCATTGGCGTGAAGTCGTCGAGGACGGCAACCCCGCCAGGGCGTAGCCATTCACCGGGCTCCAGCGGCGGCTCGTCTGCCTTGCCCTGACCGCCGCCGTCGAGGACCAGCAGATCGAACGGACCGTCCCCGGCAAGGTCACGCCAATCGCCGGTACGCGCCGTCACGCGCGGATCGTCGGCGAACACCTGTGCGGCCGTCGACGCCGCGCAGGGTCATGCTCGACGCTGACCAGCCGGGCACCTGGGTGTACGCCACACGCCAGCCAGGCCAAGCCAACGCCGTAACCGGTACCGGTTTCGCCGATCACCCCGTTGCCCACACCGCCGGCCAGAGTCCGGAGCAGCCGCCCCTGCTCAGGCAGGCAGGAGTACGCGAAACCGGCCCGGCGGGCGGCCGCGACTGCCACGGCTACCAGCCGCGGCAGATCCGTACATCCGTCGTAGGCAGCGGTCCCTGACGCGGCCACCAATCGATAATGCCGCGCCGCCTCGCCAGGCGCCGCCCGGCCAGGCGGCGCAACGGCCAGGCGGCGCAACGGCCAGGCGGCGCAACGGCATTGGATCAGACCGGGGACGGCGCCTGCTCCACCGCGGGTCGGGCCTGGCTCGCCCGTTGGTCCCGGCGGCCGGCCTCGCCCGGCAGGAAGGCGAGCGCGAGCACGGCGGCGCCCGCCGCGATGCCGCCGGAGCAGGCGAGCAACACATCCATGCCGTGGACGAACGCGCCGGTGACCATCGCAAGCAGATCCGCCGAGCCGAGCTGGCGCGCCACTGCGACACCGGCGGCCACGTTGTCCCGTACCGCGTCGCTGGCCTGGCTCGGCAAGCCGGCCAGGTGCAGCCGGCTCCGGTACGCCGAGTTGAGCACCGATCCCAGCACTGCGACGCCGAACGTGCCGCCGACCTGCCGTATCGCGCTAATCAACGCCGACCCGACGCCGCTGCGTTCCCCGGTGAGCCGGCCGAGTGCGGCATTGATCCCCGGCGGTAGGGCGAGACCTGTGCCGATGCCGCTGATGGCCAGCCATGTCACGGCGAACCCGGTGCCGTCGCGCGTGCTGGTGAACGCACCGAGGATCAGCCCGGCCGCGGCCACCCCGAGGCCGATGACCAGTGTGGTCTTCGGTCCGGCCTTCGTGGAGATCCGGTCGCCGGCGCCGAGGCCCACGATCAGCCCACCGATCAATGGAAGCAGGCGCAGCCCCGCGCCCATCGCGTCGTACCCAAGCACTGCCCGGAAGTACTGTGGCACGGCGAAGAGCAGCCCGATCAGCGAGAACGACAGCAGCGTGGACAGGATCGTCCCCCAGCTGAAGCTGCGTGACCGGAACAGGTCGAGGTCGACCAGCGGCTGACGGGTGCTCCGGCGGGCGACCCGGCGCTCCCACCAGACGAACCCGACGAGCACCAGCGCCCCGGCGGCCATGAACGCCACCGCGCTCCGGTCGCCCCAGCCCTGGTCGCCCGCCTTGATCACCCCGTAGGTCAACGCGACCAGGCCGGCGGTGGACAGCAGTACGCCCACCGCATCCAGCCGCGGACGCGCCGCACTCCGCGACTCGGGCATCAGGAACGTTACGGCGAGCAGCGCGAGGGCGATCACCGGCACATTGATCAGGAACACCGAGCCCCACCAGAAGTGGGTGAGCAGCCAGCCACCGACGATCGGGCCGAGCGGGTACGAGGCGACCGCCGAGCCAGCCACGACCGCCAGCGCGCGCTGCCGTTCGTCCTCGGCGAAGAGCACCGGCAGGACCGACAGGCTCAACGGGAGCACGAACGCCGCGGCCAGCCCGAGCAACGTCCGGGCAGCGATGAGCTGCCCGGCCGAGGTGGCGTACGCGCAGGCGAGCGAGCCGAGCCCGAACAGGGCCAGCGCGGCCAGCAGCAGCCGCTTGCGGCCGAAGCGGTCGCCGAGCAACCCGGCCGGAAGCATCATCGCGCCGAGGACCAGCAGGTAGGCATCGATGAACCACTGCAGCTGGGCGGTTGAGGCGTGCAGGTCCGTGGCCAGCGTGGGCAGGGCGAGGCTGAGCACCGTCGCGTCGATCCCGATCACCACGCCGCTGACGGCCAGCGCCGCGGCAGCCCACCACCGCCGGTTTCCCGTGCTCTCCACCATCGCAACCCCTCGCTCAATGCCGGTCATCGCGGGCCGAGTCGGCCTCCTCACGACAGCGTGCGCCTGAATGTCAGTAACTGTCAACCCGTCGTCCAGCGCCAATCCGCCATACACCGACAACCCGTCACCACCTGCCGAGACCGTGCTACGCTGTGCCGACAAGGAGCCCTGATGCCGCACCACACGATCTCGCAGCCGAGCTCGCCGAACGGCGCTTCGGACCTGCGCCGGCGTAAGCGCATCCGCACCAAGCAGATGGTGCAGAAGGAGGCGCTGCGGCTGTTCGCCGACAAGGGGTACGACCAGACCACGGTCGACGACATCGCGCACGCCGCGGCGATGTCACCCCGGACCTTCTTCCGGTACTTCCCGTCGAAGGAAGACGTCGTGCTCTGGGACGAGTACGACGAGCGCCCGATGCGGGAGCTGCTGCGGATCAAGCCGGGCGAGGACCCGCTCGCCCAGCTGATCCTGCGGCTCCGCGAGATATTCGCCGAGATCTACCAGACCGACCGGGAGCTGCTGCTCGCGCGGATCAAGCTGAGCTTCGCGGTACCCGAGATCCGCGCCCGCTTCCTCAACTCGCAGCTGGAGCTGCTCGGCCCGCAGTTCCAGCAGATCGCGAACGCCATCGGCACCGAGGGGGACGACCTCCAGCTGGCGGTGACCCTGGCCGCCCTGTACTCGGCGATGCTCGTCGCGGTGGAACGCTGGCAGCGTCACGACGGGCGGGAGGACCTGCTCCGCATGTTCGACGACGCGGTCGCCGCTCTCGCCGCCGCCGCCATGGATCTGCGGGACACGGCCCAGGCGGCGCGGGCAGGCACTCGTCCGAGGAAGCCCAGAGCGGTTGCGGCCAAGCGGAAGCCGTAACCCTCGGGGGCCGGGTGAGCAGGCACGGCCTGCCCGCGGGTTCCCGATATGGTGACGCCGTGGGAAGCACCGTCTACCGCGACGCGGCCATGGCCGATGGCCGATCTCCGCGCCTGCGGCTCGGTGTCAGCGTCCTCGTCGAGGATGGCCGGGTCAGCTGGATCCGGCCGACTGAGGACGAGGGTGAGTGTCCGAAGGACTGCTTGCTCACCGACGCCGGTGGCTCAACGATCGTGCCGGGCATGGTGGACGGCCACAGCCATCTGACGCTTCCGGCGGCTCGCACTGGGTCGACCGTGGCGGCGACCCGACCGAGACGCTTCTTGCCGTGGCCGAGGTGAACGGCGAGCTGCTGTACCGCTCGGGTGTCCGGTGGGCTCGCGATGTCGGGTCGCCCCGCCGTGCCGACGACGGCTGCGAGCGGGCGCTGAGCATTGGCATCCGGGATCGCTGGCGCGGGCGTCGGGACCGGCCGTACGTGCGGGCGGCTGGGACCTGGATCACCGTGCCGGGGCTGCTGCCCGCCGGACTGTCGGTGGAGGCGCGTGACGGCGACGAGCTTCTCGCCCTCGCGCTCGGCCAGCTTGACGACGGCGCGGACCTGGTGAAGCTGTACCTCGACGGACCCGATCCGCAGACCGCGCCGTGGTCGGCCGGCGAGCTGGGCCGGGTGGTCGAAGCCGTCCATGCGCGAGGCGCGAAGGTGACCGCGCATTCCACGAGGCTGTCCGGCGCGCGGGTGTGCGCGGCTGCGGGCGTCGACTCCATCGAGCACGGGTTCGAGCTGGATGCAGACGTCGCGCGGACGATGGTCGACCGTGGTGTTGCGTTGGTGACGACGATGACCGTGATGAAGTCATGGCTCACCTTCGCGACGACCACGACGATCCCGCGGTTCGCCGCGGCCGAGAACCGGACGAAGATCCAGGAACGGTTGGAACGGGCCAAGGACAGCGTCCGGCTCGCCCACAGCGCCGGGGTCGCCATCGTCGGCGGTACCGACTTCGGTGGCGGGTCGGCTCGGGCGAACCAGCTTCCGTGGGAAGTGGAGTGTCTGGTCGAGGCGGGCCTTGAGCCGTGGGAGGCGCTGGCTTGCGTCACGTGGCGGGGCGGCGAGCTGCTCGGCGAGCCCGACGCCGGGGTCATCGCGGAGGGCGGTCCCGCTGACTTCTCGCTGGTACACGGCGATCCGCTGAGCGACCCGACGGCGCTCTGGCGCGTCTGGCGGGTCGCCTGACCGGGACCATGGGCCGGCACCTAGGACGCGCGGTACTTGGCGGCGGCGGCGTTCGCAGTTGGACACTGGCCAGCGGCCCGGCCGCAGGCGTCAACGTCGCAGAGCCGGCAGATCCAGGCGCCGCCGTCCTTGCCGCGCACGATGCCGGCCATGAGCCGGCCCATGAGCGAGTACAGCGTCTCCCGCTCGGCAGGGGACAGCTCCTCCAGTGCGTCGCCGAGCACCGCGGCGCGCGCCGCCGACATCCGCGTGGCCACCCTCCGGCCCTTCTTGGTCAGGGCGACCGAGCGGGAACGGCCGTCGTCGCCTGGCCCACGCATCACCAAGCCCGCCTCGGCCAGCCGGTCGACGAGCCGTACCGCGCCTGACGGCGTCAACCCGAGCACCTTGCGCAGCTGGTCGAGGGTCGGCCGGTCGAGGAAATGGTGGAGCGCGGACAGCGCCGCGGCCGCGGAGACGGACTGCCCAGCGGCTGTGGCGACCACGGCCGAGGTGCGGTCCGTGATGGCCAGGGCGAAGGCGCCCAGCAGGTTGGCCTCGCGGTCGAGCGCGGTCACTCGATGACGTACGTGAGTGTGAAGGGCATGAACGGGTAGTCCTCGTGGGTCGACACGCTTTCGCCGTTGCCGCTGATGCCGGTCAGCCCGTCGGTACCCGAGCCTTCCACCACGACCGACTCGCCGCGCGCGGTCGTCCCGTCGTACGTTCCCCGGCCCTGCAGCACGAAGCTGCCGGACCGGCCGCCGAGCTCGCCGGTGACCTGCATCAGCGTCACGTAGGTTGCGGTGCCGTCGGGTCGGTAGTACATCAGCGCCTCGAAGGTGGCCGACGACAACCCGCCGGCCGAGCCGGCGAGGACGACATCCGCCTTGGTGAACTTGCTGCCGTCGGCGAGCTCGCGGTAGGGCTTCTCATCCCACGATGCGATCTTGAGCCTGGACTCCACGGTCTCTGTCATCAGGCTAAAGTATGTGTGACTCAGTCACATGTCAACGAAGCCGAGCCGCCGACCGCGGAACCGGCTCACCCTGGCTGGCTGGGACGATGACGCACAATGCTTCCGTGGACGCTGGCGGCGTGCTGATCAGACCTCGTGAACCCGATGACCTCGGTGGCCTTGTCGACGCTCTGGCGTTGGTGGCGGACAACGACGGTTACCCGAGCCACTGGCCGGAGCAGCCCGCGTCCTGGCTACGCACCAGTGATGCCTACGGTGCCTGGGTCGCCGATCGAAACGGGGACCTGCTCGGCCACGTGGTCCTTCGCCGCCCTGGTGGCCAGATGCCGGTCACCCTCTGGTGCGCCGCCTCGGGCAATGAACCGCACACCTGCGCGATGGTGTCGCGGTTGTTCGTCGTCCCGTACGCACGCGGCGCCGGAGTCGGCCGGGCGCTGCTTGACGCCGCCTGCGCGGCGGCGGCCGACCTGAACCTGCAGCCCGTGCTCGACGTCGCCGACACCAACCAGGCGGCCATCCGCCTCTACCACCGCCTGGGCTGGCAGCATCTGGGCAGCTACCAGCAGGCATTCCAGGATGGCGGGCCGCCCGAGCTGCTGCACTGCTTCGCCGCCCCGTCGCCGTCCTACAGGCAAGGCACGCGGTTGCAGCTCCCTGCTACCGTCACGGTCACATTTCCTGCCATCGGCGGCTCGCCGACGAGTTGGGTGAAGCGACGGGCCAGGGTGGCACGCGAGACGCCGGTCTTGGCGGCGAGCTTCGCCACGGTCCATGGATGAGCCGGGTTGTCGTGCAGCATCCGCAGCGCCCGGCCGACCACGGGGTCTCCATTCGCCCGGTACCAGGCTGGGCTGTTGGCCTCCGACCGGGAGAACCAGCCCCGTAGCACGGCGATGAGCAGCAGGTCGAGCATGCGGTCGAGGACGACGTCCTGTCCCGGCTCGTCTTTGACGATCTCGTCGTCGAGCAGCGCGATGATCGGCGAGTGCCAGGCCTCGTGCGGGAGCACGAGCGTCGGCGGGAGCGCGGCGAGCAGGCGCTGGCTGGCCGCGCTGTGCATCTGATAGGTACCGATGAGCAGCACCGTTGTCCCGTGTGGACTGTTGCCCCAGGTACGCACGCCCAGGTCCATCGCCGCGTGGAGGTCCTCCCCGTCCAGGGTGGTGCAGCGCTGCCCGGGATGGATCACCGCCTGGGGCGGGGTGGCTGGATCGCCGGCAAACGTGTACGGGTCGGGCCCGCGCATGACCGCGACGTCGCCCGGCCGGAGCGCAACCGCGTCACCTTGGTCGGGGACCACCCAGGCCAGGCCCCGCACCACGGCCACCGAGGACAGTGGCGCGCGGTCCTCGATCCGTACGGCCCAGGGCGGCTCGAAGAGGGCACGGAGCAGGAACGCTCCCTGAGCCCGCGGGCCGTCAAGGAGACTCGCGAGCGCGTCCACGCGCCACAGCCTAGACGTACAAACATGAAGTTAGGATCCTCAACCATGGACCGTCTCACGGCATGCCGCTTGACTGATCGCCATGTTCGAGCTGTTTCGAGGCGGCGCGCTGGTCCTGGCCGTGATCACCATGGGGATCGTCACGGGTGTCCTCCAGCTGTACTCGCACACCGTCATGCCCGGCCTGGGACGGACCGATGACCGGACCTTCGTGGGGGCGTTCCAGGCGATCGACCGGGCCATCATCAACCCGTTGTTCCTCGCCACCTTCCTCGGCGCGTTCATCTTCACCGGCTTGGCCGTGGCGCTCAGCTTCGGGGCGAGCTCGCGATCGATGCTGCCCTGGCTCGTGGCCGCGCTGGTCTTGTACCTGGCCGTGCTGGTCATCACCTTCCGGATCAACGTGCCACTCAACGACGCGATCAAGGCGGCCGGGGCTCCCGACCGGATCACCGATCTCGCGGCGGTCCGCGAACGCTTCAACGAGGCGCAGTGGATCCGGTGGAACACCGTCCGGGCGGTGGCCTCCACGGCCGCATTCTGCTGCCTGGCCTGGACGCTCGTGCTGTATGGCCGCATCACCGCCTGACCGCGCCGGGCGGTCGCCGGCTCAATGTCGATAGAGACTGATGCTGTGGCCACCCGCCTTCCGGGCACCGCCCGCCACGTTCTCGTCGCGCTCGCCCTCGGTAGCGCGCTCGCCGCGTGCGACACCCCGCCAGGCCGGACGCTTCCGAGCCCGTCGTTTTCGAGCCCGTCGCTTCCGAGCCCGTCGCTTTCGAGCCCGTCGACCGCCGCCGCCTCCTCGCCCGAACCGGCCGAGCTGGCTGCTCTGCGCGCCCGCCCGTTGCGGTTGCCGACACTCGCGGCCGGCGAGGCGTGCCCGGTCACCCATCCGGCGCCACCGGATCCGCCGCCGCCCAGCGGCCATCCGTTGAGCACCGGCGGACCGCCAAGCGCGCTCGGCCACGCACCGGTGTTTCCAGATGCGCGCTACTTCCGCGGCGACCGTGCCCAGCTATGGGTACGCGCCGAGACAACACATCCCGGCTGGTACTCCGCGAAGGTGCCGTGGGCGAGCCGGACCGGTTACCTCGGCTGGGTGCTCATCCGCACCGGGCGCCTGGACGGCCCGGGGCGGGCGCGGGTGGGCCTGCGCCTCGCCGACGGTACAGCGATCAGCGAAGCGCTCGCGGTCAACGTGCAAGCCGACTGGCAGTTCTGGCCGGGCAGCACCGAGGTGACGGCCCCAGGCTGTTACGCCTACCAGGTCGACGGTTCCAGCTTCACCGAGATCATCGTGTTTCGTGCGGAGCTGGATCCTAACCGGCCGCCGACCACACCTGCGTGACCGTGCCGGTGGGCGTTGCGCCCCATCACCACAAACTCTAAACTCTGGACCTAAGTCCAGAGTAAAGGCCGGTGGGCTCGTGAAGATCGGCCAGGTCGCAGCGGAAGCCGGCGTGAGCATCGACACGATCCGCTTCTACGAGCGGCGCGGGGTGCTCCCGGAACCGCAGCGCCGGCCGTCGGGCTACCGGGAGTACCCGGCGTCCACAGTGGAGCGGATCCGGATGGCGCGCGCCCTGCAGAACCTGGGGCTGGCTCTCGACGAGATCATCGACGCTCTCCATGCCCATGACGCCGGCACGGTGACCTGCGACGGCGACCTCTGGCGGCTGGAGGCCGTGGTCGACCGGATCGACGCCAAGATTGCCGCGTTGCGCAAGACCCGCCGTAACGTCACCAGGACCATCGAGGAGTGCCGGGCCGGCCGATGCCGGTTCTCCCGTTGAACGTCTGCGCGGCGGCGAGCCACCACCGATGGTGTGGTCAGCGCGCGAGGTCCTCGGGGAGCGGCACGTCGAGTACGGCCAGGAAGCGGGCCGCCTTGTCTTCGACAAAGACGTCAGCGTCGTCCAGGTCGTCGTCGTCCTCGTCGTCGTCCAGGTCGATCTCGGCCGGGTCGACGTCTTCGGCAAGGTGCCTGGCCAGCTCGCGTTCCTTCGCCCGGCGCTCGGCTTCGCTGGCCTCACCGCGCAGGTGTGCCCACCAGGCGGCCAGCCCGGCGGACTCCCGCGCCACGTCGGTCGGCGCCGACGCCTCGTCGTCCTCGAAGTAGGTGCGGGGCGTGTATCCGAGGTAGGCAACGCCGCTGCCGGGCCCGGCAGGACGGTAGACGACCGTGGCGACATCACTGTCGTGGATGTCCAGGACGAGCCAGGGCTCCGCGACCTCGGGCAGTCGCTCGAGCTCGTGCGACGCCCAGCGGCGGCCGTCATAGAGGTACGTGCCGAAGAACCCCACGACCATCTCCCTGCTCAGCGGCCCGGTCAGGCGGGTCACCCTGCGCGTGCGGCGCTGGCGCCCAGCTCCCGGACGACGTCGACGAGCAGGTCGAGGTCCGCCGCCGTGGTGCGCCAGTTGCTGATCGCCGGGCGCAGCGCCACCCGTCCACCGTAGACGGTGGTGCCGGCGAACACCCGACCGTCGTCGAGCAGCGCTTCGCCGAGCCGGCGGTTGACGCCGTCGAGCTCCGGTTCGGACATGCCCGGCGGGCGGTACCGGAAGCAGACCACGTTGAGGGGGACCTCGGCCAGGCGTTCCAGGTCGGGTGCCGCGTCGACGGCCGCCGCGAGGTGTGCGGCCAGGTCGCAGTGCCGCTCCACGAGCGCCCGGTAGCCGGTTCGGCCGTACGCGGCGAGAGTGGCCCAGATCGGCAGGGCGCGCGCCCGCCTCGAGGACTCCGGGCCGAGCAGGCCGTAGCCGCCGCGGGGGTCATCCGGGCCCGGCAGGTACGCCGCACCCGGCATGCCGAACGCCGCGCCGAGCCGGTTTGGTTCGCGGACCAGCGCGAACCCGCTCTCGTAGGGCACGTTGAGCCACTTGTGCGCGTCGGCGGCGATGGAGTCCGCGCGTTCCACGCCCGCGGTGAGGTGTGCGGTGCGCGGGGAGAGCGCAGCGAAGAGGCCGAACGCGCCATCAACGTGGAGCCAGGCGCCGAGCTCCTCGGCCAGGTCGGCGAGATCGGCCACCGGGTCAAACTCCCCAGCGTCGGGTTCGCCCGCGGTGGCAATCAGCACCGCGGGGGCGCCGCCCAGCTCAGCCAGCCGCCGCCGGACCGCGGCCAGGTCGATCCGGCCGATGTTGTCGCGGGCGTACACCTCGACCGTGTCCCGGCCGTGGCCGAGCATCTGCAGGGCCTTGCGCGCGCTCGGGTGTACGTACCCGCCGGAGAGCACCGGCATCCGGGGCAGCCCGGCCAGCCCCGCCGAGGTGACGTCGACTCCATGCCGCTGCGCCCACCAGTGTGTGGCCAGGGCCAGACCGGTGAGGTTGGCGAAGGTGGCGCTGGCGGTCAACGCGCCGCCCCAGCCCGTCGGCAGGCCGAACAGCTGGCGCAGCCAGTCCAGCGTGACCGTCTCCACCGCGTCGGCGAAGCGCGACGAGGCCCGTGCGTACGCGTTCTGGTCCAACATGGACACAACCCAGTCGGCGGCCAACGCGGCGGGCGTCGAGCCGCCGATCACGAAGTGGTAGAAGCGCGGCCCGGCCGAGGCGGTCGCGGTCGCCGTACCGACGCGCAGCAGTGTCTGGACCGCGGTCCGGGTGCCGAAGCCCTGTTCGGGTAACGGCCCGTCCAGCTCGCCCAGCAGCGGCTCGGCGGTCCGGTCGTAGACCAGCCGCGCCGGCAACCGGTCCAGGTATGGCCCGGCCGCGTCGATCACCTGGCTGAGCGCTGCCATCGTCTCGGCCTGTTCGTACAACGGATCGCCCACGTCGCCACTGTCCCACGACCGCGGCGGCGCGTGGTCCCCACAGCGTTCCCACAGCCCAGGGTCGTTAGGATGGTGTGCCACGACCGCGAGGAACGGGGGGAGCCCATGTTTGGCCGGCTGGGCAGGTTCGTCGTACGTAGGGCATGGTGGGTCATCCTCGGTTGGGTGGCGGTGGCGGTCGGAATCATCGTCGCGGCCCCGTCACTGGCTGATATCACCTCGGCCGACCAGGGCAGCTTCCTGCCGTCGTCGTACGAGTCGGTCAAGGCGATCGAGCTTGGCAAGAAGGCGTTCCCGCAGCAGACCATGTCCTCCGCGATGATCGTGGTCAAACGCTCCGACGGGCAGCCGTTGACGCAGGCGGATCAGGCCAAGGTGGGCCAGTTCGCGGAGAGCCTACGAGGCAAGGCCATCCCGCACACCATGGGTTATCTGACCGGCCCGCAGGCCGTCGCCCCGGACAAGTCGGTCCAGGTTGTCAACGTCGGGCTCAGCGCGCCAACCCCGGACGACCCGGCTCTGCTCGACGCCGTACGGCAGCTGCGCGCGCAGCTGGGGCCGGCGCTGGCGGGCAGCGGCCTGACCGCGGGTGTGGCTGGCGACGTCGCCAACTTCGTCGACAACGAGAAGACGTTCAACAGCGCGTTCGCGATCGTCGGCATGGCGACCGTCGCACTCATCATCGGTTTGATCCTGGTTATCTTCCGCAGCCCGATCGCGGCGTTGGTTCCCATCCTGGTCATCGGCGTCGTGTACGCGGTCACCACAAAGCTGGTCGCGGCGGTCGGCGAGGCGTTCGACCTCAACGTCAGCCAAGACCTGCAGACCGTCCTGCTCATCGTGCTGTTCGGTATCGGGACCGACTACATCCTGTTCCTCGTCTTCCGCTACCGGGAACGGCTTCGAGCCGGCGACGACAAGCGCGCCGCGATGGTGGCGTCGGTCGAGCGGGTGGGCGAGGTCATCGCGTCGGCAGCGAGCGCGGTCATCGTGGCGTTCCTCGTGCTGCTGCTCGCATCGCTCGGGTTCTTCGGCTCGCTCGGCCCGGCGTTGGCGATCGCGGTCGCCGTCATGCTGGTCACCTCGCTGACGCTCATTCCAGCCATCGTCTCACTCCTCGGGCGTTACTTCTTCTGGCCGTCAAAGTCGTGGCAGCGCCAACCCAAGGCCACTGTCATGCACCGGCTGGGTAGCTCCATCGGACGCCGACCCGCGGTGGTCGCCGTCGCGTCCGGAGGTTTGTTGGTGGCGCTGGCCGCGGGCTGCCTGTGGTACAAGGCCGACTACGACTTCAGCGCTGGCTTCCCGCAAGACACCGAGTCGGCCCGGGCGGCGAAGGACCTGCAGCGCGCGTTCGCCGCCGGAGCCCTGGCGCCGACCGAGGTGTACCTGGTCACAAACGACGGATCGCCGCTCACCGACCAGCAGCTCAGCGCGTTCGCGACCGCGGCGGCGTCGGCACCGGGGGTCGGCCAGGCGCAGCCACCGGTACGCGGGAACGACACGAGCGTGGCTCGCATGAACGTGTTGCTCGATCGCAACCCGGTCTCCAACGAGGCGATCGTCCTCGTCCGCGGCGAGCTCCGGGATGCGTTGCACAGCGCTGCACCACCGGGAACCAGAGCGGTGGTCGGCGGAACCACGGCAATCTTCGCCGACATCAACACCGCCAACAACCGGGACCTGTCCGTGATCCTGCCTGTGGCGGCGCTGCTGATCGGGCTGATCCTCGCGCTGCTCCTGCGCAGCCTCGTCGCTCCGGTCTACCTCGTGATCGCGGTGCTGCTCAACTTCGCGGCAACCCTGGGTGCCACGGTCTATGTCTTCCAGGGCCTGCAGGACCATCCAGGGGTGACGTTCCAGCTGCCGATCATCCTGTACCTGTTCGTGGTCGCGATCGGCACCGACTACAACATCCTCATGATCGCCCGGCTGCGGGAGGAGGCGCGCGAAGGGAAGGAGCCGCGCGAGGCCGCGGCGATCGGCGTCGAGCATGCCGGCCCGACGGTCAGCGCGGCTGGTTTGATCCTTGCCGGTACCTTCGCCGTGCTGATGCTCGCGCCCATCTCGTTCCTTCAGCAGATGGGGTTCGCGGTGGCGCTGGGCATCGTGCTCTCGGCGTTCGTCATGTCGATGTTCTTCGTCCCCGCGCTCACCGCCTTGCTCGGGCACAAGGCATGGTGGCCGGGCCACGGAGACGTCGCGGCCGCGGTTCCGGAGCCCGAGCGGGCGGAGGTCGGCGTATCCTGACCCGCGCCGGGAGGCCCGAACCCGTCAGCCGTCGTTGGCCAGCAGCTCGCCGAGGCGGCGGGTGATCGGCCATGCCCCGTCGGAGCTGTTGGAAACCACGGTGTACGTCAGGTTCGACGCGGGGTCGTGCACGCTGCGAAACGAGACACCGGCGTCGAACCCCTCCAGGACCACGGCGTCGCTCGACGGGTGGAGCCAGAAGCCAAGCCCGTAGCGCATGGACTGCCGCGGCACGTCACTGCGGGGCCGCACCATCCCGGCCACCCAGCCGGCGGACACGATCTTCCCGGCGAACAGGGCCCGCCAGAAGAGGCTGATGTCCGCCACCGTGGAGTAGATCCCGCCGTCGCCGTCGCCCAACACCGGCAGGTGGAACACGTTGGTCCTCGACCGGCCGTCGATGGGCATAGCCGACCGCGGTCCGTTCCGGCAGTTCGTCGGCGCGGAGGAACTCGGTGTCGCGCATGCCGGCGGGTCCGCACACGCGTTGCCGCACGAGATCATGGAATCCCGCGCCGCCGACCCGCTGGACGATCAGCGCGAGTACCACGTACCCGCTGTTGCAGTAGGAGAATCGCTCGCCGGGCGCGAACCTCGCGGGGTGTCCGTCGAGTACCGCCAGATACTGTTCCGTGGTCGCGAGCTCGTGTACCGGTACCGTCAGCACGTAGTCGGTGATGTCATAACCGGCCTCCTCGTCGAGGTAGTCACCGATACCCGATCGATGCGCCAGGAGATGTTCGATGGTGACATCGTTGGCGATGAGCGGGAGATCCCGGCCGAGCACCGAGCGCGCGGTCGTGGACAACCGCAGCGCGTCGTGCTCGATCAGGCTGACAACCCGTGAGCGCGGTCAGCCCCTTCGATCCGCTGGCGATCGCGAACCGGGTGTCGGCCGTGTTCGGTACCTTGTGGCCGGAGGCGAGCGACGCCGTTGCCGGGATCAGGTGTCGAGCAACCGCCTCTTGGCCGCGACGAACTCGTCGTCGTTGATCGCCCCGTCGCGATGCAAGCGGGCCAGTTTCTCCAACGCCGATGCGATTCCCGATGGCAGCTCCGACGCTGCGACGGGGAGACCTGCGGTTGCCTGCGCCGTCGCCGAGCTGACATGTGCGCGCCTCAGCTTGATGTACCGGTAGGCGACGTACCAGCCGTAGATCAGCGTGACCAGAGCCAGCGCCATCGTGACCCGGGCGATCCCGGGGATCGTCGGCAAGGCGTCCAGGCACGACGCCAGGCCGGAAGGCACCGACGTCAGCAGCACAAGGCCCGCGACGATACTGGCGGCCCCTCCGGCTCCCAGCAGCCTCGCCAGCCGGAGCGTGCCGATCCGGTAGTCCTCGATGGAACCGAGGCCGGACCCATCCATGGCCGGTGTCACGGGGCTCCCCTCGTGGCGCATGGTCTGATCGTGCGGTCACGCACTCAGTGATCGCCCTCGGCCATCAACGGCGACCGCTGCGAGTGCACCGCGCGAGATTACCAGGCGCCACGGCGCACCTGCCTTGCCGACGTCACAGCTCAGCCAGCGGATCCCTGACAAGACGGGTCCGTGGGCCCGGGGTTGCCAAAAGTGGGCGACAGGTCCAGCTGCCCTAAAGGGACGAGAATGGTGACCCCGCGCTCCATGTCGTCTCTTCGCCGCTGCCGGCATCGACCCGATCGGAATGTCGTTGTCGCAGCTCATTGGCGGTGTGCGGAGCCGGCGACTCTGCTCGCTCGCCAACTCGGCGACCAACATTGAGGTGGCGGCGCAAGGACCCGCTATTGACGAAGCTGCGCGCGACGCTCGATGATTCGGCCTGCTGTTCAGACCCAACACATCCTTCGCTCGGAGGGTGTGACGACTGGCTGATTGTGAGGCAACGGATGGCCGCGCAGCGCTCGAATGTCGAGCGGCTCCGCGTGCCCAACAATCCTGTATGGCGCCTGCTCTGCGCCGCCGTTGTCCTGGTGGGTGTCGCATCGTTGACGCCAAACCCGCTCGCGCGAAGGCTTCCATCGACGGCGATGGAAGGTCGTGCGGGCGCGCCGGTTGCCGCCAAACCGATCGCTATCAACCCCGACATCCTGCGAGCCGCGCTGATCGTGCGGGAGCTCCGGCTGCGCGCCCAGGCTCGGGGACCGGTCGCGCTCACCGCGGTCAGCGCGCCGAGGACAATGACCGGCGCCGATCTACAGTCGCTGGTCGCGCGGGCAGCACTGACGTTCGTCAGCATCGAGGGCGGTGCCAGCGTGAACGCCGGCAACCCGCACTCCGGCGGCCCGCGTGCCGGCCACCCGGGCGCCGGCAACCCGCACGCCGCGGCCGAGATCGACGAGCTCGCCGCGGCTGAGCTCGCGAAGCTGGCGGCGACCCGGTCTCCCACCATCACCGGGGTCGACCTGGACGCCATGGTGAAGCGGGTCATCGACGGGTATCACCGGTCGGACCGATACCACCGGCCGGCCGGCTCGGGCGATGGCGAGCACGCCCTCACTGCGGCTTCGGCGCCGCCGGCCGGAACCACCGCCGACGCGCCGCTGGCCGACGGCCAACTGGCGTCCGCGCTCACCCAGGCCAAGGCCGATTGGGCACGGGCTCGGCCCGGAGTCGACTTGGGCGACGTGTCGGCCGACATCGCCGACCTGCCGGACCTGCAGATCGGCCACAACGAGGGCAAGCACATCACGATCGACGCGACCGCCGCCGGCTTTGGCTGGGACGCCACGTACCCCGGCGAGCAGGCGAGCCGGATGGACCTGCTCACGGCCGTACGGCACGAGATCGGGCACGCGCTGGGCCTGGAGCACTCCGCGGACGGCCTGATGGCCGAGACGCTGGCGCCCGGCGAGACGCACGGTGTCCCGCCCGCGCCGGCTGCTCCGCCGGCGCCACCGGTTGCTCCACCGGCACCGCCGGCTGCGGCCGACCCGCCCGGCGAAACCCCGGCCGATCCGCCGGCCGATCCGGCGAGCCCGCCCGCGGATCCGGCCAACCCGCCAGCCGACCCGGGCACCGCGCCGGACCCGGCCGCAACCGATCTGTCCACAGTGGAGCCTTCCGCGGCCGAGCCGTCCACAGTGGAGCAGTCCACGGTGGAGCCATCCGCGGGCCAGCCGGCCGCGCCGCAGGTGATCTACGTCAACCTGACCGGTGCGCGGGGGATCACGTACCGCGGGCCGGTCACGGTGCACCTCGATGTGCCGGCGCTCGTGGTCCCGCGCCACCTGCGTGGCCAGGAAGCCGCTGTCAGGGCCGCGCTCAAGGCCGACCTCGACAGGTTGCTCAGCGGGCAGGGTGTCGTCGTCACGCTGGCCGACCCCGGTCCGACCGCTCACTCGACGATCTACGTCGGTGGCGACGGCTCGGCGTTCCCGGCCGCGTGCGGCTCGATGTACGGCATCTCGGAAAAGGTGGACGCGGGCAACCGCAGCCCCGACGACCTCGCGCTGGTGTTCAGCGAGAACATCCCGTCAGTGGCGAGGACCGCCGAGGGCTACGCGAAGGACCTCGCGAAGTACGTCGCACACGAGGCGGGGCACCTGCTCGGCTTCGAGCACGCGCACACTCCAGGCCACGACCATGGCGGCAGCGCCGGCGGCGGCGCGGTGTGCCACGAGCTCGCCGAGCTGGCGTGGAAACCGTTCACGCACGTGGAGATCGCCAAGGACGTCCGCGCCGACATCATGGCCGACGGCAAGCTGGCCATCGGCGGCAAGCAGTACGACGTACACCCGGCGATCCGGACCGCGCTGGAGCAGTACCCGGCGTTCTACTACGCCGGCGCGGTCGGGCCGGACGGCTTTCCCGACCTGGTCTTCGGCCAGAGCCTGATCCATCCGGTCGACACCGGTACCTGGATCGCGCGCGCCTTCGACATGGCGTGGGCCGCGCAGACCGACCCGGCGTACACCTCGCAGGAGCGACAGCAGATCCTGGCTTGGACCTACGGCTTCGCCACGCACGCCGCTGGTGACTTCTGGGGGCACACGTTCGTCAACGAGCTCAGCGACGGCGTCTTCCCGGCGATCAGCGAGGTGGCCCAGGACAACCAGGACCTGGCCAATGCGGTGCGGCACCTAATGGTCGAGGCGTACGCGGGCGACGCCACCCCGGGGTTCGACAACAACCCCCAGCGCAGCCTGCTCCCCGACGGCGACATCAGCGACGACGCCACGCCCGGCAGCGCCTTCGACGCCCCGGTCGACTTCATCTACCAGGTACTGATCAAGCCCTTCCCGGGCGACCCGACCGCCGCGGCGAGCACGCTGCTCACCTCCCTGGTGGCCAACGCCGGCAGCAACACGTTCACCCGCGTAACGGGCAGCTTCCTGGCCGACGGATTCAAGGCCGGCCAGCTGATCCGGGCGTACGGCTTCACGCTCGGCAAGGGTCCATTCCATGTCGTGTCGGTGTCCGCGACCACCCTGACCGTCGCCGAAACGCTTGTCAGCGAAGCCGCCACCGGCGACGAATGGCTGTCCACACAGGGCAGTCGCGGCGCGGTCATCGACAGCTTCTTCGAGCTGCAGAACAAGGTCGACGCGCTGGTGCTGATCGCCGACGCCGGCAAGCCGCCGCTGACCCAGACGTTCGACCAGCTGGTCGCGCAGGTGATCGCGGCGCTGCAGGACAACGACCCGACCACGCCGAGCGCGTCCCTTGTGGACCAGCTCTTCCGGGCGTACCTGCACAACTGGACCGCCGAGATCACCAGCGGCCTGCGGAACTGGGCGCGGCTGGGCCTCGCGACCTCCAAGGCGCTGTTCGACGCCGATGCCCGCCGGCACCTGCAGAACGCTGTCGGCGCGAACCGCGGCGTCGACAGCGACCCGACCCGGGCAGACGCCGAGAACGGCGTCGGCCTGCTGGACACGTTCCTGGACCAGCTGGACGACCCGAACGGCGACGGGCTCATCGACGACTCCTTCATCACCAACCACCTGCTCCCGATGTACGGCGTACCAAAGCTGCTCGCCGACTTCCGGACCGCGCTCGCCGCCTTCGGCGACCTAGTGGACGACAACATCGTCGGACCGGCGCGGCTCGCTTTGAACCCGATCCTGCAGTCCCTGGCGGAGCTCAAGGACATCCCGAAGCAGTTCCTCAAGAACCTCGTCGAGCAGCGCTTCGGCGTGCCGTTCGACCTGTTCGAACAGCTCTCCGGGCTGGGCGCCAAGATGGATCTCGCGTCGGTGACCATCGGCACGGACGTCGTGCCGATCTTCGGTCCGGGCGACCACGCCAAGGTCGATGGGTACCTGTACATCAACGGGATCCCGCTGTCCGACCCGCTGAACCCACTCCTGGTGGGCCGGCCGGGCCTGACGTTCTACCCGGGTGCCCGGCAGCGCCTCGACGACAACGTCGAGTTCGACAAGGAGGCGTTCGCGCCGTACTTCAACAGCGTGGTCCTGTCCAAGCTGTTGCTCCTGCACGAGGACCCGCTGTTCGGCAGCACCGCCGCCGACGACAACGGGCTCAGCAAGGTGATCAACGACCAGCTGCTCGCGCTGAACCCGGGCGCCACACCGGCGTACGACTTCTCCAAGCTGAACCTGGTCGGCGCGCATGGTGGCAACGTGATGACCGCGACGCTGCCGATGCCCGGACGGGCGGCGCCCGAGCTGCGCGACGTCGGCCCGACGTTCGACTCGACCAAGGTCCTGCTCGGCGGGCCGGGCGACCAGCGGGAGTGGCGGCTGGACGCCCGGCCGTGGCTACGCCTGATCGACGGCGACCACAACTGGCGCGAGAACGGCTACACCACAACGACGATGCTGTTCCGGGTCAGCATCCCGAACACCGCCGGCGCCACCGCCACGTGGGATCGGGCGCTTCCGCCGGGCCAGTACCGGATCCAGGCGAGCTGGCTGGCCAACGTGACCCAGCGCTTCGACTCCGCTGACCCGCTCGCACCGTTCGACATCCAGCCGGCCCGCCAAGCCGTGTACGACATCTTCGCGGTCGGCGCGGGCGGCGTACTGACCCGCCTGCTGCCACCCGTCACGGTCGACCAGCGCCAGTTCCCCAACGACGACACCGACGGCGGCATGGGCTTCGAGAACCTCGGTGTGGTCACCCTTCCGGCCGGCAGCACGCTGCGTATCGTCCTGCACAACGGCGGCAGCGCCCGCGAGAGCATCCTCGCCGGTCCGGTGCGGGCCGTCCCGGTGGCCGGCGGCACCGCGACGCGCATCCAGCGCGACCGCGACCCGAGCACGCTCGCACCGATCGCCGGCAGCGGGTACAGCGACTCGGACGCGCAGTGGAAAGACCTCACCTACCAGACCGGCACCGGAAACTTCCCGCTGTGGGAAAGCACCTTGCTGCGGCCCGTGTTCCGGGCGCTGTTCAAGGACTGGCAGAACGGCGCGCTGCAGTTCCCCGACCTGGGCGACACCCCGTCCGACGACCCGAACGCCACGGGGCCTGGACCGGCGGTGACACCAGGCCCGTACGTCACGCCGTTCGACCAGCCGGCCCCGCCCGCACCGCCGTCCGGCCTCACGATCGTGGTCACCGGCGCGCAGACCGTTACCCTGCCGGGCGGCGTGACGATCGCTTCCATCACTGGCAACGGCGACGGTACGCCCGACTCGCTGGTACTCCTCGTCGCCGGCGACCTGACGCTCACCGGCCCGGCGGGTGGTGGCGGGCTGGCGAGCCTGACCATCAACGCCGACGGCACCATCACCGTCCTGCCGGGCGTGGTCATCTTCACCCGCCAGATCGCGGCCGGCGCCAACCCGTTCACCGCGCCCTCGACCGGCAGCTCCGGCAATGTCTTGCTGCGGGCTAAGAACATCCGGGTCGGCTCGGGCGCCGCCATCCTGGCCAACGCCGACAACGGGTTCACCTCCGGCGACGTGACCTTGGAGGCGAACCGGTCCCAGGTGCTCACCTGGTTCGCCGGTGTCATCGGCTTCACCAACCTCTTCGAGCTCGCTTCCGTCGAGGTGGGCGAGGGCGCCGCGATCCGCGGCCGGGACATACGCCTGAGCAGCCGGGCGGCGAACTTCAAGAGCGCCGACGAGCACGTGCTCGCGCCCGCCGACTTCGGGCGGTTCGCCGAGCTCGCCGCGCCGGTGCAGACGTTCCTCGCGCAGTTCCACGGCCAGGCGATCGTGGTGGTGGCCGACGCCCGCGCGCTGACCGAGATCGGCGTGGGTGCGACGGTCACCGCGGACCGCGACCTCACCGTCGAGGCGCACGCCGAGGTGGACCTGCTGCTGCGTACCCTCGGCCGGCACTTCGGCCTCACGTTCGGCAGCGCCACGCCGACCGCCGAGGTGTCCATTATGGACGGTGTTCTGCTGACCGCTGGCCGCTCGGTCGACCTGCACTCGTCCACCGGTACGCACCTCGACGTGGCGGCCGTGGTGCCGGACGGCGGCGACGTGGCGAACCTGTCCGTGGCGTTCGGAAACGTACGCGCGACCTCGACGACGCTCGTGCGGCCGGGCGCGCTCATCAACGCCCTCACCGTCACCGTCTCGGCGGACAACAGCAACTCGTACTCGACAACCGCGGTCGCCGCGCAGTTCCTGGCGATGGCCGAGCCTGACCTGTTCGGTACCGGCTTCTCGGCCGGCATTGGCGCCGCGGCAGCGATTGGCTTCTACCAGTCGTCGGCGAGCGCCTCCGTGGCCGGCACGGTCAACGCGACCAACCTGACCGTGCGGGGAACCTCGGAGAACACCAGCAACCAGACCCGGGCGTTCGCCTCGATCAGCAGCCCGGCCGGCGCGAGCGAGCTCGCCGATGCGTTGCGCGCCTTCCTCGGCACGGTCAACCTCACCACCCAGGCCGGCGGCCGTACGTTCAACCCGAACGGACCGGGGACCGACATCGTCCTGGCCGGTGCGGTCACCCTGGCCGAGAGCGAGAACAAGGCCGCGGCGCTGCTCGACGACGGCGCCTGGGTGCGCCTGGCCGGTAGCCTGACCATCGACTCGCATGCCATCGAGCGGTTCCGGGGCAGCGCGGTCGCGCACGCCAACCAAGGCGCGACCGGCGTGGCAGGTGCCGTGATCTGGTCGCGGCTGGCGAACCAGGCGACCTCGTTCATCGGGTACAACGCGGCAGCCGACGTGGTCCACACGATCACGATCACGTCGACGGCCGAGGTGCGCAGCCCCGTACCGACGTTCGACCCGGCCATCGACCTCACCGGTGGCGCGAGCGGCACAGGTCTGGACCGGATCGGTTCGGAGCTCGCCGCCGCGAACCGCCTCGGCGGGCGGGTGTCCGCGGCGCTGGCTCCGGTCGCGGCGTTCCTCGCGCCGTTCCTCGCCGACCCGGTGCTGATCGGCACGACGTACGCGCATGCCGGTGCCGGCGGGACGACGGCCGCGATCGCGGGTGGCGTCAACTACGTCGACATCTACAACCTCGCCGCGTCGGGCATCGCGCCGGGCGCGAGGGTCAACCAGCATGGCCTGTTCGCCGGTACCGACCAGGACGTGGCGCTGGACGCGCGGGCAAGCGTCGCGACGGTCAACATTGCCGGGCTGCCGTCCGCGCTGACCCTGCGCGGCGCCGGCGGCGCACCGGACGTCAGTGTCGGCGGGTATTGGGGCGGCGGCTTCATCGACAACTATGCCCGCGCCACCATCGACGATCTCGCCCTGGTCCGGGCGGCCCGCGACGTCTCGCTGCACTCGCTGACCGACACGCGCGTGCTCGATGTGGTGGTGCCGGGCGTGGCGGGCGGCGACGTGGCGGTCGACGGCTCGGTCGGGGTTGTCGTGCTCGGCCACGAGTCCATCGCCGCGATCGAGGACCGGGCCGCCGTGGACGCCGGTCGCGATATCGCGCTCACCGCGGACAACGCCACGATCGTGGTGAACCTCGCCGGCGCACCGATCGTGGGCGCGGGCACCGGGGTCGGTGTCGCGGTCGCGTTGACCGTGCTGGCCCGGCCCCGGGCGCTCGCCGACCGGGCCGAGCTGGAGCCGGCCAACCCGATCGCCGCCGCGCAGCGGGAGCCCGTGGGTGGCAGCAGCGTGCGCGCCTTCGCCGGCAATGCCGCCAAGGCGATGGGTCCGACCGGCACCGGCGGCGCGCGCGGCAAGCTCCACGCGGGTACCGGCAGCATCCGCATCCTGGCACGCAACGACCCGCTGGCGAACGAGCTCTGGACCGCCGCGGTCGCCGGCACGCCGTCGACCGGCGCTACCGCCATCCCCGCGGGCGACCAGCTTCAGGGCCTCACGTTCGGGTTCGGCCTCTCCGCGGAGGTCGCGGCCAACGTCGTGGAGCGGCGCACGCAGGCGTACGTACGGGACCTGACCGATGCACAGGATCTGACCGACGTCCGCGTCACCGCCGCGGGCGAGGTGCACCTGGAGGCGTCGGACTCGCCGCTGCTCGTGGCCGCCGCCGGCGGCACGGTCGGCGCAAGCTCAACGGCGATCGGTGGCTCGTTCGCCGACAACCACCTGACCGACACCGTCTCGGCCTTCACCCAGGACGTCACGCTCGCCGCGGCCACCATCACGGTGCTCGCCGACTCGCACGCGATCCTGCTCGGGTACGCCGACGGTGGCGGCTCGGCGGCGAGCGGGGCGAGCGTGGCGGGCTCGGCCGTCGTCGTCAACACCGACGACCTCGCCGAGGCGGCGCTGGGCGCCCGGACCCGCGCCGTTGTCGCCGGCGCCGCACGAGTCCGCGCCGACTCCACGTGTGACGCGACGACCGACGCGGGTGCGGCGGCGTTCACCGTGCGCGGGTTGCTCGGGGTCGGTGCGGCGCTGGGCAACGTGAACCTGGGTAACGGCGCGCGCGCCTTCATCGGCGAGGACGCCATCATCACCGCCTCCGACGGCGACGTTGACCTCACCGCGTCCAGCCGCGAGCGGGTCCGCGGGTTCGCCGCGGCACTGGCCCAGGCGAGCGCGATCGGCGAGCCAATCCGGGTGTACGACAACCGGGGTCCCCCCGCCTTTGTCGGTAGCAACGTTGGACCCTCCCGCAACACGACCTCGGTCGCCATCGGTGACCTCAACGGGGACGGCCGCCCCGACCTCGTCACAGGGAACTTCGGCCAGTTCAACCGCCGTTACCTCGGCGATGGCGCCGGCGGGTTCGACGCCGGCAAGGACATCGGCACCGACCTGCTGCTCTTCGCCGCCATGGTGACCGCTCCCACGGCCGAGCAGCTCGCCAACTCGCAGATCCCCGACCTGACCACCTCCGTCGCACTCGCCGACGTCGACGGTGACGGGGACCTCGACCTGGTGGCCGGGAACTTCCTCCAGCCGGCGCGGCTCTATCGGGGCGACGGCAAGGGCAACTTCCTGCCCGGTACGAACATCACCGAGGCGGGCCTGCGCACCAGCTCTGTAGCGCTCGGCGACGTGACCGGCGACGGCCGGCCGGACCTGGTGCTCGCCACGTACGACGGCCACAAGCGCCTGTACCGCAACCTCGGCGGCGGGCGGTTCGCGCCCGGCGAGGAGATCGGCAGCGAGAGCGGCGACCTCACCACCTCGGTGGCGCTTGCCGACCTCGACCGCGACGGCGACCGGGACCTCGTCGTCGGCAACGCGGCGATCGACCTGGCGCCACTGGTCGACCAGGGCCTGGTGGCTGCGCAGGATCTCGTCAACGGCGCCGTTGTGCGCATCGTCGATCTGGTCAACAGCGGCCTGGTGCGGCTGGTCGACCTCGTCGAGCACGGGCTGCTCGACATCCTGGACTTCAACGGCCTGCGTAACGTATCCATCGCGAGCCTGGTCAACTCCGGCCTGACCGGGCTCAACAACCTTGTCCTGAGCGGCCTCGTGACGCTGGGCAGCTTCGTCAACATCCCGCTGGACCGGAACGCCCTGATCGCCAGCGGCCTGGTCACCGCCGCGCAGCTCAACTCGGTCTTCGGCCCGCCGCCGGCCCCGGTGACGCTGGCTGCCCTGGTGAACTCCGGGCTGGCCAACCTCAACTCGTTGGTACGCAACGGCTTGGTGACGGTCGAGAACCTCGCGCCGGGGAGCACCACGCTGCCGCTCGGCGCCCTGGTGAACAAGGGCGCGGCGAGCCTGCGCGACCTGATCGCCAAGAACCTGGCCGACCTGCAGGACCTGCTCCTCGACGCGCTGGACCTGCGCAAGCTGCTCGACTCCGGGCTGACCACGCTTGGCCAGCTGGTCAACAAGAACCTCATCAGCCCCAAGGACCTGGACCTGACCCACCTCAACCTCGACACGCTGCGCGGCGCCCTGCGGCAGGGCACCCCGAGCCGGGTCTACCGCAACGACGGCACCGGCGCCTTCGGCCCGCCCGTCACGATTGCCACCGCACCGACCATGGCCGTCGCGGTCGGCGACGTCGACGGGGACGGCAACGTCGACATCGTGCTGGGCAACGCGCTGGCCCGCCCGCTGTTCGTCCGCAACCTCGGCATCAGTGGCGGCGTGCTCCGGTTCGCCGCACCGGTCAGCATCGGCTCCGTACCGGCGGACGTGGCGCTGACCGACGCCGTGGCATTGGGCGACCTGGACCGCGACGGCGACCTCGACCTGGTGGCCGGCAACCTGGGCGCGCGCAACCGCCTGTACCTGTTCAACCGGACCAGCGGTGCCTTCGGGCCCGGCACCGACATCACCACGGATGCGTTCTTCACCACCTCGCTCGCGCTGGCCGACCTCAACCGGGACGGCGACCTCGACGTGGTCGCCGGCAACAACCGCCCGAGCCTCGGCGTGGCGGGTTCGCTCAGCTCCGCGACAATCGACGCGCACACCGAGGCGTTCGTCGACAACGGCGCCAACGTCAGCGCCGGCCGCAGCGTCACCATCGACGCGCGGGATACGGCGGACGTGGTGAACCTGGCTGGCGCAGCGGCGGATGGTGCCACGGTCAGCATCGGCGCCTCGGTCGCGTACACCAACGTGGTGCGCCACCTCACCGCCTCCGTCGGTACTGCGAGCGTCACGGTCGCCAGTGGCGCCGGGCTGACCACGCCGCAAGGGCTGACCGTCAACGCTACGGCCACCGACGTCATCCTTACGTTCGCCGCGGGCGCGGCCGGCGCGGAGCAGGGCAGCATCGCGGCCTCGGCGGCGTACAACGCCATGGACAGCACGACGGTCGCCGCCGTACGCGAGTTCGCGATCGTCAACGCGACCAACCCGGCCGCCGCCGGTGAGATTTCGGTCCGCGTCCAGGCCGACCACGTGAGCGACGTGCTGAGCCTGACCGGCGCACGGGCCGGGGCCGACACGCTCAGCCTTGGTGCGGCCGCCGACGTGACCAACCTCAGCAAGACCGTCGAGGCGTACATCGGTATCGGTGCCAGCGTCACGGCGAACGACAACGTCCTGGTGCGGGCCACCTCAACGGACCATCTCGTCGGTCTTGCCGGCGGTGTCGGCGCGGCCAACTTCCTGGCGCTGGCCGGATCGGCGGTGCTGATCACGACTCTTGCCACCACCCGGGCCCACATCGACGGGTTCGTCGACGCGGGCGGCAACGTGATCGTCACCGCCGACCGGCTTGCCGACCTCGGCACGCTGACCGGTGCGGCAGCGCTGGGTGCTCGGTTCGCCCTCGGCCTGTCCGTGTCGGCCATCGTCCACAGTGAACAGACCGAGGCGTTCGTCGGTACCGGTGCCGACGTGCTCGCCCGCGGTGTCCGGGCCGCAACCGCGGTGCGCGCCGACCGGGACCCCGCTACCGGCGCCCCAGTGACGCGCGGCATCCTGGGTGTCGCGGTCGTCGCGACGTCGGTGCAGCACATCACTCCGGTCAGCGTGGGCGCCGCTGGTACCCTGCTCGCCGGGCTGGCCCCATCGGTGAACCTGGGCGCGGCCAGCGGTACCGTCACGGCGCGCATCGACGAGGGCGCGCGGGTGCGCGCGCTGCTGCCCAGCGACCCGGCTCTTCCGCTCGGCCAGATCGTCCTCGTCTACGCCGACCACGAGGCGCGGCTGTCGGGTCTAGCCGGGGCGCTGTCCGCCTCGCTTGCCGCCGGAGTCGGCGCGGGCGTCGACGCCACGGTTGTCACCACAACCACCCAAGCGGCGGTTGACGGCTCAGTCACGGTAAACCTCGACGTGGAGATCCGGGCGCTGTCGTTCGAGCAGATCGCCTCGCTCTCGGCATCGGCGGACGCGGCGCTCGCGGCGGCATTCGGCGGTGCGTTCGGTGGACACCTGGTCGCGCCGACCACCCGGGCGCTGGTCGGGGCGGACGCCGACATCCTGGCGCCAGGCAGCGTCCTGGTGACCGCCGACGACCGGACCGACATCGTGGTCACCGCCGGCATCGCCACCGCCGCCCTGGTCGCCACCGCGGGAGCCGCCATTACCACGGTGGTGCTCCGCAAGACCGTCGAGGCGCTGGTTCTGGGAACCGTCACCGCACTGGGCACCCGGCCGGCGATCCTCGCCAACACAGGCGACCTGGTACCGACACTGGTCTTCGACCCGCTCGGCCACATTCCGGGGCTCGTCGGGTCTATTGCGCTGAACGTCATCGGGTTCGTCTTCGACAACCCGCTGCGGCGCATCCTCGCCGAGCAGCTCAACTTCAACGGAGACCTCGACTTCCTGGACTTCACACCGGTCAGCGCGCCGCCGGACGACCCGGATCTGACCTCGAACCGCACCGTCGCGCCGGTCCGCCGCTTCGTGCAGGGCTTGGCCGTGGCCGCCACCTCCCGCGACAGCGTGAAGACCTTCGCGGTCGGGTTCGCCGCCGCAGTGCCGGCCGCGCCCGCCATCTCGGCGTCCGCGGTCGTCACGCTCAACCGCACCTCGGCGGCGATCTCCGATGGGGCGCGCGTGAACCCGGACAACGCCGGGGTCGGGGCGAACCAGGCGGTACTGGTCGGCGCCGGCAGCGACCTGTTCCACCTCGCCGTCGTCGGCTCCACAGGCGTCAGCGCCGTGGTCTCCGTGGGCGTCGCGGCGGGCGCCCTGATCACCGACAACCTCACCGAGGCGTCCATCGGTGCCGGCGCCCTCGTGCAGGCCCGTGGCGACATCCTCGTGACCGCTGTGGCAACCGAGGACGTGCTCCTCTTCGCCGCCGGGTTCACCGCCGGACCAGCCGTCCTGGCGCACGGTGCCGGCTCCGTACCGGTCGTGTCGCTGGGCAGCCACGCGCACGCCTTCATCGGCGCGGCGGCGACCGTGACCGCCGGCGGCAACATCCTGGTACTCGCGCGCGACGACACCGACATCGACCTCATCGGTGGCTCGGCCGCGTTGGGCGGCGGAGTCCTCGGCGCCGGGGCCAGCTTCGCGGTCGCGTTGGTGCGCAAGGACACCCGGGCCTGGATCGCGGCAGGCGCGATCGTCAACGCGCTCGGTGGTACGACCACGACGATCGCCGTCGCCGACGGCACCGTGAAACCGGCGTTCGGCGTACAGCTCATCCACGGCCTCGGCGTGCAGGCACGGTCGACCGAGAGCGTGTTCAACCTCTCGGTCAGCGGCGGCGACTCGGGTCCGCAGCTGATCGCTGGTGCGATCGCCGGTGCGGTCGGCTTTGCCGTGCTGGACTCCGACACGGCGGCCTCCGTGGAGGCGGGTGCCCTGGTCAACACCGACACCGCGGCTGCCGACCCGCGCCAGACGGTGAACGTCTCGGCCACCAACGATGCCAAGGTCTTCGGGTTGGCGGTCAGCGTGGTCTCCGCGACGCTCACCTTCGGCGTCGGCATCGACGTGGGGATCTTCGACAACGACACCACGGCCCGGGTCGCGCCGGGCGCGGAGGTCCGCGCCCGCCAGGACATCGACGTCCACGCGGCCACCCGGATGGAGGGCGACAGCTTCATCGGCAACGTCGGCCTCTTGGCCAAGATCGGCCTCGGGGCATCGGTCTCGCTGTACTCGATCCGGGGCAAGCTGACCGATCCGATCTGCCTGGTGCCCTTCGTCGACAGCTGCGTGCTGCCGATCAACTTCCTCAACAGTGTCGACGGCACCGACAGCGTGCAGGGCTCCCTCGACGACATGGTCAAGCGGCTGTTCGGCGACACCACGACCGGCCTGGGCGGGCTACTCGCCAAGTACGGCGCCACATTCCCTGCGCTGCAGCCGCTCGCCGGCCAGCTCACGGCGCTCGCGCCGGCCGGCGCGGTGAACGCCGCCGTCACGCTGCCCGGCGACGGTTTCGGCACAACGTCCAACGTGGACGGTGCGGCCCTGTCCGCCGGTCGCGACGTCAACATCACCGCCCGGGAGAAGACGAACCTGGCCCTGGACACCACGACCGCGCTGGACATCATGTACTTCGTCCGGGCCAACGCGAGCCTGCTCAACACGTACAAGGACGGCGGCGTCGCGAGCGTGCACGACATCGCCACCGCCACTGTCACCGGGGGAGCGCAGGTGGCCGCCGGCCGTGACATCAACGTCCGGGCGGCTGTCGAGAACGACCAAGCGGTGGCGGCGACCTCCGCCCTGTTGCGCACCAAGAACGCCGTCGGCGCGTTCGTGGACGCATCGCTGGTCAACGCAACCGGCGGGTTGACCGTCGACGCGGCCAACGACACGTTCTCCACGTCCTGGTCGATCCTGCCGCGCTACGACGGCGCGCAGTTCAAGGACGGTACGAACAACGTCCAAAACACCGTCGACGCCCGGATCCGCAACGCCTCGACCGTCCACGCGGGCACAACGATGGCGGTCCACGCCACCGACGACACCGTCGCCCTGGTCGTGGCGGACTCCATCACCGTGGACAAGAGGGGCCCGCTCTTCGGTGCGGTCCCGGCCTTCGGCATCGCCCGAGCGGTTAACGACATCGCCAGCGCCGTGCGGGCCGCCATCGAGGGCTCGACGGCGTCGGCCCAGACCGTCGACGTCCGAGCGGTCTCCTCGCCGGTGGCTGTCTCGGTGGGCATCGGCATCGCGCAGGCCAACCAGTGGGGCACCGCTGCCGGTTCGCTGGGCCAGAACTCGATCGCGAACACCGTCGACGCCCACATCTCCGCCGGCTCGATCGTGCTCGCGACCGCCGGCCTCGCGGTCGCCGCGAGCGACGGCGGCAGCATCGTCGCGGTTGCCGGACACCTGTCGCTCGCCACCGCGAACAACGCGACCGGCCTTGCCTCGATCGGCGCCGCGGTGTCGCTGAACCAGGTGCACAACACGGTCCTGTCCTATGTGGACAACTCGACGGTGGGCGCCGCGACCCTCGACATCACCGCGCACGAGAACGCCGATGTCACCGCCGTCTCGGCCGGCGGGCAGCACGCCGAAGAGTTCAACCTCGGCGGCAGCGGGTCGTCGAACGAGCTGGGCAACACGCTCGACGCCCGCATCTCTGGCGCTGCCCAGGTGGTCGCGACGGCCGCCCATGTCACGGCCACCGACGACGGCCGCATCGTCGCCTTCTCCGGCAACGTCGGCATCGCCGAAAACATCGGCGCGATCGGCGCGGCCGGGTCGACCAACACCATCCGGGACGCCGTTTCGGCGGCTGTGACCGGCGCCGGCACCGCGGTCAGCGCCACCACGCTGGAGCTGACCGCCGGAGCCGGCGAGCAGATCAGGGCCGTCTCGGTGGGTGGCGCCTCCGCCCAGAACTTCGCGGCCGGCGGCTCGGTGACCCGGGGCGACATCGCCGACACCCTGGACGCCTGCATCTGCGCCAGCGCCGCCGTGGCCGGCGGCACCGTGGGCATCACGGCTCGCGACACGTCGTCGATCGTCGCCGATGCCGGCGGTGCGGGTCTCATCTACCAGCGCGAGAGCAGCTCCGTCGCCGTGGCGTTGGGCGCCTCGGTCGCCAAGAACAACATCCACAGCACGGTACGGGCCCGGATCGCCTCCGCCTCGGTGACCGCCACCGGCGACGTGTCGGTCACGGCGACCTCGCAGTCGTCCATCGACACCCTGGTGGTCGCGGGCGGCGGCGCCGGCGCCAGCGGCTCGGCAGGGGAGTTCCTACGGTTCCTCGGCGCGGGTGCGGTGGCCATCAACTCCGTCCACAACGTGGTGGACGCCGTGGTCGAGGACGCCTCGGTGACCGCTGCCGGTACGGTGCGGATCACGGCGACCAACAGCTCTGGCATCCACGGCGACGCGGGCGGTGCGTCGATCTTCCTTACAGGCAGCAGCGGCGGGATCGAGATCACTCTCGGTGCAGCCGTCGCGGTCAACGAGATCGGCAGCACAATGACCGCACACACCGACCGCTCGACGGTCCGCGCCGACGCTGACCTCGCGGCCATCGCGACCTCGGGTGGCTCGATCACGGTGCTGGCACTGGGCATCGGCGGAGGGCTCTCCGGTGGCTCAACGGGCGGCGGCTTCTCGCTCGTCGGTTCGGGCAGTGTCGCGAGCAACACCATCAACAACACCGTCCAGGCGCTGATCAACGGCGGCATGACCGTCGCCCGGCACGTCGACCTGGGCGCGTTGGGCGCTGGCACCATTGACGCCGACGCCGGCGCCGTGTCGCTGATCCTCGCGCGCGGCCCGCCCGCGGTTGGCTTCGCGCTCGGGGTTTCCATTGCCATCAACGACATCCACGACACGGTCACCACCGCGATCACCGGCGGCGCAGCGGTCACCACGGCCACCGGTGTCCTGCTCAGCTCGTTGGCCGCCGCGGTCATCCTGACCCGCAGCGTGGCCGGCGGCATCACCCTCAACGGCGACGGTGCAGGTCTGCTCGTCACCGGCGCCGGTGCTATCTCGATCAACCGGATCGGCAACACCGTCACCGCCCGGATCCCGACCGGCGTGTCGGTCTCCGCCGGGACCGGACAGGTGGTGCTCAGCGCCACCGATGCGGCCATCATCGGGGCCGGGGCCGGCGACATCGGCCTCACGCTTGCCACCAGCGGCGGCGCCGAAATCACGATCGGCGCGGCGTACGCCAGCAACCAGATCACCGACACCGTCCAGGCCACGCTCGACGCGCCGGTGGTCGCGCCGGGCGGCGTGACTCTTACGGCTCGGGAGCTGGCGAACATCACCGGCACGGCGTACGGGATCAAGGCCGCCATCTTGGGTGGCACCGCCGGTGTCACGTTCACCGGCGCCGGTTCGGCAGTCACCAACACGGTGGCGAACCGGGTCGAGGCGCTGGTGACCGGCGTGACGCTGGCGACCGTCGGCCCGGTCACTGTGCAGGCGGAAGACACCGTGCACGTCAAGGGCGACGCAGGCGCCGCAGCGCTGGCGATCGGCGGCACCGTCAGCATCGCGGTGGGCGCGTCCATCGCCAGGAGCTCGGTGACCGAGACGGTCCGGGCGATCGTGGACGGCTCGCGGCTGGGCGCCATGGCATCACCGGCCGGTACCGTGCTGATCAGCGCGACGTCGGCCGCGGTCATCGACTCGCTCGCGCTGATGGGCTCCGGCGCCGTCGGTGTCGGCGGTGTCGTCGCCTTCGGTGCCGCCGCAGCGGTGTCGGACAACACCGTCGCCAACGCGGTCGAGGCTCAGCTGCACAACGGATCCAGCGTCGTCACGGGTACCGGCGCGAGCGTCACGGTCAACGCCAGCGACTCCTCGCACATCGACGCCGACACCGCCTCCGCTGCCCTGGCACTGGTGACCAGTGCGGGCTTCGGGGTCAGCGTCGCCGGTGGCGGCGCGATGGCCACGAACCTGGTGGCCAACTCCGTGCGGGCTATCGTCGACCACGCGAGCGTCACGGCAGGCGGCGACCTCACCGTCACCGCCACCTCCAACGCCGACATCGACACCTTCTCGCTCGGCATCGGTGCCACCCTCCACGGCGGTGCCGGCGGCGGGATCGCGTTCAACGGCGTCGGCTCCGGGTCGGGCAACACGGTGGTCAACACCGTCGAGGCGAGCATCCTCGCCAGTACCGTGCTGCCCGGCCACGACGTGACCGTCCGCGCGCAGGACACCTCAACCATCTCCGCCGACGCCGGTGCGGTATCCATCGCCGGTGCCGTCGGCGCCGGCGGCGGGCTCTCGGGCGGCGTCGGCATCTCCTCGGCGTCCAACCACATTGGTGACGCGATCGTCGGCGAGGTCCACCGCGACCACACCATCCGGGCGGTGGTCGACGGTACGACCATCGGCAACGCCGCGCCAGACAAGCAGGCGCACAATGTCACCGTCGACGCGCAGTCCACCGCGACCATCAAGGCGCTCGCTCTGGCCGGCCTGCTGGCTTTCGGCGGCGGCACCGCGGGCGGTGCCGCGTTCGGTGGAGCCGGCTCCGGTACCGGCAACACGATCAAGGTCACTATCGAGGCGCTGGTACACGGCGGCCGGATCCTCACCGAGGACAACGGCGACGTGGCCGTCACGGCGACCGATGCCGCGAAGATCACGGCGTTGTCCGGCTCGCTCGCGCTGGCCGTGGGCGCCGGCAACGGTGGAGGGGTTGCCTTCGCCGGTACCGGGGCGCTCGGCGACAACGAGATCGCCGACACCGTTCGCGCGGCCATCGACACGGCGACCGTCACCGGCGGCGGGTTGGTGGCTGTCGACGCGAAGTCCGCCTTGACCGTCAAGTCAACCGTGATCGGGGTGGCCGGCGGGCTGGCCGGCGGCTCGGGCGCCGGGATCTCCTTCACCGGCGCCGGGTCGGTCGCCAACAACAACATCAGTGGCTCGACCCACGCCGAGATCGTCGACAGCACGGTCACCGGCGGCGGTGGGCGGCCGGTGCGGGTCAGCGCGACCGACGGCTCCAGCATCAACGCTCTCGCCGGCGCCATTGCCGCGAGCATCAGCGGCGCGGCCGGTGGCGGCGCGGCGGCCGGTGTGGCCAAGTCCATCGCGGTCAACGACATCGGCACCACCACCTCGGCGCTCATCGCCCGCTCGACGATCGTCGCGGGCGGACCGGTCCAGGTCACCGCGACCGCCAACGGCTCGATCACCTCGTACGCCCTCGGCGGCGGCCTCAGCGCGGCCGGTGGCACCGGTGGCGGCCTGACGTTCACCCTCGGCGGAGCGCAGACTGAGAACTCGATGCACGACACGGTCGAGGCGGTGATCCGCGACATCGACCAGATCGCCGGCCAGCACGTGACGTCGGTGGACGACAACGTGACGGTCAGCGCCAGCGACAGTGCCAAGATCGACGCTGTGGCGTTCGGCGCCGAGCTCAGCATCGCCGGCGGCACCTTCGCCTCGGCCGCCGGCGGGATCGGCCGGACCGAGGCCGACAACACCATCAACTCGGTGGTGCGGGCCGGGGTGTACCGGGCGCTCGTGGAGTCGGTGTTCGGCTCGGTGGCCGTCGAAGCGACCTCGACAACGAGGATCGCCGCCACCTCGGTGGCCGCCGCGCTCGGCATCTCGGTCTCGACCATCTCGCTGGCCCAGGCAGACGCCGGCGCGCACTCGTCCAACCACACCACCGCGACCGTCGAGGCCTTCATCCGCGACGACTCGGTGGTACGCGCGACCCGGGGCGGGGTACGCGTCCAGGCCCGCGACAGCTCCGGGATCGACGCCTCGGTACTGGAGCTCAGCGGTACCGGCAGCCTCATCGCGGGCGCCGCATCCGGCCGGTCCAGGTCGGACAACACCGTCACCAACACGGTCTCCGCGTTTGCCATCGGCTCCACGATCACCGCTACCGAGGCCGGCGTCCTGATCGAGGCGGACGCCGACCAGGTGGTCGACGCGAGCGCCCTGGCGATCTCGATCGCCGGCGCGATCCTCAGCGGTGCGGTGTCCGGCGCTGACGTGTTCTCCATCGTGCGCGGCACGACCCAGGCGTACGCCCGTGACGTGACCCTTACCGCGATGGGCGGGCGGGTCATGGTGAAGGCCGACTCCCGGCTGACCACGTCGGCCACCGCCAACGGCGGCAACGTCGGCAGCATCCTCGCCCTGTCGTCCATGCACGCCGAGGCCCGCGTGGAGGGAACCACCGCCGCCTACCTGGCCGGCACGGTGACCGTCGTCGCGGACCGGCTCGACGTCCTCGCCGGTGGCCTGCACAGCGCCACGACCAGCTCGCTGAACTTCAGCGCCGGGTTCGTCGCCCACCCTGACACCGACTCGATCGCGACGGTGAGCCGGACCACCGAGGCGGCGGTCCTGGCCGGTACGACAGTCAGCACCGCCGGCGCCGTCACAGTCAAGGCCGACGTGGTGAACACCACTGATGCCTCGGCACCCGGCGGTGCGACCGGCGTCGTCACGATCGAGTCCCTCACGCCGCGCGCCACGGTCGCCGCCCCCACCCGCGCCCGGGTCGACGGCCGGATCACCGGCGCCGCCGCGCTCAACGTGACCGCGCTCGCCGACAACGGCGCCACGGCCAACGTCACGGTCATCAACCTGTCGGTGGTCGGCGTCAGCGGCGCCCACGCCTTCGCGCTGGTCAACGAAGCGGCGGTGACCGAGGCACTGGTCGGGGCGACGGGGCTGGTAACGATCCCGGGCGCGGTCGTCATCAGCGCCGGCCCGCACGCGCAGGGCAACGTGGCGACCGCCGAGGCGAAGATGTTCTCCGGCACCGTGGTTGGTATCTCGTTGCTCGGCACGACCGCCACCCTCGCCGCCACCACCCGGGCTCGGCTCGACGGCCGGATCACCCAGGCGCGGTCGGTGACCGTCCAATCCGAGATCGTCAACGTCGCCGACGCCTCGACCCTGGTGGTCGCCGCCGCGGCGGTACACATCGACGGCGGCGGTGGTGCGCTCGCCGAGATCGTCGCCGGCGCCACCGCCGAGGCGCGGGTGACCGCGGGCGCCTCGATCGAGGGCACGGGTGATGTGACGATCCGCGCCACGTCGCACAACTCCGCGACCGCGCTCGCCGAGCCGCGCTCCATCGCCATCGTGAACATCGGCGTGCGTAACCCCGGAGCCGTCATCTCCGGTGGTACGACCGCGGCTCTCGACGGCCGGATCACCGGCGCATCGGCGATCACGATCGAGGCCATCGGTACCGCAGGCGCCTCCGCGACCGCGAGTGTCGTCGACATCGGCATCGTGGCCGTGTCGAGCTCGTCGCCGGAGGCCCGTACCGCGACGGCCGTCACCGCCAGCGTCGGCCGCACCGCCGAGATCGCCTCGCCCGCGGCGGTGGTCCTGGTCCGGGCGACCGGTACGAACAGTGCCACCGCAACCGTCGACGGCCCCAGCATCGGCGTGGTGAACGTCCCGGTGGCCAACCCGACCGCCACCGACACCAGCCACACGCACGCCGAGCTGCTCGGCAACGTCCGCGTCGCTATCGGCCCCACCGAGACAGCCGGGGCGCGGTCGGTGACCGTCCTGGCCGAGGGCGTCGACGCCGCGACCGCCAACCTCGACAACACCTCGATCGGCGCCATCAACGTGGACTCGCTGACGACGACGGCCAACGCCGACCCAACCGTCGACACGACCATCGGCGCGGCCGGCTCGGTCGTCATCGTGACCGCGGACATCGGCGCCAAATCCCTCGGTACCACCGAGGCCGACTCGTCGGCGAACAGCAGCAACATCGGCCTGGTCACCGTCCCGTTCTTCGCGTCGAACGCATCGAGCAACGGCACGGTACGCACGACCGTGGCGACCGGCGCCCGGCTCGACGCGGGTGGGCTCATCGAGATCAGCGCCACGCACAACCGGGCACCGAGCCACGGCGACAACACCTTCGACGGCGGCCCGCTCAACCCGGCCACCGGTGGCGTCGATACGAGTGACGATCCCGGCGGCAACAGCATCACCTTCGCGGTGCCGCACGGCCTGTCCACCGGCGACGCGGTCGCCTACGACGCCCGCGGTCTGACGCCGATCGGTGGCTTGACCGACGGCCGGCAGTACGGGGTGGTTGTCCCGGCCGGTAACACGGTGACCGTGCAGCTGGGCGCGGCGTTCACCGGATTGGCGGTCAACCCGGACACCGACACGATCACCTTCGGTACCCCGCACCACCTGCTGACGGGCGACCCGGTGTTCTACTTCGCGAGCGGGGCGCCGGTCGGCGGGCTGATCCCGGGTCACCGGTACCAGGTGACGAAGATCGACGACTTCACCATCAAGCTGTTCGACCCGGCGACCCCGCCGACGACGGTCACCGCGCCGGGTACGTCCATCAACGGGAACACCGTCAACGCGGCCAACTCGTTCAGCAACGGCGACGCGGTGACCTACCGCTCGCTCGGCCCCCTGGCCGGGTCGTTCACCAGCATGCTGGTCGACGCCCAGGTCGACGCCTCCCTCAACCCGGTCCTCGGTCCGAACGGCCAGATCGTGACCGAGAACAACGACACCATCTACCTCATCGTTGACGCCAACCACGACCGGGTGCTCGAAGACCACGGCATCCAGACCGGCCAGCCGCTGGTCTACCGCAACGACGGCACCGGGCCGGCGATCGGCGGGTTGGTGTCGGGCACCACGTACTTCGCGATCCGGGTGGACGCCCGCCGGATCCGGCTCGCCGCGACGCCGGGCGGCCCGGCACTGGCGCTCAACCCGGACAAGAGCGCGACCGGCCGCGGGGTCCAGCACACGCTGCAGCGCCCCATCAACGCCCCACTGCCCAACCTCATCGACGGCGGCGCGTACTTCGTGGTCAACCGCACGGCCAACTCGTTCCAGCTGGCGAGCACCGCCGGCGGTACCCCGTTGTCGCTCAACCCCGGTGCGCTCACCGGCGGCCCGCACCGGTTCACCCGCGATGGTCTGGATCTGACCGGCCCCGGTGTCAACGAGCAGCAGCGCCTCGTCATCGACCTCACCGGCACCTCGCCCGGTACCCACCAGCTCATCCTCAGCGCACCCAGCTTCGTCGGCGCACCGTCCGGCGACCGCACCACGACGGCGTCCGCGGCCGGCAAAGCCTTCTCCCTGGCCCAGTTCGGACGCGCCACCGCGACCGCCACGGCGCGGGCGACCGTGGAGGCGATCGTCGAGGCCGCCACGCTTCGCGCCGGCCGGATCTCGGTGACCACCGATGCGGTGGTCAACAGCCGGGGCGACTCCAGCAACGGAGGCGGTGCGCTGCTCGCGATCGGCGGAGCGTCGACCACCGCGGTGGCCTCGACGAACAGCCGGGTGGTCGTGGTCCAGGGCGCCCAGCTCACGGCGACCGGTGACATCACTCTCGCTTCGGGCTCGGAGGTCAACGGTGTCTCCGCGGCCGCGCCCACGAAGATCGGCCTGTTCGGCGGCGCGGGTGCCGAGGCCGGTACCGACCTGGGCTACACGACGACGACCAGCGTCGACGGTACGGTCACGGCCGGCGCGACGCTGCTGGTCGGCGCCCGTACCGTCGTCAACGGCGTGGCCGACAGCCGGGCCAATGCCAGCGGCATCATCGCCGACGCGGACTCCGACGCGAACCTGCTCATCGGGACGGCGCAGGTGGCCGAGACCCGGGTCGACATCCTCGGGCACGCCGTGCTGACCGGAGCCAACGTCGTGCTCGACTCGGCCGTGGATCCGATGAGCGCCAGCTCGTTCGCTCAAGCGACCAGCACGGCGGGTGGCGCGGTCCTCAACGCTGACGCCAACGTGTTCGTGGGCGGTTCGGCCGTGGTGGTGCTGCAGGGCGGAGCCCGGATCCTCGGCACCGCGACCACTGTCGTGCAGGCCCGCTACTCCCACGTCGACGTGCACCCGAACGCGTTCGCCGATTGCAGCTGCTTCCTCGGTTCCACCAGCGTGTTCGGGCGCGGGTTCTACCAGACCACGGCGCAGGTGATCGGCTTGGTCGGGGCCACGGTCACCACGGCGGACCTGTCGGTCAACGCGACCCAGGCGTTCGACCGGTTCCACATCGACTTCTTCGAAAGTGGCGCCACTATCGGTCCGGAAAACTCCAACCATGAGGGCGGGTACACGCCACAGCGGCTGATCTTCTGGGAGTCGCGTGTCGTCATGCTCGGCGCGGCAGACCCGGAGCTGGAGGTCGACCGGACCGGGCGCATCACCAAGATGGTCAACATCGCGGTACGCGACGAGAACGGCGTCGCCTATGGTCTCGGCGACACCATCGCCGGCAACGTGATCCGCGTACAGGACATCAGGTACAACGCACCCGCCGGACACGTCCGCTTCACCGCGAACGACCCGGGCGGCCGTGACGAGTTCGGCCCGCCGCCGAGCGTCGTGTGGGGCAACGCCATGGTCCTGGAGGTCCCGGAGGCGTTCACCTTCGTCCACATCACGAACTTCTCGCCCAAGACCCTGGTCACCGAGATCATCGATGTCGCCAACTCGTCCGCGCCATTGGGCACCAGGGCGCGGGTTGACATCACCGCCGACAACATCCCCGGACCGGTTGCCGTGCCGCCGTTCGGCACCTCGCTCGACCCGACCAGCCCGGGCACCACGTTCGAGCTCGACATCAAGCACATCTTCCCGGTCACGCAGGTGGAGATCCGCAACCTGCAGCCGGTACCGGGTGTGGCGAGCTCCGCCGTCCTCATCGACGCCGACATCCGCAACCCGATCGGCCGCACCCTGGTGGAGAACGATCGGGGCGATATCCGGGTCGGCTTCCGCTTCGACCGCGAGGCGATCATCCGTACCAACATCCTGGAGCTGGACGCCGACCTGGGTTCGATCGGGCTCGCCGATGGGGTCGACCCCGAACGGGGGCGCGAGGCGATCGTCGGCGAGCTGGTGCAGTACCGCGACGCTGCCGGGGTGCGGCACGCGCCCAACCTGCTCGCCGAGGCGGGCGTCGACGTGGTGCTCAACCTGTCCGGCGTCCGCCGCGAGCTCGTGCCGCTCACCGATCCGTTCGTCGTCCCCGCCGAGTCCGTGCGGGCCGGCCGCGACATCGACATCCTCATCACCGACAGCGTCCAGGGCGTCGACTTCGGCAACATGGGTCAGGTCCTGGTGAACCTGTTCGACCCGAACCCGACCCCACCGGACTCCGGCCCGCTGCCGCCCGACAGCATGGCCTACACCAACCACTTCCGGCCGGACGAGCCCAACCCCGCCGACGCCGTGATCAGCGCCTTCGGGTTCCTCAAGACTGTGATCAACTCACAGTGGACCTTCGCGGACGTGCGCGCCGGCCGCAACATCAACATCCATCAGTCCACGGCGCCCCAATCGGGCGTGGCGCTGACCGTGCACACCGACGTGGATGCCACGCTCAACGACCTGGACACCGGCGCGGTTGTCTCGGTCGCCGACGGCGACGGCAAGGTGGACCTCCTGACCAACGGCGCCATCGTGGCCACCGAGGAACCCGGCAAGGGTGACCTGCGGGTCGGGCGCATCCAATCGACGTTCGCCGACGTGACGCTCAGCTCCGGCCGGATGATCGTGGACGCCGACCACGACAGCGGTACGACCGTGGAGCCCGACGTGAGCGGCGAGAACATCACGATGATGGCCGGTACCGACGGTGGCCTCGGCGGCATCGGTACCGCGGCCGACCACCTGGAGGTCGACGTCGACTCGACCGACTCCTTGGCGCTCGGCGTGCTGCGCGCCTTCGACACCGCCGGGTCGAGCAGTGCCGGGGTCTTCCTCACCGAGGTCAGCGAGGATCTGCCGGTGGACACCGTCGACACCGACGGGGACGTCTGCCTGGCCAGCTCGACAGGTTCCATTGTGGACGGTCGCAACAACGGCCTGGGTGCCACGTCGGTCGGCGTGAGCGGCAACAGCATCGACCTGTTCACCGGCGACGGCTCGATCGGCGCGCCCGACGGCACGAACGACCTGGAGATCGACTCCTCCCGGGGCGCCGCCGGCGACGTGGGCCTGATCGCGCATGGCGCCATCTTCGTGACCGAGACGGCCGGCACGCTCAATCTCGTGCTGGCGGAGGCGTTCGGCTCCGACATCCGGCTGACCGTAAGAGAGAGCGCCGCCCGCGTCGACGAGGACCTCGCGCTGCTGGCCTCGGGCTCCGCGCGATTCGGTGAGGGCCTGGTCTTCACCGTACCCAAGGGTCGCATCGCCGCCGGTGGGTTCGTGGAGCTGCGGGTCGGCGACGACATCACCACCGACGCCAACAGCGAGATCCTTGCCGGTAACCGGATCGACATCTTCGGCGACGACGTCAACCTCGATGCGGGTACCGGCGCGGCCATCACGCTGCGCGGTTCGATAACCCCGGGCTTGAGCTTCCTGACCCGCGTCTTCGGTAACGCCGACGCTGACACGGTGCTGTTTGACCAGACGGTGCTGGGCGGCAAGACGCGGGCCTTCGGGGGTAACGGTGAGGACGTCCTGAGCGTCGCCCAGCTGCCGACGATGAACGTGGCTGCGGGTCACACGCTGACCCTGGACGGGCAAGGCCAAGGGGACAAGTACGTGGTCACGACCACAGGCAGCCAGGGCTCGCCGCGCAACTACGTCATCAACGTGCTGGACACCGGCGCGCCGGGCGATGGCGCGGACTCGTTGCAGGTCTTCGGCCGCGACGCGGGCACGGTCGCCGAGACCGCGCCGGTCGACGACATCTTCCTGCTGCGGCGGGCCACCTCGATTCCCGGCGAGAGCGCGGACCGGCCGGCCTATGTGGCGCTGCTGCACGGCGCTCTCGCGCTGCACCGGGATCTGGACCCGAGCAATGCGCCCGCCGAGGTGCAGCGGGTCAACTACGACGCCGCACTCAACGGCCGGCTGAGCGTCTACGGACTGGGCGGCAACGACTACTTCGCCGTCGACGACAACAGCGCGATCACCACAGTGGACGGTGGTGGCGGCGTCGACCAGTTCCAGGTCGGCCAGCTGTACGGGCTGCGCCGCGACACGGTCGAAGGGCTTCTCCCGCCGGCCGACGTCTTCCCGGAGCTGGTGGCGACCACCCGTGGCTGGCTGAGCCCCGGCGGCAGCGCCCCGTTGCTGGTGCGCGGCGACTCCGGCAAGGACACGGTCACCGTCTACGCCAGCCACGCCGAGCTGCGTATCGAGGGCGACGACGGCGACGACAGTGTCGAGGTACGCGCATTCGCCCTCGCCGCGGTGGTGGACACCGACGCCAACGGCGACGGCCGGCTCGACGTGAACGACATCGACCATCCCACGGTTGACCGCAACGGCGACGGGGTGGTCAACGCGGCCGACGCGCACACCACCGACACGTACCTGGACGATGTGATCGTGCTGGTGAACGGGGCGGCCCGGCCGGTCCTCGGCACCGGGTTCGTGGCCGGACGGCCGACCGACGTGCGCAGCGGCGGCAACGAGAACCAGGTGCGCTATCACGTCAGCGGACCCGTCTCGGTGGACGGCGGCGGCACCGGTGGCGCGCCCGGCGCTGACAAGCTGGTGGTGCTCGGCACCGAGTTCGCCGACCGGATCGCCGTCATCGAGCGGGGGGTCCTGGGCGCGGGTCTGGACGTACGGCTGTCCACTGTGGAGAGCCTTGAGGTCGACGCGATGGAGGGCGACGACGCGTTCTCGGTCCTCGGTACCCAGTCCGGCGTCGCAACGAAGGTCATCGGCGGTACCGGCATCGACAAGATCGAGGTCGGCCGGGACGTGCCGAGCGACATCGTGACGCGCGAGCTCGAAGGCGCGAGCGGTGTGGTCAACCACGTGACGCGTGCCCTGTACGACCCGGGCTACGACGGCTTGGCATACCCGGGTCTCGACCTTAACGTGGCGGGCCGGACCACGGGCCTGGTCATCATCACGGAGTCGGGCGGCCGGACGGCGGTACGCGAGGGCGCGACGACCGACTCGTACACCGTCCGGCTCGCCCAGGCACCGACCAGCACCGTCTACGTCACCGTCTCCGCCGCCTCCGCTCTGCTGCAGGAGGAGCAGTCGGGCGGCGACACGCTGCTCGTCTCCACCGGCGGCGGGCCGGCCCGGCGCGCGATCGTGCTCGTCTTCACCACCGCCAGCTGGAACGTCGCGCAGACGGTCAACGTCACCGCCGTCGACGACCAGCTGGGCGAGGGGGAGCGGGTCGTGGCGATCAGCCACAGCACCGGCTCCGCCGACCCCGCCTTCGACCACGTGACGGTACGCAACGTCGAGGCGCTGGTCCGCGACAACGACCGCCCCGGCGTGGTGGTCATCGAGGTCGAGCCCGGTACGTCCACAGAGGACACTCGCAGCTCGGTTCTGGAAGGCGACGGCTCGGTGGCGATCAACGACGAGGTCACCATCCAGCTGACCAAGGCGCCGGCCGCCGGCAAGATAGTCGTGGTCCAGCTGGTGCTCAGCGACTCGGAGATCGTGCTGTCCAGTGGCGACAGCCGGTTCAACGCCACCGCCAAGACGATCACGTTCACCACGGCCAACTGGAGCTCGCCGGTACGCATCGTCCTGAAGGCCAAGCAGGACACCACCACCGAGGCTCCCGGCAGCACCGTGGTCACCTTCAAGCGGGGGACCGCCACCACGGACAGCGCGTTCACCTTCGCCGACCAGGCGCTCGCGGTCGAGGTGCTCGATGACGACACGGCGAGCATCATCGTCGTTCCCAGCAACGGCTCCACGCTGGTCGCCCCGGGGCTGACTGACACGTACGCGCTGCGGCTGAGCCGCAAACCGGTCGGTGACGTGACGATCTCACTGCTGACCGACGGGCAGACCGATATCAAGAGCATCAACGGTGTGCCCGTGACCCTCCAGCCCATGGGCGGTACCGGCACGCTGCCCCCGATCGTCATCAACGCGACCTTCTCCGGCAAGACCATCACCCGGGACACCGGCAGCTGGCTCGCCGACGGCTTCGTGGCCGGAGGTGGGCTGCGCATCATCGGCAGCCCGAACGCGGGCGACTACACGATCGCCACGGTGACCGACACCAGGATCACCCTCACCACGGCGGTCATCTTCGACGGCTTCGTCGTCGGCGTAGGGTTCCAGCCGTTGGGCAGCCCCGCCGCGTTCACCGGCCAGGTGAGCTTCGACCCGGTGCGCAACCGGCTGACCCGTACCGACGGCGGAAGCTGGCTCGCCGCGGGCTTCCTGGAAGGTCAGCGCATCCGCATCGAAGGCGCCGGTGACTTCAAGATCGCCGTGATCCGGGGCACCAACGCGACCAAGGACAACGTCCTCGAGCTCACCGCCGAGCACGTCCTGCCGGCACTGCCGACCGGGGTACGTTCGGTCAACCGCCTCGTCGCCGTCACGACGTTCACGACCACGAGCTGGAACGTCGCGCAGACCGTGGAGCTGGCCTTCGACCCGTTCTTCATCCCGCAGCCGAACCGGACCGACATGAAGGACTTCGCGCGCCAGCCGCGCGTACCGTCCCGGTTGCACGGACCGGTCACCGTGGTGGACGACACGACCGGCGCCGACCGCTCGCTGCGCAGCGCCGTGAAGCTCCCGGGGGAGGCTGACGCGGCACTACGCCCGATCGGCCGGCTGGCGACGGCCGGCGGCGCCGGGCCGGTCGCGCTCGGCGGTAGCCAGCTGCCCGAGCTTGGCGCGGACTCGTTCGGCGTGGGAGTCGTCGGACTCGTCGATCGCGTCGAGGATGTCCAGCGCCTGTCGCCAGGCATCACCGGCGGGTTCGCGGTCGCCGGTGGCGAGGTAGGCATCGCCGAGGTCGATGAGCGTCTCGGCTTCGCCGTACCGGTCGCCGACGTCGCGGAACAGCTCCAGGGCGCGCTCGTAGCAGGCGATGGCCTGGCGCCGGTGGCCCAGGTGGCGGTGGGCATAGCCGAGGCTGTCCCAGGTGAGGGCCTGCCCGTGGCGGTCGCCGAGCTCCTTGAGCAGGTCCATCGCCTGAAGGCAGTAGGTGAGGGCCTGCCCGTGGTCGCCGAGCTGGGCGTAGGACCAACCGACCGTGTTGAGGGCGTGGGCGGCACCGGCCTGGTTGCCAACGGCGCGGTACAGGTCGACGGCCTGCTGGGCGTGGCTGAGCGCATCCTCGTGGCGGCCTAGCCGCTCGTACACCACACACAGGCTGTGGTGGGTGTGCGCCTGGCCGGTCCGGTCGCCGAGCTCCCCGAACGCGTCAAGGGCGTGCTGGTAATGGGATCGGGCCTCGTCGTAGTGGCCGAGGCGGGTGTGGACCCGGCCGAGATAACGGTGCGCGCGAGCCAGTCCCGGCCGGTAGGCGAGCCGTTCGGTGGCGTGCAGGGCCGCGGTCTGGGTGCTTACCAGCTCGTACCAGTGCCCTCGCCGGTCGAGGAAGTCGGCGAAGGCCCAAGCCAGCTGCCACGTTTGCGTGTCCAACCGGGCGCCGGCGGCATAGTTGATGACCGCCATGAGCACCCGATGCTCGGCGGTGAACCAGTCCAGCGCCTGCCCGTGGTCGGCGATGTCCTCGACCGTCACGCCGGGGCGCATCGGGTCCAGGGCGAGCGGCTGGCGCAGCGGGTCCAGGATGGTCGCGGCCGTGTGAGCGGTGTGCAGGTAGTGGTCGAGGACCCGGTCCCGCGCGGCGTGGGTGTCGTGTTCGTGGTCGGTGTCGTGTTCGTTGTCCTCGGCCAGCTCGGTCGCGTAGGCGCGGAGTAGGTCGTGGAAGGCGTACCGGCCCGGGGCGCGCTCGGTGACCAGGTGCGCCCGGGTCAACGCGGCCAGCAGGGCGCGGGCCTGCCGGACGGGTACGCCGGCCAGGCTGGCCGCCGCGGCAGTGCTGAGGTCCGGGCCGGGGTGGAGCCCGAGCAACCGGAACATCCTGGCCGCGGCGGGGTCCAGCTGCCGGTAGGACCAGGAGAACACGGCCCGTACGTTGGTGGCGCTGTCGCCGCCGTCGAAGGCGTCCAGACCACCGCTGCGCCGCAGCTCGCCGGCGAGGTCGGCCAGCGAGAAGCGGGGGTACGCGGCGGCACGGGCAGCCACGATGCTCAACGCCAGGGGCAGCCGCGCGCACAACGTGATGATCTCGGCGACCGCCTCCGGATGATCGGACGTACGGGCGGTTCCCAGATGGCGGTCGAGCAGAGTACGCGCCTCCGTGGTGGACAACAGGTCCAGCACGATCGGGCGGGCGCCTTCGGCGGCCAGCCCGGTGAGCTGGTTGCGACTGGTCACCACCACCAGGCAGTCCGGCGAGCCGGGCAGCACTGGACGGATCTGCTCCACATCGCGGGCGTTGTCCAGCACCAGGAGGACTCGCCGCTCCGCGAGGATGCTGCGGTACAGGCCGGTCTGCGCCTGCAGGCTGGCCGGAATCTGCTGCGCCGGCACGCCCAGCGCCTCCAGGAACCCCCGCACCGCCTCCGCCGAGCTCACCGGTGACCCGCTCGGGTCGAAGCCGCGCAGGTCAACGTACAGCTGTCCGTCGGGGAACCGGTCGGCCACCCGGTGCGCCCAGTACACGGCCAAGGCGGTCTTGCCGACGCCGGCGGTACCCGCGATCGCCGAGATCACCACCGTGCCGCCGACCCGGGTGCCCTCGTCGAGCAGACCGGTCAATGCCGAAAGCTCCCCGGCCCGCCCGGCGAAGTGGCGTATCGCGGCCGGCAGCTGCCGTGGCACCGGCCGGTGCGGCTCGGTCGGGGTTGCCGGCGGCGGCACGGGTACGCGGCTGGCGCGGCGGCTGATCTCGACCTGGGCCGTGGCGGCCAGCCGCCGGTCGCGGTGAACGTCGTCAACGGCCTGCAGCAGGCGCCAGTGCACGGTATCCCAGCCAGCCAGGTCTGCCGCGTCGGCCGGGAGCGTGATGCCGGCCTTCTCGGCGTGTTCCCGGCAAGCGCTGACGAACGAGACCACGAAGTCCCACTCCGGCAATGAGCGGGCGTTGAGCTTGTCGCTGATCGTTGAACGGCGCAGCGGCCACTCGTAGCCGGCGCTCAACGCGACAAGCTCGTTCAACGACGGCGAGCCCGCCAGCTGCCGCAGCCGGCTCAGCTGGTCGACGAACCGGATCAGTGCCTGCTGGCCTGGGCCACTCACCCGTACTGCCTTTCCCCTGCCACCCGTCGCGCCCCGCTGGCCGCAGGCTCCGCCACCCCCTCGGGCGGCGGTGTGTCCCGCGCCCGGACGCCTCCGGACACACACCGCGGGCGAACGCCGTTGACCAGCCCGATCCCGGCCGGTGCCGCCTTGCCGTCCGGGAATCCGCCGGTAAGACACGACTCATAGCACCATGGGCGCGCAACCCGCAACGCGTCTGCGGTTGAAGTATGGCCCGGGGGGCAACATGGAACGTATCGCGGTCTATGTCCAGGCGGATGACCCGATATCCCAGGCCGGCGTGGCCAGCCAGCTACGTCGCCGGCCCGAGGTACGGATCCTCGATGGCGCCGAGCCCGACTCGGCCGCGGTGGCGGTCGTGGTCCGCGACCGGATCTGTGAGCGCACCATCCAGGTGCTGCGGACGCTGCAGCGTGGCGGCTCACGGCCGGTCCTCGTGGTGGCGGAGGTCGACGACAGCGACCTTGTTGCGGCGGCGGAGGCCGGGATCGCCGGGCTGTTGCGCCGCGCCGAGGCGACGCCGGAGCGGCTTGTCACCGTGATCCGAGCCGCGGCGGCCGGTGAAGGGGCGGTGCCACCCGACCTGTTGGGCCGGCTCCTCGACCAGGTAGGTCACCTGCAGCGCCGGGTGCTGTGGCCGCGCGGCCTCACCTTCGCCGGGTTGGCCGAACGCGAGATCGAGGTGCTGCGGCTGGTCGCCGATGGGCTGGACACCGCCGAGATCGCCACCAAGCTGTCGTACTCCCAACGCACCGTCAAGAACGTCCTGCACGACGTCACGACCCGCCTGCACCTGCGCAACCGATGCCACGCCGTGGCGTACGCGCTGCGCCACGGCCTGATCTGAAGGTCCGATGTCAGTATCCGGGGGGCTTGACGAACCCAGGCAGGATGCCGGCTTCCTCCAGCGCGGCGGCGATCTCCAGCAGCCGCGTCTCCGACCACCGCGGCCCGACGATCTGGACGCCAATCGGTAGGCCGTCCTCGTCGAGACCGGCGGGCATGGTCAGGGCGGGCAGGCCGGCGAGGTTGGCGAAGACCATCAGGCGGCCCTGCTCGGCGTACCCGGTGGTGTCGTGGTGGAACGCGGTAGTCGTCGCCGGCGGGAGGATCAGCGCGTCATGCCCCTCGAAGAACGTTTCCCAGGCGCTGATGAACCGGTCGCGCCGGTCCAGCGCCGCGAGGTACCAGGCCAGGCTGCGGTGCTCGGCACTGAGCTGGGCGCCGGGGTCGAACACCCCGGTGACCGCGGTCATCAGCTCGCCGAAGAGCTGTAGCTCTGCCCAGTCGACGCTCGGCAGCTCCCGCACCACCCGCGCCCCGGCATCGGAGGCCTGCGCCGCGACCCGCTCGACCTCGGCGCGCAGGCTCGCCGCCACCGTCGTACCGGGTAGTGCGGAAGCCATTGCCAGCCGCAGCCCAGCCAGCCGGCATCGGGTGAGGGTTGCCAGTGGCACCGGCGGCACATCGGTATCCTGCCCGTCCGGGCCGGCGATCACCCGCAGGACCAGCTCGAGATCACCCAGGTCGCGCGCCATCGGCCCGAGCGAGCCCAGAACTCGCACCGACCGGGGCGTGCCGTGCGGGGGAGAGAAGAACCCGGTGGTCGGCACCCGGTGTTCGGTGGCTTTCAGCCCGTAGACCCCGCAGAAATGCGGCGGCAACCGCAGCGAGCCGGCGAGGTCCGAACCGACCTCAATCGGCGTCAACCCCGCCGCCAGTGCGGCCGCGGCACCGCCGCTGGAGCCGCCGGGTGTGCGGCCCCGATCCCAAGGGTTGTTGGTACGACCAAAAATCGGGTTGTCGGTCCGGTAGTCGGCGAGGAACGGCGGCACGTTGCTGTGGCCCACGATGATCGCGCCGGCCGCACGCAGCCGGGCGGCTACCGTGCCGTCCCCCTCAGCGATCCGGTCGAAGAGCTCGGAGCCAACGGTGGTACGCAAACCGGCGACGTCGTGCCCGTCCTTCAGCACCATGGGGACACCGTGCAGCGGCCCGGTTGCATCGCCCAGCGCGAGCGCCCGGTCCGCTGCGGCGGCGGCGTCACAAGCCCGGTCGAAGTCCACCGAGACGACCGCGTTGAGCGAGGGGTTGTGCTCCTCGATCCGCTCGATCCAGGCGTTGAGGACCTCGGTGGCCGTCAGCTCGCGACGCCGCAACCGATCCGCCAGCACCCTCGCCGGTTCGTACCACAGCGCTTCCACGTCGTCCCTCCTCAGGCCGGTACGACCGGCTCTTGCAGTTCCGGTACGCATTGGCGTCGATCCAGCGTGCCAGCGTTTCATGGCTGGGCATCACGGGTTCTATTGGACCCCGGTGCACGATCGTCGCCGCCTGCCGCACGGCGGCAGATCGACGATCGCGAACTCATGACGGCCATCGCGCTCCCCGGCGACCGGCAACCCGGCGTGCACCATGACGCGGCCGTCTGTGGCGTCTTCGTGGCACGCGACCGCCGGCGAGCGTACGGCCAGCTCCCGCGGCCCGTGACGAGAACGGCCCCACGCCGCCTGGGGTACACCTTGGACGGGTACCGTCGAAGGCACGGCGGGCGCCGGGTAGAGGCCGGCGCCCCGCCACCGGACCTCTACTCCGGGATAGGTGCCTCAGTGCAGCGTTCCGTCGTTGACCCACGCTTCGCTGCCACACTGCGCCAGTTGCGCGCAGACCGCGGGCTCTCGTTGCGCGACCTGGCAAGGCGAGCCGTGTACGGCAAGAGCTACCTGCACGAACTGGAGACAGGATCCAAGCAGCCCTCGATGGAGGTCGCCGAACGACTCGACGTCGCTCTGCAGGCCGGCGGCCAACTAACCGGCCTTGTGCATGCGGCTGGCGAATCGCCACGTATCGACGATGGTGAGGTGGAGGCGCTGGAGTTGGCCCGGCGAGTCGCCACATCAGACGTAAGCGCTGAGACCCTCGACCGGCTGGAGCTGGCCGCCGACGAACTGGCCGTCGCGTACGCCAGGGTTCCAGCGATCGAACTGCGGCCGCGGGTACAGCAGCACCTGGCGTACATCGGCCAGCTCATCGACACCCGCGCAACGCTCGCCCAGCGTCGCCGGCTGATGGTCGTCGGTGGCTGGCTGGCCCTGGTTGGTGCCACCGTCGACATCGATTTGCGTCGCGACGCCGCGGGGCGGGCCTGGTTGACCACGGCCCGGCAATTGGCCGAGCACGCCGAGCACGCGGAGATCCAGGCGTGGTGCCGGGAGACCGAGGCGTGGAGCCTGCTCGGCGACGGCAACTACCGGCGAGCCGTGAAGCTGTCGCAGGAGGCTCAGCGCCTGGCTCCCCGGGGTAGCTCGGCGCTGATCCAGGCCATGGCGCAGGAGGGTCGGGCGGTTGCTCGACTGGGCGATGCAGCGGGTACGCGCAGGGTACTCGGTCGGCTGGACAAGCTGGTGTCGCCGCTATCCAGACCGGACCGTCCCGAACATCACTACCGCTACGACCCAGGCAAGGCCTTGTGGTACACCGCAACCACGCTGGCGTGGGTCGGAGACCCTGCCGCAGTAGACTTTGCGCGAGCGGTGGTGACGCAAATGGAGAAGCCCGCCGACGGTCCGCCCCGGCTGCGGCGTGCCGCGTTGGCTCGCGTCGACCTGGCTCTTGCGTTGCTACGCGTCGGGCAGCCGGATGAGGCTGCGGCGACCGCAGAGGTGGCGATCGCAGCGGGAACGCTGGTGCCGAGCAACTATTGGCGCGCCGCTGAGGTGGTGGCCGGCGTAGAGCGGGCCGGCGTCGAGCGGGCGGCAAGGCTGCGTGAGGCGTTCGAGGCGCATCGACCCACGGCCATTGTTGGCTCGGCGTGTCCGCGGACAGCAGTGGACAGCTAGCGGACAGCCGCCAGCTTCCGAGCCGCGTCACGCCGCGCCTACGGTCGGTGCCAGGTCCCCGCCGCTGTGCCGAGTCTGCGACTCCGCGGCGGTGGGCGACCGAAGGGGCGCGACGCACCGGTGGGCATGGCTCCCGGGTCCGCGGCGTTGCGCCCCTTCCCCAATACCGCCAGGGAGGTGGCATGCAGCGGCACGAGACGCCACAGAGCGCTCCGCCGTGGCGGGACCTGGTCGACCTGTTCGCCGCCCTCGGCCCCGCCGACGTCGCCCGTCTCGCCGCCGATGTGGATGACGACGACCTGGACGACGCCGTGTGGCGCGCGCTCGCGCCGATGCTGCTCGCGCCGATGCTGCTCGCGCCGAAGGCGGTACAGCGGTGAACCCTCGGCCCGGCCCGTGCCGGCACTGCGGCCGGCCGGTGGTCCACGATCCGCAGGGCAAGCCCATCCTCACCAGCCGCGAGTACGCCTGCCGTGACCCGTGGGGTTCGCTGACCAACACCCACGCCGAGCTGGTGCCGGCCGTGGGTCGCGCCTCGGTCCCGGGCGCCGGTCGCCGCGTGACCAAGAGCCGCCCGCAGTCCACTGTGGACGAGTAGAGATCGCCGTCCGGATCGTTGGCAACAAGGCCAAGCGGCAGCGGGACATCGCGCGCCACGTCGTAGCCGCGGCACCGGGCCGGAGTGCCACCGGATCGCCGATCGGCCGGGACCTCACGACCCGGAATACGATGCCGGAATAAATGCGTTGCCGTATGGTGAGCAGAAGCCCTACCGTGACTACAGACCCAGACTGATCGAGAGGAACGACCCGTGAGCTTGTGGCAGGCCCAGCAACCGCAGCGGTGCATACCGCGCGGTCACACGGGCGTGCCCAGTTATGGGCGGCTCATCAACCCGACCGACGCCGAGGAGTCGCGCCTGGGCAGGTGGCGTACCTAACGCGAGTCATCGCGTGACATGGACGCCGCCCACCGGGACCCGGACAGGGCGGCGTTTGGCATTCCGGACCAGCTTCCATACGGGTGTAGCTCAACCAGGTAGAGCAGCGGCCTCCAAAACCGCGCGTTGAGGGTTCAACTCCTTCCACCCGTGCTCGGCCCCGGCCACGCCGGCGGCCATGATGGTTGGCAACTCCACAGTGGATGGTGTACAAGTCCCCGGTCCCGCCGGCGCTTCGGCGTGCGGCCTGGCCGGGGCATCGGGAGCGACCGGCACGGTGACCGGACCTGATTTGGGATCAGGAAGCGCGGGGTTCGACTCCCCGGTTCCCGACGTTTGGGGTTGGAGCGTCGGCGTGGCACGCCGAAAGGCTCCGGGTTCGAGCCGAAGTTGCATAGAGATCAAGATTCGTGCTCTCTTGGCGTAACCGGAAGCGCGTGCCCCTGAAGAGGGCGAGGTCCGGGTTCGATTCCTGGGGAGAGCACATGAGGCCGATTCGGCTATGGGTAGGCCGCCGGGGTCTCAGCCCGGCAAAGCGGGTTCGAGTCCCGCATCGGCTACGTCACGCGGTAGTAGCTCACCTGGTAGAGCCGCAGCCTTCCAAGCTGCCGGACGGGGTTCGAGTCCTCGCTACCGCTCCACGTTGGGGAATGGTGTAACTGGCAACACGCCCGGTTTTGGCCCGGGAGACGGAGACCCCGCTTGTGCAGGTTCGAGCCCTGCTTCCCCAGCTCCCGCCTCGGTAGCCCAGCGGGAGAGGCGACCGGCTCAAACCCGGTACAGCGCGGGTTCGACCCCCGCCCGAGGTACCTCACGCCTTCGAAGCTCACGCGGTGGAGCGGCGCCACGGTACGGCGCAGGTTGAGGGTTCGAGTCCCTCCGGAGGCTCGATGCGGTTGTAGCTCAACGGCAGAGCGTCGCCTTGCCGAGGCGAACATCGGAGTTCGACTCTCCGCAGCCGCTCCAACGTCCACGCTTGTCGACCAACGGGACGTGATCTGGTGGCCTGCGCGGCTCCGCCGGCCACATTGGGAGCTGATGTAACCGGCAGCGTGGTTGCCTCTGAAGCAGCTCGTTCAGGTTCGAATCCTGGGCTCCCAGCAACGCCCTCGTAGCCCAATGGGAGAGGCGCCAGGTCGAGAACCTGGTCAGGTGCGCGTTCAAGTCGCGCCGAGGGCACAACGCCGGTGTAGCTCAGTGGGTCAGAGCGTTCCCCTTGTAAGGGAAGGGCCGCGAGTTCGACTCTCGCCGCCGGCTCTACGCCAGCGCAGCACGACAGGTGGTGCGTCCGTCTCGTAAACGGAAGGTAGGGCGTTCGAGTCGCCCCGCTGGCTCTCTTGTTTGGGGTAGGTGCCGGTGCACAGGATCGCTTTGCAAGCCTTCCGTGCGCGGTTCGACACCGCGCTACTCCACTCAGGTGCTCGTGATGGAACTTGGTAGACATGCTGCGTTCAGACCGCGGTGCCAGTGATGGCGTGGGGGTTCGACTCCCTCCGAGCACACATGCCCTGTTAGCTCAATGGAAGAGCGTCCGCCTGTCGAGCGGAAGGCCGCCGGTTCGATCCCGGTACGGGGCGCGTGGGAAGGTTGCCAGAGCGGTAATTGGGACGGCTTGCTACGCCGATGCCCGGGTCACACCGGCGGGGGTTCGATCCCCTCACCTTCCGCTCGTGGGCGGCGACCCAGCCGGTGACGGGGCCGATCTGATAAGTCGGTAGCCGCGTGGTTCGACACCACGGCCGCCCACCATGCCCCTGTAGCTCAACGGAGGAGCAGCGGTCTACGAAACCGTGGCATGCAGGTTCGACTCCTGTCAGGGGTACTCGTCGGGACGTGGCGCAGCTTGGAGTGCGCGCCGGCCTTGGGGGTCGTCGGTTCGAGTCCGGCCAACCCCAACACGGCCGACCCGACAGTGGAGGAGCCAGCCGACGTGGTGACGGCACCCCGTTCGAAGCGGGACGAGCGCAAGCCTTGGCGGTTCAACTCCGCCCTCCTCCGCCATCTGGAAGGCGACCGGCTGGTCGAGGAGCACCGTTGGAAGCGGTGTACAGCGCGCGAGCGCTGGGCGGGTTCGAATCCCGCGCCTTCCGCCTTGGTGAGGCCACCCGGTTGGCGACGGGCGCGGTCCTGAAAACCGTTAGAGCGCAAGCTTCGTGGGTTCGACCCCCACCCTCACCGCTCGCGGGCCGCGAGCATGATCCGGTCAATGCTGCGGGCTCTTACCCCGTAGATCAGGGTTCAAATCCCTGGCGGCCCACCAACCGTTGCGTCGCGTGCGCTGGATGCGCTCTGGGGCCTCCTAAGCTCCTGGTGCCGGGTTCGACTCCCGGGCGACGCACGCCCCTCCCTCGGTAGCTCAACGGAGAGAGCAGCGGGCTTCTATCCCGCCGTGTGCGCGTTCGAATCGTGCCCGAGGGACTCGCTTGCCGCCGGCGCCTGATGGCCGGGCACCTGACTTTTAATCAGGACTTCGGGGGTTCGATTCCCTCCGGCGGTACTGCGGGATGGCGCACTTAGGTAGCGCGCTGGACTCATGATCCAGAGGTCCCGGGTTCGAATCCCGGTCCCGCTCCCGTCCCGATAGCTCAGCGGGAGAGCACGGCTCTGACGCAGCCGAGGTCGTTGGTTCGACACCAGCTCGGGACACGCACCGCGCGTTCGGTTATGGGTAGGCTCTCGGGCTTTCACCTCGAGGAAGCGGGTTCGAGTCCCGCACGCGCGACCATTCCGTGGTAGCTCAACAGGCAGAGCAGCCGGCTGTTAACCGGAAGATCGCAGGTTCGAGGCCTGCCCACGGAGCCGATGCGCCGGAGCCCACCTGGTCGGTGGGGCCTGCCTTATACGCAGGACGTGGTCGGGTTCGATTCCCACCCGGCGTACGTGCCCGTAGCTCAACGGCAGAGCGCCTGCCCTACAAGCAGGAGGCCAGAGGTTCGACACCTCTCGCGGGTACTCGTGGTGGCTGTAGCTCAGTCAGGTCAGAGCGCCGGGTTGTGACCCCGGAGGGCGCCGGTTCGAGGCCGGCCAGTCACCCCAAGCGGGCGCGCCGACGTGGGAGAGTCGGGCCTGCCTGTAAAGCAGGTGCATTCGCTCAGGGGGTTCGAATCCCTCCGCCCGTACGGCACACCCTCGTAGCTCAGCGGAAGAGCGCGACCCTCCGAAGGTCGAGGCCGCTGGTTCGACTCCAGCCGGGGGTACAGGCAGCCCGACGGCGTTCCTGGCGGAGCGCCTCGCCTGCAAAGCGAGTGACCTTGGGGTTCGATTCCCCGTCGGGCTTCGACACACCATCCACTGTGGAGCGCCGCGTGATGCCTGGAAGGGCCGGTCAGGGATCGACGATCCTTGCCAGGAAGTAGATCGCGCCGGTGTGCGCGTGCCGGACGACGACCAGGAACGGCCGGTCGACGTGAAAGGGCACCGGCGTGCTCAGGTCGAAGGCGACCGCTCGCATGACCACGGCCGTGGCGGCCGCGCCCTCGAAGCCCTGCTCGTCGACCCGGAGTACGGCCTTGTGCACCACCTTGTCGATCCAGATCCGTTCCGCCGGGCTGATGCCGGAGAAGTCGGCATCGCGGGTGAACGCCGTGACGACGCCGAGCCGACCCAGGGCATCGTTGAGAACCGCCTCGGTCTCGACCCGGAACCGGGGGAGCGCCAGGTCGACCCTTGTTGCGGTACTGCGGCGGTAGAGCCCGGTGAGCGTCTCGGGGGTCAGACGGCCGTCCTCGTCGGAGAGCAGCACATCGACGACCACGTCGCTGGCCGTGGACAGCGTCACCATCCGCCAGCCGTCGACCGCGGCGTAGCCCATGCGCTCCTGCTGCCGCATGGTCGGAACCTCGCGGGTGCCCGACGGCGCGTGGAACGGGGCGGGCTGGGTCGCCGCGTCGGCGAACGGGTTGCGCCAGGCGACCTTCAGGTACAGCGCGTTGACGATGACCGCCGCCGTCGTCGGCGTGATCGTCCCTCGCTGCAACAGCTCCTTGATCAGGCCTTGGGTGGTCTTCTCGACGTCAGCGTTGATCGTTCCACGGGACCCCTCGGGATCACCGCGGAAGTCGGCGGTGTGCAGGGCTCCGCCGGGCCAGTCGAGCATCTCTTGCCGGTAGGCGTCGCGGAGCTCCAGGCCGAGGCGTACCCAGATGGTGTTGGCGACGGCGGCGGCAGCGTCGTCCAGCCGGGCCGACGCCGCAAGCGTGCGGCCGAGCTGGACGAGATCTCCGCCGGGGGCAAGCGCTCGCGCCAGCTCGTCGTACGTCCGGCCGCGCGCGCCCGTCGCGGCCAGTCCCAGGGCCGACGCGACAGAGTACGGCGACCAGGGCAGGTTGCCGTCGGCGGGCAGCTCATCGTGCAGTGCTAGCGCGAAGTCCACCTGCGACAGATCCATGCCGTCTCCCAGGTTCTCGGGTGTTGGTAGATCATCCACGCTGGAAGACGATGTCTCCTCCGAAGACCGACGGCGGCTCCGGCTGAAGCCGGCGCGCCTTCTCGAGGAAGGCCTCGAAGCGGGGGTCGTGGTCATGTGCCGAGTGCTCGGCCATGCTCGGGACCTCTACGTAGATCAGGTACAGGGCGACATCGTCGCGCTCCTCGCTGCCGAACCCGACACGAGCGAGCCGTGCCTTCAGAAACTTTCCGTCCGCCGCGAACTCGTCCCAGATGGGCAGCTCCTCGGCTTCGAACAGCCGCTCGAACTCCTGCGCCTCACTCGCCCGGATCCTGATAATGATCGCGTTTGCCTGCGGCATCGATCGCTCCTCGGTTCGGCGGCATCGCCGCCATTCACCGTACGCCTGCGACTCTGCGTTCGGTCGCCGTGACCACGTGACCCATCAGGACCATCGTGGTCACCGGGCCGACCCCGCCGGGTACGGGCGTCACCGCCGCCGCGAGCGGCTCCACGCCTGCCGTGTCGACGTCGCCGACGAGACCCCCTTCCGGCGTCGGGTTGGTCCCGACGTCGATGACAACGGCGCCCGGCTTGACGTAGTCACTGGTGACCAGCTTCGGCCGGCCGACCGCGGCCACCAGAACGTCTGCCCTCCTGACCTCGGACGGCAGGTCGACGGTGCGCGAGTGGCACACCGTCACCGTCGCGTGCTGGTCGAGAAGCATCAGCGCGGCCGGCTTGCCCACCACATTGGATCGTCCAATCACGACCGCGCGCCGGCCTTTGAGCGGTACGCCCTCGTGCTCCAGGATCTTCAGCACCGCGGCTGCGGTGGCGGGCGCGAACGCCGTCGCCGAACCGGAGGCGAGGCGGCCCAACGAAACCGGGCTCGCCCCGTCGACGTCGACCTCGGGGTCGATCGCGTCGCCGACGTCGACCAGACGTAGCCCGCCCGGCAGCGGGGTCTGGCAGATCACCCCGTGGACCGCAGGGTCGGCACTGGCCGCCGTGAGGGCGCGCCGGATCTCGTCGCGCCCGGCGTCGAGTGCGAGCTCCGTCTTGCGTATCTCGATGCCGAGCCCGGCGGCGGTGCGCTGCAGGGACCGCACGTACCACGCGGTGCTCGCGTCATCGGTGGCGACCACGATCGCGAGCGTCGGCGCCACGCCGGCCGCCCGCAGCGTCGCGACCCGGTCGGCCAGCTCCACTCCGAGGTCGGCCGCGATCTTCTTGCCGTCGATCAGCATCAGCCGTTGATCCTTGCCCGCACATCGGCCACGACGCGGCGGCCAAGCTCGCCCATCGTCAGGTAACCGTCGAGCTGCTTGCGGAGCTCGTCGCGTACCCCATCGTCATGCAAGCCGGCGAGGTTGACCTCGACGTTGATCGCCGCTGACTCGAGGGCTGAGACGGCCAGCGACGCGGCCACGCCGACGTCGGAGAGCACGTTGGGGTTGGACCGGCCCGGCAGGGCGGCCGCCAGCTCGACCACCTTCGCGGCCACCTCGGCGACGCGCAATGGCGGGCGGGCTGCGGCCGCGGTCGCGGCTTCGATCGCCGCGGCTCTCGCGGCGCGCTCCTCGTCGGTCTGCCGCGGCAGGCCATACGCGGCCATCACGGCACCGAACGCGGCCTCGTCGTCGGCGGCCAGGTCCCAGGCGCGCTGGCGCAGCGTCGCGGCTTGCTCTCCGATTAGGCGTACGTGCGACTCGTGCGCCGCGTACGCCGCCCTGCCCTGGGTCAAGTTGACGACCATCTCGACCAGTGCCGCCGCGGCGGCTGCGGCAAGCGCGGCCGCGGCACCGCCGCCCGGCGTGGGGGCCGAGGAGCCGAGCCGTTCCAGCCAGTCACCGACCTCGCCTTGATGCACCAGGCGACCTTATCAGGGCGGCTCGACCGGAGCCGCCCCAGCTGGGGTCACCCGGCGAGGTCGGGTGTTTGCCATCGTTGGTTCGCGCCGACCGAGCAGTCCCCGGGAGTCTTGTCCACAATGGACGTGCCGGGGCCGCCCAAGGTCACCGCGTGTCGGGAGGCACGGCGACGATCCTGACACCGAGGCTTGACCGTGTCGCAAAACTGTATACAGTTATCAGCACGTGGCGAGGCTGGCCGCAACGGGTGCACCCCACTGACATGCCCCATCGTGATCCGGAAGGCACAGTCACATGTCATCGACTCCATCCTCGGACGCGACCGCGACGGTGCGCGCCGACATCGACGAGGCGATGCGGCTGCGCATCGCCGAACAGCTGGCCGCCGGCTTCAAGGGCGACAGCATCGCGCCGGACGACGCCGGGTACGACCAGGCACGTGCGGTCTGGAACGCCATGATCGACAAGCGTCCCGGGCTCATCTTGCGCCCCACGAGCACCGCGGACGTGGTCGCGGCGGTGAACGTCGCGCGGGAGCACGGCCTGCGTCCCGCGGTTCGCTGCGGCGGGCACTCGGTGTCCGGCAAGGCCATGTCGGACGGCGGTCTGACAATCGACCTGGGCCTCATGCGCGAGGTGACGGTCGACGCCGAACGCCGGCTGGTACACGTCAGCGGCGGCTGCCGGCTGGGCGACGTGGACGCGGCGACCGCGCCCCACGGCCTGGTCGTGCCGGCCGGCATCATGTCCGAGACCGGCGTCGGTGGCTTGGCGCTCGGCGGCGGGATCGGCTGGTTCTCGCGCAAACATGGGCTCACCTGCGACCAGTTCGTGTCGCTCGAGGTCGTGCTGGCCAGCGGCGAGACGATCGAAGTCTCCGCCGACGAGCACCCCGACCTGTTCTGGGCCATCCGCGGCGGGGGCGGCAACTTCGGCATCGTCACGCGCTTCACGTTCCGGGCATACCGGTTCGGCCCGAGCTGAACGCGATCGCGCAACCGGTGCTGATGGTCCACGGTCACGACGACCGCGTCGTCCCGTGGCGGTCGTCCTCCGGGCCCCTGGTCGACCTGCTGCCCGACTGCCGGCTGCATATCATCAGCGGCTGCGGTCACTGGACGATGATCGAGAAGACCGCCGACTTCTTCGCTGTGGTGGAGCCGTTCCTCGGCCATTAGGCGTGCCACGCTCCACCAGGTCGAGGGCGCGCGGGACAGCCCTCATCGGGTAGTCGGGAGCGCAGTCGAGCAGCACCCGCTCCGCTGTCCGGGCGAGGTGGTGGGCCAGCCCGGACAGCGCCGCGCGATGGTCGTGCTCGACGAGCGCTTCGAGGATCGCGGCGTGCTCGACGTCGCCGGCGGACTGCCAGCTCGCCGGTTCGGACAGCTGGTAGATCCGGATGTAGCGGATCGTCCGGTCGGCGAACACCGTCAGCTGCTTGCGCAGCGACGCCCCGGCGCCCGCGGTGATGAGGCGGTGGAACTGCCCGTGCGCGTCGAACCACACGCCGAACTCGCCCGTACGGGCGGCCCGCCGCATCGCCGTCAGCAGCTGCTTCGCCTGCCGCTGGTGGGCTGTGGTGAACCCGTCGAGGGTCATCGACAGCGCGAGCGTCTCCAGCAGGATGCGGCTGGCGTACACGTCGTCCAGCTCCTCGACATCCAAGCCGGCGACGCGGGTGCGCTGGTTCGGCTCGATCTCGACCAGGCCCTCCTCCTGCAGCATGCGCAGCACCTCGCGCAGCGGCGTCCGGCTCACCCCGAGCTGGTCGGCGAGCGCCACCTGGGACAGCTTGGTGCCCGGCGTCAGCGTCCCGTCGAGGACGCACTGGCGCAGGTACGCGTGCAACGCCGGGATCGCCTGCCGGATCTCGGGGATGTCCACCTTCCGCAGACCGGGGACGAGCGTGGGGGTACGGGCCATGGATCCATTGTGGCTGACCGGTGGGGGAGAGTGCATACACCTCGCGGGTGCGAAACACCCTCTTGACGGGCCCGTAGAACTGTATACAGTTTTACCATGGATGCGGATCGCGGCACCAAGCCCGACCGGAGTGCGCTGCTCGGTCAGGACTACTGGCTCGTGCTGTCGACACCCGCCCAGAGCACGACCGGCGCAGACATCGAGCGGCACGTCGACCAGCACATCGCGTGGCTGCTGAAGCTGGAGGCCGACGGCGTGGTGTTCCTGTCCGGGCCACTGGTCAGCGGTCCCGGCACCGGTCCCGGCTCCGGCGTCACGGTGCTGCGGGCCGGCAGCGCGGAGGAAGCGCGCGCCATCGCGCGCACCGATCCCTTCGTTCTTGCCGGCCTCCGCATGTTCGAGGTGTACGGGTGGCGGGTCAACGAAGGCGCCGTACGCGTCCAGATATCGCTCGGCACGGGAACGTACAGCTGGGGGTGACAGCCGTGGTCAACGTCGGCATCATCGGGCTGGGCAAGATGGGCCTGCCGATCGCGCGAAACCTGATGGAGCGCGGCTTCGCGGTGACCGGGTTCCGCCGCTCCGGCTGCGAGGAGCTGGTGGCCGCCGGCGGCGTGGCGGCCGGTTCACCCGGCGAGGTCGCCGAGCGGGCCGATGTCCTGCTGTCGATCGTTCCTGACGCGTACGCCGTCGAGGAGGTCGTGTGCGGGCCGCACGGCACGCTCACGGCCCTGCGACCGGCACCGTCCACATCGAGATGAGCACCGTCGACGTGGCCCACAAGGCGCGGATCCGCGACGCCGTCCGCGCGGCAGGAGGCGACCTGCTGGACTGCCCGATCAGCGGCAGCCCGGGCATGGTGGCACCGCGCCTGGCAACCACCTTCGTCTCCGGTGATGTCGACAGCGTCGAGGCGGTGCGGCCGGTGCTCGACGCGATTTCCGGTTCGGCGCGTCCGTCGCCCGCATCGCGACGCACTGCACCGAGGCGGATGTGTCGGTCCAGCACTTCGGCGCCGCGCGCGAGCTCGGCATGGAGACGGTCGGCTTCCTCATGCTCAGCCACCGCATCGGCCCGGCCGAGCTCGCCAGACAGGCCCGCATCATGGTCGACGCCGGCGCCCAGTGCGTGTACGTGGTCGACTCGGCCGGCGCCCTGGTCCTCGCCGACGCGCAGGCGCGGGTCTGGGCGCTCGTCGACGAGATCGGTCACCAGGCCCAGGTCGGGTTCCACGGCCACCAGAACCTGTCCCTCGGCGTGGCGAACAGCGTTCTCGCCGTGCAGGGTGGCGCGCGCCAGATCGACGGAGCGCTCTGCGCGCTCGGCGCGGGCGCCGGCAACGCGCCGACCGAGGTGCTGGCGGCAACGTTCGACCGGCTGGGCATCGAGACCGGCATCGACGTACCAGGCGTGCTGGCAGCGGCCGACGAGGTGCTGCGCCCGGTCATCCCGCGCATCCCGGTCGCCGATCGGTCCGCGATCGTGCAGGGGTACGCCGGCGTGTACAGCAGCTTCCTGCTCCACGCCGAACGGGCGGCGCGGCGGTACGGCGTACCGGCGCACGAGATCCTGCAACGCGTCGGCGAGGCGGGCTATGTCGGCGGGCAGGAGGACATGATCATCGACATCGCCATCCAGCTCGCCACCGAACGAAGCCCCGGTTAGGCGCCCGGCGCCCGGGCGCCTAACCGGGTGCCCGGGCGCCTAACCGGGTGCCCGGGCGCCTAACCGGGTGCCCGGGCACCTAGCGCCGGACCACGAGCGGCGGGTCAGTAAGGGCTGAGCCCGTATCCCAACGGATAGAGCGGCGTCTTGCCGTCGCCGTTGTTGATCGGTTCGTCGCTTACCGCCCTCGGCCAGCTGACCGGAAGCTTTCCGGTGAACCCGCCGCCGAAGAGCGCGTCGGTGATGCCCTGCGCCTCGGTACCCGGCAGCCATGCCGCGACGAACGCGTTGGCCTTGGGTACCTGGTCGGTGATGATGACCGGCCGTCCAGAGTAGAGGATGGCGATGCAGACCGTGACGTGTGCGCAGATGTCGCTCAGCTGGCTGGAGTTGTCGTTACCGAAGGCCAGTGTCGAGCTGTCGCCCCTTCCCTCGGCGTACGGTGTCTCGCCACCGACCCAGATGCCGACGTCACCGGAGTAGCGGCCCTTCGTTCGCGTACCGACGTTCTGCAGCGTGATGTTCGTCCCGGCGGTGGCCTGTTGGAGCGCCTGCCAGAACGTCGTACCGGTCGTGGTGGTACCGCTGCCGCCCTGCCAGCTGATCGACCAGCCGCCCAGCTGGTAACCGAGGTTGCCGGCTGACTTCCCGCCGACCACGATCTTGTACGTGCCGGTCTTGGTGAGCGGCAGCACACCGTCGTTCTTCAGCAGGACCAGCGACTCGTGCACCGCCTGCCGGGCCACGGCCCGGTGGGCGGCCGAGCCGACCTGCGCGGTGTACGTGCGGTCGGTGAACGGGTGGTTGAACAGGTCGAGCCCGAACTTCGCGTTGAGGATGCGGGTGACCGCGTCGTCGACCCGCGCCAGGGGGATCTTGCCGGTGTTGACGTCGTTGACGATCGCGTTGATGGTCGAGACGTAGGTGTCAGGCACCATGATCATGTCGATGCCCGCGTTGACCGCGTGGGCCACCTGGTCGGCGTACGTCGGGTCGGGCAGCTGCTTGATCCCGGCCCAGTCGCTGACCACGAAGCCCCTGAAACCGAGCTCACCCTTGAGAATGTCGTTGATCAGATGGCTGTTGCCATGGTCCTTCATGCCGTTCCAGCTGCTGTACGAGATCATGACCGAACCCACGCCGGCGGTTACCGCGGTCTGGTACGGCGGCAGGTGCACGGCCCGCAGCTCGGCCTCGCTGATCTGGGCGTCGCCCTGGTCGATGAGGTACCCGCTGTCCCCGGTGCCGAACTTGGTGCCGCCGTCGGCGATGTAGTGCTTGGCGGTGGCGAGCACCGAGGTCGGGCCGAGTGACGGGCCCTGGAAGCCGTTGATCGCGGCTTGTGCCAGTGGCGAGACGACCGACGGGTCCTCGCCGTAGCCCTCGTACGTGCGACCCCAGCGGTCGTCGCGTGGTATGCAGACGCACGGCGCGAACGTCCAGCGGATCCCGGTTCCGAGCACCTCTTGGCGAGTCACGTCTTCCGCCTGCTGGACGAGCGCCGCGTCGCGGGTCGCACCCATCCCGATGTGGTGGGGGAAGAGCGCGGCTCCTTGCACGTTGTTGTGGCCGTGCACCGCGTCGACGCCATAGATCAGCGGGACTCCGAGCCGGCTCCGCAACGCGTAGCCCTGGAAGTCGTCGACCATGTCCGCCCACTGGGTGGCTGTCCCGCCGGCGCCGTTCGGCCCGCCACCGCCGCCGCTGAGCACCGAGCCCAGCGCGTACGTCGTGATGTCGTTCTTGTTGTTGATGTAGCTGTTGGCGACCTGGGTCATCTGGCCGGCCTTCTCGGCGAGCGTCATCTTGGCCAGGCAGTCAGCCGTCGACACGCAGCCGGCGGCGGCTAAGGCCGGCGGGGCGGACACCGGACCCAGGAGGGATAAGCTCGCGCTCGTCGTGACCAGCGCGAAGCGGACAACCGTACGGCGGAGCGCAGCGGACCTCGTTCGCTTGCCGGGAGCAGGCACCATGGCCTCCATTGGTACTGCGGCGGTTACCAACATCAGCTGTTGTTCGCCCATCGAGCGGAGTCGCGGTGCGACCCCGGTCAATGCGCCTTTAGTTCATAACCTTTACTAAGCCTTGACGTATCGCCGAGTCAAGGGCCGCCGGCGCGGTGCGAAGTCACGCAGCGGGGACCGGGCGCGGGCGCGGCAGCCACCCGTAGTCACATGGGCGTGGCGTCGGACACGAGGTCCAGCAGCTCATCGGTCAGTGCTCGTCGGTTCGTGACGCCGCACGGCGCGTACCCGAACGACAGCTGCCCGACGGTGATGGCGTAGCCGAACATGTCGGCGCACCGGCCCGGCGGGGCTGAGCCGCGGGCCTCCTGCGCCAGCGCGGGATCGGCGGCGATCCGGGCCAGCTGCTGCCGCTGCGCCGGGGTGAGCCGGCCCCGCTCCACCTTGGCCGTGCGCTTGTCGGTGTAGACCCACGAACCGTCCGGCGCGATGTCGATCTCCTGCATAACGCCGGCGAAGCCACCGGTACGAACGATGACCATCCTCGGCAAGGCCGGTGCGGTCGCGGCACTGGTGGCCGCTGACGCCGAGGGATCCGCGGTACCAGGAGCCCGCTCACACGCCGGCACCACCAAGGCCAGCACGGCCATCGCTGGAGCGGCTGCGGTGGTGAGCCGGCGGAGAGTGTGCCGCATGCTGACCCCATCCCTCGTGCGCACGCGTGCAGGCCGGTTTCGGCCACACTGTAGCCGCAGGACCGGTACCGAGGCTGAATCGAGGAGTGTGTCATGGCTGACCTCGGCGTGCACGGGTCCGCGATGGGCGTGCGTGCCGGTGCCCCGGTGACCGTCAGCGGGCCGTTCGACCGGCGGGTGATCGCGGTCGGCGGGATCGTTTTCGCGGTGCTGATGGCGCTGTCCACCCGGTACGGCTTCCAGCGCGACGAGGTGTACTTCCTGGACTGCGCCCGGCATCTGCAGGCCAGCTATGTCGATCAACCCGTGTTGGCGCCGCTGCTGGCCCGGGTGTCGCTGTCGGTGTTCGGCGTGTCGCTGCCTGGTCTGCGGCTGTGGCCCGCGCTGGCGGCCTGGGCCACCGTGGTGGTCAGCGGGCTGACCGCGCGTGAGCTGGGTGGTGGCCGGCGCGCACAGCTGCTGGCCGCGGTCGCCACGGCCACCATGCCGGCCCTGTGGGGCAGCGCCCACGTGGCCAACACGACGGCATACAACGTGCTGGCGTGGGCCGCGCTGGCGCTCATCGCCGCCAGGATCGGGCGTACCGGCGACTGCCGCTGGTGGCTGGCCGGCGGCCTGGTCCTCGGCGTCGGGCTGGCCAACAACCACCAGGCCGGCTTCTTCGCCCTCGCGCTGGTCGTCGGCGCCCTGCTCAGCGGTGGCCACCGGTTGGTGCTCAACCGCTGGTTTGTCGCCGGCGCCGCGATCGCGGTGGCATTCGCCGTCCCCGACATCTGGTGGCAGGCCCAGCACGAGTGGGCGTCGATCGCCATGACCCGACAGCTCAACCGGGAGAATGGCGGGCTGCGCAACATCCCCGTCTGGGTCATCGGCCAACTGTTCCTGGTGACCCTGGCCCTGGCCTGGGTCTGGGTGGTCGGGCTGCGCCTGCTGTGGCGCTCCGGGCTGCCGCCGTGGCGGGCGCTGGCGTGGGCCTACGGGCTGCTGTTCGTACTGTTCGCTCTCACCACCGGCGCGAAGATCTATTACCTGACCGGGGCGTACGTGTACCTGCTCGCCGCCGGTGCCGTGGCCATCGACGGGTGGCTGCACGCGAGGCCGGGCCGCCTCCGCAACCTCACCCTGGCGACCACCCTCACCACCGCGATGTTCGCGCTGCTGGTGCTGCCGGTGCTTCCACCCACCGGCATCGGTCCCAACCACAAGATGGACCAGACCCTGGCCGAGACAATCGGCTGGCCCCAACTCGTCGACACCGTCCATGACGTGTGGACCTCGCTGCCACCCTCGCAACAGGCTGACGCCGTGATCTTCACCGCGGACTACAGCGAAGCCGCGGCCATCAACGAGCTGGGCAGGGGCACCGGGCTGCCGACCGCGGTGAGCGGGCAGAACAGCGAATGGTGGTGGGGGCCCGGCAACCCGGACGCCACCACGGTGGTGGCCGTCGCGCCGGGCACCCAGCCCGGCTACGCCAGCTACCTCAGCCGCTTCTTCACCGACGTGCGGGAGGTGGCCACACTGTCCAACCCGTACGGCATCCAGAACATCGAGTCGGGCGGACACGTCTACCTATGCACCGGGCCCCGCCAGCCATGGTCCCAGCTGTGGCCCCGGCTGCGGCACTACGACTGACCGCGGACCGCCGCAACCGCCGAGCCCACAGACGGGCGGCCTGACCTGGTGTACCAGTAGGCGCCGTCGCCGACTCGTCACCACCGGGCGGATCGGCCTACGGTGGGCAGGTGGGAGCTGGCGGGCGGAGCTGGCGTGGGCGGGTCAGCCGGCACCATCGGTGGCTGCTGGTGGGCGCCGGGGTGCTGGTGACATGCCTCCTTCCGGCCATCGCCGCGGCCCGGCCGGCGCCGGACATCCGGGTCGACGCCGGGCTGTTGCGGGACCGGATCCTCGCCTCGGCGTCGCGTCCGTACCAGGGCGTGGCCGACAGCCGCGGCGGCGTCCAGCTACCGAACGTGCCTGAGCTGGACGAGGTGAACGCCCTGTTCGCCGGCGCCACGATTCGGGTCTGGTACGCCTCGGCGGGCGCGTGGCGGGTCGCGCTCATCCACCAGACCGGCGAGCGCGACATCTACCGGACCGGCCAGCTCACCTCTGTCTGGGACTTTGAACGCCACCTGTTGACCGAGATCACCGGCGAGCTGCCGATCCGCCTGCCGTGGGCGGCGGACGTGGCGCCGCCGGAGCTGGCCCGCCGGCTGCTGCGCGGCGCGGCCCCCAGCGATCCGGTGGTGGCGATCGCGGCCCGCCGGGTGGCCGGCGTGGCCGCCGCGGGACTGCGCCTGACCCCGTCCGATCCGGCCACCACGATCGATCACGTGGATATCTGGGCCGACCCGCGCACGGGCCTGCCGGTCCAGGTCGAGGTCGGCGGGCGGGGCACCGGTACCAGCGTCCTGACCACCCGGTTCCTGGAGCTGCGGCAGCAGGCGCCGGCCGCCGATGTGGTGACGCCGCCGGCTCGCGGGTCGGCCGGATTCACGGTGACCTCCGCCCCGGACGTGGCGGCGCGGATCAACACGGTCGTACCGGGACCGTTGCCGTCCAGCCTCGCCGGAACGCCCCGATCGGCGTTTACCGGCCTGGTCGGCGTCGGTGGTTACGGCAGCGGCCTGGCGATGTTCGTCGCCGTACCGCTGCCGGGCCGGCTCGGGTCGCGGATCGTCGGCGCGGCCCGGGACGCCGGCGCGCTGCCGGTCGAGGTGGCCGGCGGCGAGGCGTACGAGGTACGCGCGGCGGCGCTCACCACGCTCGTCGTCCGGACCGCCGGTGATCGGCAGTCGCGCCGGGCGTACCTGCTCGCCGGCTTCGTCGACGGGGAACGGCTGCGCCGGGCAGCGGCCGAGCTGGTCGCGTTCGCGGGACCGACCAGATGATCACGACCACCGCGCTGACCAAGCGGTACGGCCACGTCGTCGCCGTCGACGGGGTGCACCTGCAGGTCCGGGAGGGCGACCGGTTCGGTCTGCTCGGCCCGAACGGCTCGGGCAAGACCACGCTGCTCCGCCTGGTGCTCGGGTTGGTGTACGCCACGGACGGGGAGATCGAGCTGATGGGTTGCCCGGTGCCCAAGCGGCTCGGCGAGGCGCTGCCACAGGTCGGCGCCCTGGTGGAGGGGCCGGCCGCCTACGGGCACCTGTCCGGGCGGGCCAACCTCGCGCTGCTCGACGCCGCTGGCCCGGGCGGGTCGCGGCGGACCCGCCGGGTGCGCATCGCCAAGGCGCTGGAGCAGGTCGGGCTGGGTGGCGTGGACAACCGGCCGGTCAAGGCGTACTCCCTCGGCATGCGACAGCGGCTCGGGCTCGCGGCCGCACTGCTGCGCACGCCCCGGCTGCTGGTCCTCGACGAGCCGACGAACGGCCTTGACCCGCAAGGCATCCGGGAGGTACGCGACATCCTGCGCGCGCTCAACGAGGCGGGTACCACGCTGCTGCTGTCCAGCCATCTGCTCGCCGAGGTGGAGCAGCTGTGCACCAGGGTCGGCGTGCTGGACCGGGGTCGGCTGGTGCTCCAGGACGACCTGGCCACGGTGCGGGGACCGACGGGGCGGGTCATTGTGCGTACGCCCGATGCCGACCGGGCTGCAGCGATGCTGGACGGCCACGTCGAGGCCCGGACCGGGGACCGCCTGCTCGTACGGCACGCGGATCCGGCGACCCTGAACGCCCGGCTCGTCGGCGAGGGCCTGCGCGTGGCCGAGATCGCCGCCGAATACCACACGCTGGAGGAGGTCGTGCTGCGGGTGACCACGGCCGGTAGCGACCGGATCGACCGATGATCGGAGTGGAGCTGCGCAAGCTCTGCCGGCGCCCCCGCACCTGGGTGAGCATCGGCTTGCTGTGCGCGCTGCCGATCGTCGTGGCGATCTTCCTGGCCGCCACCAAGATCGGCCCGGGGCCCGGGCAACAGCCGGCGTTCCTGTCCGCGGTGCTGTCCAACGGCGCGCTGTACCCGGCGGCCGCGCTCGCGCTCGTACTCCCGCTCTTCCTGCCGGTCGCGGTCGCGATCGTGGGCGGCGACGCGATCGCCGGTGAGGCCAGCGCCGGGATGCTGCGGTACCTGCTGGTCAGGCCGGTGCACCGCGGCCAGTTGCTGGTGGCCAAGCTGCTGTCGATGATTGTGTTCGTGATGCTGGCCGTGGTGGCCGTCACGGGTACCTCGTACCTGGTAGGGACCAACCTCTTCCCCGCCGAGCCCACCGCGGTCACCTCGGTGTCCGGTACGACGCTGACCACCACCCAGCTGATGCTGCGCATCGGCGCCGCGATGCTCTACGTCGGCTTCTCGATGCTTGGCGTCGGAGCCGTCGCGCTGTTCCTGTCGACCATGACCGACTCGTCGTTGGCGGCCACGCTCGGCGCGCTCGCCGCGCTGGTGGCCAGCCAAGTGCTCGTGACGCTCGACGCGGCCGGTTCGGTGCGGCCGTACCTGCCGACCCGCTACTGGCTGGCCTGGATCGACCTGTTCCGCGAGCCCATTCTGTGGCGCGACATCAACCGGGGCTTGGCCATCCAGGCGGTGTACGTCCTGGTGTTCCTCGGCGCGGCGTGGGCCAACTTCGCGACGAAAGACATCAAGTCCTAACAGCTAGCCGGTGTGGTCAGCGGACCGGGCCCGAGGGCGGCGAGCACGAACCCGGTCGCCAACGGGCTGGTGGGCAGGTCGCCGTGGCCCAGCACGGCTGCCGGGCAGACCGACTGGATCGCGAGGTTCACCGCGCCCTCAAGGCGGGCCGACTCCACCGGCGTGACGGTCTCGTCCTGGATGGTCCACAGCGCCAACCATTGCGGCGGCCGGGGCACCGGGGTGTGAAGCCCAGCCAGGAAACGGCTCCCCGGGGCCAGCTGCTGGCAGGCGACCGGGCAGGCACCAGGGCCGAGCGCCGTGCCAGCCGCCGCGAGGCCGGCGCCGTGGTGCGGGGAGCCCAGCGTGACGATCCGCCGCGCCCTGTGCGCGCCGTCATGGTCCTGTGCCCACAGGCGGGCAACGACGCCCCCGGCCGAGTGCCCGACGACGTCCACCGACGGCGCGCCGGCCCGCAAGGCATCGGCCGCGTACCGGTCCAGGGCGGCCGCCTGCTGGTGCAGGTCACCGGTGGCGTCGTCGGGCAGCTGGACGACGATCGCTTCCCGGCCGGCGGCTCGCAACCGTCCAGCGAGGACGGCCATGCCTGACGTACCGCCGCCGAAGCCGGGCACCAGCAGCACCGGTCCCGGCCGGTCCTGCGGCGGCACCGGCCGTGCCCGGTTCAGGATGCGCGGGCCCACGACAAGCCCGACCACCGCCACCGCGAGCAGGGTCGCGGCCGCCGTGACCACGGTCAGCAGGGCGCGGCGGCGAGGGCTCAGACCAGCGAACGGCCGGTCCACGTCACGACGCTACCTCGGCCACGCTCCAGGACCCGGACGCTAGAGGTGGCGGGTGCGGATCAGCAGGACGGCTCCGCGAGCCAGCAAGCCAGGAACCGCGGTGAGGAGGATCGGCGCCAGGAGCACGGTGACCGTGAGGTTGTCGGTCACCTTCGACAGCAGCGCGCCCATGGCAAAGGTCCACGGGACCCATCAAGATGGCGAGGAACAACGCGGTCGTCTTCGAACCGAGATAGCGGCGCACGCGCAGCCCGACCCATGCCCCGACCACCGATCCGACCCACAGCAGCGCCAGGCCGAACAGGATGGCGATGATCAGGAAGAAGGTAGCCCCGCGGCGTCTTCCACGGGTTGGCTTTGACCTGCGACGGCGGCACCACGACCGCACACGAGGGTCCCACGCTCGCCGCTGCCTCGGGGGCGGTGGCATTGACCACGTCGACCCGGAACAGGTGCCTCGCCGGCGGAACCCCCAACGGTGGCTCGATCCGGACCACCACCTGGGCGGTGGCCCCGGGACGCAGGTTGAGCTCGGCCTTGCTGGCCAGCGAGAACCATTCCGGCGGCGCCGAGTCGAGGGGAACCACGGTCGCCCTGCCCTGTAACGGCTGGTCGGTCATGTTCGTGACGATGAACCGCATCTCGCCAAGGCGGTTTTCGGTGAGCACGACATTCGTGTCGGGAGTGGTGATGGCGAACGGCGATGTCATCACGCCTCCTGGATGACGTGGAGTGAGTGGAGGAAGTGCAGCACGTCGCGCCACCCCGCGACAATCATGGATCCGTCAGCGATGCCGGGCCCGCCACCGCTGCCGGCGTCGCCGGCGCGCGCCGGCCAGCGCCAGCATCAGGACGACGGCGGCCACCGCCGGGACGCCACCGACCATCACGCTGGCCGGCCACCGCGTACGGGTCGCCCCGGCCATCCGCGCGGCCCGGCTGGCGGGCACGCCAGCGCGCGGCGAGGCGAGGATGGCCGCTGCCTCCCCCGGTTCGACCAGCCGGCCGACGGAAGCGTCGGGCGGCAGCGTGAAGCCCCAGTCCAGCAGCGCCGCGCCCTGCTGCCAGCCGCGCACGGGCTGCGCCTCGGCGCCTAGCAGGGTCACCACGAGCCGCCGACCGCCGCGCTCGGCCGCGCCGACGTACGTGTGGCGGGCCTGTTCGGTATAGCCGGTCTTGCCGCCAAGCGCGCCGGGGTACCGAGACAGCAGACGGTTCTCGTTCTGGATCTGGAAACCCCGCGGATCCAGCGGCGGCTGCGCGGGGATCTGCGCCCGCTCGGTGGTCGCGTACCGCCGGAAGTCCTCGCGGGCGAAGCACGCGCGCGCGATGAGCGCGAGGTCGTACGCGCTGGTGTACTGGCCAGGGCCGTCGAGCCCGCTCGGGGTCACCGCATGGGTGTCGTACGCGCCGATCTCGCGCGCCAACGCGTTCATCGCGTCGATGGTGCCGGCCACGCCGGCCGGCCCGCCGCCGACCCGGGCGAGCACGGTCGCCGCGTCGTTACCAGAGTTGAGCAGCAGGCCCAGCCAGAGGGTCTCGATCGAGTACTTGCCGCCGACCAGCAACCCGACCGCCGAGCTGCCGCGCTCGAAGTCGAGGTCGGCTGGAACCACCTCGACCACCTGGGCGGGATCCAGCTTGGGGAGCAGGGTGGCGGCCAGCAACAGCTTCTGGACGCTGGCCGGCGCCCGGTACTCGTGTGGGCCGCACCCGCCCAGGACGGCACCGCTGTCCAGGTCGGCCACCAGCCATGCGGTGGCGGACAGGTTGCTCGGCGGTGGCGGAGCGCCGGCGGGCAGCGTCAGACCCGGCGTACCCAGGGCCTCGCCACCGATGACCAGCCGGGTCGGGTCGTGCGTCGGTGGGGTGGCGGTCGGAACCGGATGGGCCGTCGGCACGCCGGAGGCGATCGGGCATGGCCCGCTCGACGGGCGCGCAGCCGGCGTCGCAGGCGGCTGCGGCGTCGGAGTGGGCGCCAAGGCGATGCTCGCTGCCGCAGCGGCGAGGACGTGCCGGACCATCGCGAGGGTCACGGTGCAGGAGGGTAGTCGCGTACCGGCGTATACGCTCGCTAGTGTTGTGTCTCGCAAATAGCATTACATATGTGTAGTATGTAGTCATGGGACGTGCCGCTGACGCGCTGGAGGTATCCGACGGGCAACGCGAGGTACTGGACGCTTTGGCCCGGTCGCAGACGTTGCCGTTTC
>WNGF01000119.1_pt1 | contig 104049 bp, 90 predicted proteins | sample 5400641 | NCBI WGS metagenome assembly WNGF01 (sample SAMN13153371, study PRJNA577476) | soil metagenome | isolation source: 80 cm soil or saprolite under grassland replicate 2 | place: USA:California | collected 2016-06-15 | reverse complement strand
TCCCGCATCCGCGCATCGCGCATCCCGCATCCTGCATCCGCGCATCGCGCATCCCGCCCCGCGTCCCCCCGCGAAAGAGGCTTGCAATTTTCTTCGCACCGTGTAAACCAACCAGCGTCGTATGCGCCCTGTCCCCGCCACTGGACGGCTGTTGTCTCTTCTGGTTTGCCTCTCCCAAGCCCTCATCCGAACCAACACTTTCGCTGGCGAGGCTAATCCGCCGCCGCCGCAGAGTTCTGTCCGGCAAACGAGCAATGGCCTCCCGGTGCTCGCGTTCCCTTATCCCGCCGCGCAGCAATACACGGTGTTTGGCGCCACCAACGCCGCCGGGCCCTACGTCACTCCCACGCCCGGCCTTCTGACCGGGCCGACGTTCCTGGTGACCAACCCCGCTCTGAGGTGTTTCTATCGCGTCAGCGCCACCCAGATGAGCAGTAATGATCTGTTCAGCGCCACTGTCCTCAATCGCCTGACTTACGGACCAACTCCCGGTGACCTGGATCACATCAAAGCCGTCGGTCCGGAACAATTCATCGCCGAGCAATTAGCCGCCGAAGCCATTGCTGAAACAATCGACACCGACCCGCCAATCACCAACGCGCCGCCACCTCCGCCGCCGTTGACGAACTGGATTCGTGTCTCCGCCACCGGCACGGCGGCGGCCACCAACCTCATCGTCTACCTCAGCGGCGCGGGCAAGGTGTATCTCGACGATCTCCGGCTGGTCGCGGGCACCAACGCGGACACGGGCGCCAACCTGATCGCCAACGGCGATTTCGAGGACGCCACGCTTTCGCCGCCGTGGATTGTGGGCAGCCCGTTTACCGCGGTCATCACGAACAGCCCGACCGTCGATGGCCTGGCGGCCAGTGGTGCGAAATGTCTTCTGTTGACCGGCACGGCCGGTAGCACTGGCGTGCCCAACGCGCTGTGGCAACCGTTCGCCACCAGCACCCCGGCGGCGTCGCAGAAGTTTACCCTCAGTTTCTCCTACCTCCCCGTGCCGAACTCTGGCAGCAACGTTCTGACCGTCCGTTTATCCGGCAGCCTCACCATCGCCAAAGTTCCGTTGCCGCAGGCACCGCCCCTCCCGCCCGCCGCACCACCCGCCATTGCCGCCGTTTACGCGCGGCTCACCAACGTCACCGCCTCCCTCGACGAACTCCGCGCCTGGCACGTTTTCCACGCGATTCATGGCCAACGTCAACTCCACGAGATTCTCGCGCAATTCTTCCAGAACCATTTCACCACGGAATACCAGAAGACGAAGGATTGGTTTGACGAGAATTACTCCCGCGCCATCACCAATGCCACCGTCCGCCAGTGGCTGGCCGTGGACCTGCACTGGCGCGAATACCGGAAGTTCCGTGATCTGCTCTTGAACCCCAACACGACGTTTTACGACTTGCTCAAGGTCAGCATCGAGAGCCCTGCCATGATCATCTACCTGGACACGGTGCTCAACACCCGGGCCGCCCCCAATCAAAATTACGCGCGCGAACTGATGGAACTCCACACTCTCGGCGTGGACAATGGTTATATCCAGCAGGACATCGTCGACATGTCGAAAGTGTGGACCGGCTGGCGCGTGGCCAAGAAAGATCCCAGCGTGGCCAACGATCCTTTCGCCCCGCCAGTGACCGACATCACCAATTCCCCGGGTGTCTGGGTGCTGCGCTTCACCACCAACAACCACGATCTGACCACCAAGCGCCTCTTCACCAATAACGTCATCGACCCCCGCTTCGGTCCGGAATTCCGCGGCGGCCTCTCCTACGCGCTCCTCCTGCCCAGCACCAACGCCACCGGCACCAACGGCTTCGGCGAGGCCTACCGCGTCATCCAACACTTGTCCACCCTGCCTTACACCATGGAGTTCATCAGCGTCAAACTCTGCCGCCTCTTCGTGCATGAGGACTTCGATTTCGGTCTCTACGATTACACCGCCTCCACTCTGACGCCCGAGGCTCAACTCATCAAAGACTGCATGACGGCATGGAATACCCCGGCCGCCGACGGCCGCCAGGGCAACATTCGTTCTGTCCTCAACGTCATCTTCCGTTCGGCCCTCTTCCGCGGTCACGCCGCCTCCCAGCAGAAAATCAAAACACCGCTGGAACTGGCCGTCAGTGCCGTGAGAGCGCTCCGTGTCGTCGACACCGACGCCAAGGGCTATGTCACGGCGACGGCCGACAGCGACGGCTATGGCATTAGCGGCTCGGGCGCCAACACCAGCCCGCTCAACCGCATGGGCGGAATGCTCCTGTTCAACAAGGTGGAGCCCGATGGCTACTCCGAGTTTGGCGGTATCTGGCTCAACACCGCCAACCTTTGCGAGCGAATGCGCTTCGTTCAACATCTGCTGATGCCGACGAGCAGCTCTCTCAAGAGCGCGGACTACGGCGCTCCCGGCACCAGGAACACTTCCGACCCGGTCAAGCTGTTGAAACTGAAACTCCCTGCCGGCAGCTGGAATGATCCGGCGGCCGTGGCGGATTACTTTCTCGGTTTGCTTTACCCGGGCGAAGGCATGGCCAATCTGGGTCTGGACCGCGCTGCGGCCATCGAGTTTCTCAACACCAACGAGGCTGGCGCCTCCTCGCCGTTCAGTGCGCTGTCGAACACGTCGACCGCCTACGATGGACGCGTGCGCGGCATGGTCGCCCTGCTCATGTGCCTGCCGCGTTTCCAGGAACAGTAACGGTTGCAAACTCGTCGCTTGTTATGGCCCACCTCATCACTCGCCGCTCGTTTCTCAGCACCAGTGCCCGGACCGCGGCCTGCCTCGGCCTGGCTTCGCTCAGCAACATCCCGCCGTTCCTCAAGCGCGCCCTCGCCGAAGGCAACATCGGGATTAACGGCAAGAAGTTGCTCTTTATCTTTCTGCGCGGCGGCAATGACGGCGTAAACAACATCATCCCCATCATGGACCCGAGCTATCGCGGCACGCGGGATGCCGCCGGCACCTACCTCAATCGCAACTTGCTCGGTATTCCCAAGCACCCTTCCGGCGACAGCTATTACACCAACACCGGCGGGCCGGGCGCCTGCCCGGGCCTCGATCCAGCCAACCCAGGAGCGGCCATCCCGCTCTGCAATGGCTTTGCCGCACTCCATCCGGCCCTGGCCGACGTGGTCCCGCTCTACAATGCCGGCCAACTGGCCCTCGTCCATCGCGTGGCCTATCGCAGCCAGTCCCGTTCCCACTTCGACTCGCAGGTCTACTGGGAAAAGGCGGCCGACGGCACCGCCAACCACCGCTACATCCAGGACGGACTCTGGTATCGCACCATCGTTGAATCCGGTTGGAACCGCACCCATTCGCTGGCGGGCGTGTCCATCCAGCCGAACCTCCCGGCCAGCCTGCGCGGGACCGAGCCGATGACCAATCTCAGTTCCGTCAATCGCTACAACATCCTTGGCGTTTATGGTCCTTCGGCCACCACCAACAGCGACCGAATCAAACTCCTCAACGCCGTCGCCACGGCCAACCTCCAGCCGCATCCGACGAAAGACAATCGCGACCTGGTTTACAATCTAGGCGTCGCTTTCCGCGATACCCTCGACATCTTCCAGGACCCCAGTTTCAGCACCAATGAATTCTACGATCTCAACGGGACCACCCACCTGTTCCCGATCGATGCCGGATCCGATCAGCGCGGTCTGGGCTCCGGCGCCTATCCCTTTTTCCAAAAGATCAAATCCTGCGCCCAGATCCTCGCCAACACTGACGCCATCATCACCGGCACCGAACTGGGCGGCTTCGACACTCACACCTCGCAAGTGACGGCGGGCAGCCCGCACCTGGGTACGCATGCCAACCTGCTCCGGCGCCTGGCTTGGGCCTATTCCGCGCTCGCCAAATTCTTCAACAACCCCGCCTACAACAATCGCGGGCGCAATTTGTGGAACGACGTCGTGCTCGTGACCATGTCGGAGTTCGGACGCACCTCGGCGGAAAACGCCTCCCTGGGCAGCGATCATGCCGAAGCCAGCGTCATGTACGTCGCCGGTGGCGCCGTCCACGGCGCCGTCTATGGCTGCGACCTCAATAACAACTCGATCCTGGGCGGTCCCAACTGGACGATCGGCACCGGCGCCAAGGACGGGGCGCTCTTCTCGGCGGACCGCAACGTCGGCTACCTCAAGCGCACGATCGATTACCGTTCCATCGTCGGCGAGATCATTCGCGATCACCTCGGAGCCACCGATGACCAGCTCAACCGGATTATTCCCGCCTACGCCAACGAGTCGGTCGAGCACCTCAAACGCGGCGGCCTGGTCGCCACCACCTCCATCATCGGCGAGTTGGGTATCATCTAAGTTGGTAACCGTTCAGGAATCATAGACGCCCGCCCTCACCCCGGCCCTCTCCCCGGGGGAGAGGGCCGGGGTGAGGGCGAAAGCAACCTCAGACCTGAATAGTTACCTAAGTTGTCACTAGCAACTGGTAACCGGTGACTGGCCAGTTGCGGAGATCCATCCCGAGCCTCATTCATTCTCCAATTACCAGTTACCAGTTACCAGTTACCAGTGGTTTCCGAAACAGGTCCTGCCCCCCGGGGCGAACGCGAGCCCGACGTCCCTTTCCACTGCAAATCTCAACATGTCACTTTTTGCTTCATGACTCCCGGCGTCTCCCTCACTCTCCCCGTCATGGAACCGTTAAGCGCCGAAGAAATCCGCCGCGCCGTCCAGCAGGCGTTGGCCGAAGACATCGGCGGCGGCGATGTGACGACCCTCGCCACCATCCCGGAGAGCGTTTCGGCCCAAGCCGCGATGGTCGCCCGCGAACCACTGACGCTGGCCGGGCTCAACTTTGCGGAAATGGCCTTCAAGGAACTATCCCCGGCGGTCGAATGCCAGCGCCTCGCGGAAGATGGCCGGCGCGTGCCCGCGCAAACAAAACTCCTGCACCTCGCCGGACCGGCTCGCGCCCTCCTCACCGCGGAGCGTGTCGCGCTGAATTTCGCCCAACGCCTCTCCGGCGTCGCCACGCTCACCGCCCGGTTCGTCGAAGCCATCCAGGGGACGCGCGCGCAGATCCTCGACACCCGCAAAACCACCCCCGGCTGGCGTCGCTTCGAAAAATACGCGGTCACCTGTGGCGGCGGTCACAATCATCGGGCCGGCCTTTTCGACCTGGTGCTCATCAAGGACAATCACCTCGTCGCGTTGCGTGATGAGCTCCCCAACCCCATCGAAGCGGCCGTGCGGCGAGCGCGGGAAAAATATCCCCAACTGAAAATCGAAGTGGAAGCCGCCATCCCGGAACAAGTCCAGCAGGCGCTGGCCGCCGGCGCCGATATCATCCTGCTCGACAACATGCCGCTGGAAGTATTGCGCACCGCCGTTTTTTGGGTCAACCGGCGGGCCAAGACCGAAGCCAGCGGCGGGGTGAACCTCAACACCGTCCGCGCCATTGCCGAAACCGGCGTGGACTACATCAGCGTCGGGGCGCTGACGCACAGCGCGCGCGCCATGGATATCGCCCTGGACTTCGAGCGCTGAGCACCATTAATCTCAAATTTCAAATCTCAAATTTCAAATCGCAAGGCGACGTGACCGTCGACGCTCAAATCCTCACGGCTCTGCGGCGCGCCGCCCAGGGATGGGTTTCCGGCGCGGAACTTTCCCAGCGTCTCGGCATCAGCCGCGCGGCCATCTGGGCGCGCATCGAAGATCTCCGCGCTCTCGGCTACGACATCGTCGCCACGCCCCACCAGGGCTACCAACTCTTGAGCGTGCCCGATGTGCTCCACGCCGACGACCTGCTCTCCCTGGTCGACGGCATTGAAATCGTCGGCCGTGACATCCGTGTCTTTGAAAAAACCAGTTCCACCAACGACGTCGTGGAAAAGCTCGCCCGCGATGGAGTCAACGAAGGCGTCGTAGTCTTCGCCGAAGCCCAGACCCGGGGACGTGGACGGCTGGCCAGAAAATGGCTCTCGCCGGCCCGCAAGGGGCTTTGGTTTTCCGTGCTGCTTCGTCCCGATCTCCGTCCGCAAGCGGCCACCCAACTCACCGTCGCGGCCGCGACCGCCCTGGTGCGCGCCATCCGCGAACAAACCGGTCTGCCGCCGGAGATTAAATGGCCCAACGATATCCTCATCCGCGGGCGCAAAGTCGCCGGGGTCCTCACCGAACTGAGCGCCGAGCTGGACCACATCAAGCATCTCACCCTTGGCATCGGCGTGAACGTCAACCAGAGCCTCTCCGACTTCCCGCCCGAATTGCGCAAGCTCGCCACTTCATTGAAAGCCGAAACCGGCCATGCCCTGCCTCGCGCCGAACTGGCCGCCGTTCTCCTGCGGGAACTCGACCGCGATTACGAGCGGATCCGGTCGGGTCGTTTCTCCCAACTCGCGGAGGAATGGGAAGAGCATTGCGCCACGCTCGGCCGGCGGGTGGCCATTCGCCTCGGGGAACGTCTCCTCCATGGCCAGGCCGAATCGCTCGACGGCGACGGCGCGCTCCTGCTCCGCACCGAACACGGCCATCTCGAACGGATCATCGGCGGGGACGTGACGTTGCAAAAATGATGACCGAACGAACCAGGACGACCCTGACCCGGGGATGGATCAAACGGAATCGATCATGAATGGGGCCGCCAGGCTGCTGCTTTTCGACGTCGGGAACACCCATACGCATCTCGGTTTGGCTGACGGCCGGCGCGTCTTGCGGCAGGCGAACATCCCGACGACTGCGTGGTTTGAGGGCGACGGGCCCAGGCTGGTCCGCCGGTTCGTCGGACGGACCCGACCGGCTGGCGCGGCCTTGTCCAGCGTGGTGCCGGGAGCAACTCCCCGCGTCGTGCGCACTACCGAGCGCCTCTGCGGCGTGACCCCGTTGCGGCTCTCCCCGTCGACCATCCGCGGCGTGGGGATCAACTATCCCAAACCCAAAACGATCGGCCCCGATCGCCTCGCCAATGCCGTCGCCGTCCGGCACCACTACGGAGCGCCCGCCGTGGCGGTGGACTTCGGCACGGCGGTCACTTTCGATGTGGTGGACCGTCGCGGGGACTACGTGGGCGGCATCATCGCCCCCGGCCTGGGAGCCATGACCGACTGTTTGCACGAAAAGACCGCGCTCCTGCCGTCCATCAGAATCCGCGAAGTCAACGTCGTCATCGGCAAGAACACGCGGGAAGCGATGCTCATTGGCGTGGTCCACGGATATCGTGGACTGATTCGCGGATTGCTGCACGAGTTGAAGGGGGTGTTGAAGTGCGCCCGACTGCCCGTCGTCGCCACCGGCGGATATGCCGGCCTCATGGCCGCGCGCTTGCCCGAGATTACCGCCGTCGAACCGCTGCTGACCCTGGAAGGATTACGATTGGTGTGGCTGGCCCATCAACCGTAGCAGACGGGGTGAGTCGGCTCTAACTTTGCCCGAGCAAAAACGAGCGGACTCACGTCCGCGGCGACAAGGTTCTCGCAGAGCCGATCGACTGGTAACTTGTAACTGGTAACTGGTAATTGGTGATTGAAAACAGAGTGACGCTCGGGATGGGCTTTTGCGAATCGCCAGTTGCCAGTTACCAGTTACCAGTGACAAGTCAGTTCATGGAGATGGAACACCTTCAAAATCGGGACGTGAGTTGGCACCATGAACCTGCGACCGTTCGTAGTTCCGTCTTCAGGCGGCACCGGCCGGCTAAAGCCGGGACTACGAACCACCTTTGCCCTTGCCGGGCGTGGCGCTTTTGCAACACTCGCCGCGCATGAAGTCCCCTCACTCGCGACGGCGCAGGCCACACCGCTTTGTCCTCGGTATCGACTTCGGCACGTTGTCCGCGCGGGCCCTGTTGGTCGATGTCGACACGGGTGACGAAGTGGCTGGCGCCGTGCACGAATATGCGGACGGCGTCATCGAGGAAACTTTGCCCGGGGACAGGAAACGGCTTCCACCCGACACGGCCCTGCAGAATCCCGCGGACTATCTGAAGGCGCTGGAGAAAGTCATTCCCAGGGTTCTCCGCGCCGCCCAGGCCAGGCCCGAGCAGGTCATCGGCATCGGCACCGACTTCACCTCCTGCACCATGCTCGCGACCTTGGCCGACGGGACCCCGCTCTGTTGGGACAAACGCTGGCGCAAGAACCCGCACGCGTGGGTCAAGCTGTGGAAACATCACGCCGCCCAGCCGGAAGCCAATTTCATCAATGAAATTGGCCGCCACACCAACCAGGAGTTCCTCCGTGCCTACGGCGGCCGATACTCGAGCGAATGGTTTTTCTCGAAATTGCTGGAGACCCTGCATCACGCTCCTGAAGTTTACCAGGCGGCCGAGCGGTTCATCGAGGCCGGCGACTGGATCGTCGGACAGCTGTGTGGCCAGGAGAAGCGATCTCTTTCCTTCGCCGGGTTCAAGGCGATGTGGGTCTATCCCCCGCCGCCAGCAGGGCCACCCATGACGGGGGAAATCCCGCCGTCCACCGGCGGCGCTGCGCCCCACGACGTCCCACTCCCCGCCAGCCACTTTCCTTCCCGCGACTTTTTCTCCTCCCTGCACCCGTCCCTGGGGAACGTGGTGGCCGAAAAATTGGGGACTGAACCCGTGTCACTGGGCAGCCGGGCCGGCGGTCTCACCCGCTCCATGGCCAAGCGCACCGGCCTGCGCGAAGGCACGCCGGTGGCGGTCGGCAACATTGATGCCCACGTCGCGGTCCCCGCCTGTGGCGTGACCACGTCGGGCAAACTGGTGATGATTGTGGGCACCTCGACCTGTCATCTGCTGCTCAGCGAAATGCGACGCGAAGTCGAAGGCATCTGTGGCGTCGTGGCCCATGGCGTGGTCCCCGGCCTCTGGGGCTACGAAGCCGGCCAGGCCGGCGTCGGCGATTTGTTCGCCTGGTACCTGATGCACGGCGTGCCTGCGGCGCTCGTTGCCGAAGCCAGGAAAGTTCGCTCCACGGTTTTTCAGCTCCTGGAAAAACGCGCCGCCCAATTGCGGCCGGGGGAAAGCGGCCTGCTGGCGCTCGACTGGTGGAACGGCTGCCGATCCGTGCTGATGGATTCCGACCTGAGCGGCCTGCTCCTCGGTGCGACCCTCAGCACCCGGCCCCGCGACATCTATCGCGCGCTGATCGAGGCCACCGCCTTCGGCACGCGCAAGATCATCGAGGCTTTCCGCGATCGCGGTGTGGCCATCCACGAACTCTTTGCGTGCGGCGGCGTGGCGGAAAAAAGTCCTTTGCTCCTGCAAATCTACGCCGACGTCACCGGCCGACCCATCCAGCTCGCCGCTTCCAAGCAAGCCTGCGCCCTCGGCGCCGCCATGCACGGGGCGGTCGCCGCCGCCGCTTATCCGGACATCCACGCCGCGGCGCGGCGAATGGTCCGTCCCGTCCCGGCGATCTATCGGCCCAACCCGAAGCACAAGCCGGTCTACGATGAGCTCTATGCGCAATACAGCCGGCTGCACGATAGCTTCGGCCGTGCGAACGACAGCCCGATGAAGTTGCTCAAACGCCTGAAAGCGGCGGCGATGGCCGCCACCTAGCTGAGAGCGTGTTTTGGAAAAGGGTAGCGCGGGCGACTCGCCCGCCCCGGTCGGCGACCCGCCGACCGGAACGGCCGAGGCACAACCGTTGTATTAAGGGCCAGCGAAAGAACGCCAGGCTTAGTTCAACGGCCGTGGGGCCGGGGTGAGGGCGCAAGCAACCTCAGACCCGAATAGTTACGAGGAATTCTAAACACGCCCTCACGAAAGTGACGTCGTCGGGGTCGCGCGTTGGCGGCCCTTTTGGCGCTCGCGAATCAACGCCGCTTCTTCGGAGATATTCATCATCGAGAGCCGGGTCGCGCGAAACAGGTTGAAGCAACTCCAGATCAGTCCGCCGGCGCCGACGAAACCCACCAGTAACGCCAGGGCCGTCGTGGCCCGAAACCAAAACTCGAACCGCGTCGATGCCAATCCCGCCCCGACGATGGAAATCAAGCTCGCGCCGGCGAACGAGCCGAGCGCGACATATGCCGCGCGTAACGCGCTCAAGAGTAATACGCCCTGACGCTCCACCCGGTTGACCTGCACGAGCAGCAATTCCGCCAGTGCCGGAGACTTGATCTCGCCTTCCAAGCGCGCGGCCAAGGAACGCATCCGTTCGCTGGCCCGAAGAAAGCGGTTGCTCGTGCTCAAGGCCAGGACCGAAGTGGCATTGGTCAGCACCGCCGGGGCCGCGATCAGACTCAAGAGCGCAAACGGGTTCTGCGACATCGTATCCATCGTGATCATCGCCCGCCCTTCTATCAGACCGGTCCCCGGCCGGCCACACCCGAAAGTGGGGGACCATGAACCGCTTAGACCTGTAACTGGTAACTGGTAACTGGTAACGAATTAAGACTTTTTGCTGCGCGCACACGGCGGCCACGCCTCTCCAGTCTTGACCGCCGTGTGCGCGCAGCAAAAAGTCTTAATTCGTTACAAGTGACAAGTCGGTTCATGGAGAGTTTGACGGCGACCATCGACCTGGACGGTTTTGGAATTCCACACTCAGGAGATTGCGTTCTGGATTTCCGCCGGAAGCCGCGGCATAACTGGCTCATGAACCCGCGCCGCCCGCCGATCTTGCCGGAGCGGATCGAGAACGAAGACGAGCTCGACGAGGTCCTGACTCGCCCGAGCGTCGCCTTGGTGGACTCGATCAAGACTGTCTCCAGTCCCCTCGTCCTCCTGGGCGCCGGTGGTAAAATGGGGCCGACTCTGGCCGTGCTGGCCAAGCGGGCCGCGGAAGCCGGCAGTCATGTCCTGGACGTCGTCGCCGTCAGCCGCTTCAGCGACGAACGGGCGCGGCGCTGGCTCGAGGACCGCGGCATCAAAACCCAGAGCTGCGACCTGCTCGAGGAGCGTTCCCTTCCGCGATTGCCCGACGCGGCCAACGTGATTTATCTGGCCGGACTGAAATTTGGCACGGCGCAAAACCCGGCGGCGACCTGGGTCATGAACACGATTGTCCCGGCACACGTGGCGGAGCGCTACGCGCGCGCCCGGATCGTCGCGCTTTCCACGGGCAATGTTTATCCGCTCAGTGATGCCCTTCGTGGCGGTTCCCGCGAGACCGACCCGCTTACGCCGCTCGGGGAATATGCCAACGCCGCGGTCGGCCGCGAGCGGGTCTTCGAGTTTTATTCACAGCGCCACCACACGCCCCTTGCCCTGCTGCGGCTGTTCTATGCGGTCGAATTGCGCTACGGCGTGCTGGCGGATCTCGCGCGCCTGGTCCATGGCGGGGAGCCGATTCCCTTGGCCAATGGATCCTTCAATTGCATCTGGCAGGGTGACGCCAACGAGCTGGTGCTCCGCGCGCTCGCGCTGGCGGCCTCGCCGCCCTCCGTGTGGAACCTCTGCCACCCGGAACGTTTCGCGGTGCGAGCCGTCGCCACGCGCCTCGGTGAACTCCTGCAGCGCCCGCCGCGATTCGTCGGGACGGAAGCCCCGACAGCCTTGTTGGGAAACTCCGCGGCGCTCTGCGCGCAACTTGGCCCGCCCTCCGTGCCGCTGGAGACGCTGCTCCGCTGGGTGGCGCACTGGGTCAAGCAAGGTGGACGGAGTCTGGGCAAGCCGACTCACTTCGAGGTTCGAGATGGCAACTATTGACCAGGTGCGAACCCGTCTGGGTCAGGGGTTGGTCATCCCTGCGTGCCCCCTGGCGCTGGATGGCCGGGGCCAGTGGGATGAACGCCGGCAGCGCGCGCTGTTCCGTTATTACCTGGCCGCCGGCGCCGGTGGCCTGGCCGTGGGCGTGCATACGACCCAGTTCGCCATTCACGAGCCTCAGGTGGGCTTGTTCCGCCCCGTGCTGCAACTCGCCGCCGAAGAGTTGCGCCGCAGCCAATCGCAAGGACAGCCTTGTTCCCAGTCCGAAATCCGAAATCCGAAATCCGAAATCCGAAATCCAGCCTGCATGGGCATCGCCGGGCTCTGCGGACCGACCAGGCAAGCGGTGGCGGAAGCTTCATTGGCGCGTGAATTAGGTTTTGACGCCGGCCTGCTCAGCCTGGGCGCGCTTCCGCACGCGGGCATCGATGAGTTGCTCGAGCACGGCCGCGCCGTCGCGGCCATCCTTCCGTTGGTCGGCTTTTACCTCCAGCCCGCCGCCGGAGGACGCGTGCTCCCATTTTCATTCTGGCACCGGTTCGCCGGCATCGAGCGGGTCGTCGCCATCAAGATCGCCCCATTCAACCGCTACCAGACAATCGACGTGATCCGCGCGGTGGCCGAAGCTGGCCGCGACGATATCGCGCTCTACACCGGCAATGACGATCAGATCGTGATGGACCTGCTGACGCCGTTCCGCTTCAACGTCGGCGGCCGGCTGGTGGAACGATGCATCGTGGGCGGTCTGCTCGGCCACTGGGCGGTCTGGACGCGACAGGCTGTGGAGCTTCACGCCGAGTGTCGCCGGCTCGCCCAATCAGGCGAAGCGGTTCCCGTCGAAATGCTCCGCCGGAGCGTCGAGGTCACCGAGGCCAACGCCGCCTTTTTCGATGCGGCGAACGGATACGCCGGTTGCATCCCGGGCCTCCACGAGGTGCTCCGCCGCCAAGGGCTCCTCGAACACATCCGTTGTCTTAACCCGGCCGAGACGCTCAGTCCCGGCCAACTCGAGGAAATCGACCGGGTCTACCGCGCCTATCCCCATTTGAACGACGATTGGTTTGTGGCCAAGCATCGGGATGAATGGCTGGCCGGGTGACTTGATTGCGGATTGCAGATTGCGGATTGCGGATTGCACATGGCTCATTGCCGCGGAGACCTTGACGGCAAGTGCGGATTCCATCGGCGCATGGAAATTTGCTGCATCCACCACCTCCTCGCCGATTTCGAAGGTCAACGATTTTCCTCTTAGTATCCGACTTAGTGGTGGCAGGAGATGGGCCCGCGATTTTCCACTGGGTCAGGAGTTCAGCGCTCATTTCCTCCCTTCCGAACCGTTTCACTCCCAACGGATGAAAAATGAATAATCCGCAATCCGCAATCCGCAATCGGCAATCGCTCAATCCGCAATCCGCAATCTGCAATCCGCAATCCCTCACTCCCTCACTCCGCAATCCGCGATCCGCGATCCGCAATGGGCTGTTTCCACACTTCGAGCGCCTCGGGCAGACTGGGAGATTGCACGAGGCGGGCAGCAGCGCCCTGCAAACGGTAGAGCCGTTTCGCGTAATCAAAGTTGTCCGGCAGCTTCGTCAGCGAAACCAGCCGGCGCGGCGCGAAGGCGCCCGCCACTTCGGGAACATCCGTCAGACGCAGCACGTTGAGCAAAGCCGGTCGCTGCCAATGCGAGGAGGGCGCGTCATTCAAGATGATTTGCTGGACCCGCTCGTCGAACAGCCCGGCATAGAGCGCGAGCACTCCCATCTCGCCTTTGCCATACACCGAGAGGGCGGCGGTGGAGAGCTTTTCCTCGTCGGCCATCCAACGGATGGTCCGCAAGATATCCCAGATTTGCATCGCGGCGATCGTGCGGCCCAACCACGCCGCGCTCCGTTCGAGGTCGGTGAACTCGACGGCGCTCAGCGTCGATTCGGTCAAGCGTGGATTGAGGACCAGCACCGCATAGCGGCCGAGCAACGGCAGCAGCTCATCGGTGTCGGCCGCATAGATGTTGTCACCCGGTCGTTTGACGTAGAGCAGGACAGGCGCGCCGGGAGATCGTTGCTTTGGCGTGTAGAGCTGCGCCCGAATTCGCACCCCCTCCTCGCTCTGGAAGGAGACCTCCTTGTAGTCGGCATAACGCCCGGCATAGCCGCCGCCGTTTCGCAACACGCGGGTCTCGAACGGAATGCTGTTCGAGGGAAACCATCGGAAGACTTTATCCCTGAGTTGAGCCAGTAATGTCGCGCGTCGCGCCTCCCACGCGGCTCTCGAGGTCAGCTTCGCCAGGGAGATCGGGGTGGTGAACTGCTGCTGAATTTTGTAATTGCCGGCATCAGCCGGGAGAGTGGCCAGGCAAGCCAACTCTTCGGCGGGTTCCTTCGGCAGACTGTTGGTTTCCTCCGCCAAACGCCCCGCGTCGCCTCTCAGCCAGCGTTGCATCCACTGGCGGGCCTCATGCAGAAATAACGGCGGGTCACTGTGGGGAACGTTATCATCGACTTCGCGAATCCGGTCCGAATCGCCGCCCGCGTACAAGTCGTAAACCCGTTTTGCCCGTTGGAACACCTCGTGGTAGCCGTCGGGCGGAAAGATCGTGTCCTTTTGCCCGCTGAGGATGAGGAGCGGGCGCGGGGCGATCAGCGCCGCCACTGCCGGGAAGTCCCACTGGTAAGTGTTGTGATAATAGATGCAATCGCATTGCCCGCTGGCCAGCCAATGGGCCGCCTGTGAGCCAAACGTGAAGGTCGAGCACACCGGCGCCGCGGCGGCGACGCGCTCGTCCACCGCGGCCGTGTACCAGGTCATGACGCCGCCGCCCGAGATCCCGGTCACTCCGAGGTGGTCCCGGTCCACTTCCGGCCGCGTTTCCAGGTAATCGAGCGCGCGGATGGCGCTCCAGACTTCGACTCCGGCCGGCGTATAGCCCAGCGACAGCCAATGCCACATGTTCAGGTTATGCGTGCCGTGATGAATGCCGGCCACTTCCCCGAACTCCAAGGTGTCCAGCACCAGGCAGGGGTAGCCATGCGAGGCGAACCAAATCGCGCGGTCCTGATACTCGACCTTCGCACCCAGCGGATTCGGCGAATGGCCGCACAAATAGAGGATGGCCGGGGCCGGTCCGGTGGCCTCCTTGGGCACGTAAAAATTACCCGTGACATAAAGCCCCGGCAGACTTTGGAAAACCAGTTTCTCAATGCGATACGCGGCGCGATCCAGTCGGCCGGTGAGGCGCGCCATCAGTGGAGTGCGCGCCGGCAGCGGGTCCAGCCCCAGCATGTAACGCAATTGCTGCCGTAACACCGGCCGCTCTTTCTTCCAATCATCCAGAGTCCGAATTTCGCGCAAACATCGCGCGGAAATCTCGGCCGCGATTTGCTTGAGTTGGTTGGTCGCCATGGCGTGACGCTGCGTTGCGCTTTCCTGCGCCACCAGGCGGAACGAGCCAAGCAAGAGGAGGGCACCAGCCACGGCTGGAATCATTCGGGTGATCATGCGGGCGATGATAACCTCCGCTGCTGGGTGGATTCAAGAACGGGGCAGGGGCGGACCGTGGGGGGAATTTGCGATGTACGATTTACGATTTACGAGTCGTGTGGCGGTACCATGGTTGGGGAGGGATTGACGATAGGAGAGTAATCGCCTCGGCAGAAGCGCTCGCAATCACATGCCGCCCGTAAATCGTACATCGTAAATCGTAAATCGTATATTCCCTCACTTCGCTCTTTACACGGCCCGTCGGCTGCCACACAAACCAACTTGATGTTTCTGGCCCGTCTGCCGCGCGGTTGCGTCTTGTGCTGGTTGTTGGGCGGGCTTCTGCAGCCCGCGCCGGCCGGCGAAGCCGAGCTCATTTTGCACCATGGCCGGGTGCTGACCGTGGATGAACCATTCTCGGTTCAGCAAGCCATCGCGGTGCGCGCGGGACGCATTGTGGAGGTCGGTCCCGACGTCGAGGTCATGAAACAGCGCGGGCCGGGCACGCACCTGGTGGACCTGCAGGGCGGCCTGGTTCTGCCCGGCTTGATCGATTCCCACGCGCACCCCGCGGCCGCTTGTCTCACCGAGTTTGATCACCCCGTTCCCGCCATGGAACGACTTCAGGACGTGCTGGATTACATCCAAGCCCGCGCCCGGGTTCTCGCGGCGGGCGAGTGGATCGAGGTTCACCAGGTCTTTATCACCCGCCTGAAAGAGCAACGTTACCCGACTCGCAAGGAGTTGGATCGCGCGGCGCCCAGGCATCCCGTCATCTTCCAGACCGGCCCGGACGCCGCGCTCAACAGCCTGGCTCTCAAATTGAGCGGGATCGACCGCGAGTTCAAAGTCAAGGACGGTGGCGCCGGCTTTGCCGAGAAGGAGGCGAAGACAGGCGAATTGACCGGCCTCCTGCGCAACTGCGCGCGCTACGTGAAGGTCCAGTCGGCCGAGCGCCAGCCCACCCGCGCGGATAAGGGGCGGCGCCTGCGGGAATTGTTCGCCGATTACAACGCGGTCGGCCTGACAAGCGTGTGCGACCGCAACGCCAACCTGGACGAAATCGAAACCTACAAGCAACTGCGGGCGCGCGACGAACTGACCGTGCGCGTGTCTCTGTCACACCACCTCGACTCGATCGGCCCGCTCGAGAACATTTTGGCCCGCATTCGCGAGGTGACCCAGGACCCGCTCTTCCGGGATCGCGACGACCGGCTGCGGATCATCGGCATCAAGACTTTCCTGGACGGCGGCATGCTCACGGGCAGTGCCTATCTGCGCCAGCCCTGGGGCGTCAGCAAAATCTATGGCATCAGCGACCCGGCTTACCGCGGCGTGCTCTTTATCCCCCGGGAGCGCCTCGTGCCGATGGTCCGCGCCGCCGTCGCGGGCGGGTTGCAGTTCACCGCTCACTCCGTCGGCGACGGCGCCGTGCATGCCCTGCTGGACGCTTACGCCGAAGTGGACCAGGAAACGCCCGTGCGTCCGACCCGTCCGTGCATCAGCCACTCGAACTTTATGAGCCGCGAGGCCGTGGAACAAGCCGCCCGGCTCGGCGTCATGTTGGACCTTCAGCCGGCCTGGCTCTACTTGGACACGCATACCCTCGTCAAACAGTTTGGCTATGATCGTCTCCGCTATTTTCAGCCGTTGCGCAGCCTGTTTGAGGCGGGTGCCGTCGCCGGCGGCGGATCCGATCACATGCAAAAAATCGGTTCGCTCCGGTCCGTCAATCCTTACAATCCATTCCTGGGCCTGGCCACGGCGATCACGCGCCAGGCCCGACAGTATCCAGGCCGGTTGCATCCGGAGGAAGCGCTCACGCGGGAGCAAGCCATCCGGTTCTACACGATCAATAACGCGCGCCTGCTGGGCTGCGACGATCGGCTCGGCTCGCTCGAGTCCGGCAAACTGGCGGACCTGGTCGTGCTCGACAGGGACCTGTTGACCTGCGCGGAGGACGAAATCGCCGCCACGCAGGTGCTGCGCACTTATGTGGGGGGAAAATTGGTTTACCAGCGAAAGTAGCGTTCGGCGCCCGGACGGTCCCCGTCCGCAGCTCCGAGGTTCGGGGAAAGTGCCTTTCGACTTGTCACTGGTAACTGGAGATTGAAAAGAGAATCACGCTCGGGATGCACTTCGGCAAATCGCCAATTACCAGTGACAAGTTACCAGTGACAAGTCAGCGCATGGACAGATCCCATGGCCTCTCACCACGCCTCGGGGCCGTAACCCCTAGCAGGTGACTCACGTCGGCTCACGCCGGATGCTACGGTGCATGATATGAACTCATCGTTGCGACTGCGGCTGCTCCACGCCACGGACCTGCCATTTGCGGACTCCCTGCGGGCCCAGGCGGGCTGGAACCAGACTCGGGCCGACTGGCAACGCTTCCTGGCGCTCGAGCCGCAGGGCTGTTTCCTGGCCGAATGGAACGGCACGCCCGCGGGCACGGCGACCACGACCGTTTACGGAATGCCTTTGGCCTGGATTGGCATGGTTCTCGTGCATCCCGATTTTCGGCGACGCGGGATTGGCCGGGCGTTGCTCGAACGGTGCGTCGCACACCTCCGCGGTCGCGACGTGCGCTGTCTCAAACTCGATGCCACCTCACTCGGCAAACAGGTTTATGATGGTCTTGGTTTCCAGGACGAGTGGACGCTGACGCGATGGGAACACACCGGGTTCCAATCGGGCCAACCCGGGGCGCCTTCGCGCGTGCGAAATTGGCGCGAGTCGGATTACCGGATGAGCGAGCGGCTCGATGCCCAGGCATTCGGCGTTTCTCGGCAAAGGCTCCTGCCGGCATTAGTGCAGCAAAGCCGCTGCGCCCTCGGGCGCGAGTCGGAGTCGGGCGAGTTGCTCGGCTTCGGCCTCTTGCGCCCGGGATCGCAAGCGCTCTATCTCGGTCCCGTCGCGGCCTTCTCGGCCGACGCCGCCGGGGCGCTCATCGCGGCCTTGCTGGCGCGCGGCGGCGCCGGGCAGAGGATTCTGTGGGACATTCCGGATGGCAACGGCGTCGCGGGTGAATGGGCCAAACAACACGGATTCGTTCAGCAACGCTCCTTGACGCGGATGTTTCTGGGCGAAAATACGACGCCCGGCGACCCGCAGAAGCAATTCGCCCTGGGCGGCCCGGAGATTGGGTAGGGGTCGTTGCCGAGTTTTGCATGACAGCCCGCTTGTTATTTCGCGGGCTCCAGTTAATCTCGTTGCGCCATCCAACATATGCTGAATCGTCGCGGCGTTATCCCGAATTTTCTCGTCCGCTCTCTCCCTCCGGGCCTGGTCTCCTCAAATCCCGACCACGTCGCCGACTGGGTTGCGAGCGCGCGGACTAACCAGTCGAACTCACGCTGGCCCGGTCGTGCTCAATGCGAGGAAGTGCTGGCATGAACCTCAGCGATGGGGCAAACGATCGGGGCTTGATCACGTCGGCTCCTGCCGGCGCGACGAAGGTTGCGGCCACGGCGGTCCGCTCCCGCCTGGACTCGGTGGATCTTTTACGTGGATTGGTCATGGTGGTGATGGCGCTGGACCACACGCGCGATTTTTTCCACACCGGAGCGTTCCAAGGCTGGGACCCGCTTGACCTGACGAGGACGACGCTGGCGCTTTACTTCACCCGCTGGATCACTCACTTTTGCGCGCCCGTATTCGTCTTCCTGGCCGGCACCGGGGCGTTTCTTTCCACAATTCGAGGCAAGACGACGCGCGAGCTGTCCTGGTTTCTATTCACGCGCGGGCTCTGGCTGGTTCTGCTCGAACTGACCTGGATCCGCTGGCTGGGCTGGACGTTCACGATCAACCTTCATGAAGAATGGTTCCTTGTGATCTGGGCCATCGGCTGGTCGATGGTTGTGCTGGCGGGGTTGGTCCATTTGCCAACCTGGGGAGTCACCACCTTCGGGTTGGTGATGATCGCCGGGCACAATCTCCTCGACGGCGTTCCACTCGAGAGTTGGGGCCAGTGGGGCTGGCTGTGGCGTGTGCTGCACTTCGGCGGCAAGTTTGAAGTCGCCGCTGGCTACACCTTTGGCGTGGGTTACCCGTTGATCCCGTGGATCGGCGTAATGGCCGCTGGCTACGGGTTTGGGATCATTCTCCTCCGTGAACCGGCGGAGCGCCGCCGCTGGTTACTGCGGCTTGGGATCGGGACGACGCTGGCCTTCGCGCTCCTGCGCTACAGCAATCTCTATGGCAACCCGAAACCCTGGTCGCCCCAAAACGACGCATGGCACACGCTGATGTCTTTCCTCGATTGTCACAAGTATCCGCCATCGCTCTGTTACCTGCTGATGACTCTGGGCCCGGCCCTGATTCTCCTGGCCTTGCTCGACCGCGGAACCCCGGCCTTGCTGAAACCCATCCTCGTTTTCGGCCGGGTGCCGCTGTTTTATTATTTGCTCCATCTGCCGCTGATTCACGCCCTGTCCGTCGTGGCGCACTTCATCCGCTTGGGCCGGGCCGACTGGCTCTATGGCAGTATGCCGGCCATACCGCCAACCGACGCCGGCTTCGATTTGCCCGTCGTCTACGTGGCCTGGCTGACGGTCGTGCTGATGCTTTACCCGGCCTGCCGCTGGTTCGCCAACCTCAAACGAACGCGGACGGACGCGTGGCTCAGTTATCTTTGAAGTTACTTGTTTGGACCGCAGAAGAACGCGGATGGACGCAGATGGTTTGCGGCGGCCAGGCCGCCACTTTGGAGAGGAAGTGTCAGGCCAACGGCTGCTCGGGCCGTGGCCTGGCGGCGACTTCGCTTCTCATCTGCGTCCATCCGCGTCCATCCGCGGTTTACTTGCTCTGTCCTTCCACTTATCGGCAGCCGCTAAGCCCACTTGCTTCGCCATGCCGCTCGCAGAGCCTGCCTGCCGCTCGCCGCATCGCCGAAGAATCTTGTCCTGCGCCCTGCGGAATTACAAGCGGCCCTTTTCCCTGTTCACTTCTGGGTTTGCTTTGGTACTCTTCTCCGGCGCAGAAAATGACATGAGTACGCCGAACATCAATACCGCTTCCGCGCCGACCCCGAGCGATTTCATTCGCGAGATCGTCGCGGCGGATTTGGCGGCCGGAAAATACCAGCGCATCGTCACCCGCTTCCCGCCGGAGCCCAATGGCTATCTCCACATCGGCCATGCCAAATCGATCTGCCTCAACTTCGGCATCGCCCGCGAGTTCCAGGGCATTTGCAATCTTCGCATGGACGATACCAACCCGACCAAGGAGGACGTCGAGTATGTGGACTCGATCCAGGAAGACGTGAAGTGGCTGATCGACGGTTGGGCCGAGGATCGACTCGGGCTCAAACCCAAGGGCAGGACGCCGGCCACCGTTCTGGTCAAAGGCAAGCCGGACTTCTCTCTCAGCCCGGCCACGCCCGCCGACTGCCAGTCGCCGGTCACCACGCTCGAGCCTTTCTATGCCTCGGACTATTTCCCGCAGATTTACCAATTCGCCCTCCAACTCGTCAAACTCGGCAAGGCCTACGTTTGCGACCTGACGGCCAAGGAAACCGACGAGTATCGCGGCGCCCCCGATCGCCCCGGCAAGGAAAGCCCTTACCGCGGCCGCGGCCTCGAGGAGAATCTGGATCTCCTCACCCGCATGAAGGACGGCGAATTCCCCGACGGCGCCCGCACTTTGCGGGCGAAGATCGACATGGCCTCGCCGAACATCTGGCTGCGCGATCCCGTTCTCTACCGCATTCGTCACGCCGAACACCATCACACCGGCGGCGCCTGGTGCATTTACCCGATGTACGACTTCGCCCACTGCCTGAGCGACTACATCGAGGGCGTCACCCACAGCATTTGCACCCTGGAATTCGAAGTGCATCGCCCGCTTTACGATTGGATTCTGCAATCGCTCGACCTGCCGCGCCCGCTGCCGCACCAGTACGAATTCGCCCGCCTCAGCCTCGGCTACACGGTGATGAGCAAACGCAAACTGCTCCAGCTGGTGCAGGAAAAATTGGTCCAGGGCTGGGACGACCCGCGCATGCCGACGATCAGCGGCCTGCGCCGGCGCGGAGTCACCGCCCGCGCCTTGCGCCATTTCGCCTATCACATCGGGGTGACGAAATACAACGGCCTGACTGACGTCGCCGTGCTCGAACACGCCATTCGCGAGGATCTGAACACGCGCGCCCTGCGCCGCCTGGCCGTCCTGCGGCCGCTCAAAGTCGTGATCACCAATTATCCCGAAGGCAAAAGTGAAGAGCTCGACGCCGTCAACAATCCCGAGGATCCAGGCGGCGGCACGCGCCGGATTCCGTTCAGCCGCGTCCTCTACATCGAGCAGGAAGACTTCCTGGAGGCGCCGCCGCCGAAATTTTTCCGGCTGCGTCCCGGCGGGGAAGTGCGTTTGAAATATGCCTATATCATCAAGTGCGAGCAGGCGGTGAAGGACGCCGCGGGCAGGATCACGGAACTCCATTGCACGGCCGATCTCGACAGCAAAACCGGCGGCGCCACCGCCAGTCGCAAGGTGAAGGGGACACTCCACTGGGTCAGCGCCGCGCACGCGATCGACGCCGAAGTGCGCCTTTACGATCGGCTTTTCACCGTCCCCGAACCGGATGCCGCCGGCGACTTCAAACAACATCTCAACCCGCACTCGCTCGAGGTGCTGACCGCCAAGGGCGAGCCGAGCCTGAAGGAGGCGCGGGCCGAACTTCGGTATCAATTCGAGCGCCTGGGCTACTTTTGTCTCGACCTGCCCGCCAACCCGGAATCCGCATCGGGAAACTCGAAACTGGTTTTCAACCGCACGATCACTCTCAAAGACACCTGGGCGAAAGCAGCGCAGAAGGGCTGAGCCCGTAGGAACACGTTATCGCCCACGCGCGATCCTACCCCGCGATGAACGCCCAAGCCGCCCTGGAAAAACAAATTGAGCTTTACCGAGCCATGACCGGTGAAGAGCGACTGGGGATTGCCCTGCGGCTCCACGAGCTGGCCTGTGACATCGCGCGTGCCGGCATTCGCCATCAACACCCGCAAGCGGACGACGCGGAAGTTGAAAAGTTGCTCCGGCGGCGCCTGGCTCTGGCCAGGGAGCTATGACCGAACAGGAACTGCTGGTCGATTGCCTGCGTCGGCTTAACGGGCTTGACCTCACCTATTACTTGACCGGCTCCATGGCCAGCAATTACTGGGGCATTCCGCGCACGACGCATGACCTGGACTTCGTCATCCAGCTCCCGCCGTCGGCCGTTGCCGACCTCGTCCGCATCTGGATGGGCAACATGCTTCGGAGTGTTGGGTGCCGAGACTCGCGGAGAAGAAATGCCCAGACGCCAGCCCGCGACGCCACCGCACTAGGAAGCGAGCATTCGCTTGAGCGCGGACAGGTTTTCTTCCGCGTTGAAGATCGCTCGTACCGGGATCTCAAAATCTTCCACCACGCGACTGGCGATGGTCCCCGTGTTGAGCTTGAATAGGAGTTTGTATTGGCTGTCGGCGTTCTCGTATTGCTCGACGATTTCGGCGTCGGGATCGATCAGCCAGTATTCGCGTACGCCGTGCGCCGCGTAGTCGCGCAACTTGATTCCGCGATCGTTACGCTCCGTGCCCGGTGAAACGACTTCCACGATGAAATCGGGTGCCGGAAAGCGGACCTGGCTGGGCTGCAGCAGCGCTCCCTTTTCCGCGCCAAAAAAGACAATGTCCGGCTCGTAGTCGTTGCGCGTGAGCGTGACCAAAAGTTTCTCCTCGCCGACCACGCCGAGCTTGCGCATCCGCACATGCGCGTGCAAGAGCCCGGCCAGGTTGGCGCGCACGTCGCAATGTCTCAATGTTGCCGGTGAATCCACCAGGACCTCCCCGTTGATGAACTCCGCTTTTTCGCTGGGCGACAGCCGTTCGCGAAATTCTTCGCGGCGGCGTTTTTCGTCTTCCAGCCGCGCGCGAATCTGCTCCTCGTACAGGGCCAGTTCCGGGGCGTCAAGCAATCCTGGAGGTAGAGGGACCATGCCTGGAGAGTAGTCAGGAATGGCGCCTCGGACAAGGGGCTTATCGACCGAGCCGAGGGGCCGCTCGTAGTCCCGCCTTTAGGCGGCACGGGCCAGCTAAAGCCGGGACTACGGACGGAGGTTCAGGGGAAAGGAACACCTCAAAAATTTGACGTGAGTTGGGGCCATGAACCGGACCGTCGTCATTGACGATTTACGATGTACGATTTACGAGCGCCGCGCCGCGCAGATCGCCGGGCGTGCGAATCGCGCAGAGCCGCGATCGCTCCATCGGAAGCTCGTAAATCGTACATCGTAAATCGTTGGGCCCGGGAAACCGCCCGGTCCGAATCACCAGGTTCATGGGAAGTTACGCCACCATCTCCTTGACCACCCGCCCGTGCACATCGGTGAGGCGGAAGTCGCGACCGGCGTAGCGGTAGGTGAGCCGTTCGTGATCCAGACCGAGCAGGTGCAGGATGGTCGCGTGCAGGTCATGCACGTGGACCGGGTTCTCCGCGACGGTCATGCCCAAATCATCGGAGGCGCCGTAGACGGTTCCCCGGCGGACGCCGCCGCCGGCGAGCAGCATGGAGAACGCGGTGTGATGATGATCGCGGCCGGCCGGCTTGTCCTTCTGGTTCTCCGCGTACGGAGTGCGCCCGAATTCACCGCCCCAGATCACCAACGTGTCGTCGAGCAGGCCGCGGGATTTGAGATCGTGGATGAGCGCGGCGCTGGCGCGGTCGCTGTCGGCGCAGAGTTTCCGATGAGCCTTGTCGTGGTCGGTATGAGTGTCCCAAGGCTGGTTGCCGCTGTTGACATAGTAAACGGTCACACAGCGCACGCCGGCCTCGACCAGGCGGCGGGCGAGCAGACAGGATCGGGCGAAAGGCGTGTCTCCGTAAGCCTGGCGGACCTGTTCCGGTTCGCCACTGATATCGAATGTGTCCATCGCCTCGCTTTGCATGTGGAAGGCGGTTTCCATCGCCCGGATTTGGCCCTCGAGTTCGGCGTCCCCGTTGCGCTGGGCGAGGTGGAGGCGGTTCAACTTGCCGAGCACGTCGAGCTGTTCGCGCTGTTCGCTTTCCTGGATCCTCGGATTGCGGATGTTGGCGATGAGCTGGTCGACTTTCATGTCCGCCGTGATCACACTCGTGGCCTGGTACTCGGCCGGCAGGAAACTGTTCGACCAGAGCGCGGGTCCGACGACGATCTTCGGGGTGGGCCGAAGCACGACATAACCGGGCAGGTTCTGATTCTCGTTGCCGAGGCCATAGAGCAGCCAGGAGCCGAACGAGGGACGGATGGGCTGGATATGCCCGGTGTGCATCTGCAGCAAGGCCGGTTCGTGGTTCGGCACATCGGTTTGCATGGAGCGGATGACACAGCACTCGTCGATGACGCTGCCCAGATGCGGGAGCGACTCACTGAGCTCGATGCCGCTTTGTCCGCAGCGTGGAAAGCGCAGCGGCGAGGCCATGAAGCCGGTGCCTTTGCTTTTCTTGAAGAGGTCACCGGTCGGTTGCTCGCCTTGATGCTCCTTGAGCGCGGGCTTGGGATCGAACGTATCGACGTGCGACGGCCCCCCGTTCATGAACAGGAAGATGACGCGCTTGGCGCGCGGCCGGAAATGAGCGCCTCGCGCGGCGCCGGCGGCGCCGGCAGCGGTTGGCCCGAGCAACCCGGCGAGGCCTAGCAGCCCGAACCCGGTGGCCATGCGGGTGAGCATCTGCCGGCGCGAGACGAGCGCCGCCGGCGGGGTGAGTCTTGGATCAGTCCACATACATCATTTCATTGGAAGCCAGCAGGAGCTGGGCGTATTGCTCCCAACGCGGGAGATCGCCGCGGGCCGGTTTGCCGAGGAAATCCAAGGCGAGCTGCAGTTCGGCACGCGCCGGCTCGCGGGCAAACAGGAGACGATAAACACGGCGGACACGTGTTTCGTCCGGCTCATTCTCTTTCGCCGCCAATCGGGCGGTCAGAGCCCTGGCCCGCTGGAGCATGAACGGGCTGTTCAGCATGAAGAGCTTTTGGAGCGCGGTGGTGGTGACCGAGCGTTTCTCCGCGTGGACGTTGGCGTCCGGGTAATCAAACTGCATGAGCAGGTCGTTCAGCTTGAGCCGGCTGATGCGCGCATAAACGGTGCGACGCCGGTTCGACGGATCGTCCAGTTCCAACGAACGGCCCTCGCCAGACTCGAGTTCGCCCGTGACGAATAACACGGCGTCACGCCATTGCTCGATGGTGAGCCGGCGCCGGTTCATCCGGCCGAACTGTTCATTGGCCGGATCCAACGCAGTCGAATCCGGCCTCTCCTCCAGGTTCGGCGCCACGGCCGGTCCGCCGCGCTCGAAAAGGGGGAGACCATTGACGGGAGATCGGCTCCCCTGCCGGTAGGTGGCGGACAGGACGATTTCGCGCACGAGAGATTTCACCGACCAGCCTTGCGCGACGAAGCGGACGGCGAGGTGGTCGAGCAGTTCCGGATGCGTCGGCGGTTGTCCGGAATGACCGAAATTGCTGGGCGTGGCGACGAGTGGTGTGCCGAGGAACTGGGCCCACAAGCGATTGACCATGACCCGGGCGGTCAGTGGATTGGCGGGGTCGGAAATGGCCAGGGCGAGTTCCTTGCGCCCGCTTCCATCCTTGAACGGTTGCGGTTCAGCCGGCGACAGCAAGGCGAGGAACCGCCGCTCCGAGACCGGCCCTTTGCGGTCGACATTGCCGCGGAGGAACACCGGCAGGTCCTCCGCTTTATCGCTGTCCTCGACGATGTGCAACGTCGCCGGCGCCATGTTCGTGATTTGAGCGTCGCTTTTTTCGGCGGTCCCGTCGGGTTTCCGGTTGACCATCCGGGTACTGGCGAACACGCCGGCCAGCGCGTAATAGTCACGCATCGTGATTGGATCGAATTTGTGGTCGTGACAGCGCGCGCACGCGACCGTCAGTCCGAGCAACGCCCGCGAGACGGTATCGACGCGGTCTTCCCATTCGTCCGCCTGCACGGCGCGCCGGTCGCGATCGTAATACTTCGGACCCAGGCCGAGGAAGCCGAGGGCGGGCAGGTTGGGGGAGTTGGTGCCTTCGAACTTGTCGGCGGCGAGTTGCAGTTTGATGAATTCATCGTAGGGCAAATCGCGGTTGAACGCTTCGATGACCCAGGCGCGGTAGCGCCAGGCGTTGGGATAAAAATACGTGGTGTCCTCGCCAACCTGGTGAGCCTGGTCTTCGGCGTAACGCGCCAAGGGCAGCCAAAGACTGGCCAGGTGCTCACCGAACCGAGAGGATCCCAGGAGCCGCTCCACCAGGCGCTCGTAGGCATCGGCGCCGGTTTGCGCGAGGAACGCTTCCACTTCCTCCGGCGTTGGGGGCAGACCGGTCAGGTCAAAGGTGACGCGGCGGATCAGCGCGCGCTTGCCGGCCTCGAGCGAAGGCCAGAGTCCCCGCGACTCCAGGCGGGCCAGGATGAAGTAGTCGAGCGGTTGCTGCGGCCAGCGCCGGTTCTTCACGACCGGTTGCTCCGGCATCAAGGGCCCATGGAAGGACCAGAATTCCCTTTCCTTAGTCCAGTTCGGTTCATCCGCGGCCACGTGCTCAGGCACGCTGGCCCGGGAGGAGGCCGCCATGAGCAGCGTGGCGGCCAGGAGCAAGCCGCCCCTCACCCCAAGCGCTTGATTGAGGGACACGGTATGAAAGCCTGAACGATCGCGCATTGGGCTCAAATCGAACGAAATTGCTGGACGACCGCCAGGCCCTTGAGCAGATCCAACGCGCGCACCAGGACCGGATCATTGACCGACTGCGTCGGCGGATCGAAGATGCGTCCGGGCGCGTTGGTGGGAAGGAGGTCTCGTTCCGGGCTCAGGCCTTCGCGGTTCATGCGAACCAGTTCCGCTTCGTTGAGGCGCCGGCGCGACGATCGGTTCGTCGAGGCGACGTTGGTTTCATTGGTGGCCACGCTGGCGACCCGGGCGGACTTGGGCGGCGGCTTGAAGACGTCCTCGTACCAGGCCCGTTCATCCTCCGGGCCGACGTCCACTTCGATGTCCGCCTTGATGCCCGAAAAGGGCAGTTCTTTGCCATCGGCCACTTTGACTGGGGCGATGGCCAGGCGGAGCCGCTGTCCCGTTTTCAGTGAGAATTCTTTCGCCATGCTGGCCTGGCCGGCGGTGTTTGTCCCGAGGAGCAGCCCAACCTCTCGATAGCGGAGGATGCCGGCCAACGCTTCGGCGGCTCCCGTCGTTTTGCGATTCACCAGCACGGCCAGCGGAAGGGCGATGGCATTCGTTTTGGCCGACGATTTCTTCCACCCTTCACCCCAGTCCACGAGGGGCAGTTCGGTGGAAAAAAAGCGATTGGCGAGGGCGACGGCGGCCGCGTAATCCTGTCCGCCGGTGAAACGGAGATCCAGGATCAGTCCTTTGAGGGTGTTGGTGGACTGGAGCCCATCGTAAGCGACTTGAAACTCCTGGTCCGTGCCCGCCGCCAGGCGGCTCAAGCGAAAATAGGCGTAGCTGCGCTCGAGCACCACGGCGGAGATCGGCGCATTGGTCGCGGTGACGCGCGGGCTTTGGCCAACGACACTGACCTTGGCGGCCAGTTGCTCGAGCAGGCCCTGCACCGCAGCTTCGTTGAGCTCCGCTTCGGTGGCGCCTGCCAGGTTCGTCTTCAACAGGTCGTAGACTTCCTGGAAATTGGGCGACTGCGTGTCCGGAGCGGCCGGCGATGCGCCGCAAACGAAGGCGGCCAGCCAAACACCCAGGTGAATTGCCCGGAACTGCCGCCTCTTGCGCCTTCGGCCATCGCGCTGTTGTGAGTCCATTTTCAAAGTCTTGGGTTCGGCCAGGAATTGCCCGACCGCTCTTCTGGTCGATGGTGCCATCTGCCAGCGGTTCGGCCAACAGCTTTTTTAGAGACATCGGAGGTATGGCCGGCGGCTCGGAAGAGCTTTTCCGGGCCAGGATGACTGAGTTGTTGGTCCTGGCGAGAGCCGGTTGCGGCCGCTTCTGCGGGCGCGAGAGGGAACAGGACCGGGAGGCCGATGGGAGCGCTGCTTCGGGGCCCTTGCGGCAGTGAAGTTTTCTGAAAATTTTTGTGGCATATTTGAAGTCCTTTGTTACATTCGCGCACCCTTAATTGGGTGAACTTAATCAGAATCTCCCACGGCGAGAGTAGTTATTGACGTAACTGCGATTTGAATTTGTTGTGAGCGCAAGCAAGAAACCTGTGAAGAAGCCGGCCGTTCCCAGCCCGGTCAAAGGCAAACCGCGGACCGGGGCGACGACCGCCGCGATTCTTGGGCACCTTTCCCCCAAACAGCACAAGACGGCTCCGGTGGTGGGCCACCGGAATGTCAAGATCAAGCCGGAGTGGATGAAGTATTATCAGCATCTCCTGGACCTTCGGGAGCGCCTTCTCCACCAGATGAATGGCCTGGCCAAGGAATCGGCCGAAGAGATGGCCAGCTACAGCCTCCACATGGCTGACTCCGGCACGGACAACTTCGATCGCGATTTTGCCTTGAGCCTGCTCTCTTCGGACCAGGACGCGGTCTACGAAATCGAGGAGGCGCTGAAGCGGATCGAGAAGGATACCTACGGCATTTGCGAGTTGACCGGCAAGCCCATTCCCCGGGCCCGGCTGGATGCCATTCCCTGGACCCGCTTCACCGTCGAAGCCCAGGCCCAATTGGAACGCGAGGGCGCGCTCCGACAGAAGCGGCTGGGCGCCTTGGGCACGGTCGATAGTGCCGGCGCCGTCGAAATCGAGGAAGAGGAGGAAGCGGAGGAAAAACCGGCCAAGGAAAAAGAGTGACTTATGCCTCGCGAAATCATCACCATCGAATGCACCGAGGCCCGCAAGGCGGGCCAGACACCGTCGCGCTACACCACCACGCGCAACAAGAAGCTGCAGACGGAGAAGCTTGAGATCAAGAAATACAATCCTTTCCTGCGCCGGCATACCGTTCACCGGGAAATCAAGTAACCATTATGCCCCGCAAGACCCACACTGAAAAACGGGATGGTGGCAGAGGCCGTGGTCGCTCCGGCGGCATGGAGAAGCGCACGCCCCGTCCCAAGCCCAAGATCGATTTCACCATCGACTCGCTGGATTTCAAGAATGTCAACCTGCTCAAACAGTTTGTCACCGACAACGGGCGCATCCTGCCACGCAAATACACCGGTCTGCCAGCTCACTATCAACGCCGCCTCAACCGGTCGATCAAACGCGCCCGCCAGATGCTGCTGATGAAGTAGCGTCGCTCGATTCCTGCACGAGCCCCTGGGTCGGAAGCGGCCTGGCGGCTAATTGCAAACAGTTTGCATATAGACGCTGCCCCCGCTAGGCTTCCGTCATGAAGTTCAGCTGGGCGTTCCTGCCTCTTCTCCTCCTGCCGGCGGTGCAGTCCGTACCTGCGACCGAGCCCAGGAAGCTCAAAGTGCTGACCAGCATCCTGCCCGTCTACTCACTGACCGCGAGTGTGGCGGGCGACCTGGCGCAGGTGGAGAATCTCCTGGCTGCGGGGGCGGACGCGCATGATTACCAGTTCACGCCACGCGAGCGCCGACTGCTTGCCGCCGCCGACCTCGTCGTGATCAATGGCCTGAAGATGGAGCCCTGGCTGGAGCAGGCGCTGAACCGGTCCGGGCTGGTTCGCCGCGTGGTTGACTGCGCGTCCGGGCTTGATGCCGGGATGCTCCGCGCGGTGTCGTGCCTGGCGGATGCCAGGCCCGGTGAAGCGCCCGCGAGAGGCGACCAGGCGGTGTCTCCGGCTGGAACCGACCCCAATCCGCACATCTGGCTGGATCCCTTGCTGGCCTGCCATATGGTCACCAACATCCAGCTTGGTCTGGTCAAAGCCGACCCGGCGCATGCGGCGACCTACCGCTCGAACGCGCTCGCCTGCATTGCGCGACTCCAGAACCTGCATGCGGAAATCAGCCGGGCGCTCGCGCCTTACCAGGGGAGACCGATCGTGACTTACCACGACGCATTTCATTACTTTGCCCGGCGCTACGAGTTGAGAGTGGTGGGCGTGATCGAGGAAGTCCCGGACGTGGATCCTTCGCCGAAGCATCTTACCGCCCTCCGCCAGGCCATCCAGCGCAACCAGGTGGCAGTCATCTTTACCGAAGCGCACCATTCCGAGAGGCTGGCGCGCCAAATGGGGCGCGATTTGCATCTTGCGGTCGCGGCGCTTGACCCATTGGAGAGCGGCCCGGCCCAGGCCAACGCATATGAAGTCGGGATGCGACGCAACCTGCGCGTGCTCCAGCAGTATTTGAAATAGCCCATGCAAATTCCCCCGCCTCCAACTCCTCGAGCGCGCTCCGCGGCACCACCGGTCGTGGAACTGAGCGGCGTGCAGGTGAGCCTGGGCGGGCAGGAGGTTCTTCGCGGCATCGAGATGCACGTGCCCGCCGGCGAACTGGTGGCATTGATCGGTCCGAATGGATCGGGAAAGACCACGCTGTTGCGCGCCTTGCTGGGTCTGCAAAAGATTTCCGCCGGCGAGATCAAGCTCTTCGGCGCGAAGGACATTGCGGCGGCCTTGCCGCGCGTGGGCTACGTGCCGCAGCACTTCAATCTGGAACGCAGCTTTATCCTGACGGTGCGCGAGTTTCTGGCGCTACATCTGGCGGAGACGCGGCATTGGTTTTGGCAGTCGAAGAGGAAGAACGACGCCCTGATCCGCGCGTCGCTGGCCGGGATTGGGGTGGAAACGCTGTTGGACAAGCCGCTGGCCACGCTGTCCGGCGGCCAATTGCAGCGGGTTCTGATCGCCTTCAGCCTGTTGCGCCAGCCGGAGTTGCTTCTCCTGGACGAACCGACGGCGGGCGTGGATGTGCAGGGCGAGGAGACGTTTTACGATCTGATTGCTGGAATCCAGAAGCGGCACCATCTGACGGCCATCCTGGTTTCGCATGATCTGTCGATGGTCTACCGTCATGCCTCGTGGGTTTATGCGTTGAACGGGGTGATCTGCTGCGAAGGTCACCCGGAAGAGGTGATGAACGCCAGTTCCCTGAAGCAGGCTTACGGAATTCACGTGTCACCCTATCACCATCATCATCATGTTCACTGAACCGTGGATGCAGCGGGCGTTGCTCGTGGCGATGTTTCTGGCGCCGCTCTGCGCCTTGTTGGGCGTGTTCGTCACCGCCCGGCGCATGTCCTTTTTCAGCGACACGGTTTCGCACGCGGGCCTGGCCGGGGTGGCGATCGGGAGCTGGTTGGGGTTGCTCGATCCCACGCTCCCCTTGCTCGCGGTCAGCCTGGGCGTGGCCGCCGCCATCTTCTGGCTCAAGGAAAAGACCGAACTGCTCACCGACACGATCATGGCATTGCTCCTTTCCGGGTCGGTCGCCTTCGGAATCATCGTCTTCAGCCTGCTCAAAAGCCGGCCGGGCGACATCCACGGGTTTCTCTTCGGGGACATCCTGGCGGTGGGGCCGCGCGAGGTCTGGGAGGCCGCGCTGCTCTTCGTGGTGGTCGGGGTGGGCGTGTTTGTCCGGCTGAGCGAACTGAGCCTGATCACGGCGCAGGAGGAAATGGCCCGGGTCTGCGGCGTGCCCGTGCGACGGATGAATTATCTTTTCGTGCTGGTGCTGACCCTGACGGTGGCCCTGACCATCCGGCTGCTGGGCATCGTGCTGGTGACCTCGCTCCTGGTTATCCCGCCGGCGGCGGCGCGCAATCTCAGCCGCAGCCTGCGTCAGCAGCTGCTGTTGAGCCTGCTCTTCGGACTGGTCGGGGGCCTGGGCGGCGCGATGTGTTCCTATCAACTCAACGTGCCTTGCGGGCCGACAATTGTTCTGACCTGCATCGGGTTATTTTTGCTTTCGCTCATCGCCGGCCGGATGCGGGCCGGACTCCCGGCACGGCCGGCGGCGATCAGAACGCCATGAGGTCAAGATCGAACAGGCCCGCGCCGCGTTCCGTGGCCATGCCGGAACTGGCGGATCGACTGCGACGCCGGTCGCGCAAAGTGACCGGGCCGCGCCGGGCGATTCTCAAGATTCTGCGGGAGCATCCGCATCCCATGAGCATCAAGGAGGTGTTCGCCGAATTGGGCAAACAGGATTGCGACCTGGCCACGGTTTATCGGTCGATGCACCTGCTGGAGGAGATGGGCATGGTCAAACGGTTCGATTTCGGGGATGGCGGGGCGCGCTTCGAGTTGCTGGAAGAGGGAGACGACGGGCATCACCATCACCTGGTCTGCCTGCAGTGCTCGGCGGTGGTGGAGATCGCGGAGTGTTTCCCCATGGAGCTGCAGGAGCGAATCGCGCATGCCAACGGCTTTAAGAGGGTCACCCACCGGCTGGAGTTTTTTGGGGTCTGTCCCCGGTGCCAGTAGCCGCGGGAGAAAAAGAAAAGCCACGCGGGTGCGTGGCTTCATCGACAGATCCTTATGGCGGACAAATCAGGCCGGGCTTTCCTGCCCCCAGTCACCCAGCTTGATGTACTCTTTAATCTTGCGCCTCTCATAACGATGCTTCTGGGCCTTGACCGGCCGATCATCCGCCTTGCGGAAGGGATGTTTTGGATTGCGGATAATTTCTGCGATGGCGTCGATGGTTTTAGTCATAGCGACCTGTTCCTTTCGTGAGTTCAGCACTAGCCAGTGGCATGCCAAGCGAGAGGCGAAGGGCGGGAGGGTGTCTGTAACAGTTTATCACTGCCGCCACGTTAGGGCTCATGCTGCAGATTTGGACTACGCAACCGCGCCAGGAGTTCAAGAAAAGTCCTGGCGATTTTTGTTCGGGCTGTCCGAAGATTTACACAACCAGCTTGTCGGGTATTGACCCGGCACAGAGCCGAAACGCTCCCGATTCCCACTGATTTTGCCGGCGACGCGAGACCAGCTTCAGGCCGCCCCGTTCGTATTGCTGACGCACCGCGGCGAACTGTGAACTCAGGATGCCGGCCAGGACCAAGGTGCCGCCCGGCCTGAGGCGGGCGACGATGTGACGTGCTTCCGTCGCCAGCAGCTCGAACTCGAGGTTCGCGCAGACCAGGTCGAACTGGCGTCGGCCGGGTGGAAGGCGGGTCAGATCCCTGCGGGCGAGATGGAGTTTGTCGGCCACCCCATTGTGGCGGGCGTTGGCCCGAGCCATCCGGATCGCCTCGGCGTCAAAATCGAACGCTTCGACCGGGCGGTAACCTAGTTTAAGGGCGGCGATGGCCAGGATGCCGGAGCCGGTCCCGATATCCAGGAAGGATTGGGCCGTGCCTTGCTCGCGACGGGCCACCAGTTGTTCCAGGCAAAAGCGGGTGGTGGGATGGCGGCCCGTTCCGAAGCTCAGGCCTGGATCGAGGACCACGAGCGCCTGCCCGGGCCGGGGCTGGCGCCTGCTCCAACTGGGCTTGACCAGCAACGCCGAACGGATCGGGATCGGCTTGAAATGCCGCTTCCAGGATTCGGCCCAATCCTCCCGCCGAATTCGCCGGGCGGAAACCGTCCCGAAACCGACGTCCAATCCGCAGGCCTTGATGTGTGCCAGCCCGGCCTGCAAGCGCGACCGCGTGGCGGCGGACCAGGTTGACGGGCTGGAAAGGTAAACGGAGGCCGTGGTGATGCCGCGCTCGAGATCCTGGTAAACCGACGCGGGTTGCCCCAGCAATTCCCCGAGCAAATCCGTCACGGCGTCTTCGGACTCGGAGGTGACGCCCACGGAGACTCTCAGCAACGGGGCGGTGCTCGAACGAGGTCGCGCCATGGGATGAAGCTGAGCGACCCGGCCGGGTCATGCCAGCGCCGTTTGCTGCGCGGCGAGCAGCCGGCGGATCCCGCTCTTGCCCAGGGCGAGCATCGCCGCGAGTTGGGCCTCGCTGAAGGTGGCCTCCTCGCCGTTGCCTTGCAGTTCGATGAACTGGCCGGCCGCATTCATCACCAGGTTCAGATCCACAGTCGCGGCCACGTCCTCCGTGTAGCAGAGGTCAAGCATGGCGACGCCGCCGACGATGCCGACGCTCACCGCGGCCACCGCATCGAGCAAAGGATTGGTTGCCAGTTTGCCTTCGTTCAGCAGCTTTTGCACGGCCAGGCCCAGGGCCACGAACGCGCCGGTGATGGCGGCGGTGCGCGTTCCGCCGTCGGCCTGGAGCACGTCGCAATCAATCCAGATGGTGCGAGGGCCCAGTTTATCCAGATCGATCGCGGCGCGCAGGGAACGACCGATGAGCCGCTGAATCTCCTGCGAGCGTCCATCGATCTTGCCCTTGGTGATGTCGCGCGGTTTGCGTTGCAGGGTGGAGTAAGGGAGCATGGCATACTCGGCGGTAATCCATCCGCCGGCCACGTTTTGTTCCTTCATCCAGCGCGGCACCGTCTCCTCGACGGTCACGCCGCAAATGACGCGGGTCTGGCCCCACTCGATCAGGGTCGAGCCGGTGGCATTGGGCGCGATGTGATTGTGGAATCGGATGGAGCGCAGTTGATCCGCGCCGCGGCCATCGGCGCGGCTCGCAGGGGCGATGGGTGGTTGGGCGGGATCGGTCATGGCGTCAGGGATGGCGGCGTTCAAAGTTCAAAGTTCAAGGTTCGAAGTTCAAGGTTCGAAGTTCAAGGTTCGAAGTTCAAAGTTTGCAGCTCAAGATCGAAGGGAGCTTCGATCGCCCGGACATGTTACGCGGGTCGGATCCGAGGGTCACGTGGGTAACTTCTAGCGTTCTTTGACTTCAATGGCGGCGAACAGGCTTTCCAGGTTATTCAACGGGGTGTCTCGTTTGGGGGCGGGGTTGAGAACCTGGCGCAAGTAGTTTACCGCCTCGGGAATGGTGCGCACGCTCTTGGGCATGGAAGCGCCGGCGGCGTTGGCATGGCCGCCGCCTTGAAGTCTCTCGGCGACCTTGAGGGCTTCGCCGTTGCGGCTGCGCAGGCTCGCGATGATGGCCCCGTTGGCCCGCCGGAAGAGAGTGACGAGCACCGAGTAAGGCGTGGCCTGCCGTTCCAGAAGCTGGTGCACGATCAGATTGTTGTTGCCGACGACGGTTTCGACATAACCAACCGACGAGCTGAGGGCCTGGACGTTCTGTTTGCTCCACTCGAAGCCGAGCGGATCTTCCACGCGCCGTTTCACCGTCATCACTTCCAGGAGCGGGTGGTTGAGCAGGCTCTCGATCCGGCCATTGAGCAGCGTGTGCAGGTTCCAGAAGCCGTAAACCTTCACCAGGCTCGCGTAGTCGTTGGCCAGAACGAAGTCCGGATCTTCTTCCAGGAAGAGGTCCGCCACGTTATTGAGGTGGACGAGGCGGTCCAGTTCGGGCGAGGTCAATTCGTGGTCGCGACACAGTTCGTAGCAGAGCAGGCCGGCGGACTTGGTCAGGTCGTGGACGAGTTGGGCTTTTTTCGGGGCGATTTCAGTCGCGTGATGATCGATCACCACCCAGTTGGGCCGGTCCAGGCGGGCCTCGAAACTCAAGTCACAGACCCACGCGGCGGACTCGCGGGGCTCGCGCTGGCGCCAGGTGTGGTAGTGATGCGCTTCCATCGGGATGTCGGCGTCAAAAATCTTCCGGGCCAATCGCTGGAGCAACACGCCGGAAACCAGTCCGTCGAGGTCGCTCTCGTGGGTGAAGATAACTTGTGGTTGAGGCAACGAAACCATGCCGCAGCTTAGGGGATGGCCCAGGCGCTGGCCAGTGCTATTCGTGCCCACTGATGTGGCAGGGCGCATCTCCATCATACCAGGCGCCGTGCCTACTCTCTGACGCCACGCCGTGGCTCAACGCTTGCGCTCTTCAGATGTAGAACCGCGCAAAAACTGAGAAGCGCCCCGCCCCGGTCGGAGCGCGGGCCGTCCCGGCCCGCAGCGCAACGCCCGGAGCTGAACGCTTGGATTGTTCCACGACGCCTGTGCTGGTCATGCGCTGCGGGCGGGGACCGCCCGCGCCCCGGGGCGTTGCGGGCTTCGGCGGTTTACCTCTGTGGAACCTGGGCGCGCGGGTGGAAATTTTTATGAATGTCCCGCAGGCGTTGGCCCGTGACGCGGGTATAGACCTCCGTGGTGCTGATGCTGGCGTGGCCGAGCAGTTCCTGGATGACGCGCAAATCGGCGCCGTGCTCCAGCAGGTGGGTGGCGAAGCTGTGCCGGAGCATGTGGGGCGTGACATTTCGCGTGATGCCGGCCCGCCGGACGCGATTCTTGATCCGCTTCCACAGGGCCACACGGGAAAAGGCCGTGCCGCGTTTCGTAAGGAAGACGTTGGCGGGAGTCTTGGGTTTGACGAGTTTGCGACGACCAGAGTCTGATTCGAGGTAATCTCCCATCGCCTCAATCGCCTTGCGTCCGAGTGGCACGACGCGCTCCTTGTTCCCCTTGCCGATGACGTTGATGAAGCCTGACTCCAGGTGGAGTTGTTCGAGCCGCAGAGCGCGCAATTCCGAAATGCGCAAGCCGCAGGCATAAGCAAGCTCGAGAATCGCCTGATCGCAAAGCGACGCCGGGAGCTCCTTCGGGTCGGCTGGAGGGGACCACGTCAGGAGCTTCTTGATTTCCTCGTCGGTCAGTGATTTGGGCAGGCGTTTCCAGCGGCGGGGCAGGGAGAGGTTCTCCGCCACGTTCAGCGGCAGGAATTTCTCGCTCTCCGCCCAGCGGTAGAAGCTGCGCAAGGCGGCGACTTCCAGATAGACGCTTTCCGAACTGAGCCGGCGACGCGGTTTGGTCGGTGAGAGATTGAGCCAGCGTTCCCGCTCCTGCTGGAGGAACTCCATGAGATGAGAAAGCTGCACGGCGCCCCAGTCGCTCAATCCCTTCCCTTTTGCCCAGAGGGTGAACCTGTTGAGGAGAGCGCTGTAGACTTGTTGGGTGTTGTCTGAATGGCCGCGCTCGTTGCGGAGGTATTGGCAGAAATCTTCGATCAGCTCTTCCATGAGTTTCCGATCGCGACCCGCGCGGGCAGGTCTCAATGCGACGGTCTAGTTGTCCAGCGATCGTCCGGTCAGTCGTTCGTAAGCTTCGACATATTTTGCCTGGGTCTTGGCGACCACGTCCGGGGGAAGGGCAGGCGCGGGTGGCGTCTTGTTCCAGTCGCAGGTTTCCAGGAAGTCGCGGACGAATTGCTTGTCAAAGCTTGGCTGGCTGCGACCGGGTTGGTATTGGTCGGCGGGCCAGAAGCGCGAGGAGTCGGGCGTGAGCACCTCGTCGATGAGGATCAAGCGGCCATCGAACAGGCCGAACTCGAATTTGGTGTCGGCGATGAGGATGCCCCGCTGGCGGGCGTAGGCGCGGGCTTCGGCGTAAATCTTCAGGCTGAAGGCGCGGGCTTGCCGGGCGAGATCGGCCCCGACGATCTGCGCGGCTTGGTCGAAGGAGATGTTTTCATCGTGACCGTGCTCGGCCTTGGTGGCGGGGGTGAAGATCGGTTCGGGCAATTCGGACGATTCCTGCAAGCCGGGGGGCAGCTTGAGGCCGCAGACGGTCTGGCGTTGCCGGTATTCTTTCCAGCCGGAACCGGCCAGGTAGCCGCGGACCACGCACTCGATGGCCAGCGGCCTGGCTTTGCGGACGATCATGCTGCGGCGGGCAAGCTGCGCGGCGAACGGTTGCAGCACCGCCGGCAAGGGGTCGGCCGCGCGGGCCAGGAGATGGTTGGGGACGAGCGCGGCGAAGCGTTCGAACCAGAAATGGGAAAGCTGCGTGAGCACCTCGCCTTTGCGCGGGATGCCGTTGGGCATGATGCAGTCGAAGGCGGAGATGCGGTCGCTGGCCACAAGCAGGAAGGCGTCGCCCAGATCGAAGATCTCGCGGACCTTGCCGCCTTTGATTTTCTTAACGCCGGGAAGTTCGAGTTGGAGCAATGGTTCGTTCGACATGGGCGGAGCATGAATTTGGGTTTGCAAATTTCAAATCCCAAATGATCGACTCAATGAAATTACAATCCCGTTGCCGGATCGAAGGAGACGTGTTTGATCCGTTGCCGTTTCCAGGTGTAAGTGATGTGCACCAACCCATCGCGGGCCTGGATGATCGCGGGATAAGAATATTCGCCGGGCTCATCTTCCAGCGTGGCGATTTTCTGCCAATCCCGCCCATCGCGGGAAACGCTGACCACCAGCGGGGTTCGGCCCCGGGTGGTGGGATTGGAGACGAGCAAGTGCCGGCCGTCCCGGAGCGTGACGGCGTCGATGCCGGAATTGGGGTTGGGCAGGGAGGTGGCCCGCATTTCCTCCCAGGTTTGGCCGTCGTCTGCGGACCAGAGTTCGGTGATGCAGTTCTGCCGGCTGCGACAGAGAAGTTGCAGACGGTGGTTGGGGTGGAAGAGAATGGTCGGCTGGATGGCGCCGAACTGTTTGCCGTCGTTGAGCGGCCCGATCTTCGTCCAGGTCATGCCAAGGTCGGCCGTTCGCTCCAAGTGGACGCGCCAGCCGTCGTGCTCGGTGCTCGAGGGGCAGAGGAGGGAACCGTCGGGCATGGCGACCGGCTTGTTTTTGATCGGGCCGAGCAAACCCTCGGGCAGGCGGCGTGGCTTGGACCAGGATTGGCCGTCGTCGGTCGAGGTGACCAGGAGTCCCCACCAGCGGGAGGGGCTGGGACCGGCTTTGTAGAAAAGCAGCAGTGGACCTCCCTTCGGCTGGAAGAGCACGGGATTCCAGCACGGATAACGCTTCACGCCGTCGTCCTGGAGGCCGTTGGCCACTTCCACGGGAGCAGACCAGCTCGTTCCGTCGTGGCGCGAGACCCAGATGCCCACGTCCGGGTTCCTCTCGGCCGTGCCGCCGAACCATGCGGCGATCAGGCCGCCCTTGGTTTCGGCGATGGTGGAGGCGTGGCACGAAGGAAAGGGCGCCGTTTCGTAGATGAACTCGTTCCGCGTCAAGATCCTGGAAGTCGCGCGCTGCGCCGCCGGGTACCTGGGCGGCACGACGCAGCCGGCCAGCAGCCCGAGCGACGGCACGAGGGCGACATTCATGAGCAAGCGAACATAAAGCTCGCTTCCATGCTTGCCCCTCACGGCTTCGCCTCCTTCTTCGGTTCCGTGATCATCGGCCAGTCGTCGGTCCGGAAAGGCGAGGCGGGAAGCGCGGGGAGGAGAAGGCCGGGGGAACAGTACAGGTTGACGACTGGATAATCGGCCCATCCGTAACGGACGGCCAGAGGCTGGGGCACTTGCGGGCTGCTGACGACGACGGTGTCACCCTGGATCTCCGCTTTAGCCCAGACAAATTTCCGATCCTCGCCCGCGATCGCGAAGCCCACCAACGGGGCATTCAGCCATCCCTTAGCCGTGTCGAATTTGAAGGAATGAACGTCCGACGAATCGACCCCCGGCCTGGCTCCCGGCGGCAGGGCGCGTCCGAAGAGTCCTTCGCCAATGTGATCGAAACGGAGGACGGCCTTGTCGCCTTTGACTTTCATGCGGCGATAGGTCGGGCCGGTATAGGCGATTTTTTCTCCGTAAGCGATGGCGCGGGCGGCGAGGGAGAGCCGGTAGGCCACCGGCCTCTTCCAACGCGGATGGATGTCCTTTTCGTCCCCGAGATCGGTGATGACGGTCACGCCGACTTTGGGAAGAATCCTGGTGGCGTGGACCTGGGCTTCGCGCAGTTCGGCCCAACTGCTCTCGCCCGGCTGGTCCTTGATGGCGGTGAACGGCGCCAGTTGCACCTGGAGGAAGGGGAAGTCCCCCTGTCCCCAGTCCTTGCGCCAATTGGTGACCAGATCAGCGAAGAGGCTGCGGTACTGGTGGGCGCGCCCGGCATTCGATTCGCCTTGATACCAGATGGCGCCTTTGATGGCGTAGGGGATGAGCGGGGCGATCATGCCGTTGTAAAGTTCGCTTGGCTTCCAAATGCCCCAGGGCCGGCGCAAGTTGAACGATTTCCCATCCCGCTTGGCGGCGGCTTCCTCCTTTTCGAATTGCGCGACGGCCTCTTGGAATTTCTTCAATTGCCCCGGGTAGGCGTCGAGGATGTCGCGCCGGTAGTCAGGATTGGCGGCGAGCAACGACTCGCGCATCCAAACCTCCGCCGGCGAACCGCCCCAGGAGGTGTGGATGATGCCAACCGGAACGGCCAGGTGCTTTTGCAAGAAGCTGCCGAAGTAGAAAGCGATGGCGGAGAAGTTTGAAACGCTGTTCGGGCTGCACTCCTCCCAGGGGACCTCGACGTTGATCCGCGGCAGTTCGGCTTTGAGCTTGGGGACGGTGTAGAGCCGCAGCCCGGGGTTACTGGCCCGGGCGATGTCCTCCTGGGACTCGAAGGAAGCGCGCAAGGGCCACTCCATGTTCGATTGGCCGCTGGCGATCCAGACCTCGCCGACCAGCACGTTGGTGAGGGTGATGCGGTTGCGGCCGGAGATGGTCAACACGTCGGGCCCGCCCGCTTTCAATCGGCCGAGCCGCACGCTCCATTTGCCACCCTGGCATTTCGCGGACTCTTTCTCCCCGCGAAACTCGACGGTGACCAATTCACCTTCATCGGCCCAACCCCAAATCGGGACCGGGACACCGCGTTGCAGCACCAGGTTATCGGTGAAGAGGCCGTGGACCTTGACGTCGGCGCTGGCGGTCAAGGCCGAAAGGCAGAGCACCTGGGCCAGAAAACGGGCGGGTCGGAGGAATCGTAGCGATCGTGGAATCATGCGGCACAGTGCAGCGCAAAACCGGCAGAGCCGTCAATGCGGATTTGGGGTCCCGGCGCTCAGAAACCGCGATTGGCCCGCCAGAGCAGGACCATGCCGACCGACTGGAAAAGGAAGTTCGGCAGCCAAAGGATCAGGTGCGGCGCGAGGTCGGGGCGCGTTTCCAGCGATTGGCCCACGATGAAGAAGCTGTAGTAGAGCAGGACCAGGATCAGGGCCACGGCGATGCCAAAGGTGGTTTCACGGCGGTGGGCCCGGATACCGAGGGGAATGCCCACGAGGGTGAACCCGACGCAGGCGAAAGAGAACGCCACTTGCCGGTGCATCTGCACGCGCACAGGCAGCGTCAAGTCCACTTTTCGCTGCGCATGGATCTGGCGCAGCTTCTCGCGCATCGCTCCGGTCGTCGTCTTCTCCACCGGCACCGGCGTGTTCATCCGCTTTTCCACCTCCTCCAGTTCCTCCTGGAGTTGGAGGAATGTCATGTCGCGCATATCGATCTTTCTTTCCGTGCGCGGCGCAACGTTGGTGTAGGAGAATTCCGCGGTGTCCCCGAGCACGGGCTGGGGAATGCGCTGACCTTCGCGAAAGAAAACGCGCGTGGCATTGGAGAGGACGACGGAAATGACGTGGTTGGTCGGATTAATTTGGATGGTTCCCTCGTCGGCACGGCTGTAGCTCTCGATGCGATCGGCGTTGAGCTGGTAAATGAGCACGTCTCCCAGGTTGGTTCCGCGCACTTTGCCGGCATAGACGATGCACCCCGGGAAGTCCTTGAGGTAGGTCTTTTCGGGAAGGATCTTCCCGGCGTGGCTCAGGCCGACCTGGAAGAGCAGCTTGTTGTAAGCCACGCGGCACTGCGGGGCGATTTGCAGGTTGATGATCGCCGCCACCCCGCTCAGGGCCGCGCTCAACAGCAGCACCGGGGTGATCAGCGAGACCAGGCTCACCCCGCTGGCCCGCACGGCGGTCAGTTCGTGATCGGCGCTGAACCGGCCGAAAACCAGCAAGGCGGCAGTGAGCATCCCCATGGGCAACGCAAAAACCATGACGAACGGAATGAGGAGCCCGACGGCCTGGAAGACCATGAGGAGGGTGGCCTGCCGATTCACCAGCAAACTGAGGATCTCCTTGAGCACGCTGCCGAGCATCAGCACGAACGTGAATACGGCAACGGTCAGCAGCAACGTCAGCAGGATCTGGCGAGTCAGGTAGAGATGGAGCGTCTTCATCCTTACCGTTCCACTTTCAGGACGCGATTGTTGCTGCTGTCACAGATGTAGAGCGAGCCGTCGGAATGAACATGAACGCCGTGCGGTTGATTCAACTCGACTTCCAGGGGCGGTCCGCCGAGCCCCTTGCTGCCCGGCCGGCCCGTGCCCGCCAGGCGAACGATGGTGCCTTCCCGCGGCAGGTAGCGACGGATGACATGGTTCTCCGTGTCGGCGATCACGACGCTGCCGTCCAGGTCCAGGCAGAGATGCTTCGGCCCGTTGAGCGTGGCCTGGCGGGCGTCGCCACCGTCCCCCGTGTTGCCCTTCAGGCCGGTTCCCACCACGGTCCGGATTGTTCCGTCCAACTCCACGCGACGGAGGGCATTCCCGCTCCGTTCCAGGATGTAAACCCTTCCTTGGGCATCGGGCACGACCGCGCGTGGGTCGACCAGCGGCGATGACAGCGCGCTGGCGCCATCGGCCGGCACGCCCTTCCGGCCGTTGCCGGCGACGGTGCGGACCTGGCCGGTCTTCAAATCCACCACGCGTATGCGGGAGTTGTCCAGGTCCGCCAGATAAAGGCGTTCGCCTTTCGGATCGAGGGAAGCGCAGTAGATGGCTCCGAAGGTCGCCTGGGTGGCGGGACCGCCGTCGCCGCGGTCGCCCTTCTCGCCCGTGCCCGCGATGGTCGTGACCTTGCGTGTCAGCGCGTCAATCTTGCGGACACGGTTGTTCCAGGTATCGGCGATGTAAATGTCGCCATTGGGCGCGACCGCCAGGTTATGAGTGCCGTTGAACTGCGCTTGCCGCGCGGGGCCGTTGTCGCCGCCGTCTCCTTTCACGCCGGTGCCGGCGATGACGTGGAGCAGGCCGGACCGGTCGAGTTGGCGGACGTAATAACCGGTCATCTCGACCAGGTAGAGGTTGCCGGCTGGATCGAAATCGGCGCCAAACGGCGCGCTCAGGCGGGCGTCGGTCGGCGGGAGCGGTCCGCCGGCGTTGGTGTTCGACCCGCCGCCGGCGACCAGGACGACACGTTCGGCCGAGGCGCAGGGCGCGGTGTGGATGAATAGAGTGACGAGGGCAGGAACGAACGAACTGATGTTGAGTTTCATGTGTCAGCCAATGGTGATGCGTCACGGTTCTAATAGCCCGCGTGGCTGTCCGGAAGCAAGCCGGAGGATTGCCACCCGGCCGGTGGCGGCCAGGCCCAGCGCGGTTGAGTGGTTGAGATCAGGCGGTTTTTTAGACTGCCCTGGCCGATTGAACCGAGTATGGTCGCGAGGTTAGTCTGGCAGAATGGCCCGGCAGGGCCTGGTTCGGGTCGGTTCGACTCGGTTCGACTCGGCTCGCTTCGACTCGGTTCGACTCGAGTTGGCACTTGCGTGGCGCTGGCGTGGCTACGATGAAAAAGCACGATCTGCTCAAACTGGCCGGGAACGCGGCCTTCATTCCCGGCATTTACAATTACTGCGACCTTTGGTGCGAGCGTTGTCCCTTCACCTCGCGCTGCCTGAATTTCGCGACGGCCCAGGAGGAGGAAAAGACCAAGGCCAGGCCGAGCCGGGAGAGCCGGGCTTTCTGGGATAAATTCGAGGACGCGTTCAGATTGACTCAAGAAATGCTCAACGACCTGGCGCAGGAACACGGCGTGACGCTTGACCCGGTCGCGTTGGAGCAGAGCGGCCGGCAGGAAGAACGCCGGCGCCGCGCCGCCCAGCGACATCCGCTGGCCCAGGCGGCCAGGAAGTATGCCCGGATGTTGGACGATTGGTTCAAGGCGGGCGAGCGCCTGCTCCGGGAGAAGGAAGAGGAAGTGCTGGCCCAGGCGAAGCTGGGTGTGGCCGGCTTGAATGAACACGTGGCCAGTCTCACCGACGTGGTCGAGATCCTCCGCTGGTACCAGCACCAGATCTACGTAAAGCTGATGCGCGGCCTGGAGCGTGACGCGCGGGAAGAAGCCGCCAGCGCATTGCCCAAGGATGCCGATGGCTCGGTGAAAGTGGCGCTCATCGCGATCGACCGTTCCATCGCCGCCTGGATGAGGATGAAGGATTTTTTCCCCCAGAAGACCGACAGTGTTCTCGGCCTGCTCGTCGCGCTGGATCGCTTGCGTCGATCCGCGGAAAAGGAATTCCCCAATGCGCGCCGTTTTGTCCGGCCCGGCTTCGACACGGAGCCGGAAGCGCGCTAGCCCCGGTGAAACGGGGGGGCTGACATTGAATTAAGGACCGGTGACGGCCACTTGCGCCGACTCTTAATCAGAATGTTGATCTTACTCCTAATGACCAATGTCCAATGTCCAAAGAATGACCAACGTCCAATGCCCAATGACCAGGCGACGCGCTCCAGGTGCTTCGTTGGCGCGAGTCGAGCCTTGGGCATTGGGGCTTGGTCATTGATTGGTCATTGGACATTGGTCATTGGTCATTATGGTGCCGGGACCCAACGCCAGGAATAATGCAATGGCCCTGCCGGGGGAGCGATCGGCGCTTCACTTCCAGTGCGGCTGATCGGGCAGGCAGGCGTCGAATTCCTGCACCAGCTGCGTTTCGTAGGCACCGGCATAGGCGCCGCGGAAGAAGTGGTCGAGGCCCTCGTGGAAAAGGCGTTCCCACGATTTCTCTTCGCTGCCGGGATTAATCGGGAAGAACAGCGCGCCATTCTTTTTGGCGGCCTGATAGTCCCCGGGAGCATCGCCGATCATCAGAATCTTGCCCGGCGCATATTTGTCCTTGGCGGCCAATTTGAGGTGCTCAGTCTTGGTGCCCATTTCCTGGCCGGCGATCATTTGCACAAAACGGTCGAGGTCGTGCTCGGCCCACTCGCGTTGGAGGGCCTCGGCGGGCGTTTGCGAGATACACATGGCGTCGGCCAGGGAGTGGAGTTTCTCGAGGCTCTCGCGCACCAGGGGGAAGGGCGGCACGCCGTGCACGATCTCCGCGATGGCCTGGTTGACGGCGTCGGACCAGGCCTTGATCGGGGCCAGCCCCTGGTTGCCCCGCTGCACTTCGGCGGCGAGGGTGGCGTTGCCGAGTTTGCTTTCCCGCGCGATCCATTCTTCGAGCGGCCCGGTATTGGCCACCGCCACGTGGCGGGCCTGGACCTGGGGACGCTCCCGCAGCAGGGTGAGGGCGCGCACCAGGGCCGGAAAGCGGTTCGCCCCCCGGGTCTTCGAGTAGAGGTTGACGAAGTCCCAGCATTCCCGCGCGTACTTGCTCACCGCCTGGAGGTGAAAATGCTTGATGAACATCGGGGTGAAGCACTCCTTGTGTTTGATCTCCATGCTGTCGAAGATGCAACCGTCGGAGTCGATGCCGACGAAGAATTCCTTCGCCGGCTGGAAGTCGCGCAAGACTTGGGCGGGGTCGCTCATAAGACGAGTGAGGGGAAAAGTAGGCGATCAAATGTCGATCGAGTCAAACGTAAAAAGGGCTGGGAATATCGCAGCTGACCTGTTTTCCTCGGCCTGGAATAGAAAATCCGAATTGCATGAAGACGTCTCGACTTGCCGGACCGCAAAGAATCGTCGGGTTGCTCCTGCTGGCGCTGGGTGTGGCGGGATGCGGCCAGGCGAAGCGAGAGCAGCCTGCCGCCTCGCCGGCCAAAAGCGTGGAGCCCCCGCCGGTCGCCCAGGCGGAGGTCGCACCGGGCGACGCCGATCTTCTGCAAAACGTCCCGGTCGGGGCCGCGGCGACCAACGTGGCGCTCACCGAAGGGGACCGGGCCTGGCGCGAACTGCTCGAGTCGCTCCAGCCACCATCCTATCCTGCGGAATGGGAAACCAACCCGCCGTCGCCGGAAGCCATCGCCGATTTCGAAAAGAAGAATGGCCTGATGGCGGCGCAGGCGGCGGATAAGGCCAAGGAATTTTATTCGAAATTCGCCAAGCACGAGATGGCCGGGGAAGCGCGCGACCGGGAGATGTACCTGCTCGGCGTGGCCGCGCAACTCGGCAATACGAATGTCGTGGCGCGCCTGAACGCCCTGGAGGAAGCCAAGCTCAAGGATCCAAAACTGTCGGAGGACGAACGGTTGCAATTGCGCCTCGGGCAACTGCAACGTGCGCTGCCCGAGGGCAAGGAAGGAGACCCGACCGCGGAATTGACTCAACTCGAAAAGGGCGCGCGGGCATTGATGAAAGATTTTCCCAACCACGCGGAGCCGTTCGGGTTGCTCCTGAGCGTGGCCCAGGGCTGGTTGGATCACGGCCAGACGGAAAAGGCCCGCGCCCTGGCCAAGGAATTGGCGGATGAGAAGAGTGTCGAAGAGGTCCAAGCGGCCGCCCAAGGTGTGCTCAAGAAACTCGATCGCCTGGGCAAGCCATTGGCGCTGGCCTTCAAAGCCATCGACGGGCGGGCGGTGGATTTGTCCGCCTGGAAAGGCAAAGTGGTGCTGGTGGATTTCTGGGCGACGTGGTGCGCTCCGTGCATGGCCGAGTTGCCCAAGGTCAAAGCCGCTTACGAAAAATTGCACGCCAAAGGCTTCGAGATCGTCGGCATCAGCTTTGACCGGGAGAAGGAGGCGCTGGAGAAGGCCGTGGCGCGTGAAAGAGTCGGATGGCCGCAGCACTTCGACGACAGTGGCGATGGCAATAAGTTCGGCGAGGAGTTCGATATTGCGTCCATTCCGACGATGTGGCTGGTGGACAAGAAGGGGAACCTGCGCGACCTCAACGGGCGCGAGAACCTGGCCGGGAAGGTGGAGAAGCTGTTGGCCGAGTAGGCGAGGGGAGGAGCGGGGAAAGGCGAAGACCTGGGGTAGCAAATACCCAAGTACCCAAATACCCAAGGCGCCTCTCGTTACTTGGGTATTTGGGTACTTGGGTCTTTGGGTATTTTCCCAGACGCACCTGGCTCAATAGACCACCAGCGAGCGGACCGGGCAGTGCTTGATGCGCTCGCGGCCCTTGAGATCCTTGAGCTCGATGAGGAAGGCGGCTTCGAGGATTTTGGCGCCGACTTTCTGAAGGAGCAGGGCGGCGGCTTCGGCCGTCCCCCCGGTGGCCAATAAATCGTCGATGAGCAGGACGCGACTGCCGGCCTTCACAGCGTCGACATGGATGGCAATGGTGTTGGTGCCGTATTCAAGGTCGTAGCTCTGTTCATGGGTGGCGAAGGGGAGCTTGCCCTGCTTGCGCACCGGCACGAACCCGGCGCGGAGCCGAAGGGCGGCGGCGGCGGCAAAAATAAATCCACGCGCGTCGATGCCCACGACCGAGTCCACTTCGCCGGGTTTGAACCCGTCGATGAGCAGGTTGATGCTCGCGGCGAAGAGTCGCGCGTCGGCCAGGACGGGGGTGATGTCTTTAAACTGGATGCCCGGCTTGGGGAAGTCGGGGATGTTCCGAATGGCCTGGCGCAGCTCTTGCGGGGTCGGAGTCGGGGAGGCCATGGAGCACGCGGCTACTTCTGTTTGGCTTCGAGCCTCTCGATCATCCGGCGAAGTTTGTTCAGGGCGATGTTCTGGATTTGGCGAACGCGTTCCCGTGTCACCCCAAATTTCTCGCCCACTTCCTCGAGGGTCTTCTCGCTCCCGCCATCCAGGCCGAACCGATAATGGAGGATGGTGGCTTCGCGCGGATCGAGCGTCTTGACCATCTCCTGGAGCATCCGGGTCACGGTTTGATCCTCGAGTTGCTGGTAAGGCGTGTCGGCGTTTTCGTCGGCGATGATCTCCGAGTAGTTGTTGGATTCATCATCGCCGATGGGTGCATCCAGCGAGGCCGGGCGGATGGCGGCCGTCCGCATCTGGGCCACGCGCGTGGATGTCATGCCCAGTTCCTCGGCCAGTTCCTCGTCTGTCGGCTCGCGGCCGAACTCTTCCTGCAATTTCATCGCCACCCGGCGCATCTTGGAAATCTTGTCCACCAAATGGACCGGCAGACGGATGGTCTTGGACTGATTGGCCAGGGCGCGCTTGATGGACTGCTTGATCCACCACGAGCCGTAAGTTGAGAGTTTGCCTCCCTTCGAAGGATCGAACCGCTCGACCGCTTTCATCAGCCCGATGTTGCCTTCGCTGATCAAGTCGAGCAGCGGCAGGCCGAACCCTTCGTAATCGTGCGCGATCTTCACGACCAGCCGCAGGTTGGCCTTGATCATTTGCTCGCGCGCCTTCTTGTCGCCCTTCTTGATCCGGTCGGCCAGTTCAATCTCCTCCTCCGGTGTCAGGAGCTTCACCTGGCCGATCTCGCGCAGGTAGAGTTTGAAGGCCGTGTCGGCGTCGTAGCTGCCCCGGTCACGCGTCGGCGGAACTTCCGGCAACTTCTCCAGCTCGCGCGGGGCTTTGGCAAAATCGTCGTCCTCGGCTGCCCCAGGTTTTCCGCTGGGCTCGGCTGGGGTTTTGGCAGCGGGGCTGCGCTTGGCCGCCAGGGCATCGGACGGCTCGTCCGCCTTGGCGTAGCCGAACGTCTTGACCTTTTCTTTCCGGTGTTTCTTGCCTACTGCCATAGCGGAAGGGAGTAATTAGATGCTCCAGTCCTTAATCGGCAAGTAAATTAACCCACTGGAGTCTTTTCGTCTTTTCATTGGGGGGGCCGACGGGCGGCCCGTTGCCAGCGACGGGCCTTCTGGTAGGCTCGAGGCGTGCAAAACCCGATCCACTGGTGGGCTTGATGCAGCGCGAGCCGGCCGAGTTCATCCCGCTGGCGCGAGCGTTTTACCAACGGAGCGCGCGCTGGGTCGCCCCCCGACTGCTGGGCCACTGGCTGGTGCGGCACACACGGGAAGGGCCCAGCGGCGGCCTCATCGTTGAGACCGAAGCCTACCTCGCCGACGACCCCGCCTGCCACGGTTATCGGCGGGAGACGCCGCGTAACCGGACGATGTACGGTCCTCCGGGGCGCGCCTATGTTTACTTCATTTACGGCAATCATTGGTGTTTCAACGCGGTCTGCCAGCCTGCCGGAGTGGCAGAGGCGGTGCTGGTGCGGGCGATCGAGAGCAGTTTTGGCCTGGCCTGGATGGAGGCCCGGCGTCGCGTCACCCGGGCGGAGGAGCTCACCAACGGCCCGGCGAAGTGTTGCGCCGCGTTGGCGATCGATCGGAGCCTGGACGCGGCCGACTTATGCGACGCGTCGTCGCCCGTGTTCATCGCCCGAAACCCGGAACGCGCCCGGCGGTTGGCGGCCCTGGGCCCGCTGATCACGACGACACGGGTCGGCCTGACGCGCGCGGTCGATTGGCCGCTGCGTTTCTACCTGGACGGGAGCCGGTTTGTGTCGAGGCGGGACGGTTCATCATCCGGATGAGTCTCGCATTGCACATTGCTCATTGCACATTGCTCATTGTTCACTTGTGGGGACTGAAAGGGTCGGAAAGGACGAAATGTGCAATGAGCCGGGCGCGCGGTGAAACGCATGGTTGACACTCGCCGGCGCGATTCCTTAGTTTCTGCGCGCGAAGAGCGAGCAGACCCCGAATTTGCACTTCGGGGATTTTTATTTGTCGTGGTGCAAACCTGATTATGGCCAACACAATCCTTGTGGGCGCCCAGTGGGGCGATGAAGGCAAAGGGAAGATCATCGACGTGCTCACGGAGCAGGCGGACGTGGTGGTCCGCACCCAGGGTGGCAACAACGCCGGACACACGGTTTTCCTCGGCAAACAAATCTATGTCCTGCACCTCATTCCCTCCGGCATCCTGCGCAAGGACAAGGTTTGCGTGATCGGCAACGGCGTGGTGGTGGATCCGCTCAGCCTGGTCGAGGAAATCGATGGGCTGGCCAAGCTTCGCATCAAGGTGGATGACCACCTGGTTCTGAGCGAGACGGCGCACCTGGTCCTGCCCTATCACCGCGAGCTCGACGAGCAGCGCGAGATCCTCAAGGGGAAAAACAAGATTGGCACGACCAAACGCGGCATCGGCCCGGCCTATGGCGACAAGGCGGCCCGCGTCGGCTTGCGGGTGATCGACCTGGTCAACCCGGCGCGCTTCGAAGAAAAGCTGCGGGCCAAGATCCAGGAAAACAACGAAGTGCTCAAGGCGTTTGGGGCGAGGCCGCTCTCCTTCAAGCAAGTTCACGCCGCCTACCGGGCGGCGGGCGACGCGTTGAAGCCGTTTGTGGCGAACAGCGTGGTCTACCTGCACCAGGCCATGCAACGAGGCAAGCACATCCTGTTCGAAGGGGCCCAGGGGACGTTCCTCGACATCGATCATGGCACTTATCCGTTCGTCACTTCCTCCAACACGACGGCGGGAGGCGCCTGCACCGGCTCGGGCGTGCCGCCCCATCGCATGGATCGCGTCGTCGGGGTGATGAAGGCTTACACCACGCGCGTGGGCGAAGGACCATTGCCGACGGAGAATTCGGAGATCGCCGACCTGTTGCACGGGATGGGACGGGAATTTGGCGCGACGACCGGACGCGCCCGGCGTTGCGGCTGGTTTGATTCCGTGGCCACGCGCCACGCCGCGATGGTCAATGGCATCGACGAGTTGGCCGTGACCAACGTCGACGGTCTCGACACCCTGGAGAGCATCCGGGCCGGTGTCGGTTACCGCGTCGGTTCCCGGACGGTCGATTATGTCCCGAACGACATTGAGTTGCTCAGTGTCTGCGAGCCGGTCTATGTCGATTTCCCCGGCTGGAAAGAATCGACGAGCCGGGCCCGGCGCTGGAAGGAGCTGCCGGCGCGGGCGCGGACGTATCTGCGGGCCCTGGCGGAATTGACCGGCGCCAAGCTTTCCATCGTCTCCGTCGGGCCGGAGCGGGAGCAGACCATCTTTCTGTGAGAGGCGATTTCATCTCTGAGGATTAAGGCTGAGGGCATGAGCGGGCACGCGTCACACCTCGGCGCGCTGGCGCAAAACGGGTTGCCGGCGCACGTCGCCATCATCATGGATGGGAACGGCCGCTGGGCCAAGGCGCGCCACTTGCCGCGCGTGGAAGGCCACCGGCAGGGCGCCGAGTCGGTGCGGACCATCGTGCGCGCGGCGGGCGAGCTCGGGGTCAAATACCTGACCCTTTACGCCTTTTCCGTCGAGAATTGGAGCCGGCCCAAGGAGGAAGTCGACACGCTGATGAAGTACCTGGCGCGCTACCTCAAAAACGAAATCGGCGAGCTGAATCGGAACAATGTCCGTCTCGACGTCATCGGCCAGGTTTATCGGCTTCCCGAGTTCGTCCAGCAACAACTCAAGAAAACCATGGCCGCGCTCTCCAAGAACAATGGCCTGAGCTTGATCCTGGCGCTGAGCTACGGCGGACGCACCGAGATCGTCGACGCGGTGCGGGCGATCGCCACCAAAGTCCAGCAGGGGAAACTGGATCCGGAGGAGATCGACGAACAGGTCATCTCGCAGCACCTTTATACCAAGCATTATCCTGATCCCGATTTGCTCATCCGCACGAGCGGCGAGATGCGGGTCAGCAATTTTCTGCTCTGGCAGATTTCCTATGCCGAACTGGTTGTCACCCCCACCCTCTGGCCGGACTTTCGCAAGGCCCAATTCTGCGAGGCCCTGGAGGAATATGCCCGGCGCCACCGCCGATTCGGCGGGGTGTAACGATCCCAATCCAGAATCGGCTAGACAGATCGCCGGCACACGATAATTTCGGCGCCGATGTCCGCTCCCGCTCCCGCCCCGCGCTCCAAGGCCGGGGTTTTCGCGCGTCGCTTGCTCAGCACCGTGCTGTTGTGGGGACTGGTGCTGTCGACCCTCTTTTCCGGAAACCAGTTTATTTCCGATTACGTGTTTCTGCTCATCATGGTGTTGCTGGCGGGCACCGGCCTGGCCGAGTTCTACGGGTTGGTGGAGAAGGAAGGCATGGTCTGCTTCAAAGCCTGGGGCATCTTCGGCGGCGTGCTCTTGATGGTCGGCACTTTTTATCATTTCCAGGGCAAGCTCGGCGAACATGGCACACCCGCCCGCGTGAACGACTTTGAGACGGATTTCCTGATCCTCTTCGTGCTCGGGCTTTGCGCCCGGCAATTCGTCTCGAAGAGCAACACCAAGGGCATCCTGGCCATCTCCACGACCTTGTTCGGGCTGATGTACGTGCCGTGGCTTTTGAATTTCATCCAAAAGATCCACTTTTTCCCAGGCCTCGCCGGCAACGGCAAATACTATGTGCTGTATTTCATCCTCGTGACCAAGTTCAGCGATTCGGGCGCCTACCTGGTGGGTTCGCTCATTGGCCGGCACAAGATGATCCCGCGGATCAGTCCCGGCAAGACGTGGGAAGGCTTCGGCGGGGCGATCGCGGTGGCGACCGGCGCCAGCCTGCTCTTTGCCTGGCTCGCGGGCGAAAAGTTGCGCGGGATGACCGCGGGGCACGCGGTCGTCCTGGGAGTCGTCTTGAGCGCCTCCGCCGTGGTCGGCGATTTGATCGAGTCCATCTTCAAACGCGAAGCGGGCGTGAAGGATTCAGGCCGCTTTTTCCCCGGCATCGGCGGCATCCTCGATTTGCTCGACAGCTTGTTGTTTAATGCGCCCCTGATGTATCTGTACTTGCGTCACGTGCTGACCCACTAAGGCCGAAAATTTGAAATTTGAAATTTGAAATTTGAAATCGATAATTGCCAATCCGCAATCCGCAATCCGCAATGAAAAACGTCGTTCTCCTCGGTAGCACGGGCAGCATCGGCACCAGCACCGTCAAGGTCGCCGAGGATCTCCCGGAGCAAATCCGCCTGCTCGGCCTGGCCGCCGGCAATAACGTCGAGTTGCTCCTGGAACAAACCCGCAAGCACCGGCCGGAGGCGATTTGCGTGACCGACCCCGCGCGGGCGGCGGAGTTGCAAGCCGCGCTGGGCACCTCCGCCCGCGTTTTTTCCGGCGAGAAGGGACTGCTCGAGTTGGCCCGGTTGCCCGGCGCGGACATTGTCCTGATTGCGATCGTGGGGACGGCTGGTCTGCAGCCGGCGCTGGCCGCCATTCGTGCCGGCAAGGACATCGCGGTGGCGTCGAAGGAAATCCTGGTCATGGCCGGCGAGATCGTCATGCGCGAAGCGGCTCGTCAGGGGGTGCGGGTGCTGGCGGTCGACAGCGAGCATTCCGCCATCTTCCAATGTCTCGACGGCAAGCCGGCCAATTCGGTCCGCAAACTCTGGCTGACGGCCAGCGGTGGGCCTTTTCGCGACCGGACCCAATGGCCCCGGGAGAAGTTCAGCGAGATTACGGTCGAGCGGGCGTTGCAGCATCCCTCGTGGGTGATGGGGCGCAAGATTACGATCGATTCGGCCACCCTGTTCAACAAGGGCCTGGAGATGATCGAAGCCCGCTGGCTGTTCGACATCGAGATGGAGCGGGTCGACGTCGTGGTCCACCCCCAGAGCGTGATTCATTCGATGGTCGAATTCATCGATGGCTCGATCATCGCCCAATTGTCCACGCCCGATATGTGTCTGCCGATTCAATACGCGTTGACCTACCCGCAACGCCTCGGGAGCGACCGTGTGCAGACGAATTTCGCCAGGCTTGGCCGGCTCGATTTCGAAGAGCCGGACCGGGACCGGTTCCCGGCGCTGGGCCTGGCGCGTCGGGCCGGAGCGATTGGGGGGACGCTCCCGGCCGTGCTCAACGCGGCCAATGAAGTTGCCGTTGAAGCCTTTTGCAATCGCCGGATTACGTTTGAGCAGATCTCCGTGACGGTGGCCCGCGCGATGAAGTGCCACCAGGTCGTGAACCATCCCACGCTCGAACAGGTCCTGGCGGCCGATGGTTGGGCGAGGGCGGAGGCGCTGGAAAAGTTGAATGAGTTAAATGAGTTAAATGGGTTAAATGGTTAAAAGGGTTGAAGGGTTAAAAGGGTTAAAAGGGTTAAATGGGTTGAATCACCTGCCGAGAGCGGGCCGACAGATTTAACCCATTTAACTCATTTAACCTTTTTAACTCATTTGACTGTTTTAACTCACTGTGCGCCTGACTCCGCCATTGCCAGCCCGCCCGCCCCGGTTATATTCAAAGCCGCCAGGCGTTGTGGCGACGTATCGATATGCAAGCATTGAAAGTCATTTTCATCATCCTGGAAGTGGTGTTGCTTTTCAACCTGCTCATCTTTGTCCATGAGCTTGGCCACTTCCTGGCGGCACGATGGCGCGGGCTCAAAGCCGAGCGGTTCGCCATCTGGTTTGGCAAGCCGCTTTGGAAAAAGGAAATTGACGGCGTCGAATTCGTGCTCGGTTGGATTCCGGCCGGGGGCTACGTCTCGCTGCCGCAGATGGCCCCGATGGAAGCCATCGAAGGCAAGTCCGACAAGCCCCGGGAGAAACTCCCGGATGTGTCCGTGCTGGACAAGATCATTGTGGCGTTCGCCGGGCCGCTTTTCAGTTTTGGCCTGGCCGTGGCCTTCGCCACGCTGGTTTCTTTCGTGGGACGGCCGGTCAGCGAATCGGAGACCACCACCATCATCGGGGATGTGGACAAGAATTCTCCCGCCGAGCAGGCCGGCTTGAGGCCTGGCGACAGGATCCTGGAGGTCGATGGCAAGCGGGTGACAAAATGGGGCGGCATGGGGCCGAGCGTGACGTGGCGCGTGGTGCGCAGTGAAGGGACCACGATCCCGATCAAGTTCGAACGGGACGGCAAGGTGATGACGACGGAGGCGACGCCGGTCAAGCAGAAGACCAAGGCTTGGCAGCGGGCCAGCTTGCGCCAGATCCTGATCGACCCGGCGCACACGCCCATCATCAACCAGGTGGCCCCCAACAGCCCCGCCGAGCGCGCCGGTCTGCGCCGAGGCGACGAGCTCCTCGAAGTCAACGGCGTCAAATTGCTCCATCCGGCCGGACTGGCTGATTACATCGAGACGCACGGCGCGGCTCCTTTGACCCTCAAAGGGATGAGGGGCAAGGCGCCGATCCAGGTCACGGTCACTCCCGAGATCCCTCTGGGCACCACCAACAGCCGGCCCCGCGTCGGCATTGTCTGGGACCCGGGCGGCGGCAAAATGGACATCGTGCGGCCGGGAGTGGTCGAACAAATCGTGGGGAGCGTGGACGCGATGCTCAGCACTTTTGGCGCGCTCTTCTCCAAGAAATCGGACATCAAACCGCAACACCTCAGTGGCGCCATCAAGATCATGAATATCTATTATGTGCTCTTCAAGAGCGAGCAAGGCTGGCGCCTGGCCCTTTGGTTCAGCGTGATCATGAACGTGAACCTGGCCCTCCTGAATCTCCTCCCCATCCCCGTGCTGGACGGCGGCCACATCACCCTCGCCCTCATCGAGGGCGTCCGGCGCAAACCGGTCAACGCGCGGATTCTCAGCGTCCTGCAAACCTGCTGCGCGGTGGTCATCATTGGTTACATGCTCTACATCGCCTTCTACGATGCCCAGGAGTTGAGCCTCCCCTTCAAGGTCAAAAAAGAGCCCGCCGTCCCGGAGCTGAAATTTGCCCCGTCCGGCGCGCCGCCCGCCGCGCCGGTGCCTTCGCCCCCGCCCAAATGAGTCATGCGCTACTGCGATTCCCCCTTTTCCTGGCAGCGACGTCCGACCCGAGAGGTGGTGGTCGGCGATCCGGCCGCGGGCGGAGTGATTCTCGGCGGCGATCACCCGGTCGTCCTGCAGTCGATGCTGACCTGCGACACGATGGACACCGTCGCCTGCGTCCAGCAGACCCTCGACCTCGTCGACGCCGGCTGCCAGATCGTCCGGATCACCGCCCCGACGGTCAAGGATGCGGCGAACCTGCAGCACATCGTGGCCGAACTGCGTTCGCGGGGCTGCCGCGTCCCGATCGTCGCGGATATTCATTTCAAACCCGAAGCCGCGCTGGAAGCCGCGCGGTGGGTCGAGATGATCCGCATTAACCCGGGCAACTATGCCGACTCGAAAAAATTTGCCGTCAAGGAATATACCGACGATCAATACGGCGCCGAGCTGCGGCGCATCGAGGAAAAGTTCACGCCCCTGGTCAAACGTTGCCTGGAGCTGGGTCGGGCGCTGCGCATTGGCACCAACCACGGTTCGTTGAGCGACCGCATCCTCAACCGCTACGGCGACACGCCCCTCGGGATGGTGGAGAGCGCGCTGGAATTCGCCCGGATCGCCCGGTCGCACGATTTCCACAATTTCAAGTTTTCCATGAAGGCCAGCAACCCGAAGGTGATGATCGAGTGCTACCGCTTGCTCGTCGCCCGGCTGAACGAGCTTGGCCCGGACTGGAATTACCCCATCCACCTGGGCGTCACCGAGGCCGGCGAAGGCGAAGATGGCCGCATCAAAAGCGCCATCGGCATCGGCTCGCTCCTCTGCGACGGCTTGGGCGACACCATTCGCGTCTCGCTCACGGAGGACTCGCCCAACGAAATCGCCGTCTGCCGCGATTTGCTCGCCCAGGTCCCGGCGTTGACCAATCGGGACTCGCCAATCGCGAATCGTGAATTTCCCTTCGACCCTTTTACCTACCAGCGGCGCCCCTCCCCCGAAATTGATCTGGGCCTGGACGGAGTAAAGTGCGGTGGCGAACAAACGGTGCGAGTGGTTGTGCCACGCGCGACCTGGGAAAAAGTGGCCCCGAAGATTCGTCCGCAGGACGATGTGAAGCCGGAAGCGGTGTATGAAGATCTCAACCTGTTGGAGATTGATCCCGCGCAGGATTTCACGATCAACTGCGATACCCAACTCGTGACGGTGAAGGACGGCCTCCCGTGGCCGGCCATCACCGCGTTCCGGCTTTTGGCCGCCAAACTCCGGCGGCTGGGGCGGAACAACCCGATCCTGCTGAAGGATTGTCTCCACTTCGATCCAACGCCGTTGGAACCAAAGATTGCTCTGCTGCGCGCGGCGGTGGTCTTGGGCTCGCTGCTGGCCGATGGCATTGGCGACGCCGTCCTGGTTCGCGGGGAGGCTGGCGCGGGTCAATCACTGCGCCTGGCCTACAATATCCTGCAAGCCGCCGGTTGCCGCTCGTTCAAGACCGATTACGTGGCCTGCCCGTCCTGTGGTCGCACCTTGTTCAATCTCCAGACGGTCACTGCCCGGATTAAAGCGCGCACGCAGCATCTCAAGGGCGTGAAGATCGCCATCATGGGTTGCATCGTCAACGGCCCCGGCGAAATGGCCGACGCCGACTTCGGCTATGTGGGGGGAGCGCCGGGGAAGATCAACCTCTACGTGGGCAAACAGGCCATCAAGTTCAACATTCCCGAGGCTGAGGCGGTCGAGCGCCTGGTCGACCTTATCCGCGAGCACGGGAAATGGGCGGAGCCGGAGCAGACCGCGATGGCGGGATCACTTCTCGATGCTGGCTGGAAACGCCGGACAGAGGCTGGACACTGAAAGCTGGCCGTGGGGAGCAAAGAACCTGAGCCGGCCTTGCTCGCTGCAGAGCCAAACCTCGACCGCGCCCCTTTCAAAGTAGAGCTGGCGCTTCGTCGCCATTTCCTCTTCGGTGTTCGTGTAAGACAGGACTTCAACGCAGACTTCGGGCGCCTCCGGCCAGCTCGCCAGGTCGAAATACTTGTTTAGTTTGGCCTCGGATGCCCAGACGACGTCGGGCACTTTCGTGCCATCGGAGGTATCAACCGCGCATTCCGGGAAGGCTTCCCCACCTTTCATCAGCGCGTTGAGGTGACGCTCGATCCGCCCCTGGAAGATGCTGTGCTTGCTGCGCGCTGGACTCATAATAATTTGTCCCTGGCGGTTGAGCTCAATCTTGTAGGGCAGATCCGCCAAATCTTTATCCTCACATACTTGCTGCCAGTTCATGGCCGTAGCTTAGATGGAACGGGCGCCTTCAGCAAGCTTAACCCCTGCGGGCGCAGCGGCGGGGGCGCATCTCTTTTTGGGGGAGCGGAGTCCAAGCCATTAGCTGCGGAGCAACGCCAGAAAGTAGCCCACGGCGCCAGCCGCGGGAGTCGGCGTTGCAGGGCAAGAGCCGCGGAGCGGCGAAAGAATTGGGGCTATGGAGGTGCGGGGGCAGAGCGCAGCGCCGACCCCGCTTTAACTTGAGCGCGTAAACCGGCGCGACGCCTCCCCTCCCATCCGCAAAAGCCAAAGCGCCGGCGCGCTGCGCTTGCCGACGCACTCCATATCTACCAGGCGCCGTGGGCTTATAGCTACTCTCTGACGCCACTCCGTGGCTCAAAGCTTGCGTCCTCGAGATGTCGAATCGCGCAAAACCTGTGATGCGCCCTGGCACCGGAGGCGCATCTCAAGAATTGGCCGAGCTAACTTGCGGACCATTTGGGTATTGGGGTATTTGGGTATTTGGTCAATTGGCCATCGGCCACTGGTCACTCGCTCACGGCGGTAAGGGCCGCGAGGAATTTTCGCTGCGTCGTCTCCCACGAATTCTCCTGCTTGAACCGAGTCAGGTCCATCGTGTCGAGATAGTTTTCCCCGGAGCGAACTTTTTGGATTTCGCGTAGGGCCGTTTGCTGGAACGCGTCGAGCTGAAAAGGCGGAGCATAGCGCACGAGGTCGCCGAAGAGCGGACGGTAGTTGGGGATGTCATAAGCGACCACGGGTGTGCCGGCGATGATACTCTCGCCGATGACGCGCGGGCTGCCTTCGTGCTTGCTGGGCATGAGGAAACAGCGGCTGGACTTGAAGAGACGAATCTTTTCCTCTTCGCTGACGAAGCCGGAGAACTCGATCAAGCTGGTCAGGCCGCGGCGTTCGAGCTCCGGCCGCAACGCGTCGCGAACATTGCCGATGAAGATGGCGCGGAAGTTTTCCAGGCGCTGGCCAAGGAATTGCACCGCGGCCAGCAGATCATCGATTCCTTTCTGGCGGTGGACCCGCCCGATCCAGACCGCATCATAGACGCGCGGCTGCGCCGGCACCGCCTCGGTCGGGTCGACTTCGAGACCGTAGGAGACGAGGGTCATTTCCTCCTGGCGCAGTCCCAGTTTCTTCAGGCGCGGCGCCATCAGCGGATGAAGAAAGAGGAGGTGACGACGGGTCCCGCCCGGAGCCCGGGTGCCCTGATCCGCCGCGCCGCGTCCTGGCCTGGTGACGGGAGAGGCTGGGGCGCCCTCCGGGGCATCGTGGTCCCGGCCGCCGAGGGGCGCCAGGTCCCGCGAGCGGCCACATGAACAAAATCTTCGCAGCGCGTATTTCTGACTGGCCCAGTAGTGCAGCGAGGCCAGGCGGAACGGATCCACGTCGGGCCGGCCGCGGGTGACGATTTGACTGAAAACGGGCGCCTCCATGTGCAGGACCATGAGCTTGCCGCGAGCGGCGGAGCGGACGACCGGCAGCACATCGAACCAGTAGTCGCTCGCCGCGTAGGCCAGGTCGCCGGGCCGAACCTGGCCGAGCTGCGCCAGTGTCCGGCGGTAGCGGCCGAAGAAATCGCCGAACATCGCGAATTGGCCGGCGAGCGCGCCCTGGTTGACCTTCCGCATCTTGGCCTCGTCGGTCAGGGTGACGGTGCCGGGGAGCCGGTGTTGCTTAATCACTTCCTGGAGCGCGTGGCCACCGAAGAAATTCAGCTCGTAACCGGCCTGCGTGGCCCCTTCCGCCAGCTTCAAAAAATGAATGTCTCCACCGGCAATGCTGGTGGTGAAGACGCCGTTGGTGAGGAAGTGGAGCTTGGGGAGGAGGGGGGACATTTACGATTTGCGATTTACGATTTACGATCTACGAGCCTTGGGCAGGCGCCTCGCCGGGGTCGGTGCGGTCGCGTGGCGACAGGGTTCAACGCGGGAGAATTTCACCGCAGGCTCGTAAATCGTAAATCGTAAATCGTAAATCAACTTTTGAGTTTCTGCTTCACCTGGAGTTCAGCGACGAGCTTTTTGTTTCTCGCCTGCGTCTTGAAGGTCCACAGGCCCCAGAGGACGCCGAGCAGGCTGGCCACGCTCGTCGGCAGGTGCCAGAGCCAGCGCGGGTCACCGTCCCGGAGCAGGCCGCGCAACGCGTGATAGGCCGGCCCGATCAACGTGGCGCAGTAGAGCGCGGCCACCCAGGTCGGCACGGGTGGCTTTTCCTTCATCCAGTTCACCGGGGCCGTCTGCTGCACGCGCAGGAAATGCACCGTGGCACGGCGCCGCTTTTGCAGGAAGCCCCACCAATCCTGCACGTAATAATGGTGCACGCCCCGCCCGCGGAGGCGGAGCCACTCTCTTTTGCCGGCTTTCATCAAGTGCAACGCGATGTGCGTGTCCTGGAAGTGTTCCCCGGCCTTGACCGACTCCAGGTCGGCCCGGCGAAAGACGAAGCCGTTGGCGCCCAGGGGATAGCTCAACGAGCCTTGCGGCAGCGTCCAACGCTCCACCTCGCCCCGGCGCTCGACCAGGCGCGGGTTCGTGCTCATCAGCCAGCAGATCGGATCGCTGATGTGGAGCCGGTAAGTGAGGTAGGCGCAAAAGCCGCTCATCTTGGCGGAGGGCAAATAATAGCTTTCGACGCCCAGCGCCTGCGGATTGTCCTCCATGGCCTGCACGGCCAGCTCGAGGCAGTCCGGGTGGGTGAATTCGTTGTCGGCATCGAGGAAAACCAGGTAGTCGCCGGTGGCGTGACGGAGGGCGAGCCGTTTGCCTTCCTCCATATTGTCACCGGGATCGTCGATCACGGTGGCGCCATATTTCTTGGCAATGTCGCGGGTGGCATCCTTGGAGAAAGCGTCGGCCAGGAGGATCTCGAGATGATCGCGCGGATAGGTCTGCGCCGCAACCGAGGCAAGACAGTTTTCCAGCAGAGCCCCCGCGTTGAGCGTGGGCAGGATCAGGCTGATTTTAGGCCAAGGCTCGCTGCGCATGTTTGCCACCGAGAACCTGCGCGAGGCGGGCCGCCTGCTGCAAGCCCAGAAACGGCCGGGCGGGGAATTTGCGATTTACGATTTACGATTTACGGGCCTCAGTCAGGCGCCTTGCCGGGTTCGGTGCCGTTTCGTGGAAGCCTCCACGGTTTATTGACCGCGCATTGGGACCATGAACCGCCGGGAGGATTCCGCCACAATGAGCAATGAGCAATGAGCAATGTGCAATGTGCAATATCCGGATTGCACATTGCACATTGCTCATTGCTCATTGGCCATTGAGGCTCGCGCAACGGCCGGTTCATGGGGAGGGTTCAACGCGGGACAATGTCACCGCAGGCTCGTAAATCGTAAATCGTAAATCGTAAATCGCAAACTCCCCACTACCCGATGGCCTTGGTGACGGCCTGATATACCTCGTCCACCGTTACCGAAGCCATGATGCGCCGCAACTCTTCCTCGGTCCCTTGAATCGGCCGTCCGTTGTAGCGGTAGTAATCGAGATTGCGTCCCTGGATCACGGGGTTGCGGATCAGCCGGTAGTCGGTTTGCCAGGGAAGGTTCGTCGGGTTGAGGGTGGGGGCTTCGATGACTATCTGGTTCGGCACTTTCAGGGCGGCGGCCAGGTGCATGAGCGCGGTATCCACACTGAGAAAGGCGTCACAGTGTTGCAGCAGGGCGGCCGCTTGGCGAAGGCTCCGCGTGGGGGGCGCGAGGACGCGGGGATGATTCGTCTCGGCCAGCAATTGTTTGTGTTCCGCTTGTTCCTCCGGCCCGCCGAAGAGGAGAATGGCCAGCCCGGGGTGGGATTGGGCGAGGCGCCGGATGAGCTCGCGCCAGTGGTCGAACGGCCAGCGTTTGAGGCGCAGGTTCTTCGTGCCGCCGCTGCCGATGTGCAGGCCAAGCCGTTTGCTTTGGGCAAGTTGATTGGCGGCGAGGAAACCGGCGGCCCACTTCCGCTCGGCGGGAGTCAGGAAGATTTCAAAATCCTGCTGCGACCGAATCGGCTTTTTGCCGAGCAGGGCGAGGAGACGGAAATTATTTTCCACACTGTGGACGCGGTAGTCCTGGGGGACGGTGCGGTTGACGAGGAGACGGTCGAGCCAGCCGTGGTTTTCGTATTCGTGGCTGAGGCGGAGCTCGGCCCCGATGAGGCGGGCGACGACCCGGTAGTGAATGCGGCCCAGCGTGTGAACGTTGATGGAGACGTCGAAGCGTTCGCCCCGCAGCTTCCAGAGGAACGGGAAGGACTTCAACGCGCCTTCCTTGATCAGGTTCTTCTGGTGGATCGCGTTGAGATGCGGATTGCCTTCGAGCAGGGCCTTGGATCCGGCCCAAAGAACGAGCGCTTCAATTCTGGCCTCCGGAAAGTTCAGACGCAGTTCGTGAATGAACGGAGTGGCGATGAGCGTATCACCGATGCCAGCCAGCGAGATGACCAGGATCTTCATCAAAGGCGCAAAGGGCTCGGCCCGCGCGGTCAGGCGGTGGCGCGGGTGGCGCGGCTGGTTCGGCCGGCGCCGGGTCGGGCGGCCGTGTCCCCACGCACGATCTCCAGGAGGGTCTGCTGCAGCACGAGCACTTCATCGAGTCCGCTGGAAACGAGGCGCTGGTTGCATTGGAGCAGCAGGCTCATGGCGCGAATCAATTCCTCGCTCGTGTAGCGGGAGGCCTGGCCGAGGGCCTTGTGCAGCATATAAGGGTGCATCGACAGCGGATTAAAGCGCCGGTCCTGGGGCAGTTGGTCAGCCGGCACGCGTTCCAGCTGGCTCTTGAACCGGTAATAGTCGGCGTCGGCGCTGACCCAACCTTCGCGGATCATTTCCCGGAGAAAGATCATCGCGCGAACCTTGGAAATCAGCCCGTAGAGCAGGCCGATCTCGGATTTCTGCCGGTCGAACCTCATTTCCCATAACTCCTCGTCGAGCGCGCGCAGGAGACGGGGCAGATCGCGTTCGCCGAGCGCTTCGGCCACGGCGAAGGCGCGGGCGTGTTTCTGGCGGGTGACGATGGCGCTGACCTCCGGCAGATCGATTTCCGGCCGGTCGCCGGCAAACAGGCAGAGTTTCTCGACTTCGTTGGTCAGTTGCTGGCGGTGGGGGCCGACGCGATTGACCAGTTCCACCAGGGCGGGTTCGGTGATCCGCTTCTGGCGCGCATCGAGGGCCTGGCGCGCGGCCGCTTCGGCCCGATTGGCCCAATCCTTGTCGTCCAGGGACCAGGCCGGGAAACTTTCGACCGTGCCGAGCTTCTCGAAGGTTTTGAAGAATGAGCGTCGTTTGTCGACTTCGTTGGCGCTGATGACGAGGCGAACGTTCTGCCAGGGGAACGCCTTGAGTTCCTGGGCCAATTCACCGGTGGCTTCGGTGACGGCCTGCGCCTGGGAAGTGCGGTCGGTGCCGAGAAAATTGCAGTCCTGGAACCAGAGGGCCTTGCCGGCGCCGAAAAAGGGGAGCGTGTTGAGCGCTTCGCGGAGCTTGGCGATGGCCTTGAGCGCCTCACCGCTGTTGGCCGCGCGCGCGTCGATCACTTCGTGGTCCATTCCGCCGAGTTCGGCGCACCATTGCCCGTAAACCTGCCGGGCGCGCTGCTTCACGGCGTAATCGTCCTGGCCGTAAACCAGGCAGACAGGGGCGGGGGAAGCAGCGGCGGCCCGGGCCATGAAGGTTATTCGGCTTCGCCGCCGCCGTTTTCGTTGATTTCCTCAAGCCACTTGGACATGTCTTCCACCTGGCTGAAGAGGGAGGAGGAAACGAAGAGGGGTCGCTTTTGCGCGGTAACCAGGGCCAGACAATCGCTGGGACGCGCGTCGATCTCGACCACTTTGCGGCCGAGCTCATTCTGCTGCTGGAGAATCAGCCGGGCGAAGTAGGTCGAATTCTTCAGTTCGGTGATGATGGCCCGTTCGACCGTGATGTTGAAGCCCTTGAAAATGCTGGTGATGAGGTCGTGGGTCAGCGGCCGTTCCTTGGGCGTGTCGCGCAGAAACATCCCGATGACCGCCCCCATGTTGTGCTCGACCTGGATGACAAAAACCTTCTCGTCGTTGCCCACAAAGATGGCGCACCCGCTGTTCGCGGGCAGTATGCCGCGGATGTCCACCGGCACGACGTCGTTCTTCATGCGCCTCACTGTAGGACCTCACAGGGAAATAGACAAGCCCCCTCTGGGAAGAGCGCGCTTCCCGGTGGCGCGCGCTCCGGCTCAAGTGAATAATTTATCGAATCGCGCCGCTTGCCTGTCCCATTCGTGGCCGTCCTGCGGGTTGAATTGAGTCACCTCGAAGCTGGAACGGACCAGCGAGCGGGCGGCGGCGAGGGACGGCAGATGGCCGAGCGTAATGGCCTGGATCAACACATTGCCCGCCGCGGTCGCCTCGGTCGGGCCGGCCAGCACGGGAACCTGCAGGGCGTCGGCGGTGAATTGATTCAGCAGCCCGTTGCGGCTGCCGCCCCCCACCAGGTGCAGCCGTGCCAGTTTCCCTCCCGTGAGCTGTTCGATCTGGTGAAACGTCCGCCGGTAGAGCAGGGCGAGACTCTCGAGCACGCAGCGAATGAATTCGGCCGGTGCCTCCGGAACGGGCTGGCCGCTCTCGCGGCAGAATGAAGCGATGGCTTCAGGCATGCTCGGAGGCGCGAGGAATCGCTCGTCCGCGGGTTTAATCAAAGACCGGAACGGCGGCGTCCTGGCGGCCAACGAGCTCAAGGTGGAGTAATCGAAGTCCTGCCCGTTCCGGGACCATTCGCGCCGGCACTCCTGGATTAGCCACATCCCGCTGATGTTTTTGAGCAGCCGGACGGAGCTGCCGTAGCCGATTTCATTGGTAAAATTCAGTTCGCGACAGGTCTCAGTGATGAGCGGGGCGGGCAACTCCACCCCCATGAGGGACCAGGTGCCCGAACTGAGGTAAGCCCAATGTCCGTCCCCGGCGGGCACGGCGGCCACGGCGGCAGCCGTATCATGGGAACAGGAGGCGATCACTTCGATGGCGGGCAGGTTGGTTCGGCGGGCGACCTCGGGTTTGAGCGGGCCGAGCCGAGTTCCGGAAGGGACGATTGGCGGAAGCAGCGCTTCCTGCAAGGGCAATGCGCCAATCAGTTTCCTGGACCATTGCCTGGTTCGTGGATTGTAAAGCTGGCTCGTGCTGGCGTTGGACTCTTCGATCCTCGCCACTCCGCTGAGGAAGTAATTGAATCCGTCGGCGATCAGCAACAACTGGCGGGCCCGGGCCAGTCGTTCGGCCGATTCCGCGCCCAGTTGGTAGATCGTGTTCAACGGCATGAACTGGATGCCGGTCTCGTCGAAGATGGTTTTCCCATCCACTTTGGACTGGACGTTCGCCACGCCCCGGGCCGTGCGCGCGTCGCGGTAGTGGAACGTGGGAGAGATCAGTTGTCCCCGGGCATCGAGCAAGAGATAATCCACGCCCCACGAATCGGCGCTGATGCTGGCAATGGGGAGGCGGTGCGCCGCGGCTTTTTGCAAGCCGGTCTGCAACTCCTCAAACAATTGGGGAATGTTCCAGTGCAACGCGTCGCCCGATTTGATCGGCGTGTTGGGAAACCGATGGATCTCCTCGAGCGTCAGTTTTGCTTCCGCCAACGACCCGAGCATGAGCCGGCCGCTCTCGGCGCCCAGATCACAAGCCAGGTAGTGGGTGGCCATGGGTCAGCGGTGCGATGCGGGATGCGGGATGCGGGATGCGGGATGCGGGATGCGGGATGCGGGATGCGGGATGCAGGATGCGCGATGCAGGATGCGCGATGCGGGACGCAGCATAGGTGATACGCTATACGTGTTGGGCAATACATGATGCGTCATGCACGACAGGGAAAACTCAAGTCTCGCCCGGAAATATTCTCCAGTCTCACTCATTCCCACTTCCCCGAATTGTGAACCCGGTATCTTTCATCTTACATCCTTAATCTCGCATCCCGCATCCCGTATCCTGCATCCCTCATCCCGCAACGCGGATCCCTCATCCTGCAACGCGCATCCTACATCCCGCATCCTGCATCCCGCATCCTGCATCCCGCATCCTGCATCCCGCATCCTGCATCCCGCATCCTGCATCCCTCCCCCCTTCAGATTTTCAACTGCTGCTTGCGATGTTCCTCATCGGGCCTGGCGGCGATGCGCTCGACGTGCTGCGGGGTCATGAAGTTGGGGCCGCCCATGGCCGCCGCCCCCATGAAGATGGCGGCGGCTTTCCGGGCCATGAGCAGGCAGGCCATCACGGCTGGCGGCGTGCTGCCGAGGGCGATGATGCCGTGGTTCTGTAACAGGATGAGCCGCGGGATGACGCTTTCTTTCTCGATGTAAGCCCGGGTCCGTTCCGCGATTTCGCGCGCCAGGGGCAGGCCGGGATCCGCATAAGGCACGAAGACCGAGGCTGGCCCGCAGCAGACCACTTCGTCGGGGAAGAGCCGGCGCTCCGCGAAATCCCGCGCGCGCGGCGAGCAGAGGACCTGGTTGACGGACAGCGGATGACAATGCCCGACATAATTCACATCCCGCAGTGTGAGCAGCCAGGCGTGAAACATCGACTCGACACTCGGTTTCTTGCCCGCGCCGCCAACGCGCGCGTCGAGCAATTGCTGTTCGAGTTCCTCGTCGGTCAGTTGGCGTTTGTCCAGGATGGAGAGTACCTTGCCGGTGTCGCACAGGGTCAGGTCCGATTCCGTCAACGTCGCCAGGGAACAGCCACTGGCTTTCACGGCAAATTGTTCGTTGTTCAGCTTCACGGAGGTATTGCCTTCGCCAAGGATGGCGAAATGGCGGTCCTCGCGTCCGATCTCGTGGGAAAGCTGCAACAGCGCTTTCAGTTCGTTATTCATGAACGCCTGATTGAAACGCGAAACCGGCCCGCCGCCAAGAGGCATTTGCGCTGGTTTGACAGGGGTCCCGCCGCGGTTATAGTAAGCGCCCTTTGACTATGAACCGCCACCCGCATGTAGCTGTGGTCGGTGCGACGGGCGCCGTCGGCATCGAGATCCTCAAGACGTTGGAAAAGCGCCGCTTCCCGGTGGGGAAACTGACGCTGCTGGCTTCGGCCCGGTCAGCCGGCAAGCTGCTCCAGTTTTGCGGCAAGGAGGTCGCCGTCCAGGAACTGACCAAGGAAAGCTTTGCCGGTGTGGACGTGGCCCTGTTCAGCGCGGGGGGAAGCATCTCGAAGGAGTTCGCCCCAATTGCGGCCCGGGCGGGTTGCGTGGTGATCGACAATTCCAGCGTCTTCCGCATGGACGAGAGCGTGCCGTTGGTTGTGCCCGAGATCAACGCGAGCGACGTGAAGAAGCACCGGGGCATCATCGCCAATCCGAATTGCACCACGGCCATCACGTTGATGGCGCTGTATCCGCTCCACCAGGCCTTCGACGTGAAACGGGTTTTCGCCTCCAGCTACCAGGCCGTTTCCGGTTCGGGCGCCAAGGCCATCGCCGAATTGGAGCGGCAGGTCAAGGAAGTCGTTCACGGCCAATCCGTGACCAAGGCGGTGTATCCGCATCAAATCGCCTTCAACGTCCTCCCGCAGGTCGATTCGTTTCTGCCCTCCGGCTACACCAAGGAGGAGATGAAAATGCAGAACGAGGGTCGCAAAATCATGCATCATCCCACGTTCCTGGCGAGCGTGACCTGCGTGCGCGTGCCGGTCTATCGCGCGCATTCAGTGGCGGTGAGCGCCGAGTTTGCGAAGCCAGTCAGCCTGGAATCCGCGCGGGCGGTCCTCCAGAATGCGCCCGGCCTCGATTTGGTGGATAATCCGGAGAACCAGGAATACCCGCTGCCGCTCTACGTGGCCGAGAAGTATAACTGCGAAGTGGGCCGATTGCGCAAGGATTGCGCGTTGGAGAACGGGCTCTGTTTCTGGGTGGTGGGCGACCAACTGCTCAAAGGCGCAGCCCTGAACGCAGTGCAGATCGCGGAGGAATTGATCCGTTTGTGAGTCACGGTTTCGCCAGTTTCTCCGTAACAAAGTTGAGCGAACCGACCTGCGCCACTTTCGAGGCGTCGATGACTTTTACGATCTCCCCGAAGGGCGCCTGGCGGTCGGCTTTGACGGCGACCTTGAGTTGCGAGTTGCCCTTGACCGCGTCGGTCAGTTCGCTCTGCAGTTTATCCAAAGTGACCGGCCGATCGCCGATGAAGAAGAATGGGAAGTTGGTGGTGACCTGGACCACGAACGGCGGCTTCTCGTCGGCCCCGGGTTTGGCTTCCTTGGACTGGGGCAAATTCAGCTTCAGCGCCGGCTCGATTTTCTTGGCGGTGGTGGTGACCATGAGAAAGATCAGCACGACAAGCAACACGTCGATCAGCGAGACGATGATGACGGCCGGGGTGCGTCGGCGTTTTTGAGTGGCGAATCGCATAGTGGAGGACGGGAAACTCAGTGCAATTTGGGCGGCGGGCCGGCGCGCAGGGCGGCAGGGACGGCTTCGCCGTTGGAGACGGCGCTCTCGGTCCGGTAATGCTTGCGCAGGAACTCATCGCAGATGGCTTCCATGCGGACGGCGAAGCTTTCCACTTTGCGGCTGTAATAGCTCCAGGCGATGAGCGCGGGGATGGCGATGAGCAAGCCCATGAGGGTGGCGTTGAGGGCGAGGCTGATGCCCTGGGCGAACTTGGAACTGTCCGCGGCGGCGCCGGCGTCCATATTGCCGAAGAGGGTGATCAACCCGTAAATGGTTCCGACCAATCCCATCAAGGGGGCGATCCCGACGATGATCTCGAGCACGACCAGCCCGCGCTCGAGTTTGCTGATTTCGTAGCGGGCGCGGGTTTCGACCAGGGCGCTGATTTCACTTTTGGGCATGTCAAGATGGTCGGAGGAGAAGAGCAACAACTTGGAAAGCGGGGAGGCATTCTGGGCGCAGACACTCTTGAGCATCTGCAAATCGCGGCCGGAACCGTAGCTGAGCACGGCGTCGATCAGGGCTTGCGGGATGTTTTTCTTGACGCGCAACGCCAGCCCGCGCTCGACAATAAAAGTGACGGCGGTGACCGAAGTGACCACCAGAGCGATCATGATGACGGTTTCCATGTTGAGTTCGATTGTGCCGGAAGACCGGCCGACAGTCAGTTGTAATAAAATGTGAACCGGATTTCGCGATAATTGCCGCTGATCGTTTGGCGCATCTGCGCCGGCCAGCGCGGGTAAGGCTGCGGGTTGAGAATCGCGCTCTGACAGAGCATGCTGAGGATCTCGCCGACATCATTGTCCTGCACTTTCATGTCGGTGATGCGCCCGTCGTAAGTCAGGCGGAAGTCCACCACGACTTTTCCGGAGCGCTGCGTTCCCTGGTGTTCATCGAGCAGGATATGCCAGCATTGCTCGACCGCGGCGATGAAGGCGGCGTCGTATTCGCCGAAGGGGGTCGCCTTGGCGTCGAAGGAGACCTTGCCGCGCGAATCCACACCGCCCTCCTGTTTGATTTTCTCGCCGGAAAGCATGGCTTTCTGGGCGCGCGCCGCGGCCAGGGTGCGCGGGCGTTCCCTCGGGGGGGTCACGGCCTGGCCGGTGGTCGTGTCCAATTGGCCGTCACTCGGCGGCTTGGGATCCTTCGGCCTGACCAGCGCCAGGTCACCCGGCGCCTCGCTTTTGGGTTTTGGCTCGACCTGCTCTTCCGGCTTGGCCGGCTTCGGCGGAGCAGGTTGCAAGGGAAACGGTATCGGCTTTTGGTTGTCCATCAGGCGGACCACCTGGTCCTGTTTGCCGTCCACTTTCGGTTTGAGCTGTTCTTTCGGATCGGGGTTGGCTGCCTTGGAGTTCTTTGAACTGTAGTACTTAGTCTCCTTGGGGGCCTCCGCCGTGGCTGTCTCCGGATCCACTTCGACGAAGGTCATGGGAATGCTCCGGTCCGCAACGCGCGGCTTGACCTTTTCCCGGGCGGCGGCGGAGCGGGACAGTTTCCGGGTCCAGTTGGTCAACCAGGCGGGATGGTATTGCCACCACCCAAGGTGTTTCCCCAGCTGCCACCCTCCGTAGAGGCCAAGGTGGATGAGCAACGACAACATGAGCGCCACCACCAGGGGATTGGATCCCGACAGGCGGCCGACGGGACTGGATTCAACCGCGGTCATGTGAACGAAGGATGCCGCAGCCGGCGTTGTGGGGCAATGATTTTGCCGGAGGTCACTGCCGTGACCAGCGCAACTGCGTTCCCCTCCAACTATCGGCACGACATCGGGATACTCAATCGTCGGTTCGTAGTCCCGGCTTTAGCCGGCCCTTGCCGCCTAAAGGCGGGACTACAAACCTATTGGTTCAGCGCGGCGAGGTAACGTTCGGCGTCGATGGCGGCGGCGCAACCCATGCCGGCCGCGGTGACGGCCTGGCGATAGACGTGGTCGGAACAGTCCCCCGCCACGAAGACCCCCTCCACATCGGTGGCCGAGCCGTTCCTGGGGATGATATAGCCGTTTTCATCCATGTCGATGACCCCTTTGAAGAGTTGGGTATTGGGCAAATGACCGATCGCCACAAAGACCCCCGCGCAATCAAGGACGGCTTCCTTGTTCGTCTTGACCTGCTTGATCCGCACGCCGGTAACCTTGTCCTGCTTCACATCCAAGACCTCCGTGACGATCGAGTCCCAGACAGGTTTGACCTTGGGATGCGAGAGGGCCCGGTCCGCCATGATTTTCGAGGCGCGCAAGGTATCGCGCCGATGAACCAGGTAAACCACCGAGGCAAAACGCGTCAGGTAAATGGCTTCCTCGCAGGCGGAGTCGCCGCCGCCCACCACCACCAATGGTTGATTGCGGAACATGGGCAGCGCGCCATCGCACGTGGCGCAATAGGTCACGCCCTTTTTTTCCAGGAGAACTTCACTTTCCAGGCCGAGGTGCCGATGGCCGGCGCCGCTGGCGATGATCAGCGTCTGGGTTTGGAGCAGGTCGCCGTCGACGGTCAGAGTGAAAGGCTTGCGCGTCAAGTCCACGGCCTCCACCGTCGCGAACTTGACCCGCGCGCCGAAGCGTTCCGCCTGTTTCTGCATTCGGGTCATCAACTCGTAACCGTCGATGCCCTCGGGGAATCCCGGAAAATTCTCCACGATGCTCGTGGTGGTGAGCAAGCCACCTGGCATGGTGCCGGTGAACACCAGCGGGCTGAGGTTGGCCCGCGCGGTGTAAAGCGCCGCGGTCAAACCGGCGCAGCCGGTTCCGATGATGACAACTTTTTCCATAGAGCCTTAATCCGGGAGAGGCACGGTCCAATTCCTCCGGCGCCTTCACATTTGCGGCGCGCGGGCCGCCAGGACGCCCTCGAGCGGACGCACCCGCTTGCGCCACCGGCTCAATCGCCAGAAGAAGAATCCGAAGAAGAGTGCGCCGCAGCCGTTGACGCCCGCGGTGTAACCGAGTTTGTAAGATCGGCCGGTGTTCCTCGCGGCGTAAATCGTGACATCACGGCCGAGGAGCAAGTTGGGCCACGCCAGGGGCATGAGCGCCCCGTGCAACATCCCGCGCGTGAAGCCGGCCGGCTCGGGGTTCCGGTCGAAGTTTTCCGAGGATCGATGCACGAGCCAGAGGACGCCGCTGGCGACGGCCACGAGGAGGAGGAGCCGCGCGGCCAGTTGCCGGAAAGACCAAGAACCACCGGGCGCTTTAGCTTGAGTTTGCCGCGTCATTTGCGTAGAGGCAAAGCATGTTTTTGAGGCAACGGGCGACGCAAGCAGAATATTGCGACCAGCCCGACCTGCCGCCCGCAGAGGTGGCCGATCACTACCGTCACCTGGCTCGATTCAATCGTCTGATGCTCGTGGCGGATCCCTTTCAGCGTTTATTGGTCCGCTGGCTGGGGCGCGAGCAGGTGCAGCAACTTTCCCTGCTGGACCTGGGCGCCGGCGACGGCTGGGTGGGCCGAAGGATCGAGGTTTGGGCGCGACGCCACGGCTGGGATTGGCGGGTGACGCACCTGGACCATAATTTCGGTGCGCTGCAGTTGAGCGACCAGCGTGGCAAGGTCGCGGGCAGCGTCTGCGCGCTCCCGTTTCAGGACAACAGCTTTGACGTCGTCATCGCGTCGCAGATGGCCCACCACTTGTCCGAGGACGAGACCGTCCGCCATTTCCGAGAGGCCTGGCGGGTGACGCGCGACGCGCTCTTCCTGACCGACGCGCACCGCAACAGCGGCGCTCTCTGTGTGATGTGGGCGTTGTTGCGCGCTCTGCGGGTGACGCCGCATTTTCTTTCCGACGGCCTGTTGTCCGTCAGACGGGGGTGGCGGGTGGGGGAATGGACACGATTGGCCGGGCAGGCCGGTATTTCGTCGCCCCAAGTGTGGCTTTACTATGGCTCGCGGGTCATGTTGCAGGCGAGGAAAGGATGGCCGGGCTTCCCATGAACCTGGCGATTGCGGATTGCGGATTGGGGATTGCGGATTGCGGATTGCGGATTGCGGATTGCGGATTGCGTACTCCGCCACGGTTCATGGCCGCAAAGCGCGATCGATAAACCATGGAGGCTACCCATGAACCTGACTTGTCACTGGTAACTGGCGATTTGCAGATGCTCTTCCCGAGTGTGACGCCGTTTTCAATTTCCAGTTACCAGTTACCAGTTACCAGTTACAAGTCTAAGCGGTTCATGGTCCCAACGCGTGGCGAAAAGTCAGGGAGGCTACCCATGGACCGTCCGTTGCGCGAGCCTCAATGGCCCATGAGCAATGAGCAATGAGCAATGAGCAATCTGAATGGCCCCGGCGTATTGCACATTGCTCATGGCACATTGCTCATTGCTCATTGTGGGGCAAGATTCCACAGCTGTGGGTTCATGGTTCCGAGGCGTGGCGCGAAGGCCACCTGTCACTTCTTTCGTTCCAGCCACAGCCAGCGCAACCAACGCCAGGCGTCCTGCAAAGGGTGGATCTTGCTTTGCTCGGCTTTGTAGATGACCCGGACGGGCACGAACTCGACGGCGTGCCCGGCCGCGATGAAGGCCAGCAACATCTCCGACTCGATCTCAAAATGGCGCGTCCTCAGTGGGAGCCTGGACCAGGCCGCCAGTTGCACCAACCGGAAGCCGCACTGGCTGTCGGGCAGGGGGCGTCCGGCGGCGCGCGACAGGCGCTCGCTCATCCAGCGGTTGACGTGCCGCCGCAGCCAGGGCATCTGCCGGGGATTGGTCATGCGATTTCCGACGATGAGCGGGGCGCCTGTTCGCTCGGCGCACCGGAGAAAGGCGGGGATGTCGCTGGGGGAATGCTGTCCGTCACCGTCCAGGAGCATGGCCCAGGAGAAGGCGCGCGCGCAGGCGCGTTGCAGGCCGGTTTGGAGGGCCGCCCCCTTGCCTTGCGAGCGGTCGTGACGCAGGACTTCCGCTCCAGCCCGGGCGGCCAACAGCGCCGTCGCGTCGGTGGAGCCATCGCTGACGACGATCCGGTTGGGAAATTGGGCGCGCAGTTCACCCAGGAGCGTTTCGATGGTTGCCGCCTCGTTCAGGCAGGGAATCACCACCGCGCACTGAGCAGCCCAATCCATTTCGACAGGAGCGCAGTTTCGTGCGGCGCGCGGCGTGTGTCACGTGTCAAGTGCGAGGGTGCTTTGCTTGCGGCGGCTTCCGCAATGGGCCCTGGCGGGTGGTCAGCCAGGCATTTTGCATTGCGCCACCGCGGGCTTCCTCGTTTACTCGGGGGGTCATGGATGAATTGAACTGGAACGGCGCCGAAGCGCTGGAGGCGCGCGGAGAAGCCCAGGAATATCTGCACGCTTGCGGCGCCGCCGCCGCGGCGGCCGGATTTGGGCGCAGGGTCTTTCTGCGCGCCGTGGTCGAGGTCTCCAATTATTGCCGGGAGAATTGTCTCTATTGCGGGATGCGCCGGGAAAACCGGGCTCTGAGCCGCTTTCGGGCCGCGCACGATCAACTGGCTGAACTGCTCATTCATCATCGGCCCGCCAGCATCACCGATGTGAACATTCAGACGGGCGAAGACCCGATCGCCGTGCGCGAAGTGGTTCTTCCGTTGATCCGCACGCTTCGCCGGGAAACGCCGCTGGGTCTGAGTGTGTGCCTGGGCACTTTGAATTCGGCGCTCTACGACGAGCTGAAGGCGGCGGGGGCGACCGTTTACATTATCAAGTTCGAAGTCGCCGATCCGCAGTTTTACGCCCGGATGGAGGCTCCAGGACGGTGGACGGAACGCATCGAACACATCCATCTGCTGGCGGAGAATGGTTGGAACGTCAGCTCCGGGTTCATCGCCGGGTTGCCGGGGCAGAGTTCGCGGCAGTTGCTGGCCAGCTTTGCCCTGGCCCGCCAACTCCCGCTGGTCGGCTGCAGCGTCAGCCCGTTCATTCCCGGTGAAGCCACGCCGCTGGCGGGCGCGCCGACGGGCGATATCGAGCTGACATTGAATTGCATGGCCATCCTGCGTCTGATGAGACCGGACTGGGTGATTCCGGCGGTCAGCGCGCTGAACCTGGCTGGCCCGGGCAACGGCTACCGGCGCGGCCTGCGTACCGGCGCCAACCTGGTCACGATCAACCTGACCCCGCCGGATTTGCGCGGCGATTATCTGCTCTACAAACGCGACCGGTTCATCATGACCGAAGAGCGCATTCTTTCGGCTTTGGAAGCCCAGGGGCTGTCTCCTTCCTCCCAGAGCCTGGCGGAGTTTTATCGTTGCCGGCCAGCGCTGGACGGGGAAACGCGGCCGGCGGTTGCGGAGGCCGCCGGTTAGTGGAGAGCGCCCACGGTTTTATTGACCAGGCGTTGGGGGGCGTGAACCGGACCGCCGCCGATGCCGCTGCCATTGACGATTTACGATGTACGAGCGCCGCGCAGCGCAGATCGCCGGGCGCGCGAATCGCTTGGAGCCGCGAGCACTCCATCGGAAGCTCGTAAATCGTAGATCGTACATCGTAAATCGCTGGGCCCGGGAGACCGCCCGGTCCGAATCACCAGGTTCATGGAAAACGCCCTTCAAGAGCCTCCACGATTTATTGACTGCGCATTGAGGCCATGAACTTGCGGGTGTGGAATCTTGCGCCAGAATGAGCAATGAGCAATGTGCAATGAGCAATGTGCAATAGCCGGGACCATTCAAATTGCTCATTGCTCATTGCTCATTGGCCATTGAGGCTTGCGCAACGGACGGTTCATGGAGAGCGGCCTGGACGGGCAGAGGCTTGGCTGCTTCCCCTTCGCGGGCGGCTGGTTTGGTCGCAATCCAACTCCGCCAACCTTCTCGCAACTCCAACCAGGCCCAGCCGAGGAGCGCCTTGCCGATCGGCCTGGTGCTCCAGGTACTGAACGTGTAGCCCCCGAAGAGAAAGCGGTGACCGGCGTTGTGTCGACCCCAGACGCCGCGCTTGCGGCGGGCGCGCGCCATTGCCGCGAGGCGCGAGTTGTAGGCGCGCATCAGGTGGAAGAACGGAACCGAAGGGAGGGTCGTAAAGACCGGTTCACGCAGCCCGGGCAGGCCGCGCTTGTACGGCTGGGCCGCCACCCCCAGGTAGTAGAGGCCCAGGTCCAGCAGAAAACCCAGGCGCATCAACTCGTAATCGCCCAGGTATTCGTACTTGTTCAGATAAAGCGCCTCGAACCATCGCCGGTAACTGATGACGAACTCCTGATTATGCCGGGCCACCAGCGGGGCGAGGGTTTCGCCCCGGAATTGGGCCAGGATGAGGTCGACCGAGCGCGTCACGGTGAAAGCCAGCCAGTCCAGGCCCGGACTGTAGAGCGGATCGAGAAACGCCCCGGCATCCCCCACGAGCAAGAAACCGTCGCCGGCGTAGACCGTGCTCGAGTACGGAAGTTGCTTGCGCCAATGCACGTCCCCCTCCTGCCAGAGGGCGTCTTGCAGGATCTCGCGCGCGGCCGGGTGCCGCATCAGGAAATCCTTCAACCGCTGGCCCGTCGATCCGTTCTCCGGCCAGTCCACCAGCCGCGCATCGAAAACAACGCCGACGCTGACATCGCCGCCTTTGAGAGGAATGCACCAGGCCCACCAGCCGTGTCCGACAAAATGGTTGGTGGCCGTCGCCCGGATGCCGTGGCAGGCCATCGCCCAGTCGGGAAACTTTGCGGCCAGTTCCAATCCGTCCCAATCCTTCACGCCATGCCAGCGAGACCAGACCGCGGTGGTCGGATGAGCGGTATTGCTGCGAAACCAACCGTTCTGGCGGGAGAGCAAGGCCGCCACGCCGGAGGCATCGATCACCCATCGGGCGCGGAAGGTCTCGGTTTGCTGGTCCTGCCGGATCCGGACCGTCTGGTCGCCGCCGGGGACGAGTTCGACCTTTTGCACGGTGGCCGGACGAATCAGTTCCGCTCCGAGCGCGCGCGCCCGGCGCAACACTTCTTCGTCCAGGGCGGCCCGGTCGACCTGGTAAGCCGGCACGCGGGCGAGGTAGCTGCCGCCAATCTCGCTGCATTCCGGGAGGGACTGTGCCCGTTCGTTGCAAAACCAAAAGCGCATCCCTTGTTTGACGAGATGCGCTTCGTTGAGGTATTGCGTCAGGCCCAGGACCCGGCTGAGGAAATAGGCGCTGATTTCCACGGTCGCTTCGCCGACCCGGCGCGTGAACGCCACGGATTTTTCCACGATGAGCACCCGCCGTTGCGGACACTCCTGGAGCAACCGCATCGCGGCCGACGCCCCGGCCAACGCGCCCCCGATGATGATGACATCGTAAACGCGCTGGTCCTCGGGCAGAGCGCTCACAGGAGTAAGGGGACGGTTAATCGACCCGGTCGATGTGAAGATCGTTCTTGAGCACCTTGCCCTCTTCGGCCGACAGGATTACTTCGCCGATATCGACATCCTTGGTCGGGTTGCGCAGCTTGGCCGCCCAGAGACGGACTTTCCAGGCGGGCGCGTCGGTGTCTTCGCCCCAGCGTTCCAGGTTCAGCCGCGTGGCCAGCACCTTGAGGTTCTTCAGCACCGGTTCCTTCAGGGCGATCTCGATCGCCTTGTCGGAATCGATCTTCATCTTCTCGCGGTTGAGGGGCAGATGGGCTTTGCTGCCCAATTCCAGGATGCGGGGGGAACGGTGCACCCAGTCTTTCTTGCCGGCGATGAACTTGACTTCGGCGGCTTTGGCGGCGGCATCCGGATCGTAGAAAACGACAAACCAGATATTCGGAGTGAGCGTGCCGATGGATTTCTCGGATCGAATCTGGACAACTTTGTCCTTGGATTCTTCGCCCAGGTATCGGTTGCCTTCTTTAATCAGTTGAAAGGCGGTCAACTCCTTGGAGTCATCCGCCCGGACGCGGCTGAGGGGGATCAGACATAAACCCAACAGAACCAAACTGCCGATGCGATTGCGAATAATCCGTTTCATAGCGGCAAGGATAGAGATCTCCTCCGCCGCTGCAATGGAGAAAACCGCCGGCCAAAGTTGACAAATGAGCTTGTGGCCTGGCCGCGCCTCGAACTAGGTTGCGCTATGCGTTGCGTGACTTCGGTGGCCGCCATGCAGCGGCTGGCCCGACAGTGGCAGAGGCGCGGGATCCGCATCGCTTGCGTGCCGACGATGGGCTATCTGCATGAGGGCCATCTCAGCCTGGTGCGTCGGGCGCGACGGGCCGTGGGTCGCGCCGGGCGCCTGGTCGTCAGCATCTATGTCAATCCGACCCAGTTTGGTCCGCAGGAGGACTTGAAGAAATACCCGCGCGACCTGCCCCGCGACCAGCGACTGTGTCGCCAGGCGGGGGTGGACATGGTCTTTGCCCCGGGCGACCCCGAGATGTATCCCTGCGAGCGTGGGACCGGCTTCAGCACCTGGGTGACGGAGGAGCAATTGTCCAAGCCGATGGAGGGTAAATCCCGCCCGACCCATTTTCGCGGCGTGACGACGGTGGTGGCGAAGCTCTTCAACATCCTGCAGCCGGACGTGGCGGTGTTTGGGGAGAAAGATTACCAGCAGGCGGCCATCCTCCGGCGCATGGTGCGGGACCTGAACTTCCCGGTGAAAATCATCGTGGCCCCGACGCGGCGAGAGCCGGAAGGGCTGGCCATGAGTTCGCGCAACCAATACCTGGTGGGCCACCTTCGCCGCCAGGCGTTGGCGTTGTGGCAGGCGATCCGCCAGGCGCAGGCCATCGTGCGCCGCGCGCGGCGCCCGGTCGAAGCCGGCTGGTTGAAGTCGGAGCTGAAACGCGGCATCGAACGGCATCCCGACGCGCGGGTGGATTACATCGAGTGTTTCGACCCGGAGACCCTTCAGGCCATGCGCCAGGTCACGCGCGGCACGCACCTGGCGCTGGCCGTGTTCATCGGCCGGACCCGTTTGATCGATCAGGCCCGCCTTTGAGGAAGTGGCTGCAGCCAGTGATCAGTGACAGATGAAACACTTCGACTTCCTGGTTCTCGGCAGCGGCATCGCGGGGCTCTCGTTTGCGCTGAAGGTCTCCGCGCGCGGGCGCGTGGCCATCATCACGAAAAAGCACCGGGCCGAGTCGAACACCAACTACGCCCAGGGCGGCATCGCGGCGGTCACGAGCCGGGAGGACTCGTTCGAGATGCACGTGCGCGACACCCTGGACGCGGGCGCAGGACTTTGCCGTGAAGAAGTTGTCCGCACCATCGTGGAGGAAGGGCCGGCGCGCATCGCGGAATTGATCGATTTGGGCATGAAGTTTTCCGAACGCGCCAGCGGGCTGACCAATGGCGCGCGGGAATTGGACCTGGGCAAGGAAGGCGGCCACTCCAAACGGCGCATCCTCCATGCCCAGGACGTCACCGGCCGCGAAATCGAGCGCGCCCTGCTCGCCGCCGTCGCCCGGCAGCCGAACATCGAGATCTTCGAGAACCACCTGGCCATCGATCTCATCACCACGCAGAAACTGGCGCAGAGTCGGACAGTCTTTCCACCGGTCCCGCCGGCGGTGGCCACGGAGGGAGTGATTCCGGCGCCTCTGGCGGTTCCGGGACAGGCCGGCCGGTTGTCCGGCGCCGGGGCGAACCGTTGCGTGGGCGTTTACGTGCTCGACAAGCGGAGCGGGCAGGTCGAGACCTTTGCCGCGCCGGTCACGCTGTTGGCCACGGGCGGTTGTGGCAAAGTCTATCTCTACACGACCAACCCGGATATTGCGACGGGCGACGGCGTGGCCATGGCTTATCGGGCCGGGGCGGCCGTGGCCAACATGGAGTTCGTCCAGTTTCATCCGACCTGTCTCTACCATCCGAAAGCGAAGTCTTTTTTGATCAGTGAAGCGGTGCGCGGGGAGGGTGGGGTGCTCAAGACGGTGGCCGGCGCCGAGTTCATGGACGCGCATCACCCGCTCAAATCGCTCGCCCCGCGCGACGTGGTGGCCCGGGCCATCGACAGCGAGATGAAACGCAGCGGCGCCGATCACGTGCTCCTGGACATCACGCACAAGCCGGCGCCCTTCCTCATCGAGCGTTTCCCGAACATCTACCGTACCTGTCTCCAATACGGCATCGACATGACCAAGGAACCCATCCCCGTGGTTCCGGCGGCCCATTACCAGTGCGGTGGTGTGTTGACCAGGGTGGACGGCGCGACGGAGATCGATGGACTCTATGCCGTCGGGGAGGTGGCTTGCACCGGGCTGCATGGCGCCAATCGCCTGGCCAGCAATTCCCTCCTGGAAGCCCTGGTCTGTGCCCATCGCGCGGCCAATGGCGTCCAGGGGCTGAAACAGCCCGCCCTCGAGCGGTCGATTCCACCCTGGCAATCCGGCCAGGCGCACGACCCCGACGAATTAGTCGTGGTCTCGCACAACTGGGACGAGATTCGGCGTCTCATGTGGGACTATGTCGGGATCGTGCGCAGCAACAAGCGGCTGCAGCGCGCGCAAAAGCGCATCGCCAACCTGCAAGAGGAAATCCACGAATATTACTGGGACTTCATCGTCACGAGTGATCTCCTGGAACTGCGCAACATCGCGACGGTGGCGGAACTCATCATCGTCTCCGCGCTGCAACGCCCGGAGAGCCGGGGCTTGCATTATAACCTGGACTACGCGCAGCCCGATCCGGCCTGGGCGCAGCGCGACACCGTCTTGCGCAGGCAAGTCTGAGACCGGATCGCCAGGCTTCATTCCACGGCAGCGGGGCCATGCGCTGCGGAGGGGGACCGTCCGCGCGCCGATCACTTGCCGCTTTGCGGGAGCCGTTCGCCCGGCTGGAACTTGGCGGTGGTCGGACTGCTCCAGCCACCGCGGTAATAGGCGCGGGCGACCAGGCTCGAGGTTTCCCCGGGCCGCAGGGGCGCGGCATAGACGCTGGCTTTTGGGGAAATCGCCCCTCCCGGGAGACGGGGATCCGTTCCGTCCAGGGTGTAGTAAATCTTGCCGGCGGGAGCGCGCAACGTCACCGCCCCATTGCTGCGGGCCAGCACCGGAGGGGAGGCGAACTGGCTGTCGATCCAGGCAATGCGGTGCTGGATCCATTGCTTCATCCAACTGATTTCTTCCTGGTAGGTGTTGCCGACGAAATCATTGGGATTAATCCGGCGCCCGAGGATGGGCCAGCGGCGGAAGTTTCGCGTCTGGGCCTCGTTGAGGAAGGCGGCCAGTTCGTCCACCCGTGCCAGGACGTTCGCGGGCGCGAACACCGTGCGGCGCAATTCGCCCCAACGGTCGATCGCGCGCTGGGTGAAGTCCGGATCCTCGCTCAGACGGCGGAACCAGCACAATTCATTTTCCCGGAGCAGGGGAGTGTACCAACCCTCCGGATTGGAGCCGTCGTGGTAATCGGCGTTGCCGAAGCTGAGGTTCCAGTCCCAGGCCGGGCCCATCTGCAGTTTGCCGCCCCGTTCTTTGTGCAAGAAGGCGCTGTAGCGGAAGCCATCGATGTTCTTCGACAATTCGATCAGCCAATGCTGGTCGATGAACGAGTCGACATCCAGATAGTTGGCGTAACCCCGGGCCGGGTCGCGGAAATCCGCTCCGTAGAGCGCCTGTTCAAAGCGGTTCATATACCGAGTGAGCCAGCTCATCTGTTCGCGCGACAGTTCCTCGGCTTTGGGTTCCACATAATTGTAATGCACGCCGCGGCTGGTCCGAAAGCTCGGCTCCCAGCGCTCCGAATGGTCGCGTTTGAAAATATAGCCGCCGGTGATGTTGGGTTCGGTGTTGTCCGAGCCGAACAACTCCGTCACGTTGACACGGTTTTTGCCGCGCGTGATCCGTTCCGCCAGCACATAGACCCCCATGTAATCGCGCAGGCTGAGCTTGCCCCCGGAGCGGTCGATGAACACTTCCACGAAGCGGGTGCGCGGAGCGTAGCGGCCCATCTTGTTGCTCAGCTCGTAGGCCAGCACGTCGCGGATCAACGTCTTGTCTGAGTAAGGCGCGTACAACACCCAATCCGACTCCTTGGGCAGGCCGAGCAGGGAGGCCTTCAATTTCTCCTCGTTCTCGTCCTTGAGGCGAAAGGTCAGCGAATTTTTCGGTTGTCGCAGCGTGCTGAAGCCGCGGATATTGACGCTGGCGCGGCCATCGAAATCCGCTGCGCCGAGCAGGGAACTGCGCCCGTTGATCGTATCAATCAGCCGGATCGGGAGGGTGGCCTTGTTGTTCGCCGAGAGGTATTGGCCGAAGGGATTGAGGATGAGGAGCGGGAGGTTGGAACTGAAGCCCAGGAGATTCTCCTCCGGCACCGTGAAGGCCTCGCTGACGGTGGCGCTGGGCAACAAGTCGGGCGCAAAGGTCCTGGCTTTGACCAGCGTGGAACCGGCCAACTGGAGCGGCGCGGCATAAGCTTCCGAGGAGGCGGTCGGTTCCGAGCCGTCGAGCGTGTAACGCACCACGCCGGATTGGGCCGTCAATTCCAGTCGGACGCCGTTGGCGAAGACGCCACCCCGCTTCGAAAACACCGGCGGTGGGGAGAGGCCGCGCCGCCCTTCGCGGTTGACCGCGCGCGGCGTGGGCGTGGCGAAGTAGCGGGTCTGAATTGACCGAAGCGCGCTGTAACCCGCCATCAGTTCGGGCAGCAATTGAAACGTGGGATCGTCCGCTGTCCGGTTCAATCCTTGCAGGGCCAGCACGTTGAGCCCGGGCCGGAGCAAGCGCACCTGGTCGGAGAGGTCAAATTCCTCGGCCACCTGTTCGCCGGCCGGAACATATTCCACGCGGACATTGTCCAGATCAATCGTCTGGTCCCAATGCCCGATGCGGGCGGCGAATTGGAGCCGGGCCGGGTAGGGGTGCAGGCCAGGGATGAACAACTGCGAGACCGGGACAAAAGTCTGTTTCCTGGGACCGTGGACATCGGCCGTCAGCGTGACGCCGAGCATCGCGCCCTGCTCGGTATGCTTGAGGCGAACCTGCGCATGATGGAAGGTCCGCGAACCGAAGGCGTCGGCCGACAGATTGGCCGTGGTGCGCTTGATTCGGTCCCAATGGATTGTCAGGGCGTTTTGTCCCGTTTCCGGACTGTGCAGCAGTTGCACGGCGAGGACGGCGTTGAACTTCGGATCTTTCGCTTCCCGGAATGCCGCGAGGTCAATGCCCGGACTATTGGCGGGGTAAACTGACGTCGGGATCAGCAGCATGACCAGCCGTTCGGTGCCTTCCCCGGTGCCTTTCCAGCGGAAATCGAAGTCGGCGACCACGGAGTCGAAGGAGCCGGTGGCGGTTTGCGAAAAGGCGATGCTGTTGACCTGGTTGGTCTGGTGCCCGTTGACCAGGCGGAGGAATCCGCCTGGCACTCCCTCTCCGTGCAGAGTGACTTTGGGTTTGGTGATCGGGTCCAACTGGGCGAGGGTGTAGCGGCCGGCGGGCTGATCGAAAAGTTCCTCCAGGACGACCGGCGTATGCGCTCCATGGCCGCCGGTGGCCGTTGCATTCCATCGTGGCTTCTCGGGGGCATTGCGCCGCGCGACTTCCCGCCCGTTCAAATAAGCGATGAAGCCGTCGTCGTAGCGCAGACGCAGCTTCAACATTTCCGAGTCCCCCTCGGAGACGCGGAAGGGGAGGCGCAGGTAAACGGAAGGATTCTTGCCGAGCATCCGGCTGCGGAGCTCGGCGGCCAGCGAGGTCGCGTGATTGGTTTCGGTGTCGAATTCGACCGTGTTGGTGGTGGAAAGCCAGGCGGAGTCATCGAAAGCAGGTGTCGTCCAGGCCAGGCCGAGGTCAGTCGTGGGAACCCAGAGGCGTTTCGGCGTCGCGGCGGTGACGAGCGGCGCGGAGCGCTCGGCCATGTCGAGCCCGAAAGAGGCGTTGGGCACTTGCGGGGGATATTCCGGCCCGAAGTCCGAAGCGACCGTCACGCCGTCGGGCTTGACCAGCGCCAGGTAGCCCCGCCCGGCGTCGAGTTTGAAGTTCGTGTGCAGTTCCCCGCCCGGAACGCGCCGGTCTTTCTTCGACGCGAATACCAGCAGGAACTCACCTGGACCCAGCGGCGTGGCCGGAAAGCGCCATTTCGTCAATTTGGACCGATTATCCGTGAGAAACCAACCGTCGAGGTTCACCGGAGCGATGCCCGCGTTGTAAATCTCGATCCAGTCCGAACGTTGGCGGTCGCGGTCGGTCAGGCCGCGGGTGTTGGCGGCCATGAACTCGGTGAGGATCACCTTCTCCTGCGCCGCGCCTGGAGACAGGCTGGCCACGATCACGGCCAGCGCCGCGACCGCTCGAATCTTCCGATGGCGCGGCCCGGAGGAGTTCATCGCATCTGGGAAAGGGATGTTTAACCGGCAGGGCGGGTCCCGCCAGACTAATTTTCGCGTCGGTTCCGCTCGAACGAATCTCAGACCTTGATCCGACGTGGCCACTGCTGATTGGCCTCCCAATAGGTTTTCTTGAGTTTGATGACGGGGTCGTCGGCGGTCGGCTGGGAGCGGCCGTCGGAGTCGGTGGCGCAGGAGACGATGGTGTGTTCCCCCTCGATCGGGTTGTGCCAATCGTGGTGCCAGAAGGTCCAGCAATACCGGGAGCGCCGACGGGTGTCGAGGATGGCCGGCCGCCAGGGGCCGTCGTCGATCTTGAGCTCGACTTTCTCCAAGGGAGTGCCATCGCTCCAGGCTGCGCCCTCGATGCGGATGGTGCCGTCTTTCAAACGGAGCGCGCGGGCCGCGATGGATTTGACCAGCATCGGACCGATGCTGGTTTCGCGCCAGAGGGTTTTTTCGCCCCGTTCTTCGGCCCGCAGCGTCACGTATTCGCGCGCCATGAATTTGCTCATGAGACGGTGGTCGAGCACTTCGATGCGGCTGAGCCATTTCACCCAGGCGATACCGAACCAACCGGGGACGACCAGCCGCAGCGGCGCGCCGTGCGCGGTGTCGAGGGGTTGGCCGTTCATTTCGTAGCAGAGCAGGATGTCCTCACGCCAGGCGTCGGTGATGTGCAGTCCGCGCGAAAAGTTCGCCGTATACTCGTTCTTGCGCAGTTCATCCTTGGCGGTATCGGTGCCGAAAAAGGCCACTTCGACCCCGCGCTTGTAGGGTTCGCATTCCTTGAGCAACGGGGCGAGAGGCGTGCCGGTCCACTGGAGGTTGCCGATGGCGCCCATAAAACCGTTGCTGGCGTTGTTGCCGGAGCATTCCAGGGTGGCGGAGATGGTTTTGCTCCGGCGTTGCTTGAGTTCGTCGAGCGTGAAGAGGCGTGGTTTCCGGACGAATCCTCCCACTTCGAGGCGCCAGGAGGCCGGGTCGATTTTCGGCACGTTGTAGTGCTGAACTTTGTAAAGCTGGTCGTTGGGTGTGATCCAACTCTTGAGCTCTTCCCATTTAATGCCATTGGTTCCGGCCTGCTTGTCGAGAAATGGAATCAGCTCCGCGCCCTCCTCGGGCCCGCTGAAAGCCGAGATCGACAGGGGATGCTGGGCGAAGGCCAGCGCGGCAAAAGCCACGCTGCCTTTAATCATATCGCGGCGCGTGCATTGGGTCTTCATAACACGTTTTAAGCGTGCAGCGCCGCCCGCGTCCGTTTGACCAGGTCCGTGTCCGCATCGCCCGAGCCGCGCAGGTTGAACACGCTGGCGGCGAGGAAGCGGTCGCGCCACGGGGGCGCCAGGTGATGGCAATCCTCCAGCACGGCCGAACTGAATTTGTAGTCATGCGAATCGCGGCCCTTGAGGAAGATCAGCCGGCGGGCGGCATCGGCGAGCGGCTTGGTGTCCGGATGTTCTTTGAGCCAGGCGAGGATCTTGCGGCAGGCCAGGGGACGGTCCCGGCTGACGTCGGAAAAGATCTCCTCGATCGCGGCGGGGCCCGTCCCCTGGAGGGGAGCGGCCTCCAGTTGGTCGATCCGCAGACCCTTGTCTTTGTTGTCCCCGCGGTAGAGCGGGAGGAAAGCCGCGTTCTGGAGGAGGAGCAAGCGGCGTGTTTCGTCGCTTTGCGTGTGTTGCCAGGCATAATGGACCGCGTTGGTGAAGGTGGTTGCGTGCAGCGAACGGATCCCGGGCGATTGCATGAGCAATTCCCCCGCGCCGTCGTAAAGCGCGTCGAACACCGATTGCGGGGCAACGCCGGCATTGAGCAGTTTGACCGTCAGTTCGCTCATGTCGTTGGCCGAGCCGTGGCGGATCGTTTGCAGCAATTCGGCCGTGGCCCCGGCGCTGGGTTTGCCCTCGAGCCAGTCCGCCCGGATTTGCTTCACGTTTTCCAGGTTGCGCCGGAACGGGCGATCCGGAGGCAGATCGGCTTCGGCCGGATTTTCCTTCGTGCCCGCGCGGTCGAGAATCGCGTAGGCCAACGAACGCAAAACCGGCTCGGCGTGCTGCCATCCGATGGCCTCGAGCGTGCGGAAACTGTTCGCCACGTAAATCTCTTTGTGCCCCAATTCGCGGGAATCACGCACGCCGTATCGGCAGAGAATTTCAAAAATTTCGTGCGCGCTCGCGGAGCGCGCCAGGCCGGCCATCGCGGCGTCGGCGGCCGCTTCGTCCCAGCGATCCATCGCGTCCAGGAACGCCTGTTTGGCCCGGTGACTCGGCGGCACGGCAGACTCGTCGACCGGTGGCATGGTCCAATCCCCCTCGCGCACATCGGCGGCTTGCGAGCTTTTGAATTGATCGATGGCCCAGAAGATGGGCAACCAACGATCCGAGTCGGCCGAGGCGAGGCTGGCGAGGTGCGCGGAGTTGACCACCAGGACGGCGTGAAATTTGAAACCGACGGGGCGCGGCTGGATGTTGCGCACGCCGGCCAGCAGCAACGCGGCGAGCAGTTCGCGATAGGTCAGCCCCCGTGGCAAACGCGCGGCGACTTCCTCCAGAACCCGGTCCCGGCTGGTCTCTTCGAGCAACCGCACCAGCGGCTCGATCTCCGGATGCAACCTGACCAGGCGCGGCTCGAGCCTGGCTTCGGCGGCGGACACGGGTTGGAGTTGGGACAGGAAGTCGAGGTCACCCAGACTGGCGAGACCGCCGGCGCCGGCGGCCAGTTTGAGGAAGGATCGGCGCTTCATTTCTTCTCCACGGGTTTGCCGGCCTTCTCCCAGGCTTTGAAGCCCGGCTCGAGATTCACCAGGTTCGTGAAGTGAACCTTGTCCATCACGGTGCAGGCCTTCGCGCTGCGGACCCCGCCGGCACAATGCACCAGATAAGTCTTGCCCGGGTCGAGGCCGGCCACTTTCTTTTCGAAGCCCGGCGCGTTGTAGTCAAGGTTGATGGCGCCGGGAATGTGGCCCTTGGCGAATTCCTCCGGGGTGCGCACGTCGAGCACAACGTGATTCTTGACGGTGCGCAATTGGTCGAATTCGTCGACGCCCACGTTCCTGACATTCTTCGGCACGGGCGGCTTCTCACCGTGCGGGGCGGGTTTCGACTTGGGTTCGTCGGCGCCCCAGAGCGGCCGGCTAAGCAGGGTCAACAGGAGGAGAGGAACCAGGCAAATGGTTTTCATGTGCTCAGATCTTTATGGTTCAAAGTTCTGAGTTCAAGGTTCAAAGTTCAAGGTTCAAAGTCCAGCGGCCCCGGACCTTGAACCTCGAACTTCGAACTTCGTAATTTGAAATCTGAAATTTGAAATTTGAAATTAGTTGTGCTCCCTGCTTCAACCGGGCGAGACCAGGCCATCGGATGTCATGGATGTTCCTCATCGCAGCGGCCGGTTGCTTTCGCCTCCGACCAAGGCCCGATGGTTCCGACTGCCCGGTTGAAGCAGGGGGCTATGGGCTGTGGTGATTTGTTGGAGAAAACTTTCATGAGAGAGCGCGCTCAGTTGGACGGCGGCGCGGCCGCCAGTTGAGTGACGTTGACCTCGTCAAAGAGCGCGGTGCTCAGGGCGGCGTGATTGAAGGAGGTGACACCCAGGCCGATGTAGACGCGTGCCGGCAGGTGGACGGTGTGCGCGCCGAGCGATGTCCAGTTGGTGCCGTCGCCGGAGTGGTAGGCGGTGATGACATCGCCCTGCCGCAGCAGTCGCAGCCAGGATGGGGCCCCGGTGTGTCCTCCGCGCTCGAGGTGGCTTTCCGTGCGCGCGCGATGTTCCAACTCCAGCCCGCCGGAGGCGAGCAGGCCGAGGGAGACTTGCGGAGAAGCCGTCTTGAGGCTTTGGCGGACCATCAGGACGGCTTTGGCTTCGGGGTCGGTGAATTCGACTTCCCGGACGCAGGCGCGGATTTCTCCGTCGCCCTCGAGCGTTTCATAGACGAAATGAAGCTGATCCTTGGTCGAGCAGGTATCCTGGCCGGCGCCGCGCACGCGGAAGGCGGCGCCGTCGTAACGGGCCTGGCCGCGCAGACCCACCGCGCCGATGTCCTGGGAGTGCCAGGGCGCAGGGAGGAACGGCTGGGCGCTGAATTCGGTGTTGGGCGAAGCAGTGGCGCCGAAGCCGCGCTGGACCAGGAGCGACTGGCCATCGGTTCGGCGGGTGAATTCCACGGCCCCATCACTCACCTCCAGCCGCGTCGAACTGACTTCCGAGGCCAGGAGGAATCGCGTCCCGACGGCGCGGGCTTCGGCGTGGAGGGTGGACAGGATCATGGGGCGACCCTTGGGCCGCGGAGCGACCGTGGCTTCGAGAGCGCCCTGGAACAGTTCGACTCGTTTGCCGTGACGCGAACTGCTGAATTTGGCCTGCGCGCCGCTGTGCAGGACGGCGCGGGCGGCGGCGCCGTCGAACATGACGACGGCCCGGGCTTGCGGGGCGACCTGGACGATATCGTCTTGCTGCAGATGGAGTCCGCCTTCGGCTGTGATCGATTTGTCGCCGCGCAGCACTTCGACCTCACCGTTGCTGGCGACCACGGTGGCGTGCAGGGTGGGCGCGAAGGGGAACAGCCACCACGCCACAAGCGCGAGCGCGGCCAGGCAGGCCGCCAGCGCGACCCACTTCCAGGCGACCACGCGCCTCGGCGCCAGGCCGGAAGTGCGCCGGACGGAGTCAAGATCGATCATTTCGGCCGAGGCGGCTGGCATGGACTGCAACTGTGAACCGACGCGGACCACCAGGCTGGCTTCGTTGATATGCTCGACGAGGGCGCGCCCGGCGGCCGCATCGTCCCGGAGCAATGCCTTCAATTCCTCCGCGTCCGCGCGGGAGAGCGAGCGCTGGAGAAATCGGTCGAACAGTTCTTCGCGGTTCATTGCCGGATCTCCGAGAGCGCGAGTTGGTGGCGAACACAGTCGCGAAGCTTGCCCCGGATGCGGGAGAGAGAAAGCCGGATGGCGTTGACGCTGCGGTGATGGAGAGCGGAGAGCTTTTCGCAGGAGAGGGCGTCCTTGTAAAATCCCAGGAGCAGGCCGAGGGAACCCGCGTCGAGGCGCGCGAGGCATTGTTGCAGGGCGGCCTTCCTGGATTCGAGCGCGCCCACCGCCTCCTGGTCGAGGTAACGCTCGAATTGCCGATCCACCAGCGAGAAGAGTTCGTCATCGACAAAGCACGACTCGCGCTGGCGGGAGCGGAGGATGTTGAGCGCTTCGAAGCGCACCATCTGGCGCACCCAGGCGAAGACGTTGGCCCCGGGACGAAACTCGGCCTGTTTCTTTTGCAGGACGATAAAGGCCTCCTGGACCGCGTCTTGAGCCAGCGCCCAGTCCTGCAGCAACCCGTAAGCGTGGCTGACCAGCGCGTCCTGATACTTGAAGGCGCTGCGCAGAAGGCTTTCCGCGGTCATGGGCGGGTTGACCGGGCAGGCCGCCTCCGGCTCGAACCCGGCGGACTCGCTCAGCTCCGCCGGGTCACGTGGTCGCTGGTTGGAGGACATGGCAGAGCCGACTCGGGTTCCGTGCGAGCTTCATCTGTTCATATCTGCACCAATCCGCAAAACATGTCAGCCTTTTTGGGACGCTTCTGTCTTTTGGGGGCTACGGTCCACGGCGCCTTCGCACTGCCGTTGAATTTAGGACCAATGAAGACCCTGACCCCCAGTGACTAATAGGTCACTTCGGTGAGATAGTCGTCCAGATGCTAGTCTGAACGAGAACAATCCGTGTCATCCGAGTAATCCGTGGTTAACCTCGGGAAGAAAAATCGGAGAAGACCACGGATTTCACGGATACTTGATGGACGGCTGATCCCACAGCGACCTGTTCCTTTCTTCATGGCGGTCGGCTAAAAATATCCGTTGCATCCGTCGTCCACAGTCCGTGTCCTGTGCGGCGCCTCCGTTTTCTCGATGCTACCGGAAAATCAGCGCTGCGGGAACTGAATATAGAGCAGGTAGTAAATCAGCACGCCGGTGACCGAGACGTACATCCAGAGGGGCCAGGTCCAGCGCGCGATTTTTTTGTGCAAATCGAACCGCCGCCTGGCCGCGCGAATCACCGTGACGATAATCATCGGCACAATGGTCACGGCCAGCACGGTGTGCGTGAGGAGCAGGGTCAGGTAGATGGGCCGGAACCAGGCTGGATCACGGAACACGGTCCGGCCCGCGTGGAAGTGATAATAGAGATAGCAAGCCAGGAAAAGGGTGGAAGCGACCAGGGCACCGATCATGCAGTTGCGGTGCGCCAGCTGCTTCTGGCGTTTGATCAAGAGAAAACCGGCGGTGAGAAAGACGGCGCTGATCGCGTTGAGGCTGGCGTTGACGGCGGGGAGTTGGGAGAGGTGCATCAGATTATTGCTTCTCGAGCAGGCGACCGATCGCTCCCAGGACTTTGCGCCGCAAATCCGCGTCGTCGCTTTCGAACACGGCCCGCGCCTGGCCCCGCTGGTCCACGAGCACGAAGAGAGTCGAGTGGATAAAAAGGTCATCCGGGTTTTCCCGCTTGTCCGGCTCTTTCTCCAGCGCGGTCAGTTTGAGACCGCGCGTGGCGAGTTCCGCGATCTGCTGTTTCGTGCCGGTGAGGAATTGCCAGCGGGCAGCCTCCGCGCCGAAGCGGCGGCTGTAGCTTTGAAGAACGGCCGGCGTGTCGTGTTCCGGATCGGTGGTGAGGGTGACGAATTTCACCGGCCGATTGGTCGGGATGACGGCCTGCAGCTCGGCCATGCGACGGGTCATGGTTGGGCACGGTCCGGCGCACCGGGTAAAGATGATGTCGACCAACCAGAGTTGTCCGTGCAGATCCGCGCGAGTCACCGGCTGGTTGTTTTGATTGGTCAGGGTGAAATCACCCACGGGCAAGGGCGCGGGCAGCAGGCCATCGAGCGGGCCGTTGGCCGGAAGGGACCCGGCCGGGGTGTGCGCCGGGCGATGCTGCTCGAGGATGAAGGCCACGACGATGGCGGCGATGGTCAGGCCGAGGGAACCCCAAACCAACCATTGCAGACTTCGCGAGGGTCGATTCATGGGCCACGGATTGCGTCGGCCACACTCCGGGCGCGCGGCGGGCACCGTGAGTTATTCGAAGTTGACCGCCTTCGCGCTGGCCTTGGATTTGAGCCAGGCGTCGAATTCCGGCTGCGGCACCACCTTGAGAAGGCCTTTCATGTTCGAGTGGCCCACGCCGCAAAGCTGGGCGCAGTTGATCTGGTAGGTATTGGTCTTGGTGGCCACGAAGTGAACCGGAATTCGCATCCCCGGGATGGCATCCTGGGTGACGCGCAAGGCCAGCACTTTGAAGGAGTGAATCACATCGAGGGAAGTGATGGAGGCGATGACCGGTTTGCCCAGCGGCACCCAGATTTCCGTGTTCGCCGGCAGATTGACATCATCCTTGCCGTCGGGATCCTCAACTTTGAGTCTTTCGTCCAGTTGCAGCAGGCCGAGGGGATTGCCGGGAGTAACGAGTTTGATGTCCTGCTTGCCGAACTTGCCGTCCGGTCCGGGATAGCGCGCGCTCCAGGCGAACTGTTGGGCGGTGATGCGCATGAGTTGCGCTTCCTTGTCCGAAGGAAACCGGTCCACCACCCTGGCCCACAGCGGGACGGCGAAGCCGATGAGCAGGATCACTTCGACCGCGGCGACGGCGATTTCCAGGTAGCTCGAAGCGCGGCTGGTCACGCCCACGTAATCGGCCTTGGGATTGCGTTGCGAGCGAAAACGCCAGATGGCGTAGAAGAAGTAAGCCGTCCAGCCGATGAACAGCACAATCATCAGGTAATGGACCAGGACGATGAGTCGATCCACGTCCTCGCCGTGAACCGAGGCCAGGTCGGGCAATCCAAGAAGCTTTTTTGTGAACTGTTCCATGAAGTGACTATTGGGTTGTTCGGGCAATCGGCCCGGCGGGTTCCGCCGGCATCCGGGCGGAGGCGGCGACCGGCTCCGCGCCTGCCGCCATTCGGGCCGATCGCCGGGCCAGGAAAACACCAAACGAAGCGAGGCCGACGAGCACCGAGACGATGACGATGAGCAAGGCGAAGATGCCCAGGTTCATGCCTTGCGCCATGGCGTCGTTCGACTGGCCGAAACAGGCGGCGCAGGCCAGCATTGATTGCGGCAGGGCCGTCAGGCCCAGGGCAAGACCCGCCAATATCAGGCGAACGGAGACCGCGCGGTTCATAGGTAACTGATGTGTTTGAGTTTCTTCAGGACATAGCGGCCGTAGAAACTGAGCCCAAGTCCGGCCAGCCCGGAGCCAATCCCAAAGAGCAAGTCGGCCGTGCGCTTTCCCTCCGCAAAATGCACCAGCGACCACGCCGCGAAGCCGAAGGCCAGCAGAATGGAAGCGATGATGAACACGATATGGAAGGCTTTCAGAGACATGCGATCAGTAGGCGCCCAGGTTTTCCGCCGGGTGTGGAACATGTTTGCTCGGGGAATACTCGGCGCCCAGGGGCACTTGCGCGCGGGACCAGACAACCAGGTACATCATCGCCGCGAAGAAGAAAACCGTCGCCGCCATCATGGCATAAATGGCTTTCTTCTCGGAGATGAGGTGCATGAAAAACCCGGCGACCAGCGAGGCTTTGATCGTGGCGATGAACAGCGCGATGGTGATCGTGAGCGCCATGCTGCTGAAGTGCACCGAGTACATGAAGACGGTCAGGAATGTGCCCATCAACAGGGCCACGAAGACCACCAGGTAAGTCCGGACGTGCTTCTTGACGTCGTGGGAATGTGCGTCGCTCATAATTTCATGTTCAAACCGTGGCCAGTTACAGGAGGTAAAGCACCGGGAACAAGAAGATCCAGACCAGGTCCACGAAGTGCCAGAACAGGCCGGAGACTTCCACCCGGTTGATGTAGCGCTCCGGATCCGTCTTCCACATGCGGGCCCCCGGCCCCCAAATATACGCGATGACCAGCGCGCCACCCAGGACGTGCAAGCCATGCAGCGCCGTCAGGGTGAAGTAAATCGCGAAGTAAGTGCTGTGCCCGGGAACAAATGCGGACAGCCGCTTGATCTCGGAAGTCTTGACCGAGACTTTCTCATGCTCGCCGTGCGCGGCCGCTTCGCCGCCGGGATGCGCCGAGGCGGGAATCGCATAATGAGTCGGGTCCTTCGCGAACTCCAGGCTCTCCACCCCCTTCTGCTGCAAAGTCTCGGTCTTCCAAAAGTAAGGGCTGTGCACCAGCTTGGCCACCCGGTTGCCGGTCGCGTCTTTCTGGTGCGTCTCCGCGCCCACGATGTGGCCGGTGAAGCGCGAGCCATCGTTCTGCCAGACTTCGTAATGGGTCCATTTGTCGCGATACTCGAATGACTTGATCCCGAGGAAGCCCAGCGCGCACAAGATGGTGACCGCCTGGTATTTTCGGTAAGCCTTAAAGTTTCCCATCTTGAGCGAAGCCCAGGAGAGAACGACGGTCACACTGGAGGTGATCAGCACGGTGGTGTTAAACGTGCCGATGGGGATGTTGAGCAATCCACGCGGCCAGGTGCCCGGATCCGCGCCGACCCGGAGCAGGATGTAGGACGAGAACAAGGCACCGAAGAGCATGACTTCCGAGGCCAGGAACAGCCAGATGCCCACCTTGGCATTGTAGAGGCCGGTATCGGGACGTGCTTTTACGACGTAAGGGATTTCCATGGGCGGTCTAATGCTTGGTTGGCAACTCGGGTTCGTTCTGCGGGGTGAAGTCCCTGGCATGGCCCGGCACGCTGTATTCGTAAGGCCCGCGATGCACTTCGGCCGGCTGATCAAAATTGCCGTGCGGCGGCGGGGTGGGCGTCTGCCATTCGAGGGTCGTGCCGCCCCAGGGATTGTCCGAGGAGATCTTCTTGCCGTGTTGCATGCTCCAGAAAAAGTTAATGATGAACGGAACCTGGGCCAGGCAAAGGAACCAGGCGCCGACGGATACGTATTTGTTCAAGCCCAGGATCTGCGGAGAAAGCCCGACTTCATTGGCGGTGCCGGCGTAGGTGGCGCCGCCGTTATACATGCGCCGGATCATGCCGGACATGCCCTGCTGGAACATCGGTTGGAAGACGACATTCATGAAAATCAAAGAGAGCCAGAAGTGCACCTTGCCCCAGAACTCGTTGAGGAAGCGCCCCGTGATCTTCGGATACCAATGGTAGATGCCGGCGAAGAGCGCGAAAATCGTTCCCGGCGCCACCACGTAATGAAAGTGGGCGATGACGTAGTAGGTGTCGTGCAGATGCAGGTCGGCAAAGTTGAAGCCCAGCGGCAGCCCGGTCAATCCCCCGATGCCGAACATGGGCAGGAAGGCCAGCGCGAAGAGCATCTGGGGATTGAAGCGGATCGATCCGCCCCAGAGCGAAATGAAGAGGCAGGTCAGGATGATGACCGACGGGATGGAAATGATCATCGTCGTGGTCTGGAAGAACGTGCTGATTTTCGTCCCCATGCCGGTCAGGTACATGTGATGGGCCCAAACGATGAAGGAGAGGAACCCGATGGCGAATACGGAATAGACCAGGGACTTGTAGCCCCAGATCGGCTTGCGCGTGTTGTTGGTGAGGATCTCGGCCACGATCCCCATGCCGGGCAGGATCAGCACGTAGACCTCGGGGTGGCCCAGGAACCAGAACAGGTGCTGCCAGAGCAACGGGCTGCCGCCGCCACTGATCGGCACCGGCGCGGTGCCTGCGACCATCAAGCCGCTGGGCAGGAAGAAACTCGTTCCGCCCAGGTTGTCCATCAGTTGCATGATGCCGGCGGCTTCCAGCGGAGGAAAGGCCAGCAACAGGAGAAAGGCGGTGACGAACTGGGCCCAGCAGAAAAACGGCAGGCGCATCCAGGTCATGCCGGGGGCGCGCAGTTGGATGATCGTGGCGATGAAGTTGACCGCGCCGAGCAACGAAGAGGTGATCAACAGCACCATGCCGATGATCCAGAAGGTCTGGCCGTTAAAGGTGTAGCTGCGCTCGGCCAGGGTCGCCAGGGGTGAATAAGAGGTCCAACCCGATTTGGCCGCGCCGCCGGGAATGAAGAAGCTGGCGAACATGACCACCCCGCCCATGAAGTAGCAATCGAAGCTGGCCATGTTGACGCGCGGAAACGCCATGTCGGGTGCCCCGATCTGCAAAGGCACCACATAGTTGCCAAACGCCGCAAACGCCAGCGGCACGATCGCCAGGAACACCATGATCGTCCCGTGCATGGCCCCGAAGGAATTGTAGAGGTCCGGGCCCATCGTGCCGTTGGGGACCACATCAGGACCGAAAATGGCCTGGAGCAGGGTTCCCACCAGCGGAATCGGCTTGTCCGGAAACGCAATCGACCAGCGCATCACCATCATCAGGCAGAATCCGAAGAACAGGAAGAGCAGCGCGGTGAATCCATACTGGATGCCGATCACTTTGTGGTCGGTGGAGAAAATGTATTTCTGCCAGTAGTTCAACTCGTGACCATGCGTCTGCGGGTGAACCTCGTGGAGATGTCCGGCGTGGGTGGTGGCGTCCATGTTTTCTAGCGTTGGTTTTTCAGCGTCAGGCGTCTCGTCAAAAACAGGCTCAACAGGTTCAACAAAAAATCATCGATACGAATGCGAAAAACTAGCTGCCGCCAAATCCGAGTGTCAACGGCAGAATCGGGACACGCGGAATCATTTCGGGCGGCTAATACTTGAGTTTATCAAACACCATCAGCCCCAGCAGCAGGGGCAAATAGAGGATCGAACTGAAAAACAACTGCCGCGCGCTGGGCCGGGTCAATCGCCGCGAGAATTGGATCGCGGAAACGAGGAACAACGAGCCCAGCAATAACGCGCCCAGCAAATACCACGGCCCCGCCAAGTGAAACAGGAATGGCGTCAAACTCGCCGCGAGCAGTCCGATCGTGTGGCTCACCGCCTGCCGGCCGGTGCGAAACCCCTCCGGGTCCAGCGACGGCAGCATGACGAAGCCCGCTTTCTCATATTCCTCGCGGTAGAGCCAGGCGATGGCCAGAAAATGGGGGATTTGCCAGAAAAACAGGATGGCGAACAGCGCCCAACCTTCCCCCGCCAGTTCGTTGCGCGCGGCCGTCCAGCCCATCAGCGGGGGCAAGCCGCCGGGAATCGCTCCCACCGCGGTGTTGAGCCAGGTGACTCTCTTGAGCGGTGTGTAAACAAACAGGTAGCTGCCCAGGGTGATCGCGCCGAGCAAACTCGTCAGCAGGTTCACGGCACACGCCAGGTAGACCAAGCCGAGGATGGAACAGGCCCCGCCGAAAACGAGCACGGTCTCCGGCTGGAGACGTCCCGAGGGCAGCGGCCGATCGGCGGTGCGCCGCATCCGGGCGTCGTGGTCGCGTTCCCAAAGCTGGTTCCAGGCGGCCGCTCCGCAGGCCACCAGCGCGGTGCCGACCAGGGTGTGCAACATCCGCAGGTAATCGATGGCCCCGCGCACGCCCACATAGAACCCGACCAGGGTGGTCAGGAGCACGAGGAACGTCAGGCGCGCTTTGACCAAATCGCAGAGCACAGCCAGGATCGGCTTGTCTGCGGCCGGCGTGACCCGGAAGGAAGACGCGGTGGCTTTCATGCGCTGACTCTCGCCCGGCTTTCCTGGGCATCCCGGGCGGTTGATTTCGCCGCCGCCCCTGGGTCTGGCGCCGGTTCAGTCCGGGAGCAACGGGCGGCCATCAGTGCGAGCAGGGCGCCGGTTCCCAGGCTGAGCGCGCCCAGCGCCACGTGGGCAGTGGCAAGATCGGCGGCTTTGTTGGTCCAAATCGTGGCGGCGCCGAGCGTCATCTGGAGCAGCACCAGGCCCAGCCAGGCCAGGGAAAGCCGGGTCAGGATCGAAGTCCATCCCAGGCGTCGCTGCGCGACGCCGGCCGCCCAGGCGACCGATCCCAAAACCAGGCAGGCCATAATGCGATGAACCATTTGCAGAAGGATCTGGAACGAGGTGATCGGCTGGAGTGCCGTGACTTCGCCCCGCGCCTGGTTGTAGCGCGCCACCGACGCGGCGTCCATCGCCGGCCACACTTTGCCGTAAGCCGCCGGGAAATCCGGGATGGCCAGACCTGCGTGCTGATGACGCATGGTCGCGCCGACGAAGAGCTGGCCTAGAATCAGTCCGGTCACGAAGGCGAATGAATATCGCAACCCGCCGGCGTCGTAAATAGACAACTTCTGCGATTCCGCGCTTCGCCACCAACGCGAGGTGCCCAGCGCGATGGCGCTGACCAGGGCGAAAAACAGCTGGGCCAGCGCCGCGTGAAAAATGCCGATGGCATCCTTCAATTGGGTAACGCGCAACCCGCCGAGCACCCCTTGCAGGATGACGGCGGACACCGCGACAACACCCAGCCAGCGCATCCAGCGCCGCTCATCCACCAGCCAGAGCCAGACCGCCAGGATGACCGTCAACAACCCCACCGCCGAGGCGACGAGCCGATGGCTGTGCTCATAAAAGATGCCGCCGACCCATTTGGAGATCGGGAAGAAAAACATGTTGTAGCCATAGGTCGTCGGCCAGTCCGGCACCGCCAGGCCCGCCTGGTGGCTCGTGACCAGACCCCCCACCCAGATCAGGAACAGGGTGGCCGCCGCGGTCAACACCGCGAACCGGTGGAGCCAACGTTGGTCTGAAGAAAAAGTCATGATGCCCGACTGGCCGGCCGAAAAAGCAGGCCGCTGCGAACTTTTCTCGCCCGCAGCGGCATCTCGGCAAATCAGCCTCAATCCCCAACGGCCTACGGCGCCGCCGGAATTTCCACCGTAAAGTCTTGCTTGGTGGCTCCCTTCACTTCGATGGCCTGGGTGATGCCCGGAGTGGCCCCGTGCGTCTTCAAGTGATAGGCCACGATCGTATACTTGCCGTCCGGCACGCCGGCGATGGCGTAGTTGCCCTCCTTGTCCGTCACGGCGAAGTAAGGATTCTCACAGACGCCGATGTAGGCAAACATCCACGGGTGCACGTCGCACTTCATCCGCACCAGCACTTCCGGCTGGTCAAAATTTTTCTCGGTCACCTGGCCTTTGATCGGCTGGCCGAGGTTGAATTCCTTGTTGATTTTCGGGGTGGCATGCACGTTGTGCAGCTCTGCGTCGGAATTTCGGATCTTGAACTTCTGCCCCACGACCACCCCCATCACGTACGGCTCATACATGCAGCCGACCTGATCGAGCTGGGGCCCTTCGCCCGTGGCGGGCGCCGCCTTGGCGTCCTTCAAATAAACGAATACGTTGGCCAATCCGCCGTCCTTGCCCACCACATAATGGCGGGTGGTCACTTTGCCCGGGTTGACTTTGGCGCAGGAGGGAGTCAGGGGAATCTCCAACTCCGGTTTGGGCGTGCCTTTGAGGGTGACCTTGCCGGTGATTTCACCCGCGATGACGAATGGCGAGGAACCGGCGAGGATCAGCGCGGTCAGACAGGAAAAACAAGTTTTCATAGAATGAATCGAGCGTTGCATGAACTTCGTGGCGGCAGGCTAGCACCGGGGATCGGAGGCGGGCAAGGGATTTGTGAAACTTTTCACAAACTCCGCAGCTCAGTAAACCTTGCGCAGGTTCGACGGAAGAATGTTCAGCTCGGATCGGTATTTGGCCACGGTGCGCCGGGCGATGACGATGCCTTTGGCCGAGAGCATCATCACGACTTCCTGGTCCGAGAGGGGTTTGTAGGATTCCTCGTTCCGGAAGATTTCGGCGATCATGTCCTTGACGCTGGTGTTGGACATCATCGACTCTGCGCCCTCTTTGGTCTGGATTTGGATGCCGGAGGTGAAGAAATACTTCATCTCGAAGACGCCCTGGGGGGTCTGCATGTATTTGCCGGAGACGGCGCGGCTGACGGTGGTTTCGTGCACGCCGACGACTTCGGCCACCTGGACCATGGTCAGCGGCTTGAGGAAGGCGACGCCCTTCTCCATGAACTGGCGCTGGCGGTGGACGATCTCTTTGGCGATGTTCAGGATGGTCTGCTGACGCTGGTGCAAACTCTTGATGAGAAATTTCCCGGCGCGGATCTTTTCCCGGATGTAATCGCGCACCTCGGTTGAGGAGTCGGCTTGGGCCATCAGGTCTTTATAGGTATTGCTGATGCGCAGGTGGGGGACCTGGTCATTATTGGTGGAAACGACGAATTCATCGCCGGACTGGCTCACGAACACCTCGGGCAGGATGTATTGGTCGTTGTCGGGGAGGTAAGCCCGACCGGGGCGCGGTTCGAGCTGGCCGATGCGCCCGATGGCCTTCTGCACATCCACCACGTCTTCCCCCAGTCCCCGGGCGATTTCCGGAATGCGTCGCTTGCCGAGCGCTTCCATGAAATCCCGGATGATCCGGTATTCGAGGGTCCGTTCGCGATGCTGACGCTCCAATTGCAGCAGCAGGCACTCGCGCAAATTGCGCGCGCCGACACCGGCCGGATGAAAGCTCTGGATGATCTTGAGCACCTCGAGGATTTTCTCCGACGGAATGCCGGTCGAGAAAGCCATCTCTTCGAGGGTGGCCTTGAGATAGCCATAATCGTCGATGTTCCCGACGAGCATTTCCGCGATGGGCCGCTGTTCGTCGTTAATCTCCGACAAGCGCACTTGCTCGAGCAAGTGTTCCTGCAGGGAGGTGCCCGTCGCCAGCGAATCGAACATGAACTGCCGCTTTTCCTCCTCCTCGGGGCTGGTCCGCATCGGGATGTTCGTCTCGGCGAAATGATCGCGCCATTCCTGGTCCAATTGGGTCAGGCGCTCGAATTCAGCCTGGAAATCGTCCACCGGTTCGCTCGTCGGCTTTTCCGTGGCGGGATCGAAGTTGACGTCGGCGGGGGGCTCACTCAGGTCGGCTGGGGAAAGGAGGGTCGTGTCGCCTTCGCGCTCGGACTTTTCGGATTGTTCCTGGTCGTCGATTTGCACTTCTTCCAGGAGAGGGTTTTGCTGCAATTCCTGTTCGACGAGGGCTTTCAACTCGAGGGTGGGGGCCTGGAGCAAGGCGAGGGACTGCTGAAGTTGCGGCGCCAGCACCTGCTGGAGCGACATCTTCTGCGATAAATAGAGGCCTTGTGCCACGGGCGAATTAATAGCGGGAGTGTTTCAGAACTCAAGGGCAAACAGGCATGCACATTGCTTTTCGGGGCTAATGAAAAGTACGGATGCGCCGGAGCGATCCGTCGTGCCTAATGACCAATGACCAATGACCAATGACCAATGACTGAGCAAGTCCCTGCGCATGATGCTCAACCTGTCGGAGCTGCGCGGGCAATTAGGCGACAGGCCAAGCGCCCGTTTGGTCATTGGGCATTGGAACTTGGTCATTGGTCATTCATCGGGTCATTGGTCATTCATCATCGGCCCTGGCCACGATTCCTGTTGCCCAATCATCGTCCACTTTCTAACGTCGCCGCGTGGTTGTCCGACTCACCATCCTGGCCAGCGGTTCCAGCGGCAATTGTGCTTATCTCGAGACGGACCATGCGCGCTTGTTGATCGACGTCGGCTTGAGCGCGCGGCAGATCCGCCAACGCCTGCTGGGAATCGGTCGAACGCCGGAAAACTTGAGCGGTATTTTGATCACGCACGAACACAGCGACCACATTCAAGGCCTCGGCGTGCTTGTGGCCAAACTGCAGGTCCCGGTCTACTGCAACCGCCTGACTCAGGAAGCCATCGGACTCCAGTGCAAGAGCCGCTGCGATTACCAGTTGTTCAGCACCGGCGCGTCCTTCGAAGTGGGCGACGTGCTGGTGGACACCTTCAGCGTTCCGCATGACGCCTCCGACCCGGTGGGATTTCTCCTCCGCACCCCGGCCGGCAACATCGGGTTTCTGACCGACTTGGGGCACGCCACCAAACTGGTGCTCGAACGCATTCGCCCTTCGCACGCGCTCGTGCTCGAAGCCAATCATGATCTGAAAATGTTGCAGGAAGACACCCGCCGCCCTTGGAGCACCAAGCAGCGCATCCTCAGCCGGCACGGGCATCTCTCCAACGACTCCGCAGCGCAAGTCGCCGAAGCGATCGTCTCGGCAGAACTGCGCCACCTTTACCTCGGTCACTTGAGCAGCGATTGCAACCGCCCGGACCTGGCCCGCCGCGTGGTCGGCCAAAGCCTGGCCAGGGTCGGCGCCACCCATGTGTGCGTCCAAGCCACCTCGCCGGATGTCCCGTGCCCCACCTTGACGCTGGGCGCGCCCGTTGAGGCCCCGCCTCGAGGTGGTCGTAATCAGTGAATCAGTGGGTCAGTAATCAGTAATCAGTGAGTCACTGATTACTGATCCACTGCCCCCCTGAGCCGACCACTTCACGCCAACAACTCCTGGATCTCTTCCCAGGTCAGCGTCTGAGCCAATTCCTCTTCGCTCCCCATCACGGCCTGGATCAGCTCGCGCTTGCGTTGCTGCAGCTTGAGGATCTTCTCCTCCACCGTGTCCCGGGTAATCAGCTTGTAACTGGTCACCACACGCGTCTGGCCGAGCCGATGCGCGCGGTCAGTGGCCTGATCTTCCACCGCCGGGTTCCACCACGGGTCGAAGTGGATCACCGTATCCGCGCCCGTCAGATTCAAGCCCACGCCGCCGGCTTTGAGGCTGATGAGGAAAACCGGGATCTCGATGTTTTTCTGAAATCGGTCCACCACCGCCGCGCGCTCCACGGTTGAGCCGTCGAGGTAACAAAACGGAACGGCTTCCGCCGTTAGTTTTTCCCGCAACAACGTCAGCATCGAGACGAACTGGCTGAAGACGAGCACGCGATGTCCGCCGTCGAGCACTTCCTCCAGCAATTCGCCGAACAGGTCGAGCTTTGCGGAGTTCATCGTGCCGCCTTCCGGCGCGTCGTTCGTAGTCCCGCCGTTTGTAGCCCCGCCTTCAGGCGGCGGACACGACGCCCAGTCCGACGGCGGACAAGTTGGTGGCGCGGGGCCGCCTGAAGGCGGAACTACAGACGACCCGCCGGAAGGCGGGACTCCGGACGGGACTCCTGACGGATCTACAGACGGCAGTTTGAGCAAGCGCAAATCGCAGCAGATCTGTCGCAGGCGCAGCAGTGCGTTCAAGACGACCAGGCGGCTCCTGGCCAATCCTTGCGTCCCGACCGCTTCGAGCGTTGCCTTGCGGCTCGCCTCGATCACCTGTTGATAGACCGCCCGTTGGTCCGGGGCCAATTCGCAGAAGGCCACCTGTTCGAGTTTTTCGGGCAGATCCGCCGCCACGTCCTTCTTCAGCCGGCGCAGGATGAATGGCCGCAGCCGCCGCGCCAGGCGGGTTTGGGCTTCCTGGTTCCGCTCCCGGGTGATCGCGATTTCGTAACGGTCCCGGAAATCGCGGGCTGCCCCGAGATAACCCGGCATGAGAAAGTCGAAGATCGACCACAAGTCCGACACCGAGTTCTCCAGCGGCGTGCCGGTCAAGACCAGCCGTTGCCGGCACTTCACGGACTTGACCGCCTGCGCATTCTGAGTCTGGCGGTTCTTGATGTGTTGGGCCTCATCGAGCACGACGGTGTCGAACTCGAGTTCGCGATACCGATCGGCATCGCGCCGGACCAAGGCATAACTGGTCACCACCAGGTCGCTCCGGGGAATCTCGTCGAACTTCCCGTGCCGCTCCGGGCCTTGCAGAGCCAAGACCTTCAAGCCAGGCGTAAACTTCTGCACCTCGGCAACCCAGTTGAACACCAGGGTCGTCGGACAAACGATCAAATGCGGACGTCTGATTGCGGATTGCGGATTGCCGATTGCCAATTGCGCAGTGTCTGCCGTCGCGTCGCGCCTCTCACTCGGCCATCCGCAATCCGCAATCCGCAATCCACAATCAAGGAACGCCAGTGTCTGGAGAGTCTTCCCCAAGCCCATTTCGTCGGCGAGGACGCCGCCAAACCCGTGTTCGCGCAAAAAGCGCAGCCAGGCGACGCCTTGCTTTTGGTAAGGTCGCAGCACGGAGTCCAGATGCCCCAAGGGCGGACACTCCAGTTTCGCCGCGCCGCTCTGCCTGGCCGCCCGTTCGCGCCAGGCGGCCGGGGCTTGCACGGTCCACCCGGCGTGCTCCCGCAGGCTGGTTTCGAGAAAAGCGGCCTGGGCCAGGTTGATGCGATAGCCCGCGCCTTGTTGCTGCGGCGAACAATCCAATAACACTTCCTGCAATTCTTCCACCGCCCCGGTGTCGAGGATCGCCACCTTGCCATTCTGCAACCGCGTATGGCCCTGACCCGACAACACCAGCCGCTGAATGTCGGCGGCGGGGAACTTCTCGCCGCTCTCGGAGGCGAACACGACGTCCAGGTCGAACCATGGCGTGCCCGAAGACGTGACTTCAAACCGAGGCTCGATGCGCTCGAGGTTCCGCGACGTGCTCCGTTCCAACCGTTCCTCCAGGGTGACGCTCCACTCGCGTTGCAGTCTTGGAAAGTCGCGCGCGAAGAAGTTCAGGACCGCGTTTTGTCCATTGAGTTGCAGCCGGCCTTGGGCGTCCGGTCCGCTGAAGCCGCTCCGTTGCAAGCGGGCCAGCGCCGCCCGTTCCGCGCGGAGGTCGCGTGTTCCGTAGCGAGTCGCCACTTCCGGGTCGGGCTGCCAAAGGCTCTCGTCTGCGGTCGTCACTCCGACGGTCATGAGGCGCGGGCCGTAGGCGCACTGTAGTTGTCCGGTCAGTTGGGCCAATCCGCCCTTAAGTTCGAGCAGGAAACGCGGGGCCTGCGGTTCGAGCGTAAAGTCGTGCAGGGTGAAATCCGCGACCAGGTTGCCGGCGGCTTGCAACTGGGGCCAATGCTGGGTGAGAAACTGGGGCACTTGCGAGCGCGGCACGCGCACCGGCGCGCGCAACACGTCCGCTAGGGCGGGTGGTATGGCGAGTGGTTGAAGCGTGCGATCGTGCCAAACCCAGCCGGCGACCAACATGGGTGGGGCGACTCGCTCCTGGAGGCTCAACACGATCTCGCCGTTGGTTTCGCAAGTCGCCCGGAGCGGCAGCTTGAACGGGGCGTTTGTCACTCTGACCTCGCTGGATTTTCCAAGGGTGATCCCCGGATGTTCCGCCAGCGCCGGCAGCAGCGACACGAAGTCCTTCAATTCGATCTGGAGCATGGCCGGGGTCTCCCCCTGCGCCAGGGCCTCGAGTTGATCGAGCAGAACGCCATCCTGTTCGGACAAAGCAAACGCGCGGTCCTTGGGCAATGCATTGAGGGGACAGCGGCCGCCGGCCCAGGTCGCTTCGAGCACCAGCATGATTTTGCCGCGCGCGGCGGCCTGGTCGAAGTTCGGCGGGAGGATCACGAGCAATTCCGCCGCTTCACCCGCCGCCTCGCGGCGGAGGCGGTGTCGCGACGATCCGGTCCTCGGGCTTTGCACATTACCGGGTCCGCCGGGCGGTCGGGCCACGGGTCGGGAGGCGGGCGCGGACCCGCCGGGATGCTGGTTCTTCAGCCAATGCAGTCCCACGGCCACGGAATGGGCGCAAATCTTCCCCCATTCGCGCGATTCACGGCAGCTGCAAATATTTTCCAGGTCGATGGGTCCTTTGATGACCAGGCCGGCGCGGAACGAGAGTTCGCCCGCCTGCACGACGCCTTTGAGCAACGGTGGCGTCCAGTCCGAGCTGAGCACCTCATCCTGCTCCAGGTAAACCCGGGCACGTTTCATCGCTTCCCAACCGGCGGCATTGCCGAAAAGTTTCTCTGTTAATTCCACAGTCATGTTCCTCAATACGCCTGAAGGCGACGTCGGCCAACCCTGAATTCTCCTCGACCGGCGAGCATCTGACGGTTGACTCGAGTCCGACTGCCAGGTTGTTGAGCTTCCGTTGAGTCAACATACCTGGGCCGAAGATTTGAGATTTGAAATTTGAAATTTGAAATTTGCGGGGCGGGCCGGGAGATTGGCGCTGGCGCACGGGCGCGGCATGGGAGGAGCGCGGCTGGGGTCGGAGAGCTGGCTGCAGCGCGCTGCTTGCGGTTGGCCCAAGAGCGCGTTCGTGAGCGTTGCGGAAGCAAACGGGCTACGGACGGCGCTCCGCACTCGGCCACGATTCGAGTGGCCAAGA